>Ga0272446_1000141_pt1 | contig 103579 bp, 101 predicted proteins | sample YNPCB0061_FD_194587 | JGI IMG/M metagenome (GOLD analysis project Ga0272446, IMG submission 194587) | Hot spring microbial mat communities from Yellowstone National Park, WY, United States - YNP-CB-006-1 | ecosystem: Environmental > Aquatic > Thermal springs > Hot (42-90C) > Sediment | place...
CCGACGCGCGCCTCGGCCGCAACGTCATCGTCAATACCGCCGCCAGCGTCGATCACGACTGCGACATCGGCGACGCCGTGCACATCGCGCCGGGCTGCCGGCTGTGCGGCCAGGTGACGGTGGGCGACGAGACGCTGCTGGGCGTCGCGGCGACGGTGATTCCGGGCGTCGTCATCGGCCGCCGTGCCCTGGTCGCCGCCGGCGCGGTCGTCACGCGCGACGTGGCGGACGGCGACGCCGTGGCCGGTGTTCCGACGCGGCCGATGAAACCCTCAGCGAGGCATGCCGCATGACGCTTGCCATCGACGGCGGCCAGCCGCTGCGGACCACGCCCTTGCCACCCAGGCCGCATTTCGCGGCCGATGAAATGACCGCCCTTCAGACGGTGCTGGCCTCGGGCAAGGTCAACTACTGGACCGGCGACCGGTGCCGTGAATTCGAGCGCGCCTACGCCACATACACCGGCCGCAGCCACGGCATCGCGCTCGCCAACGGTTCGGTCGCGCTGGAACTCGCGCTCTACGCCTTCGGTATCGGCAACGGCGACGAGGTGCTCACCACCAGCCGAACCTTCATCGCATCGGCGAGCTGTTCGGTGATGCGCGGCGCGCGCCCGGTGCTCGCCGACATCGACCCGATCAGCCAGAACGTGACTGCGGCGACGCTCGAAGCGGCGCTCACGCCGGCGACGCGTGCGGTGATCGCGGTGCACCTCGCCGGCTGGCCGTGCGCCATGGACGAGATCCTCGCCTTCGCGCGGCGTCACGGCCTGGTCGTCATCGAGGACTGCGCCCAGGCGCACGGGGCGCGCTACAAGGGTCGGCCGGTCGGCGCTTTCGGCGACGCGGCGGCGTTTTCCTTCTGCCAGGACAAGATCATCTCCACCGGCGGCGAGGGCGGCATGCTGGTCCTCGACGACGAGGCCGCCTGGCGCCGCGCCTGGGCCTACAAGGATCACGGCAAGAGTTTCGATGCGGTCTACCGGCGCGAGCATCCGCCGGGATTCCGCTGGCTGCACGAGTCGTTCGGGACCAACTGGCGCATGACCGAGATGCAGGCCGCGATTGGCCTCGCGCAGCTCGCCAAACTCGACGACTGGGTCGCACTGCGGCGCCGCAACGCGGCGATCCTGGAAGCCGGTCTGGCGGCCGTGCCGGCATTGCGCACCACGCCCGTGCCCGATGACGTCGTTCACGCCTACTACCGCTACTACGCCTTCGTCCGTCCCGAATGCCTGGCGCCGGGCTGGACCCGCCAGCGCATCATCGAGGCGATCAACGCCGAGGGGATTCCCTGCCTGGTTGGCAGTTGCGGCGAGATCTACCGCGAGAAGGCCTTCGCCGACGCCGGCCTGGCGCCGCCCGCGGCCCTGCCCGTCGCGCGCGCGCTCGGCGAGACGAGCCTCGCCTTCCTGGTGCATCCGACACTCGGCGAAGACGACATGCGCGACACGGTGGCCGCAGTCACGAAGGTGATGGCCGCAGCCGCGCTCCCCGGCGCGTCGTGCTGAATCCGCGCATCCTGGCGGTCGTCGCGCACGACATCGCCGCCGCGGTGCTCGCCTGGCTCGGTGCCTACTGGCTGCGCTTCAACCTGCACATCCCGGACCCGTTCTGGCAGTCGGCCACGAGCACGCTGCTCTGGGTCGTTCCGCTGCAGGCGGTCGTGTTCTGGCGCTTCGGCCTCTACCGCGGCATCTGGCGTTTCGCCAGCCTGCCGGACCTCAAGCGCATCGTGCTCGCGGTGGGCGTATCCGCGCTCCTGATCCCGCTGGTGATCGTGCTGTTCCGCGTCCAGACCGTGGTGCCGCGCTCGGTGCTCATCCTCGATCCCCTGTTGCTGGTGGTCGTCATGGGCGGCAGCCGCCTCTTCTACCGGGCGTGGAAGGAAAACCGCCTCGCCGCGGCACTGCATCCCGGCGCGCGACCGGTGCTGGTCGCGGGCGCCGGCGCAGCGGCGGATTTCCTGCTGCGCGAACTGGCGCGCAATCCTTCCGGATTCCGCGTGGTCGGCCTGTTCGACGACAATCCGGCGCGCCACGGCCGGCTGATCCAGGGGGTCATGGTGCTCGGGCCGCTCGCGCGCGTGGTCGACGAAGCGCGGCGCCTCGGCGTCGGCGACGTCGTCCTCGCCCTGCCTTCGGCCGCCCACTCGGTCAGAAAGCGCATCACCCAGGCATGCACCGAGGCCGGTCTGAACGTGCTCACGGTGCCCTCGCTCGAAGACCTGGTGAGTGGCCGCGTGTCGGTGTCGGCGTTGCGCCGCGTGGAACTCGACGACCTGCTCGGCCGCGATCCCGTCGAGCTCGACACCACCGGCCTGGCGCAGCTCATCGCCGGCAGGACCATCATGGTCACCGGCGCCGGCGGCTCGATCGGCGCCGAACTGGTGCGCCAGATCGCCCGCTATTCGCCGGGGCGACTGGTGCTCTTCGAACAGTCGGAATACGCGCTCTATGTCCTCGAGCAGGAATTGCCGCAGCACTTTCCGGCGCTCGACTTCGTTCCGGTGATCGGCGATGTGAAGGACGCGGTGCGGGTCGACGAAGCGATGGCGACGCATCGCCCCGCCCTCGTCTTCCACGCCGCGGCCTACAAGCACGTGCCGCTGATGGAAGCCGTCAACGCCTGGGAGGCGATCCGCAACAACGTGTGGGGCACCTACGTCGCCGCCGAGCGGGCGCGCGCCCACGGCGTGGAGAAATTCGTCCTCATCTCCACCGACAAGGCGGTGAACCCGACCAATGTCATGGGCGCCACCAAGCGGCTCGCGGAAATGGTCTGCCAGTCGCTGCAGGAGCCCGACGGCACGCGGTTCGTCGCGGTGCGCTTCGGCAACGTCCTGGGCTCCTCCGGCAGCGTCATCCCGAAGTTCCAGAAGCAGATCGAAGCGGGCGGTCCGCTGACCGTGACGCACCCCGACATCACGCGCTATTTCATGTCCATCCCGGAAGCCGCGCGACTGGTGCTGCAGGCCGCGCTCATGGGCCGGGGCGGCGAAATCTTCGTGCTCGACATGGGCGAACCGGTGAAAATCGCCGATCTGGCCAGGCTGATGATCCGCCTCTCCGGCGCCGACCCGTCGCAGGTCCGGATCGTCTTCACGGGCCTGCGACCGGGCGAGAAACTCTACGAGGAATTGCTGGCCGACACCGAGACCACCCTGCCCACGCCGCACCCCAAGCTGCGCATCGCGCGTGCGCGGCGCGCCGATGCGGCGACCATCGCCGCCTGCCTCGCCTGGCTCGAGACGCGCGGCTCGGCGAGCGAAGACGAAGTCAAGGCACGGCTCGCGCAATGGGTGCCCGAATACCAGCCGGCGCGCACGAATGCGGCCAGCCATGCCTGAAGCGCGCACCGCCTGGGTCGTCACCCTCGGCATTCCCGGAATGGACAACCAGTCGCGCGGGCTCGCCGAGGCGCTGGGCTTCGCCACCGTCGAGAAATTCGTCGAGCCCGTCGCGCCGTGGAAATTCATCCCGCCGCAGCTCTGGGTTCCGCCGCTGTCGTGTTACGGCCCGCGCACCGAGCGCTTCGCCGCGCCCTGGCCCGACGTGCTCATCGGCACCGGGCGCCAGACCATCGCCGCCTCGCTGGCGGTGCGCCGCGCGTCCGGCGGGCGCACCTTCACGGTCCGCATCCAGGACCCGCACATCGACCCGCGCCACTTCGACCTGGTCGTCACGCCGCGCCACGATGCGTGCCGTGGCGACAACGTCTTCGAGACCGTGGGCGCATTGCACGCCGTGAGCCCGGCGCGGCTCGCGCACGCGCGGGAGCACTTCGCACCCCTGCTCGCCGCCCTGCCCGCACCGCGCGTCGCCGTGCTGGTCGGCGGCAACAACAAATATTTCCGCCTCACCGCACAGGTCGCAGGCGAGCTCGCCGCCCTGCTGCGACACACCCTCGTCACGAGCGGCGGCAGCCTCATGCTGACCACCTCGCGGCGCACCGGCGAGGAAGCGCAGGCGATCCTGAAGAAGCACCTCGCCGACCTGCCGGGCGTGATCTGGACCGGCGCCGGCGAAAACCCCTATCTCGGCTTTCTCGCCCACGCCGACCACATCGTCGTCACCTGCGATTCGGTGTCCATGGCCTCCGAAGCCTGTGCCACCGGAAAGCCGGTCTATGTCTACGCGCTGCCGGGTGGCTCGGCCAAGTTCACACGCTTTCATCGCATAATGCGCGACGCGGGCCATACCCGGCCGTTCGCCGGCACGCTCGAATCCGGCTGGGGCAAGCGGCTCGACGACGTGACTGCGGTCGCGGCCGAAGTGCTGCGCCGCCTCGACGCCCGCCGGTGAGGACCCCCAGACCATGAAACTGCGCATCGAAACCTTCAGCAACGTCAGCGGCGGCAGCCCGTTTTTCAAGGCCATCGGCCATCCGCTCGCCGCCGCCCGGGCAAACGCGCTGTTTGCCGAACTGGCGGCGGCCGGACCGCTGGCGATCTACGACCCGCAGGGCCTGGCGCCCGAGCTGCTGTCGCTCTACGATCTCGGCGGCGCGGCCATCGCGGGCGTTTTCGTGCAGAAGATCGAGGCGCTCGGGGGCAGTCTCCTCGGCCGCACGGTGCAACCGGTCAGCGAGCTTCCCGCCTGCCCGGCGACGACGCTCCTGGTCGTCGCCTTCGACGCACAGCGCATCATCGCCAGCATCCGCCATCTCGTCCCGCCCGGCTGCCGCATCGTCAGCCTGGACGCGCTGCGCCTGCCGGATGCGATGCTCACCAACCGGCGCCGCTATCTCGACCCGCTCAACTTCGCCACCAATCTCGCCCTGCTGCGCGATGCCGACGGCCAGCACACGCGGCTCGTCACCTGCGATTACTGGTCCGGCTGGGGCGCACCGACACCGCCCACGGTGTGGTTTCTGCTGTTCGACGCCAACGGCCGCGAACTCGCGCAGTGGCAGACCACGATCGCCGCGCCCGGCGCGAGCCTGATCGTCGACAGCCGCGAGGTGCGCGCGCGTTTCGCGCTGCCGGCATTCACCGGGACGCTGTTCATGCACGTCATCGGCGTCGCCGGGCACGATGTCGTCAAGTACGCGCTCGACACCTACGGGGACGACCCGACCGTGCTCTCCTGCACCCATGACGCCAACGCCTGGCCATCGGAACGCTATGCCGGCCTGCCGGCGCCGGCCGACGGCGAGCGCGTCATCCTGTGGATCCAGAACAGCCACCCGCGCGCCATCCCCGCCGGCGAGATCGGCCTGAATCGCATGGGCGACGACGACGTGCGCTGGCTCGACGTGGCGATCGCGCCGTTCGCCACGCACGCGCTCGACGTCGGCACGCTGTTTCCGCAGGCCCGCTGGCCGCAGCAGTTCGAAATCCGCGCCGGCAAGTATTTCGTCCGCCCGCGCTACGAAATCACCGCGCAGACCGGGCGCAGCCGCATCGCCCACGCCAACGTCGAGCGCGAGGACCTCGCGCCCGATGCGCGCATTCCCACGCTCACGCCCTGGCTCGGCAAGGGCTTCATTCTGCCCGCGCCGATCCTGCCCACGCGCCACTGGCGCAACTGGCTGCTGCCGACGCCGATGTCCACCGCGCAGACCGACCTGCCGCTCGCCGCCACGGTCTATGACGCCGACGGGGTCATGCTCGGCGACTGGTTTCTCGGCGACATGCCGCGCGCCGACTGCCGCCTGCTCGACCTCAACGACGCGCTCGCACGCCTCGGCATCGAGGCCGGGCACGGCCATGTCGAACTGCGCTACGACTTTCGCGACGGCGGAACCGCCGACGGCTGGCTGCACGCGCTCATGCGCTACCAGCACGTCGCCTCCGGCCACATCGCGGAAACGAGCTTCGGCGCGCATGTCTTCAACACCATCCTCACCTACCGCAACGAGCCGCAATCCTATGCCGGCCCGCCGCCGGGTCTGTCCACGCGCCTGTTCCTGCGCCTGGGCGACGACGGGGTCGACAGCTTCTGCCACCTCATCTACGCCGCGTCGCTGCCGTGGCATGCGCAGTCCGCCACGCGCCTGGAACTCCACGACCGCATGGGCCACCTCGTCGCCACCCGCGAGCTGGCGATCCCCTGCGGCGGATCGCGCCACTGGCGCTACAGCGAGATGTTCGATGCGGCCGAGCGCGCCGCGGCGGGGCCCGGCGCCTATGTCCTGGTGCGCGACACGACCTGCCGCCTGTTCGGCTACCACGGCCTGATCCGCGACGGCAGCGCCGTGGCGCTGGACCACATGTTCGGATTCTGACGTGCCGCGACCGCTCACCGTCCTGCAGATGCTGCCGGCGCTAGAGTCGGGCGGGGTCGAGCGCGGCACGCTGGAGGTCGCAAGGCATCTCGTCGCCCACGGCCATCGCTCGCTGGTGCTCTCGGCCGGCGGGCGGCTGGTGGAAACGCTGGCGCGCGAGGGCAGCGAGCACATCGCCTGGCCGGTCGGACGCAAGTCGCTGCTGGCGCTGCGTTTCGTGCGGCCGTTGCGGCGGCTGCTGGCGGAACGCCAGGTCGACGTCCTGCACGTGCGCTCGCGCCTGCCCGGCTGGATCGCCTACCTGGCGTGGCGCGGCATGGCCGCGGCCACCCGCCCGCACCTCGTCACCACGGTGCATGGGCTGTACACCCCCGGCGCCTACAGCAGCGTGATGATGCGCGGCGAGCGCGTCATCGCCGTCTCGGAAACCGTGCGCGAATACATTCGCGCCAACTATCCGTGGGTCGACCCGGACGTCATCCGCGTCATCCCGCGCGGCGTCGATGCCGCACAATTCCCGCACGGCTACCAGCCCGACGCGGCCTGGCGCGAACGCTGGCAGAGCGCGTTTCCAGAGCTCGCCGGCAAATTCGTGATCACCCTGCCCGGCCGGCTCACACGGCTCAAGGGCCACGAGGATTTCGTCGAACTCGTGCGCCGTCTGCATTCACGCGGCCTGCCGGTACATGGGCTGATCGTCGGCGCGATCGACCCGCAGCGGCAGGGCTATGCGCGCCAGTTGCAGCACCGCGTCGCAACCCTGCGCCTGCCCGTCACCTTCACCGGACAGCGCGACGACATGAAGGACATCTATGCCGTCTCCGACGCCGTGCTCTCGCTGTCCACGCGCCCGGAGTCCTTCGGCCGCACGGTGCTCGAAGCGCTGCGCCTCGGCGTGCCGGTGCTCGGCTGGGCGCACGGTGGCGTGGGCGAGATCCTCGACGCCGTCTACCCCGACGGCGCCGTGGCGAAGGGCGACATCGGCGCCCTGGAGAAAAAGCTCCTCGCCCTCATCCGTCATCCCGCGCGCGTTCCCGCCTCGAACGCATTCCCGCTCGACGCCATGCTCGCGCGAACGCTCGATCTCTATCAGGAACTCGTCCTCCCGCATGAATGACACCGCGATCGCCACGCCCGCCCTGTCCCCCCGCTGGCCGGTATGGCTGGTATTCGCCTTTCTGGTCGTGCTGCCGTTCGGCAACGCCTTCGAAGCGCCCCTCGCGGCGATGGCGGCCATCGGCCTGTGGCGGCTCGTCACGCAGCCACGCGCGGTGCTCGCGGACGTGGCGACGCGCCGCGTCGTCGCCCTCTTTCTCGTCATCTGGCTGCCGATGCTGGTCGCGCTTCCCGATGCCGTGAACGCGCAGCGTTCCCTGGAGACCGTGCTGGTCTTCGTGCGCTTTCCGCTCGCCGGAGTTTTCATCGTCGCGGCGCTGAAGGACGCGGCGGCGCGGCGCTGGCTGATCTCGGCCTGCGGGCTCTTGTTGCTGTTCTGGGCCGCTGACGGACTCGTGCAACTGATCTTTGGCCGCGACCTTCTCGGCTTCCCGTACAACGGCACGCGGGTCAGCGGCCTGTTCAATGCCAAGCTCACGCTCGGCCACGTGCTCGCCGTCGCCTCACCCGTGGTGTACGAGACGCTCCGCCGCCACGCCGCGGGACGCGCCTGGCCGTGGCTTGCCGTGCTCCCCTACCTCGCCGTGATCGTCGCCACCGGCAGCCGCGCGGCGTGGGTCATGGCCGCCCTCGCCGGCACGCTGTACGCCGCCTACCGCGTGCGCGAACTGCCGCGGGCGCAGCGCTGGCAGATGCTGGCACGCGCCGCGGCCGGGGTCGTCGCGCTCGGCGTCGCCCTGGCACTCGTCCCCGCGGTGCGCGACAAGGCCGCCACCACCGCCGGGCTGTTCAGCGGCGACTATGCGCGCGCCAACGAGGCGACCAGTCTGCGCCTGCCCATCTGGGCGAGCGCCAGCCGCATGATTGCCGACCACTGGATCAATGGCGTGGGGCCGCGCGGTTTCCGCTATGCCTATCCGCAGTACGCCGCCCCCGGCGACCCCTACATCGCCAAGGACCCGCACCACGGTCCGACCCACGCCCACCAGATGCTGCTGGAAATCCTCTCCGAGACGGGTGTCGTCGGGCTCGCCGGCCTGGTCGCCTTCTACGTGCTGCTCGCGCGCATCGCGCTGCGCCTCGATCCGGCGACGGCGCACGAGGCGCTGCCCTGGTTCAGCGCCGCGGCGGCCGCCGTCTTCCCGCTCAACACGGGGCTTGCCTTCTACGCCAGCTTCTGGTCGGCCACGCTGTGGTGGTTCGTCCTCGTCGCCGTCGCCTTCTCGACCCCTCCGGCCACCCGCTGATCATGGAAAAACTCTCGGTGTTCATCACCACCCTCAACAACGCGCACACCCTGCCCGCCTGCCTGGAAAGCGTGAAATGGGCGGACGAGATCGTGGTGCTCGATTCCTTCAGCAGCGACGACACGGAAGCGATCGCACGGCGCTACGGCTGCAGGTTCTTCCAGCACGCGTTCCTGGGATACGGGCCGCAAAAGCAGCTCGCCCTCGAACACACGACGCACCGCTGGGTGTTGCTGCTCGATGCCGACGAGGCGCTGTCGCCGGCGGCGCAGGCCGAGATCCGCGCCCTGTTGCAACGCGGCCCGAGCGCCGACGGCTATGAGATCCCGCGCCAGGAACAGCTCTTCTGGCGCATGAACCACCCGGGTGTGCGCATGAACCATTTCCTGCGCCTGTTCGACAAGACGAAGGGCCGCGTCGACGACATGCCGATCCACGCCGCGCCCAAGGTGAAAGGCCGAATCGAACGGCTGCACGCGCCGTTCTACCATTTCGGAGAAACCGACATCCACACCAAGGTGGAGAAGGTCAACGGCTATTCGACCGGCCTGGTCGCCGACAAGGTGCAGCGCCGGCAGCGCGGCAGCCCGTGGATGATGGTGTTCTATCCGCCGCTGGCCTTCCTGCGCATCTATCTTTTCAAGCGCAATTTTCTCAACGGCTGGGCGGGATTCATCACCGCCGTCATCGGCGCCTTCTATGCCTTCCTGAAGTACGCCAAGCTCTATGAACATCGCCAGTTCGAACGCCATGGCGCGAGCCGGCTGCCGGCGGATGCGCCAACGCCGCCGGCGCTGCTGAAGCGGCCTGGGCAACCGCCGCAGGCGTAGTCAGGCGCCGCGGATGTAGTCGATCACGTCGGCGTGCGTGGGCGGCCGTTCGCCGTCGTGGCGCAGAAACACGGTATGCCAGATGGCGAACTGCAGCAGCGCCCACAGCGCCTGGCTGTCCCGTCCATGCCTGCGCTGGCGTGCGACCAGGGTGCGCACGGCGTCGGCGGCGAACCACTCGCCGATCGCCGGGTTCTCGCAGAGTGCCCCCTCGATCGCGCTGAGCCGCGCGCCGGACAGCCATTCGCGCACCGGCACGGTGAAGCCGCTCTTGCGCGCCCACAGCTGATCCTTCGGCAACAGGCGCTCGGCCCAGTGCTTCAGGAAGCGCTTGCCGTGCTTGCCCGCGACCTTGAAATCGTCCGGCAGGCCGAGCCCGAATTCGACCACGCGGTGATCGAGATACGGCACCCGCCCTTCCACGCCCCAGGCCATGAGGATGCGATCGGCCTTGACCAGAAGGTCGTCGGCGAGCCAGGTCGCGATGTCGGTGGCCTGCATTTTCTGCAGGCGGCTGAAATGCGCGGGCGCGCGCTGCCATGCCGCCTCGAACGGCTCGCGTGCATGGCGCATGGCCTCCGCCAGCGCGCCATTGAAGTGCGCAGCGGAAACCCCGGAAAACGCGCCCCCGGCGCGAAAGCCGCGGGTCTTCGGCGCGCGCCATGCGGCAAGCCAGCGCTTGACGGGAGAAGCGCGATAGCGGCCATAGCCGGCGAACACCTCGTCGCCGCCTTCGCCGCTGAACACCACCTTGAGCTCGCCGCCGGCCCGCTCGGCGAGCGCGGACAGCGGCAGGTTCGCGTAGTCGCCCATCAGCTCGTCGGCCGCCCACACGCAATGCGGCAGGCGGCCCAGCAGGCCGTCGGCATCGAGCGTGAGCGCGGTATGCCGGGCGCCGAACGCGGCCGCGGTGCGCTCCGCCACCGCCAGCTCATTGTTCACGGAATGCCCGGTGAAACCGACCGAAAAGGTGCGGATCGGCGCCGCGCTGGCGCGCGCGAGCAACGCCAGCAACACCGACGAATCGACCCCGCCCGAGAGGAACAGGCCATACGGCACATCGGTGCGCATGTGGATGCGCATGACCGTGTCCATGAGCGTATCGAAGTGACGCAGCGCCGACTCGAAATCGATCGCCAGCGGTGCGGCGGCAAACGGCGTCCAGTACGGCGTGTGCCGGATGTCGCCGCCCGCCTCCACCACCACGCGCTCGCCCGGCAGGACGCGGTGCACGCCAGCGAGGATGGTCTGGCGTCCGCTGCTGAAATTGTTCTGCAGAAACTGCGCGAGCGCGGCGGGCTCGATGGCGCGCCGTTCGAGCACCGGAAGAAGCCCCTTGAGCTCGGAGGCGAAGTAGAAACCGTCGCCGCGTGCGAGGTAGAAAAGCGGCTTGATGCCGAGCCGGTCGCGCGCCAGCAGGAGCCGCTGCCGGCCGCGGTCGAAAAGTGCGAAGGCGAACATGCCGTGCAGACGGGTAACGCAGTCGTCGCCCCACGCCTCGTAGGCATGCAGGATGGTTTCGCTGTCGGAGTGCGTGGCGAAGCGATGGCCGAGCGCTTCCAACTCGCGGCGCAGCTCGACGAAGTTGTAGATTTCGCCGTTGGCGACCAGCACCAGACTGCCGTCCTCGTTGGCGAGGGGCTGGGCGCCGCCGGCAAGGTCGATGATCGCCAGGCGATTATGGGCGAGTCCCGCGCGTCCCTCGTGCCACAGCCCCGCGCCATCCGGCCCGCGATGCTGCAGCCGGCGCGCCATGGCGTGCAGCACGGCGGGATCGGCCGTGCCCGCCTGCAGCAGCACACCGGCTAGGCCGCACATGAGGCCAGATCGCGGTACAGCGTGCGGTAGGCGGCGACGATCGCCGCCTTGCCGTGCTCGCGCACGAGGGTGTCGAACCCGTTGGCCGCCAGCTGCGCACGCGCACCGTCGTCGCCGAGCAGCGTGCGGATCGCGCCGGCGAGCGCCGCGCTGTCGCCCACCGGGGTGACGAGCGCGTTGCTGCCGTGTTCGACCAGCTCCAGCGCGCCGGCGGTCGCCGTGGTGACCAGCGGCACGCGGTGCGCCCAGGCTTCGAGCAGGACGTTGCCGAGCGGCTCGTGACGCGAAGGACACACGAACAGGTCGGCCGAAAACAGCAGCGGCGCGAGGTCCTGCTGCCAGCCGAGCCAGCGTACCCGCGCGGCGATGCCGAGGTGCGCGGCATGGCGCCCCAGATCGTCACGCAGCGGACCGTCACCGGCGATGGCGAGCACCAGGGGCCGCCCGCCCACGGTATCGGGCAGGCGGGCGAACGCGTCGAGCAGATCGGCAAACCCCTTGTTGGGGTGCAGACGGCCGGCGGCCGCGATGCAGCGCGCGTCGGCGGGGATTTGCCAGCGGGTGCGCCACGCCGCGAGGTCTTCGGCGGCCGGCACGGGTGCCGGTTCGATGAAATTGCCGATGTAAAACACCCGTGTCGCCGGCAGACCCTCGCGCACGAGGTAGTCGCAAATGCCCCGCGTATTGCCGATCCAGGCATGCGCGTGGCGATAGCCCTTGAGGTCGTAATAGCCGCCGAGGCGCGCGACGTGCACCGGCAGACGGCCGCGCGGCAGGGCGACCAGGCGCGTGGCGCGCCCCATCCAGGTCTGGACGATGTCGGGCTGCGCCGCGCGGATCAGGCGCCGGATCTGCCAGCGCGCCAGCGGGTCCCACACCGAGCGCATCTTCACCGCCCGCACCGCGAGCGTGTCGGCGAGCGCCCGCGCGACCGCGCTGTGCGGCGGACAGACCGCGGTCACCGGCTGGCCGTCCTCGGCCAGCGCGGCGCACAGCCTGACGAAGAAGCGCTCGGCGCCGCCCGGCCCGCGGCTGCCGATGATCTGCAGCGAATGCGCCGCCGTACCCGGTCCGTTATCGCCAGCCGCGGCTTCGGGAAGCGCCATCTCAATACGCCTGGTAGCTCTTTTCCTCGATCAGATCGGAATCGAGCAGCTGGTTGATCGCGCGCTTGATGCGTGCGCGCTCGTCGTTGGTGAAATACACGCTGCGCGCAAGCTCGATGAACTCGGCGTCGAACTGCCGCTGCCGCTCCTTGTCACGCAGCGCGTCCTCGACGTCCCACAGCTTGGCGTTGACCGCGCGCAGCGCGTCGATCTGCGCATCGAGCGCGGGGGAGGACGGAACGTGCGCCGCCCAGGTCGCGCGCAACAGCGCCAGTTCCTTTTCGACGTTCGCGCGCTTGGCCGCATCGCCGATGCGCTGCGCCTTGATCTCGAGAATCGTGATCTTGTCGATCAGCTCGCCGTGGGAGATTGCAATGCGTATCGCCATCGTATCCTCCTCAAAAAACCTCGATCCGCCCGACCAGGCGCTGGCCGGGACGCAATTGGCCGGCGACCAGCGCCGGCAGGGTCGCGGCGACCCAGGCGGGCTCGATCGCCTGCATGCACGCCTGATAGGTGGCGTTGACGCATTTCTTGGCATAGCAGTTGATGCACTCGAGCTGCGCCTGGATGGCGGTGACCGTGTCGCCGATGGGCTTGACGCGCGCCGGATCGGTCGGCCCGCACAGCACCAGGAGCGGCTTTCCCGCGGCCGCCGCGAAGTGGGTGAGACCGGTGTCGTTGCCGACGATGGCCCACGCGCCCTCGCACAGCGGCGCGACTTCAAGCAGGTCGACGCCGTTGAGATCGACGACGAAATCGAGCCCGGCGGCGATCGCGCGGCAGTCGTCCACTTCCTCCGGCCCGCCGATGAGGACGATCTTCGCCATCCCCTGCGCATGGAGCATCTGGGCGAGCGCGCGATAGCGCGCCACACCCCAGCGCTTGAGGTGGCCCGCCGCCTGCGACCCCGGCAGGAACACGACGTAGCGGCCGTCCGCCAGCGCGTGCGCGCGGCGCAGGGCGGCGACCCGGTCGAGCTGCTCGGGCGCGGGATAGAAGACCGGGCGCGAGGTCGTTGCCGGGATGCCGACGGATTCGATCACCGAGCGCATCATCGCCAGCGCGTGCGCACGCGGATCGGTGAGCGCCGGCTGGTGGGTGTACGGAAAGCCGCCGCGGTTGCCGAGACGGATCGGCGGCGCACCGCCGGTCAGCCACAGCAGCGTGAGCAGGAAACGCGTGCGGTCGGAACGCTGCAGGTCGATCACCAGGTCGTAATGCCCGGCGCGAACGCGCTTCAGCCAGGCGCGCGTGTGCCGCCAGCGTTCGCCGCGCTTGCGCACGTCGATGGCGAACACCTCGGCAAAGCGCGGGTCGTAGCGGAACAGCTTGACCGCCCCGGGCAAGGTGTTGAGGTGAATCTGCGCGTGCGGGAAGGCGCGCGCGATGTCTTCCATCACCGCGCTGGCGATCGCGATGTCGCCCAGCGCGCTCCATTTGATGACCAGGATGCGCCGGATGTCCGTACGCGGCGGAAACACGGCGGATCGGTTCAAACCGCAGCCGTGACGGCCCCGGCGAATGCGCCGAGGATGGGTTTCAGGGCTTCGCGCTTGAGCTTGAGCGAAGCCTGGTTGACGATCAACCGCGAGCTGATGTCGCTGATGTGCTCCACCGCGACCAGGCCATTGGCCTTGAGCGTGCCGCCGGTGGAGACCAGGTCGACGATCACGTCCGCGAGCCCGACCAGCGGCGCCAGCTCCATCGAGCCATAGAGCTTGATGAGGTCGATATGCACCCCCTTGGCGGCGAAATGCTCGCGTGCCGCGTGGACGTACTTGGTCGCGACGCGGATGCGCGCGCCCGGCCTCACCTCGCCGGCGTAGTCGTAGCCCTCGCGCACCGCGACCATCATGCGGCAGCGCGCGATCTGCAGGTCGAGCGGCTGATACAGCCCGGTGCCGCCATGCTCGAACAGCACGTCCTTGCCGGCGATACCGAGGTCCGCGGCACCGTATTGCACATAGGTCGGCACGTCGCTGGCGCGCACGATGATCAGTCGCACGTCCGCGCGGTTGGTGGCGAGGATGAGCTTGCGCGAGGCGTCCGGGTCGTCCAGCGGGACCACTCCCGCGGCGGCGAGCAGGGGCAGCGTTTCCTCGAAAATGCGGCCTTTGGAGAGGGCGAGCGTGATCATGTGCTGCGTTCAGTGGATGCGGCGCACGCGCGCGCCGAGCTGGGAGAGTTTTTCCTCGATCCGTTCGTAGCCGCGGTCGAGGTGGTAGATGCGCTCGATGACGGTCTCGCCCTGCGCGACCAGCCCTGCCAGCACCAGACACGCGGACGCGCGCAGGTCGGTGGCCATGACCGTCGCGCCTTCCAGGCGCGGCACGCCACGGACCAACGCCGTGTGCCCGGAAATCTCGATGTTCGCGCCCAGGCGGCGGAGCTCCTGAACGTGCATGAAGCGGTTCTCGAAAATCGTCTCGGTGACGCTCGCGGCGCCCTCGGCGACGGCGTCGAGCGCCATGAACTGCGCCTGCATGTCGGTCGGAAAGCCCGGGTACGGCGCCGTGCGGATGTCCACCGCGGAAAGCCTGCGGGGCGCCGTGACCTCGACCCAGTCGGTGCCGGTCGCAACGCTCGCGCCCGCTTCCGCGAGCTTGCCGAGCACCGCGTCGAGGGTGTCGGGACGCGCCGCCGTGGCGCGCACCCGCCCGCCGGTCATCGCCGCACCGACCAGAAACGTGCCGGTCTCGATGCGGTCCGGCATGACGTCGTAGTCGGTGCCGCGCAGCGCATCGACGCCCTCGATGGTGATGGTGTCGGTGCCCGCGCCATCGATGCGCGCACCCATGCGCACCAGGCAGCGCGCGAGGTCGACCACTTCGGGTTCGCGTGCCGCGTTTTCCAGCACGGTCGTGCCTTCGGCGAGCGTCGCGGCCATCATCAGGTTCTCGGTGCCGGTCACGGTGACGAGGTCCATCACGACGCGGGCGCCCTTGAGGCGGCGCGCGCGTGCCTGGATGTAGCCATGCTCGATGGCGATCTCCGCACCCATCGCCTGCAGACCCTTGATGTGCAGATCGACCGGCCGCGTGCCGATCGCACACCCGCCGGGCAGCGAGACGCGCGCCTCGCCGAAGCGTGCCAGCGTGGGGCCGAGTACCAGGATCGATGCGCGCATGGTCTTGACCATCTCGTAGGGCGCTTCGCGCACGGGAATCGAGGCGCCGTTGAGGGTGACGCGGCTGTGTTCATCGAGCGTGACGATCACGCCCATGTGGGAGAGCAGCGCGAGCAGCGTGCTGATGTCCTTGAGATGCGGGACGTTGCCGAGCGTGAGCGGCTCGGCGCTCAGAAGGCTCGCGGCGAGGATCGGCAGGGCGGCGTTCTTCGCGCCCGATATCCGCACCGTGCCGTCGAGCGGACCGCCGCCATGGATGAGCAGCGCATCCATTCAGCGGCTCGCCCATTCTTCGGGTGAGAACGTCTTCATCGACAGCGCATGGATCTGGGCGTGCATACGCTCGCCCAGCGCCTGGTAGACGAGCTGGTGGCGCGCCAGGCTGCGCTTGCCGGTGAATTCCGGGCTGACGATGGTCGCCTCGAAATGCTGCCCGTCGCCGTCGACCTCGATGAAATCGCAGGGAAGTTTCTCGCTGATCCAGCGCTGGATGTCTTGGGGGGTGACCATGGTTCAGTGCCTCAGTTTGTAGCCGCTGCGCAGCATGGCGAGCGTGAGTGCGGATATTGCCACAAAGCCAAGCGTCACGACCAGCAGCCCCAGGCGCGGGTCGGCGTCGGCATGGCCGAGAAACGCGTAGCGAAAGCCGTCGATCATGTAGAAGACGGGATTCGCGCGCGACACCGCCTGCCAGAACGGCGGCAGGGAATCGAGCGAATAGAACACGCCCGACAGGAAAGTGAGCGGCAGGATGAGGAAGTTCTGGAATGCGGCGAGCTGGTCGTACTTGTCCGCCCAGATGCCGGCGACGATGCCGAGCGCGCCCATCACGCCGCACGCGGCGATGGCGAACGCCAGCGCCCAGCCGAGATGCGGCAAGGCCGGCGGCACGAAGGCGAGCGTCGCCAGCCACACGCCAAGCCCCACCACGAGGCCGCGCAGAATGGCGGCCCCCAGGTAGGCAAGGAAAAATTCCAGGTAAGAGAGCGGCGGCAGCAGGACGAACACGATGTTGCCCTGCATTTTCGACTGGATGAGACTCGACGAACTGTTGGAAAACGCGTTCTGCAGCATCGCCATCATCACCAGTCCAGGGACCAGAAAGCGCGTGTACGAGACGCCCGGATAAACCTCGACATGCGCTTCGAGCACTTGTGCGAAGATCACCAGATAGAGGAGCGCGGAGACCACCGGCGCGACGACGGTCTGTACCAGCACTTTCCAGAAGCGCAGGACTTCCTTGTAGAAAAGCGCGACGAACCCGCTCATGCGCGCTGCATGATGTCGGTGAAGACATCTTCCAGGTCCGGCTCGCGCAGGTGCATTTCGCGCACGCGGACACCCGCGCTGCGCAGGTCCGCGAGCAGCGCTTCGAGTTCGCCGTAATCGCTGAAGTTGGTGCGCCACAGGCCGTCGTCATCGCGCTGCAAGCGTGCGCGCCAGGCGGCTGGCGGGCTGTCGGGATCGAGACCCAGGGCCACGCAGTGATCGTTGGTCAGGCGCAACAGGTTGCGCGTCGCATCGAGCGCGACGATGCGCCCGCCCTTGAGCATCGCGATGCGGCCGCACAGGGCTTCCGCTTCCTCGAGATAGTGGGTGGTGAGCAGGATGGTGTGGCCTTCGCGGTTGAGGCGGGCGATGAACGCCCACAGCGAGCGGCGCAACGCGACGTCGACGCCCGCGGTCGGCTCGTCGAGAACGATCACCGGCGGCTTGTGCACCAGCGCCTGCGCGACCAGCAGGCGGCGCTTCATGCCGCCCGACAGGTTCTGCGTGTTCTTGTCGGCGTGCGGCGCGAGGTCGAGGTGATGCATCACCTCGTCGAGCCACTCCTGGTTGTGCCGCAGGCCGTAGTAACCCGACTGGATACGCAGCGTTTCGCGCACCGTGAAAAACGGGTCGTACACCAGTTCCTGAGGGACGACCCCCAGGGCGCGACGCGCGGCGCGGTAGTCGGCGACCACGTCGTGGCCGAGGATTTCGGCGACGCCGTGATCCGCGCGCAAAAGCCCGGCGAGAATGCTGATGAGCGTCGTCTTGCCGGCGCCATTGGGGCCCAAAAGACCAAAGAATTCGCCTTCCTCGACGCGCAGCGTCACGCTGTCGAGCGCCCGGTTGCTGCCAAAACGCTTGCCCAGTTCGGCGACCCGGATCGCCGCCATGGCGGTCATACGGGAACGAACGGAGCGACGCCGTAGAGATCGGCCAGGGTGCGGATCCGCGGCGGCAATCCGCTGATGCGAAGCGCCACGCCCTGGCGGCGCGCTTCGCGCAAACAGGCGAGGATCACTGCGAGAATCGTCGAATCGACGCTATCGATCGCGGAAAAATCGATGCTGTCGGCCTTGGCGGCGATCCGCTGCCTGAGTTCGCGCAACAAGGGACCGGCCGTTTCCATGGTCACCGCGCCAGACACCCGGCACGACTTTCCGCTGCACTCGATCATGCGCGCGCCCCGCCCGCCGGGCGGCGGGTCCTGGGCTTGTCAGCGGGCGGCGTGTTTACTGGGGTTTTTTTTTGAGCCGCCCCCGCTGCACCGCCCGCCTCCGCGTCGCCGCCGTTGCCGGCCCGGCCCTGCGCCTGCTGCGACTTGGTCTGCAGCATGTGGATCAGGCCGTCGATGCCCTGCTGGCGGATGGTGCTGGCAAACGTCGCCCGGTAGTTGGTAACCAGACTCACGCCGTCGATGGCCACGTCATAGACCTTCCAGCCAAACGCCGTCTTGTACATGCTGTAATCGATGGAAATGGGCTTGCCGCCGGGCTGCTTGATTTCGGACTTGACCGTCACGTCGTCGTCCTCCGGGCGCAGGGTCAGGGGTTTGAACTCGACAGCCTGGTTGCTGTAGGCGGTGAGGGAGGTCGCGTAGGTCCGCACCAGGAGGTTGCGGAACTCCGCGACCAGCTGCTGCTTCTGCTGCGGCGTGGCGCTCGCCCAGTATTTGCCGACGGCGAGCTGGGTCATGCGGTTGAAATCGAAATTCGGCAGGACCTTGGCCTCGACCAGGTCATAGATTTTCCGCAGGTTGCCGTTCTGGATGTCCTTGTCGTTCTTGAGGAGGGTGAGCACTTCCTGGGCCGTGGTGCGGGCCAGGACGTCGGGCGGCGTGTCCTGCGCCAGCGCCGGTCTGGCGCCGAGAAGCAGGGCAAGTGCGAAAAACAGGATGCGCAGCATGATGTCAGCGTGGGTCCGATGAGGGTATGGGTGTGACGCCCGCGCGCTATTTGAGTTCACCGCTCAAGCGCGCCAGTTGTGCCACGTTCATGTTGTAGTCGTTGACGGTGCGCAGGTATTCAGTCTGGGCAAGCGCGTAGCTCTTCACCGCATCGGCCACCTTGTCGCCTTTTTCCAGCCCTGCCGAGTAGTCGGCGAGCGCGGAAATCATCCAGCGACGGGCGGCGGCGGCCGCCTCCGCCAACGCCTTTTGCGACTCGAAATTCGCCTGCGCGTTGGCGTAAGCCTCCGCGACCTCGAACGGAATCCCGGCCACGGCGAATGCGCGCTTGTGGTTGAGCGCTTCGAGCTCCGACTGCGCCTGGTTGACGCGCGCGTCGGCAACACCGAACGCCGTGTCCCACTTGATCCCCACCACCGGCGTCAGGCCGCCGCCATTGAACGGGTCGTAGACGTGCGGGTTGTCGAGGCGATCACGGTTGGAGGCATAGTTCAACGTCCCCACCACGCCGGCGTAGACGTCGGGCATGCGCTCGGCTTTCTTGGCTGCCACCAGCGCGCGCCGCGAACGCAGGCCCGCTTCGAGCTGCTGCATTTCCGGGCGATCCTGGAGCGCGCGCGACTGGAACTCGGCGAGGTCGAGCTGCGGGAACGCGACCGGCTCGATACCCGTGTCGGCCACCTGCAGGTCGGCCTTGAGCCCCGCGCCGGTCAACACCTTGATGCCATCGAGACTGATTTTCTCGATGGCGCGCGCTTGCAGGACATACTTGTCGATCAGGCCCTTGGCGGTTTGCAGCGCGTACAGGTCGGACTGTCGCACCTCGCCGCGCTCCTCCTTGAGCGAACGCTCGGTCGAGGCGATGGTGGACGCCAGACGCGACTGCAGGTCCTCCAGGAAAGCGCGCGTATCACGCGCGGTGAGGTAGCCGTAATACGCACGCTTGGTGTCGTACACCGTATCGCCGCGCGTCTGCCTCAACTCGCCGCGTTTGAGGTCGATGTTGCCCTGGGCCGCCTCGCCATAGCGTTCCACCTTGCCGAAGGTGTAAAGCGGCTTGATGATGGAAAATTCGAGATGCGTCCAGTCGGAGATGCCGTGCAGGCGGTCACCGTCACTGCGCGGCGTGCAGGGCAGGGCCGTGCAGCCCTTGGCGCCCCCCTGCCAGAAGCCGCCATTGACCTCGGGCGCGAGCCCGATGAAGGCATTGGCGCTGACCCGCCAGCCCTGGTTGGCCTGCACTTCCTGCAAGAGCCCCCGGGCCGCCTCGATCAGCTGCTCGCGTTCCTTGATGCGTGGATCGGCGGCCAGACTCATTTCGATGGCCTGCGGCAGATTGATGGTTTCGGCGCACGCGTTCGTGCCGGCCGCCGCGAATCCCAGCGCAAGGATCGCCAGCGCAAGTTTCTTCGGTTTCATTGTTTCGCTCCTTCCTGAGCCTTGCCGTAGAGGAACTGTCCGATCAGGTTTTCCAGCACCACGGCCGACTGGGTGATCTTGACCCGGTCGTTGTTTTTCAATTTTACGCTATCGCCACCGGCCTGCAGCGCGATGTACTGCTCGCCCAGGAGTCCGGAGGTCATGATCGCGGCCGACGTATCCTTGGGAAACGTGTAACGCTTGTCGATCCTGAAGGTCACGATCGCCTCGTAGAGCTGGTTGTCGAAGTCGATTTGCGCGACCCGGCCGACCACCACGCCCGCGCTCTTCACCGGCGCGCGCACCTTGAGCCCGCCGACGTTCTCGAAATTCGCGACCAGTGCGTAACTGTCGGCAACGGTAACGGCATTGCGGCTGCTGACCTTGAATGCCAGGAAAAGCAATGCGCCGACGCCGGCGATGACGAATAAGCCAACCCAAAAATCCAGGACGGTTCTGTTCATGATGCTAACTGACTCCCCGAAACATGATGGCGGTCAACACGAAGTCCAGCGCCAGGACGACCAGACTGGACGTGACCACGGTGCGCGTCGTCGCGCCGGACACGCCTTCCGCGGTCGGCGGCGCGTCGTACCCTTCGAACAGCGCGATGGCGGTGACGGCAACCCCGAACACCACGCTCTTGATGACCCCGTTGACGATGTCTTCCTGAAAATCGACCGCGCTTTGCATCTGCGACCAGAACGAGCCTTCATCGACGCCGATCAGCTGCACGCCGACCAGGTAACCGCCGAAGATACCGGTGGCCGAAAACAGCGCCGCGAGCAGCGGCATGGAGATGATGCCGGCCCAGAAGCGCGGCGCGACGACGCGCGCGATCGGGTCGACCGCCATCATTTCCATTGCGGAGAGCTGCTCGGTCGCTTTCATGAGGCCGATTTCCGCGGTGATCGCACTGCCCGCGCGACTGGCGAACAACAATGCCGCCAGCACCGGCCCCAGCTCGCGCACCAGGGAGAGCGCAACCAGGGACCCGAGCGCGGATTCCGAGCCGTAGCGCTGCAGGGTGTCGTAACCCTGCAAGCCCAGCACCATGCCGACGAAAAGGCCGGATACCAGGATGATGATGAGCGAGAGCACGCCGCTGAAATAGATTTCGCGGATCGTGAGTCCCAGCCGGGTAAACGCCGTGCCGGAGCGGAACACGGTCGCCACGAAGAAACGCGCCGCAAAGCCGATGCGCCACACGGCATCGAGCACGCGGTGTCCGAGCCGGGTGATCGCCGACTTAAGCATGGCCGGCGCTCAACCCCAGATCCTCGGCATACGGCGGGGCCGGATAATGGAAGGGCACCGGACCATCGACCTCGCCATGGACGAACTGGTGGACGAAGGGCAGCGTCGACGCGCGGATCTGGTCCGGCGTCCCTTCCGCCTCGATGACCCCCTCGGAAACGAAATAGACGTAGTCGACGATCTTCAGCGATTCCTGGACATCGTGCGTGACCACCAGCGACGTCAGCCCCAGCGTATCGGTCAGACGCCGGATCAGATTGCCCGTCACGCCGAGCGAGATCGGGTCCAAACCGGCAAACGGCTCGTCATACATGATGAGCATGGGGTCGAGCGCGATCGCGCGCGCCAGCGCCACGCGCCGCGCCATACCGCCCGACAGCTCGGCCGGCATCAGGCCTGCCGCGCCGCGCAGCCCGACGGCATGGAGCTTCATCAGCACCAGATCGCGGATCGCGTCCTCGGGAAGATCGGTGTGCTCGCGCAACTGGAAGGCGACGTTGTCGAACACCGTCATGTCGGTGAACAGCGCACCGAACTGAAACAGCATGCCCATCTTGCGCCGCAGCCGATACAACCCGGCCTGGTCGAGATCGGCCACCGATTCGCCCGCGACCTTGACCGTCCCCTGGCTCGGTTTGAGCTGGCCGCCGATCAGGCGCAAGAGCGTGGTTTTTCCGCAACCGCTATTGCCCATGATGGCCACGACCTGGCCGCGACGCGCCGTCAGATTGACGCCCTTGAGAACCGGCCGGGCGCCATAGCCGAACACGACGTTCTCGATTTCAACCAGGTTGTCGGGCGCCAATTCTTCTGACCTCGGGGGAAAAGGCGATTATACCGATAGCGCCCCCGCGCCGGTTCAGTAACCCATGATCGCGGTCAATTCGCGGGCGCGCTCGAGGACGGCAAGATCGCCCTCGCGACTGATGAGGAAAAGCGCCTGCCCCTGCGCGGCCTGCTCGCCGATGCGCGCCGCCAGCGCCCGCGCATCGAACCCCGCGTCGAGCCACACGACGTGCGCAGCGGACCACTCCGGGGTGGCGACGATGCCGCGCCCGGCGAGTTTCGCCGCGCAGGTCCGGCCGGCATCCTCGCCGCCCGCGGCGGTCTCGAGCACAAAGCGGAATCCGCACTGGGTGTCCTCGACCCAGCGCCCGATCTCGTCGTCCGTTGCCGCCATCCAGACCGGCTGCGGCAGCCACACGGCGCGAAACTGCGTGTTGTAAAATGCCAACATCCAGTCGTCCGGCAGTTCGTCCGGGTAGAAACGTCCGCGCCACGCCGGGTATTCCCATCCGGCCGCACCGGGGTACACGAGGTAGCTCGCGACACACTCGTTCATGATCACCCTCGAATATTAGTTCAGCGTATTAGACATTGACAGAATGCTTATGTAAAAGCATTATTCACACAGCGGTGTCTTGTTTCTGTTCTTCCCACGTTCGTTCGTTTGTGACGCTGCGTCTCGCTTTCATCAACCTGTTGTTCGTGTTTCAAATAAGGAGCTCATCATGAAATTGCGTACTTTGACCGCCGTCGTCGGCCTGGCCGTTGCCCAATTCGCGTTCGCCGACGCGACCGCGCCGCAAGCGCCTGCCGCAGGTGCTGCGCCGCAGGTTCCGCAGAACGCCCAGCAATGGCTGGAGCGCATGTCCGACTTCACCCGCAACGCCTCGGCGTATCGTGACCCGAAGGTGTTCGTGCCCTGGGCCAACGCCGTGACCGAGCCCGGCTTCTACACCACCATGGGCCTCAACATGCTCGAGCCCGGCAACTGGTATCGCATGTTCGGCTCGATGTTGGATCCGCGCTCGCTGCAGAACTACATGCAGTTCGCCGACCCCAACATGTACATGAAGTGGATGGCGGCCTCCGTCGACCCCAACTTCTACACCGCCCTCATCACCCAGCTCACCGACCCCGGCAAAATGATGCGCTGGATGATGTCGCCCATGGATCCGCAGCTGTGGAACCTCATGCTGCAGAGCCTGAACCCCAACATCTACCTCAAGTGGATGATGGCTCCGCTCGATCCGCGCCTGCTGCAGCTCTCCATGCAGCCGCTCAACCCGGCCCTGTACACCAGCTGGCTCGGCGCCACGCTCAACCCGGCGACCTACGGTTCCTGGGGGACGTGGATGAACCCCAACACCTACACGATGCCGGTGACCGGCGGCATGGCGACCGTTCCGACCGGAACGTTCAACGTGTTCGACCCGGCGAGCTGGGCTGCGATGTTCAACGTCCAGCAGCAGCCCGCAGCGGGCCAGGCCACCGCACCCGCGGGCACGCCGGCGTATGTCAACCCGTTCGACCCGAACACCTTCCTCAAGCTCCTGACGCCGCCCACCGCGACGGCACCTGCAGCGGCACCGGCGAAGTAATTCCGCAACGCCGATGCGCAAGGGACGGCCTTGGCCGTCCCTTTTTTTCGTCGCTCATCCGCTGACGGCTCAGAGCCGCCGCCAAGTGGTGCCGCTGGGCGTGTCTTCGAGGACGATACCCTGTGCCGCGAGCGCGTCGCGGATGCGGTCCGATTCGGCGAAGTCGCGCGCCAGGCGGGCGGCCTTGCGCGCCGCGATCAGGGCTTCGATTTCGCTTTCCGACAATCCGCCCGCGGTCGCCCCGCCCTTGAGGAAGGCCTCCGCATCCCGTTCGAGCAGCCCCAGCAGCGCGCCGAGGGCGCGCAGACTCGCAGCCGCTGCCGCGTCGCCGCGATTGGCTTCGCTCGCCAGCTCGAACAGCACCGCGATCGCTTCCGGCGTGTTGAAGTCGTCATCCATCGCTGCCTTGAAACGCGCCGCATGTGGCGTCTGCCAGTCCACCGCCACGGGTTCCGCGGGCGCGCCACGCAGCGCGGTATAGAGCCGCGTCAACGCCGCCCGCGCATCGTCGAGGTGCGCATCGGCGTAGTTGAGCGGACTGCGGTAATGCGCACGCAGAATAAAGAACCGCAGCACTTCGGCGTCGTACTTCTGCAGCACCTCGCGGATGGTGAAGAAGTTGCCCAGACTCTTCGACATCTTCTCGTTGTCGACCCGCACGAAACCGTTGTGCATCCAGTAATTCACGAAGCGGCAGCCATGTGCGCCCTCGGACTGGGCGATCTCGTTTTCGTGATGCGGAAACTGCAGGTCCTGGCCACCACCGTGGATGTCGAAATGCTTGCCGAGCAGTTCCGCGCTCATCGCCGAACACTCGATATGCCAGCCCGGACGGCCGCGTCCCCAAGGCGACTCCCACGCCGGCTCACCGGGCTTGGCCGCCTTCCACAGGACGAAATCGAGCGGGTCGCGCTTGAAGGTGTCGATCTCCACGCGTTCGCCGGCGCGCAGCTCGTCGAGGCTCTTGCCCGACAACCGCCCGTACTCCGGAAAATCGCGCACGCTGTAGTAGACGTCGCCGTTTTCGGCCCGGTACGCCAGACCCTTCGCCTCCAGCGCGCGGATCATCTCCAGCATCTGCGCGACGTGGGTCGTGGCACGCGGCTCGTGGTCCGGTGGCAGCACGCCCAACGCACGCTCGTCCTCGTGCATCGCGGCGATGAAGCGCTCCGCCAGCTGCTGCGTGGTTTCGCCGTTTTCCTGCGCGCGCTTGATGATCTTGTCGTCGATGTCGGTGATGTTGCGCACGTAGTCGACCGAGTAGCAACTGGCACGCAGCCAGCGCGCGACCACGTCGAAGACGACGAAGACACGGGCATGGCCGATGTGGCAATAGTCGTACACGGTCATTCCGCACACGTACATGCGCACGCGACCCGGTCGCAGCGGAATGAACGCTTCCTTGGTGCGGGTCAGCGTATTGTGGATATGCAGCATGGGGAGACGACGCGAAGGGGGAAACGACCTGCCTTTGTGTGCCCGAAATGCTAGAATTGGGCGCCTGTACGATCGAATCGAGTATACCATGCCCCCCAAGCGTTTCCTTGCCGCCGTCGCGGTCCTCGTTGCCCTCGCCGCTGCACCGGCGTGCGCAGGCGAAGCCCAGGACATCAACCAGCAGTTCCGCAAGGGCGACCTTGCCGGCGCGCTCGAACGCGCCAACACCTATCTGGCCAAGAATCCCAAGGACGCGCAGGTCCGCTTCCTCAAGGGCCTGATCCTGGCCGACATGGGCAAGACGAACGACGCGATCCAGGTCTTTACCGCGCTCACCGAGGACTATCCGGAGCTGCCCGAGCCGTACAACAACCTCGCCGTCCTGTATGCCGCGCAAGGCAAATACGAGGCCGCGAAGAACGCGCTGGAGCAGGCGATCCGCACTCACCCGAGCTACGCCACGGCGCACGAGAATCTCGGCGACATCTACGCGAAAATGGCGTCGCTCGCCTACGACAAGGCGTTGCAGCTCGACACCGGCAACGCCACCGCGCAGACCAAGCTCGCGCTCATCAAGGAGATCGTCGGCGGTCAGCCGCGCCGCACGGCCGCGGCAAAACCCGCCAGCGCGGGCGCTTCCGGAACGCCGCCCAAGGCGGCGCCGCAAGCCGGCAGCAGAACGCCCGAACCGGCCACGGCCGGCACCGCCGGCGTCGAGGACACCGTCCAGCAATGGGCGCGCGCCTGGAGCCGCCGCGACGTCGATGCCTACCTCGGATTCTATGACGCCGACTTCGCCCTGCCCGCGGGCCTATCGCGTGCCGAGTGGGAAGCGCAGCGCCGCGAGCGCATCACCAAGCCAGCGCACATCGAGGTGCGCGTCGCCGCGCTCAAGGTCGAGCGGCCGGCGCCCGACAAGGCGATCGTCTCGTTCAAGCAGACCTACCGCTCCGACCGTCTGACCTCGCGCTCGGACAAAACGCTGGAACTGGCGTTGCGCGACGGCAAGTGGAAAATCGTCCGTGAAGTGTCGCGCTGAAGCATGCGTGGTCTGCCTGCCCTGATCCTCGCCTTGATCCCGGCGCTCGTGCAGGCCGGCACGATCGAGGTCGACCAGCTCCTGGCAAAGAGCCTGTCGGACATCGCCCAGAGCCGGCTCGGGTCGGCCCTCGACACGGTCGAAAAGCTGATCCAGAAATACCCCAATTTCCGCCTTGCCCAGCTCATCAAGGGCGACCTGCTGCTGGCGCGCGCGCGCGCCTTGACCGACATCGGCAATGCCCCTGTGTCGACGGGCGTCATCGCTGGCCTGCGTGAGGAAGCGCGGCAGCGCGTGCGGGCGATCGCCGACCCACTGCCGGAGCATCTGATCCCGCTCAACCTCCTCGACCTGGGTGACGCGATACCGACCGTCCTGGTCGTCGATGCCAGCCGCTCGCGGCTGTATGTGTTCGAGAACCGCGGCGGCCTGCCGGTGAAAGCGGCCGAGTTCTACGTCACCATCGGCAAGGACGGTGCCGGCAAAGCCCGGGAGGGCGACAACCGCACACCGGTCGGCATCTACCACGTCACCGGCTTCAAGCCGGGTGGCGAGCTCAGCGACTTTTACGGCAGCGGCGCCTTCACCCTCTCCTATCCCAACGAGTGGGATGTGCGCAATGGCCGCAATGGACACGGCATCTGGATCCATGGCACGCCGAGCAATACCTACAGTCGCCCGCCGCGCGCCAGCGAAGGCTGTGTGGTGCTGGCCAACGACGACCTCAAGGCGCTGGGCAAGTACATCGCCAACGGCCGGACGCCGGTGGTCATCACCGAGCGCATCGAGTGGGCCGCGGGCGAGGCGCTGGCGCCGGTGCGCGGCGAGCTCACCGAAGCACTCGACGCCTGGCGCAACGACTGGGAAAGTCTCGACACAGAGCGCCTGCTGGAGAACTACAGCGCAGCGTATCGCAACGACACCCAGGACTTCCAGCAGTTCGCGCAGAGCAAACGGCGTATCAATGCCGCAAAACAGTGGGTCAAGGTCGACGTCAGCAACGTCAGCCTGATGCTCTATCCCGATCGCCCCAACCTTGCGGTGGTCACCTTCACCCAGCGCTACCGCAGCAACAACGTCAGCGATCTGACCCGCAAGCGCCAGTTCTGGAGCCGCGAGGCCGGCCGCTGGAAGATCATTCACGAAACCCAACTCTAAGGACAGGCATGGTCATTCTGCACACCAACCTCGGTGACATCAAACTCGAACTCGACGCCGAAAAGGCCCCCAAAACCGTCGAGAATTTTCTTCAGTACGTGCGCGACGGTTTCTTCGATGGCACCATCTTCCATCGCGTCATCGACGGCTTCATGATCCAGGGCGGCGGCTTCGAACCGGGAATGGTGCAGAAGCCGACCCGTGCGCCGATCCCGAACGAGGCGGCGAACGGCCTCAGGAACGAGGCCTACACCATCGCCATGGCGCGCACGCCAGACCCGCACTCGGCGACCGCGCAGTTCTTCATCAACGTCGCCGACAACAGCTTCCTCAATCACACCGCGCCGACGCCGCAAGGTTACGGCTACGCGGTTTTCGGCCGCGTCGTCGAAGGCCAGGAGGTGGTCGACAAGATCAAGAAGGTGCGGACCGGCAATCGTGCCGGGCATCAGGACGTGCCACTCGAGGACGTCGTCATCACCCACGCCGAAATCGTCTGAGTCCGGGGTGGCCGGCCGCAGCTACTTCGTCGCCGACCTGCATCTGTGCGCGTCGCGGCCCCGGGTCACCGCGACTTTCCTCGACTTTCTCGGCGCGCTGGACGGCGAGGCCCTCTACATCCTCGGCGACCTGTTCGAGGCCTGGGTCGGCGACGACGACCTGGACGCTGCGCCCTACCGCGACGTGGCAGACGCGCTCGGGCGTGTCGTCGAGCGCGGCATCGCCGTCAACTTCATGCACGGCAACCGCGATTTCCTGGTCGCCGGGCGCTACGCCGCGGCATGCGGCATGCAGCTCCTCGCCGACCCGACGCTGGCCGACATCCACGGCACACCCACGCTGCTCATGCACGGTGACACGCTGTGCACGGGCGACGCCGCGTATCTCGCGTTCCGCGGGCAAGTGCGCGACCCTGCCTGGCAGGCCGCCTTTCTGGCGCAACCCCTGGCAGTGCGCCGCGCCCAGGCGCTTGCCGCGCGCACGCAAAGCGAGTCGGCCAAGGCGGGGAAGGCCGCCGAAATCATGGATGTCGATGCGCGCGAAGTGGCCCGCGTGCTCGCCGCATACGGCTATCCGCGGCTGATCCATGGCCACACCCACCGCCCGGGGCGGCACGAGGTCATGGTCGACGGCCACGCCTGCGAGCGCTGGGTACTGCCGGACTGGGATGCGCGCTGGGGCTACGTGGTCTGTGACGCGGCCGGCTGCGAGCTGGTGATCGAGCCGCTATAGCGGCGGGGCGTCGCGGACGACGACGTCGGCCGGGACGGCGAACAGGGAGGTGGCCTGCGGCAGCGTGGCGTGCGCGCGCAGGTGCCGCGTCCGTCCGGAAAAATCCCGCTCGCTGACCGGCAGGCCGTAACGCAGCGCGGCCGCGAATTCCCACACCTGGTTGGCAAGGTCGCAGTCGTGCTGCAGCTCGGGCGGTGTCGCCTGCCAGGTCGCGTATTGCCGCTCGGCGAGCACCGTCTTGAGTTCGCGCAGTGCCGCGACGGCATCGGGGAAAACGCCGCGCGCTGTGGTGACATCGCTGCATTCCACGCCGCCGACGCGGACCCGGACCCGGCTGCCGCCCGCCACCGGCGTGACGGCCTTGACGGCCTTCCAGCGCGGCGGCGGTTGCGGCACGCGGCCGCGCCGGAAAACCATCGCCACCCCGGCGCTGCGCAGCACGTTGACCACGGCGTGACGCTTGCGGTCGAGGAGTACGAAGTCACCGCCGTCGTCGCCGTCGTCCATGCGCAGAAAGTCGCGCGTCACCAGGATGCGCGTGGGATAGGGCGCCGCGCCGGGTTCCTGATCCTCGTAATCGAGGCGCACCATGTCGGCGGCGTGCGCTGCGCCGGCGACCAACGCCAGGAGCAGCAACGCCTTCATGCCGCGAGGCCACGCGCCAGGTCGGCCTCGATGTCGGCCAGCGATTCGAGCCCCACCGCGATCCGCACCAGCCCGTCGCCGATACCCGCCGCGGCCCTTTGCTCCGGCGTCATGCGGCTGTGGGTGGTGGTGGCCGGATGTGTGATCGTGGTCCTGGTGTCGCCCAGATTGGCGGTGATCGACAGCATGCGCGTCGCGTCGATCAGGCGCCATGCGGCGTCCTGGCCGCCCTTCAGATCGAACGCGACGATCCCGCCACCCGCCTTCTGCTGCGTCATGGCGAGCGTGTGCTGGGGATGGGAAGGCAGTCCCGGATAGAGCACCCGCGCCACCTGGGGCTGCGCCTCCAGCCACTGCGCCAGGGCGAGCGCGTTGTTCGAGTGCGCCGCCATGCGCAGCGACAGGGTTTCCATGCCCTTGAGGATGACCCAGGCGTTGAACGCCGACAGCGTCGGCCCGGCGGTACGCAGAAACGTGTAAACACCCTCCATCAGGGCAGCGCTGCCCAGCACCGCGCCACCCAGGACACGCCCCTGCCCGTCGAGGTACTTGGTCGCCGAATGGATGACGATGTCGGCACCCAGTTTCAACGGCTGTTGCAGCGCCGGCGAACAGAAGCAGTTGTCGACCGCGAGCCACGCACCGGCCGCGTGGGCGATGTCGGCCAGCGCCCGGATATCGCTCACCTCGGTCAGCGGGTTGGACGGCGATTCGACGAAAAACAGGCGTGTCGTCGGCTTCACGGCGGCGCGCCATTGTTCCGGGTCGGTCGGCGAAACATAGGTCGTCTCGATGCCGAAACGGCCGAGGATGTTGCTGAACAGCTGGACCGTCGAGCCGAAGATCGAGCGCGACGCAACGATGTGCTCACCGGCCTTCATGAGTCCCATGACGGTCGCCAGGATCGCCGCCATGCCGGAGGCGAAGGCAACGCAGCGTTCCGCACCCTCGAGCGCGGCAAGCCGTGTTTCCATCATGCTCACGGTGGGGTTGGTGAAACGCGCGTAGATCGGACCCGGCTGCTCGCCCTTGAAGCGCGCCGCAGCTTCGGCCGCGCTGCCGAAGACGAAGCTCGAGGTCAGGAACAGCGCTTCCGAATGTTCCTGAAACTGGCTGCGCAGTGTGCCGGCACGCACGCCCAGGGTATCGATGTCGTAGTCGTCGTTCATGCTTGTCTCCAGGAGGGAAAGACCTGCGCAGCGATCCCCTGCGGACGGCACGCCAGCCCCGCGCTCAGGCGCTGGCCGCGAGATTGAGGTCGAGCTGCTGGGTCGCGAGCGCCGCGTTGTTCGCCAGCTTGCCGTCGCGCAGCGACTCGACGTAATCGAGGTACGCCGGGGTCACGTCGCCGGTCACGTAGCGCCCGTCGAAACACGAGGTATCGAAATCCTGGATCGCGGGGTTGCCCATCCTCACCGCGGCGACCATGGCATCGAGATCCTGGTAGATGAGCTCGTCGCAGCCGATCTCGCGGGCGATTTCCTCGTCGCTGCGGCCATTGGCGATCAGTTCCTTGCGCGTCGGCATGTCGATGCCATAGACGTTCGGATACCGCACCGGCGGCGACGCCGACGCGAAATAGACCTTCGTCGCCCCGGCGTCACGCGCCATCTGCACGATCTCACGGCTGGTCGTGCCGCGCACGATGGAATCGTCGACGAGGAGGACCTTCTTGCCGCGGAATTCCTCGGCGATGGCGTTGAGCTTCTGGCGTACCGACTTCTTGCGCAGCGCCTGGCCGGGCATGATGAACGTGCGGCCGATGTAACGGTTCTTGATGAAGCCCTCGCGGTAGGGAACGCCCAGGTGGTTGGCGAGTTCGAGCGCGGAGGGCCGGCTGGTATCGGGGATCGGGATCACCACGTCGATGTCGAGGTGCCCGAAGCGGCGCCGGATTTTGTCGGCCAGCGCGACGCCCATCGCCAGGCGGGTGCTGTACACCGAGACGCCGTCCATCACCGAATCCGGCCGCGCGAGGTAGACGAATTCGAAAATGCACGGATTGAGCACCGGATGGTCGCTGCACTGCCGGCTGTAGAGCCGCCGATCGTAGTCGACGAAGACCGCCTCGCCGGGTGCGACGTCGCGCAGCAGGCGGAAGCCGAGCGTGTCGATCGCCACGCTCTCGGACGCGACGATGTATTCGTGCGGCGTGACCCGGTCGTTGATCCCGATCACCAGCGGGCGGATGCCGAACGGATCGCGGAACGCGAGCAGGCCGTGGCCGGCGATGAAGGCGACCACCGCGTAGGCGCCGCGGCACCGGCTGTGTACGCCGGCCACCGCGTCGAATATCGTTTCGACGTCGAGCGTGTTGCCATTGCGGCTGCGCGTCTGCAGCTCGTGCGCCAGCACGTTGAGCAGCACCTCGGAATCGGAATTGGTGTTGACGTGGCGCAGATCCTCGCGGAACAGCGACTGCTTGAGCTCCTCCGTGTTGGTCAGGTTGCCGTTGTGACCGAGCACGATGCCGTAGGGCGAGTTGACATAGAACGGCTGCGCCTCGGCCGACGACGACGCGTTGCCGGCGGTCGGGTAGCGCACATGCGCCACGCCCATGTCGCCGAGCAGGTGGCGCATGTCGCGCGTGCGGAACACGTCGCGTGCGAGCCCCTGCCCCTTGTGCATGTGGAAACGGTTACCCTCCGCGGTGACGATGCCCGCCGCGTCCTGGCCGCGATGCTGGAGCACCATGAGGCCGTCGTAGAGCAACTGGTTGACCGCCGTATTGGCAACGATTCCGATGACACCGCACATGATGAAACCCCAGTTGAGCGACTACCCGCCGCGCCGCGGGAAAGACACGAGACGCGCCATGTCCTGCGGCACGAACGGCAGCACCCTGCGCGCCATGGCCTCGAGCACCGGCGCGCTCGCCGATGCCTTCCAGAAATCCGTCCGCGGCAGTGAGGTCAGCCCGGCGAGGAGGGTCAATCCGGTGAGGATCGCCGCGCCCTTGAGCGCACCCAGCACCCCTCCCAACAGACGATCCACGCCGCCCAGGCCGACCGCGCTGACCAGCGCGCGCACCAGGTAGGTCGCGACCAGCATGCCCGCCAGAACGACGAGAAAAACCGCGAGGAAGCCGCCGAAGTAGCGCAATGCCGGGTTCTCGATCGAAGCCGGCAACCACGCCGCCGCGCTCGCCGCGCCCCACTTGGCGGCGACGAACGCCAGCACCCACGCCGCCAGCGAGAACAGCGTGTCGACCATGCCGCGCATCAGTCCGCGCACGACCGCCAGAACGAACACCGCGACCACGAGGATATCGAGGAAGCTCACTTTTGCATCACCTTGCCATGGATTCCGATCGCGGCGAGCCGCGCCGCCGCGGCGGCGGCCTCCTCGCGCGAGCCGAAGGGGCCGGCGCGCACACGCGTCAGAACGTGCTCGCCCTCGGTCTGATCGAGAAAGACCGGTAGCCCGGCGCGGCTTGCGCGCGCCTTGAGCGCTTCGGCCCGCCCCCTGTCGGAAAGGGCGGCGAGCTGCACGACGAAATGGCCGCCCGCGCCTACGCCGTGGGCCGGGGTGGCGCCGACCGCGAGCGCGGCTTGCTTTTCCGCGGGCCTGACGGGCGGCGCCTTGGGCGCTGGCCGGGGCGCCTGCGCAGGTCTGGCGGGCGACGCGTCGGCCACGGCCGCCGGCCGCTCGGGCTTCGCCGCCGGCGCATGGGCGGGCTTCGCTGCGGCGTCCGGTTCGTGTGCCGGCGGCCGTTCAGGAGCCGGCGCTTCGTCATTCGCGACACGCCCGATGCGCTGGGCCTCGTGCCCCGACCCGGCCGGCGGCGGGAGGCTGTCCGGCACATGCGCGACGATGGGCGCGGCGGCGGGCGGGGGAGGCATGTGCACGGTGAGCGGGCCGGCGGGCGGTGGCGACTTTTCCAGCAGCAGCGGCAGAACCACCACCGCCGTCACGGCGAGCGCGACCGCGCCGATCAGTCGGCGCCGCGCGCGGCGTTTGAGATCCTGTTCACTGCTCGGTGGCGGCATGGTGAGTGAGCGCAGCGGCGACGGTGTAGAACGATCCGAAGACAACGATTCTATCATTTTCACGCGCCGCACTCCGGGCCGCATCGAGCGCATCGCGCGGCGATGCAAAGGCCCGCACCGCGGCGCCCGGGCAGCGCTCGCGGATGACCTCGGCAAGCCGTGCCGCCGCCAGCGCGCGCGGCGAATCGGGTGTGGCGACGAACCAGGTATCGACATGCGCCGCGAGCGCGTCGACGACCCCCGCCGCATCCTTGTCGGCCAGCATCCCCACCACGGCCAGCGTGCGCCCGGCAGCATCCCGCTCGCCGAGCGTTCCGGCAAGCGCCCGCGCGGCCTGCGGATTGTGGGCGACGTCGAGCACGATCTCGGGCCGCTTAGCGATGACCTGGAAGCGGCCTGCCACCCGTGCGCTGCCGAGGCCCTGGCGGATCGCCGCCACGCCGACCGGCACGCGCGCCGCGAGCGCTTCCAGCGCCGCCAGCGCGGCTGCGGCGTTGCGCCACTGCACGCTGCCCGCCATCGCCGGGCGCGGCAGGTCCGTGACGCGCCAGCGGGGGCCGCGGTACGCGAGCGCCGCGCCGTCGCCCGTCAGGTCGAAATCCACACCCAGCCGCAGGAGATTGGCGCCGATCGCCGCGGCGTGATCGAGAAGGCTTTGCGGCGGCGCGGGGTCGGCACAGATCGCCGGCCGGCCGGGCCGGAAGATGCCCGCTTTCTCGAAGCCGATGGCCTCGCGCGTCGTGCCCAGGTATTCACTGTGGTCGATGTCGATCGCGGTCACCACCGCGGCATCGGCGTCGAAAACGTTGACCGCGTCGAGGCGCCCGCCGAGACCGACCTCGAGAATCGCCACGTCCACGTTGGCGGCGACGAATTGCTCGAGCGCCGCGAGGGTGCCGAACTCGAAATAGGTCAGCGACGTCGCCCCGCGGGCGGCCTCCACGCGCGCGAAGGCGGCGAGCAGGTCGGCATCGCTCGCGTCGACCCCGGCGATGCGCACGCGCTCGTTGTAGGCGAGGAGGTGCGGCGAGGTGTAGAGCCCGGTCTTGTAGCCGGCCGCGCCCAGGATGGCTTCGAGATAGGCACAGGTCGAGCCTTTGCCGTTGGTCCCGCCGACGGTGATGATCGGGAACGCGGGCGCCAGACCCAGGGCGCGGCGGACCTCGTGCACCCGCTCGAGCCCCAGGTCGATGGTGCTGGGGTGAAGCGTCTCGAGCCAGGCCAGCCAGCCGGCCAGCGTCGCATCACGCGGCAAGCGCGGCGCGCCCGAGGAGGATCGCCATCATGCGCGCGAGTTCGTCACGCATCTGCCGGCGATCGACGATATTGTCGATGGCGCCCTTGGCGAGCAGGAATTCCGCGCGCTGGAAGCCTTCCGGAAGCGTCTCGCGCACGGTCTGTTCGATCACGCGCGGACCGGCAAAACCGATGAGGGCATTCGGTTCGGCAACGATGACGTCGCCGAGCATGGCAAAGCTCGCCGACACACCGCCCATGGTCGGATCGGTGAGCACCGAGATGAACGGCAGACGGTGGCGTGCAAGCTGCGTGAGCGCCGCCGAGGTCTTGGCCATCTGCATCAGGGAGAACAGGCCTTCCTGCATGCGCGCACCGCCGCTCGCCGAAAAGCACACGAAGGCCGATTTCGATTCGATCGCCGCCTCGACGCCGAGCACGAAACGCTCGCCGACCACCGACCCCATGGAGCCACCCATGAACTTGAATTCGAACGCCGCCGCCACCGTCGGCACGGTTTTCACGCTGCCGCCGATCACCACCAGGGCGTCGGTCTCGGAAGTCGCGGCCTGCGCATCCTTCAGACGCTCGGGGTATTTGCGGCTGTCCTTGAACTTGAGCGGGTCCAGCGGCGTAATGTGTGCGCCGATCTCGTGCTGGCCTTCCGGGTCGAGAAACAGCTTCAGGCGCTGGCGCGCACCGATGCGCTGATGGTGCCCGCACTTCGGGCAGACATCGAGATTGTTTTCCAGATCGGCGCGGTAAAGCACTTCGCTGCATGCCGGGCACTTCGACCACAGGCCTTCCGGGACGGACTTCTTGGCTTCCCGCCGGCGCTTGATCTTGGGCGGCAGGATTTTCTGGAACCAGCTCACGATTTGCCTCCATCCATGCCTTCGCGCAGGCCGCGGACGAGCGCGGCGACGTTGGCGACGAGCTGCGCGCGCGGCGACGATTCGATTTCCTGGACGATGCGGCTACCGACCACGACCGCGTCGGCGAAACGCGCGATGGCCGCGGCCGTCGCCGCATCGCGGATGCCGAAGCCGACGCCCACGGGAACCCCGCAGCGCTGGCGAATGGCCGCGACGTGCGCCGCGACGTCGTCGAGGTCGATATGGCCGGCACCGGTCACGCCCTTGAGCGACACGTAGTAGACGAAACCGCTCGCCAGCCGCGCGATCATCTCGATGCGCGCATCCGGCGTCGTCGGCGAGAGCAGGAATACGGGATCGATGTCCGCGGCCCTGAGCGCGGCGCTGAAAGCGGCCGCCTCCTCGGGCGGATAATCGACCGTCAGCACGCCATCGACGCCCGCAGCCCTGGCGGCCGCGATGAACGCGTCCTCACCCATGCGCTCGACGGGATTGGCATAACCCATCAGCACCACCGGGGTCAGGGTATCGGTCTGACGGAACTGCGCGACCATCGACAACACGGTGCGCAGGGATGTGCCCTGTGCCAGCGCCCGCTCGGACGCGCGCTGGATCACCGGGCCATCGGCCATTGGGTCGGAAAACGGCACGCCGAGCTCGATGATGTTCGCGCCCGCATCGACCAGCGCGTGCATCAGCGGCACCGTCGCGTCCCGGTCGGGGTCGCCGGCGGTGATGAAAGGAATCAGGGCTTTCCTGTTGTGCGCTTTGAGCGCGGCGAAGGTGGGGCCGATGCGGCTCATAGCGTGATCCCCGACAGCCGGGCCACGGTATTGATGTCCTTGTCGCCACGCCCGGAAAGGTTCACCAGCAGCACCTTGTCGCGTGGCAGGGTCGGCGCCATGCTCGCGGCCCAGGCCAGCGCGTGGCTCGATTCCAGCGCCGGGATGATGCCTTCGAAGCGGCACAGGTCGTGGAACGCGGCGAGCGCCGCATCGTCGGTGACGGCGACGTACTCGGCGCGACCGCTGTCCTTCAGGTAGGCGTGTTCGGGGCCCACGCCGGGATAGTCGAGGCCGGCCGAAATCGAATGCGTTTCGATGACCTGGCCGTTCTCGTCCTGCATGAGATAGCTGCGAAAGCCATGCAGGACGCCGGGCGTCCCGGCGGCCAGCGGCGCTGCGTGGCGACCGGTCGCGACCCCGGCGCCGCCCGCTTCGACACCGATCAGGCGGACGTTCTCATACGGCAGGTAGGGATGGAAAATGCCGATGGCGTTCGACCCGCCCCCGACGCAGGCGATCACCGCGTCGGGCTGGCGGCCGATCATCTCCGGCATCTGCGTGAGGCACTCGCGGCCGATCACGCACTGGAAGTCGCGCACCAGCATGGGATAGGGATGCGGACCGGCGGCAGTGCCGAGGATGTAGAACGTCGATTCGACGTTGGTCACCCAGTCGCGCATCGCCTCGTTCAGCGCGTCCTTGAGGGTCCGCGAGCCGCTGGCGACGGGAACCACGGTCGCGCCCAGAAGCTTCATGCGGAACACGTTCGGCGCCTGGCGCTCGACATCCTCGGCGCCCATATACACCACGCACTCCATGCCGTAGCGCGCGGCCACCGTCGCCGAGGCCACGCCGTGCTGGCCCGCGCCGGTTTCGGCGATGACGCGCCGCTTGCCCATGCGCCGCGCCAGCAACGCCTGGCCGATGGTGTTGTTGATCTTGTGCGCGCCGGTGTGATTGAGATCCTCGCGCTTGAGGTAGATCTGCGCGCCGCCGAGGTGCTCGGACCAGCGGCGGGCGTGGTAGATCGGGCTCGGGCGGCCGACGTAGTGCTTGAGCTCGTGTTCGAACTCACTGAGGAATGCCGGGTCGTTGCGCGCCTTTTCGTACTCGACGCGCAGCTCGTCGAGGGCGGCCATGAGGGTTTCGGCGACGAATACGCCGCCGTAGGGGCCGAAATGGCCATGCGCGTCAGGAAGATCGGTGAGTTTCATGGGGCTTTCGCATTCGCAATGAATCGGGATACCTTGTGCGGGTCCTTGACGCCCTTGGCGGCTTCGACACCGGACGACACGTCCACCGCCCAGGGGCGCACGCGGCGCACGGCCTCGCCGACGTTTTCCGGTGTGAGGCCGCCGGAAAGGACGATGCTGCCCGCCAGTTCGGGCGGAATCAGCCCCCAGTCGAAAGCGACGCCGGTGCCGCCCGCCACACCCGGCACATAGGCGTCGAGCAGCAGGCCGCGGGCCGCTTTGTAGGTGGCCGCGTATTCTAGCAAATCCGTGTCTGGCGACACGCGCACCGCCTTGAGGTAGGGCTTGCCGAACCGGCCGCATTCGGCCGGCGTTTCGTGGCCGTGGAACTGCAGCAGATCGAGGTTCGCGGTCGCCAGGACCGCTTCGACGAATGCCGCATCGGCATCGACGAAAAGACCGACGCTGGTGACGAAAGGCGGAAGCCGCGCGACGATGGCCGCCGCGGTCTGCGGCGCGATGTTGCGCGGACTCGCGGGATGGAACACGAAGCCCAGCGCGTCGGCGCCCGCGCGGCAGGCGTCGAGGGCATCGTCCAGGCGCGTGATGCCGCAGATTTTTACGCGAACGGCCATCGGCTCGATGACTCCGGCAAGGCGAAACGCGAAGGATAGCGGATGTGCGTGAGATACAGGCCGGCAGCGTCGAAGGTCGGCGCGGCCAGCGTGCGGTCGCGTCCCGTAAGCAGCTCGCCCAGCCAGCCGGGGGGTCTCGCCCCTGCGCCGACCTGGATGAGGCAGCCCATGATGTTGCGCACCATGTGGTGCAGGAAGCCGTCGGCGCGGAAATCGCACAGCAGGTAATCGCCGCGCCGCTCGATGCGCGCCATGCGCAAGTCCTTGACGGGCGTTTTCGCCTGGCATTCGGCCGCGCGGAACGCGGAGAAGTCGTGCTCGCCGAGGAGCTGGGCGGCGGCCGCATTCATGCGCGCCACGTCGAGCGGCCGGTGGTGCCAGCCGACCAGCCCGGCAAGACCGGCCGCGCGCACCGGATGGTTGAGGAGCACGTAGCGGTAGCCGCGCTCGATGGCGGCAAAGCGCGCGTGAAAGTCCGCGTCCACGGGCTGCGCCCACAGCACTGCGACGCCTGGCGGCAGATGCGCGTTGACCCCGCGCACCCAGGCGTTGAGCGGGCGCGTCACCGACACGTCGAAATGCGCGATCTGCAACGCGGCGTGCACGCCCGCATCGGTCCGCCCGGCGGCCGTCACCGGCGTCGGTTCGCCGGCGATCGCCGCGACGGCCGATTCGACCGCGTCCTGCACGCCGCACCCCGACGGCTGCGACTGCCAGCCGCAAAACCCGGCCCCGCGGTATTCGAGTCCGATCGCCAGCCTCAAGACAATCCCGCCCAGAGCAGCGACAGGGCGGCGAGCAAGGCCGCGCCATCGCGCCACTGCCAGCGCTCGACCGCGAGCCGGTAGCAGGCCGGGCCGGACGGCGGCGCGTCGCCCTCCTTCAGCGCGGCCAGGCCGTCAGCGCGCGCCGTCCCGGCCTCGACGGCTTCGAGCGTCAGCCCGAGGCGCACGGCGAACGTGCGGCGATCCACGCCCAGCCAGCGCAAGGGACGCGCAAGTGCATACAGCCCATAGACCAGCCGGTCCGTCGCCGTCGTCGCCAGGAGCACAGCGACGCCGACGATCATCAGCGCCAGCCGCACGACATGCACGCCGCCCGCGCGCAGTCCCTCGAGCGTCGGGCTGAGCGTGCCGAGCGCGGCGGCCAGGGGCTCGCCGGGCACGCTGAACGCGTAGCTGAGCGCGATCATCGCAAACAGCCAGCGCGAGCGGCGCAGCAGGCGCCAGGCGGCCGGTCGCGTGCGTGCAAAAAGAAAAGCCATCGCAGCAAGGATGGCCAGGAAGACGAGGCGCGGCACGGGCGCGAGCGCCACGCCGACCGCCCATACGCCCCACAGCGCGAGGCGTGTCACGGGATGCAAATCAGGCAAGCGTGTCGAGGAGGGACCGGGCGTCGCCTTTCTGCCTGTCGTTGCCTTCCGCGAGCACCTCGTTGAGGATCTCGCGTGCGCCCTCCTTGTCACCCATTTCCAGGTAGGCGCGCGCCAGGTCGAGCTTGGTGGCGACTTCATCGAGCTCGGTATCGCCGGCTTCCTCGCCCAGATCGAGGTCGAGGCCGCTGAAATCGAACTGGCTGTCGGGGCCGTTGTCGTCGGCCAGGCCCAGATCGAGGTCGATCTCGTCATGCGCCCCAGCGGGCACTTCGAGGTCGGACAGATCGAAATCCAACCCCTTGGTATGCGGCTCGGCCGGCGGCGCTTCGGCCCGGGCACCGGCGTCGAAATCGAGCACGCTGCCGGGGCTTTCGAACTCCAGCGGCGCGCTCGCGGTGACCGGCCCGGTCTCCGGCTCGGCCTGCGCGGCGGCTTGCGCCACCGGCGTCTCTGCACCGCCGGCGGCCCCGGCGAACGCCGCCGCTGCACCCGCCACGGCGGCCGCCGCCGCTGCCGCGGCAGGCGCTTCGGGCTCGGGCGCCGGCTTGGCCGCCGCGGCTTCCTTGCCGGCCCCGCCGTAGAGCGGATTGGTCGGGTCGATACTGCGGCCCATTTCGGCCGCCTTTTCCCACAGGCTGTTCGGCGTGTTGCCGATCGCCGCGAAGAGCTCGCCCGCGACTTTTTCGAAGGCGACGGGATTGCGGCGCGCGGCGTAGATTTCCAGGAGCTTGAGACGGATCTCGTGGCGCTCGGGATACTTGGGGATCGCTTCCTTGAGGATCTCTTCGGCCTGGGCATCACGGCCATAGGCCATGTACACCTCGGCTTCGGCGATCGGATCGACATCATGGGTGTCGATGGTGCCGAGCCCTGCCTGGCTGAAGTCGGTGAGGAAGGACGTGTCGCCGGTGTTGATGCTCCCGCCGGACGCCCCGGCGACGACCGTCGGCTGCACGTCGGCGCCGCTCATGATGCTGTCCTCGAACGCCGCCGCAGGCTTGCGCCGCCGTCCGCCCGCCGTCATCCACCACAGGAGCCCGCCCAGGCCGACCACTGCCGCGCCGCCCGCCCAGTAGAGCGGATTGTCGACGAGCGGGTCATACCAGTGCCCGCTCGCGGCGGGCACGGCCGGCGTCGCCACCACCGGCGGCAGGCTGGCAACCGGTTGGGGCGTCGCTTCCCGCGCGGCGCGCGCTTTCATCTCGACCAGCTTCTGCATGTCCTGGACCTGCTTTTCCAGCATCGCCACACGCTCGCTGGACTCCTTGAGCGCCTTCTCGCGCGCCGTGGCATCCTCTTCCTGGGCGCGCAGTTTTTCCTTGAGCGCCTGGGCCTCGGCCTCCTTGGCCGCGGCCGCCGCACCGGCGGCGGGCGGCGCACCCTTGGAAAGCTTCAGGACGTCCTTCGGCGCCTGCGCCTCGGGCTTGACGCGTTCCTCGACCCTGGGCGCGATCTTGCCGGCCGCCGTCTGGCCCGACTCGGGTTTTTGTGCCGGTGCGGGAGCCTTGGCGACCGCTTCGGCGAGCTTCTGGCGATAGGCACGCCAGTCATCGGCCTGCAGCCTGATCTCGCGGCGCGCCTCGGCCACGTCGATGGCCGCCAGCGCCTCGCCGGGCGGAACCTTGAGCTTCGCGCCGGCCTTCAGGCGGTTCATGTTGCCGCCTTCGAAGGCCGGTGTGTTTTCCTTGAACAAACCGACCAGCGCCTGCTCCAGCGCCACATTCGCGGGCTTGACCTGGCGCGCGATCGTCATCAGCGTATCACCGCGCTTGACGCGAACCTCGCCAGCCGCTGCCGGTTTCGCGCCGCCGCCTTCGGCCGCGGGTTTGCGCGCCGTCGCGCCCGCCGGCGCAGCCTTGCTCTCGGCGGCAGGCGCCGGCGTCTTGGCCGATGCAGGCGCGGGCGCACTGGCCGGCGCCACGGCGACGGGGGCGACGGGGGCGACGGTCTGCGGCGTGGCAACGGCGGGCGGGTCGAGAAGAACCGTATATTCCCGGACCAGACGTCCCGATGCCCAGTTCAGCTCGATCAGCATGTCGATGAACGGATCGTTCACGGGTGCCGTGGAAGTGATGCGCAACACCGCCTTGCCGTCGGGTTTTTTATCGATGGCGAAACGCAGCGTGCCCAGCACCGGCGCGAATTCGACGCGCGCGTCGCGGAAGGCCTGATCCGACGCGAGGTTTGCCGCGAGGCTGTCGAGTTCCGCGCGATCCGCCGCCAGGACCTCGATTTCGGCGACCAGCGGCTGGCCGAGGGCCGACTTCACCGCCAGCTTGCCCAGTCCCGCTGCGTGTCCCAGCCAGGGCCAGGCGATCAAACCGGCTGCGGCCATTCCGATAGCGAAGCGTTTCAGTTTCATCCCCTTCTCCCTCGTGCCCCGCCAAATGGGGCTGTTGAACCTCGAATCCGGGCGGGCCATCCAAGCGGATGCGGGCTTGCGCGCGCAACCCGTTCGTCGAACCGTGCCGAATCCTCGACGCCATCATTGACGGCGCAACGACACCGATCTTTAATCGCCCACCACGCCCAGCCGCGCGCCGTCCCGTCTCAGTGCGCTTCCAGAAGGATACGCAACATGCGCCGCAGCGGTTCGGCGGCACCCCACAGCAACTGGTCGCCCACGGTGAAGGCGGTCAGGTATTGCGGCCCCATGTTGAGTTTGCGCAGGCGCCCGACCGGAATGCTCAGCGTGCCGGTGACAGCCGCCGGCGTCAGCTCGCGCATGGTGATCTCGCGGTCGTTGGGAACGACCTTGACCCACGGATTGTGCGCGGCGATGAGGCCGTGGATTTCGTCCAGCGGCACGTCCTTCGTCATCTTGATGGTCAGCGCCTGCGAGTGGCAACGCATCGCGCCGACACGCACGCACAGGCCGTCGATGGGGATCGGGTCGGCCGCGCGCCCCATGATCTTGTTCGCCTCGACCTGCGCTTTCCATTCCTCCTTCGATTGCCCGGAGGGCAGGGCCACGTCGATCCACGGAATCAGGCTGCCCGCCAGGGGAACCGGCCAGGCGTCGAGCGGATAGCGGTCGGAGCGGATGAAATCCGCGACGCGCCTGTCGATTTCGAGGATCGCGCTCGCGGGATCGTCGAGCAGGTCCTTCACTTCGGCGTGGATCGCGCCCATCTGCTGGATCAGCTCGCGCATGTTGCGCGCACCGGCACCGCTCGCGGCCTGGTAGGTCATGGGCGACACCCATTCGATGAGGCCGGCGTCGAACAGCCCGCCGATCGCCATCAGCATCAGCGAGACCGTGCAGTTGCCGCCGACATAGGTCTTCACGCCTCCGGCGAGCCCGTCGAGGATGACCTTGCGGTTCACCGGGTCAAGGATGATGATGGCATCGTCCTCCATGCGCAGGGTCGATGCGGCGTCGATCCAGTAGCCGTTCCAACCGGCGGCACGCAGTTGCGGGTAGATTTCCTTGGTGTAATCGCCCCCCTGCGCGGTGATGATCGCGTCGCAACGCCTGAGGTCATCGACGCGCTTCGCGTCGAGCAGCGGCGGCACCTCGCGGCCGATGTCCGGCGCGCGCCCGCCGACGTTGGACGTGGTGAAAAACAGCGGTTCGATGTGCGCGAAATCGCCCTCTTCCTTCATGCGGCCCATGAGCACCGAGCCCACCATGCCGCGCCAGCCGATCAAGCCTACTTTCATCATCTCGTTTCTCCGTGTGAGACCGCCGAATCCCGAAGCGCCGTGACCACCGCGTCGCCCATCTCGCTGCACGACACCTTGCGCGTCCCTTCGGTCCAGATGTCGGCGGTGCGCAGTCCCTGCGCGATCGTCTGCTTGACCGCGTTTTCGATGCGGTCCGCGGTCGCCGCATCGGCAAAGGTGTAGCGGTACATCATCGCCACCGAAAGGATGGTCGCCAGCGGATTGGCGATGTCACGGCCGGCGATGTCCGGCGCCGAACCATGAATCGGCTCGTACATGCCCTTGTTGGTTTCATCCAGCGAGGCCGACGGCAGCATGCCGATCGAGCCCGACAGCATCGACGCCGCATCGGACAGGATATCGCCGAAGATGTTGCCGGTGACGATGGTGTCGAACTGCTTGGGCGCGCGGATGAGCTGCATCGCCGCGTTATCGACGTACATGTGCGACAGCTCGACCTCGGGATAATCCTTCGCAACCTCGATGACGACCGTCTTCCAGAGTTCCGAGCATTCGAGGACGTTGGATTTTTCCACCGAACACAGCTTTTTGCCGCGCTTCATCGCGATGCCGAACGCGACGTGCGCGACGCGCCGCACTTCCGATTCCGAGTAGAGCATGGTGTTGAAGCCGACCCGCTCGCCGTTGCGGATCTCAATGCCGCGCGGCTGCCCGAAATAGACATCGCCGGTGAGCTCGCGCACGATCATGAGATCGAGACCGGCGACGACTTCGGGCTTTAACGTCGAGGCCGAGACGAGTTCCGGATAGAGCAGCGCGGGGCGCAGGTTGGCAAACAGGTTGAGTTCCTTGCGGATGCGCAACAGGCCGCGCTCCGGCCGCAAGGGGCGGTCGAGCGTTTCGTACTGCGGGCCGCCGACCGCGCCGAGCAGGACGGCGTCGGCCTGCTTCGCCAGTTCCAGCGTCGCGTCCGGCAGCGGATCGCCTGCGGCGTCGTAGCCTGCGCCGCCGATCGGCGCGGTTTCCAGCTCGATGCGCGCGCCTTCGGCCCTGAGCGCCTCGAGCACCTTGACCGCCTGTGCGACGATTTCCGGGCCGATGCCATCACCCGGCAAGACTGCAATTTTCATATTCCAGATACCTTTTGTCCGCCAGTGGGACGTCCCGCCGCGACTGAAAAATCCCTCATGCGAACAGCCACGGCGCTTCCTGCCGGCGGCGTTCCTCATACGCGCGGATCTTGTCCGCCTGCAGCAGCGTCAGACCGATGTCATCCAGACCTTTCAGCAGCCGATGCTTGCGGCCGGCGTCCACCTCGAACCGTAGCACCTCGCCCGACGGCGTGGTGACGGTCTGGCGTTCGAGATCGACATGCAGGCGATAGCCTTCATTCGCCGCGCACTCGGCAAACAGCCGGTCGACGGTCGCGGCGTCCAGAACGATGGGCAACAGGCCGTTCTTGAAGCAGTTGTTGTAGAAGATGTCGGCGAAGCTCGGCGCGATGATGGCGCGAATACCGTAATCCGCCAGCGCCCATGGCGCATGCTCGCGGCTGGAGCCGCAGCCGAAGTTCTCGCGCGCCAACAGAATCGACGCCCCGCGATAGCGCGGAAAATTGAGCACGAAATCCGGATTGGGCACACGGCTCGCAGGGTCCATGCCCGGCTCGCCGTGATCGAGATAGCGCCATTCGTCGAACAGGTTGGGGCCGAAGCCTGAACGTTTGATCGACTTCAGAAACTGCTTCGGGATGATGGCATCGGTATCGACGTTGGCGCGGTCGAGCGGAACCACCAGGCCGTCATGGGTGGTGAACGGCTGCATTATTTGCTGCCCGCTTTCTGGATGATTTCGCCCGCCTTCTCGATGTCCTGGCCGACCCCGCGCACGGTGTTGCAACCGGCCAGCGCCAGCACCGATGCGATGAGCAGCGCGATCATGGGTTTCATGGCATTTCTCCTATCAAGAACTCAGAAATCACGAACGTCGACGAAATGGCCGGCGCAGGCGGCGGCCGCGGCCATGGCCGGACTCACCAGATGGGTGCGCCCGCCCTGCCCCTGCCGCCCCTCGAAGTTGCGGTTGGACGTGGAGGCGCAGCGCTCGCCCGGCTCGAGCCGGTCGGCATTCATCGCCAGACACATCGAGCAGCCCGGCTCGCGCCATTCGAAGCCCGCGTCGATGAACACGCGGTCGAGCCCTTCGGCCTCGGCCTGCCGCTTGACGAGCCCGGAACCGGGAACGACCATCGCCAGCCTGACGTTCGCGGCGACCTTGCGCCCGCGCGCCACCGCCGCGGCTTCACGCAGGTCCTCGATACGCGAGTTGGTACACGAACCGATGAACACCTTGTCCACGGCGACGTCGACGAGCGGCGTTCCCGGCACCAGCCCCATGTAGTCGAGGGCGCGCTTCCAGTCCTGGCGCTTGACGTCGTTCGGCGCCTGCGCAGGGTCGGGCACGCGGCCGTTGATCGAGGTGACCATTTCCGGAGACGTGCCCCACGTGACCTGCGGCTCGATACCGGCGGCATCGATTTCCACCACCGCGTCGAACACCGCATCGGCGTCCGAATGCAGCGTCTGCCACGCCGCGACGGCACGCTCCCACAGCTCGCCCTTGGGTGCGTAGGGCCGGCCCTCGATGTAATCGATCGTCACCGCGTCCACCGCCACCATGCCGGCGCGCGCGCCCGCTTCGATGGCCATGTTGCACAGCGTCATGCGTCCTTCCATCGACAGGCCGCGGATCGCCGAACCGGCGAATTCCAGCGCGTAGCCCGTTCCGCCGGCCGTGCCGATGCGGCCGATGACGGCGAGCGCGACGTCCTTGGCGGTCACGCCGCGCCCGAGCACGCCTTCGACCTTCACCAGCATGGTCTTCGACGGCTTTTGCCACAGGCATTGCGTGGCCAGCACGTGTTCGACCTCGGACGTGCCGATCCCGAACGCCAGGGCACCGAACGCGCCGTGCGTCGAGGTATGCGAGTCGCCGCACACCACGGTCATGCCCGGCAGCGTGAGCCCCTCCTCCGGCCCGATCACGTGCACGATGCCCTGGCGCACGTCGTCCATCTTGAATTCGGTGATGCCGAATTCGGCGCAGTTGGCGTCCAGCGTTTCCACCTGCAGGCGCGACACCGGGTCGCTGATGCCCCGGCTGCGGTCGGTCGTCGGCACGTTGTGATCGGGCACCGCGACCGCCGCCGCCGGCCGCCACGGCCGGCGATGGGCGAGCTTCAGGCCCTCGAACGCCTGCGGGCTGGTCACTTCGTGAACCAGGTGGCGATCGATATACAGCAGCGCGGTGCCGTCCGGTTCGACGTGGACCACGTGGTCATCCCACAGCTTCTGGAACAGGGTTTTGCCGGACATACGTCTCGATCCGCGAATCAAAAGCGAATTATTTCATAGCTCAGACCCGGCTGGCACAGATTTTGAGCCGCCCCACACGGCGTACACGCAAAACGCCGCGGCCGCACTGGCCGCCGCCAGCGTGAAGGTCCATGCCGGGCCGATCGATTCCCACAGCAAACCGCTGGCCAGCCCGCCGATGGTGCCGCCAACCCCGTACGAAAGACTGGTGTAGAGCGCCTGCCCGCGCGCCTGCTGCCGGCCCCGGAAATGCGCATGGATGAGCGCCACCGCCGCGGCGTGATACGTGCCGAACGTGAACGCGTGCAGCGTCTGCGCAAACAATACCAGCCCCGGCGAATCCACGCCCCAGGCGATGACCAGGAAACGCAGCACCGCGAGCGCGAAGCTCCCCAGAATCAGCCGCTGTGGCGCAATCCGCCGGAAAATCCGCGGCAGCACGAGGAAAATGCCGATCTCGCACAGCACACCCAGCGCCCAGAGCCAGCCCACCATGCCCTTGTCATAGCCGTGGTCGACGAGATAGATCGAGTAGAACGTGTAGTAAGGGCCGTGGGTCACCGCCATCAGCAGGCACGCGGCCAGCAGCGACGCCACCTCCGGGCGGCGCACGACATGCCAGACCGGCACCTCCTCGACCGAACGCGCAACCGGCTGCGCCTCCGGAACCTGCCACGCGAACACGACGATGCCCGCCATCACTGCCAGCACCGCCCACGGCAGCCAGGCGATCGGCGCCACGTCGAACACCTGGCCCAGACCGGCGACCATGAGGATGAAGCCGACCGAGCCCCACAGGCGGATCAGCCCGTAGCCATCGGTGCGCTCGCCCAGGTGCGACAGCGTCATCGCCTCGACCAGCGGCAGCGACGCGCTCCAGAAAAAACTCACCGCGGCCATCACCGCGAAAAGCCACCAGAAGCCACTGCCGAAAAACACCCCGGCAAACGCCACCAGGCTGGCCAGCGCGGCAAAGCGGACGATCGCCACGGGGCGCCCGCTGCGGTCGGCGACGTGACCCCAGATATTGGGCGAGAAAATGCGCATGACCTGCAACAGCGACATCAGCACGCCGATTTCGAACGCGCCGAAGGACAGCGATTTCAGATACAGGCCCCAGAACGGCGACATCGCGCCGACAAAGGCGAAGTAAAAGAAATAGAAACCGGACAGGCGCCAGTAAGGAACGCTTCGCATGGGGATGTGACGCCCGCGGACATCCGCGTGATCGCCGCGATTCTACCCCGCCGGCGTCACACCCCGCCCCGGCGCATCAGCCCCCGCCCCGGCCGGGGGTACGACCGGAAGACCGGCGCCGCGCCGGGTCTGCGCCCAAGGCGGGCTGGGAATCCCCGGAACGACGCGACAAAGCGGATCCGCGCTGCGGCCGGAACAGCCCGCAAGCACCGCGCACGCCCAGCCGAAAACCCGCAGCAGCACGACGCCGCCGCGAAGAGACTTACGCCTTGAGTGCGTCCAGGGAATTACCCGCAGCGAGCCATTCCATCACCCACTTGGGTTTGCGCCCCCGCCCGCTCCATGTCTGCTTCGCATCCGCAGGATTGCGATACAGCGCGGCACCCGCGCCTTTTTTCCGAACCGCGCGCCTGGGCGCTTTGCGCGCGCCCTTTTGCGCAAGCAGTTCTTCAACCTTGAAGCCATGCGCTGCCGCCACCGCCTGTAATTCCTTCAGGGCCTTTTTCTTCTCGGCCACCGTGCGCGCCGCAAGCTCTTTCTCGACCCGCAATTTGAGTGACTTCAACTCCCGCAAAGACAGCGTTTTCAGCTTCAACGTTTTCAAATCCATTTCGTTCCCCTGTTGGTCATGGTTGCAACAATGCGCGCGTATTATCCATTGGGCACCTCGAAAAACCTCACCCGAGCGTGCCCGGGTAAAATTGTCGCCACTTGATCCTTGATCCGCCCATCATGAAGAAGCGCAGCGTACAATGAAAAAGGCGGTGCTGGCGGCGGGGATCGCCAGGCCTGCGACGCCGCACACGCTGCGCCATTCCTTCGCCACGCACCTGCTGGAGGCGGGCTACGATATCCGCACGGTGCAGGAACTTGGGCCACAAGGACGTGGCGACGACGATGATCTACACGCGTTGAACAAGCGCGGGCGCGGGGTGACGAGCCCCCTAGATTCCTGATAGGGAAACTGCCGCGCCGCCCCGGCGCGTTGCCAGGCGGCGCGAACGCTGACGCAGCCGCGGCACGCGCTCAGTACTTGATCGTCAACCCCTTCTGGCTGGCAAAATAGGCCGCGAGGTCCTGCATGTCGGCATCGCTGAGCGACTGCACCTGCCCGGCCATGATCGCGTTCTTGCGCTTGCCTGTCTTGTAGGCCTTGAGCGAGTGATACAGATAGTCGGCGTGCTGCCCGGCCAGGCGCGGGAACATCGGTGTCGTGCTGTTGCCGTCGGGGCCGTGGCAGGCGGCGCAGGTGGTCGACTTGGCGCGGCCGGCGGCGGGATTGCCGGCAGCAAGCGACGCCGCGCTGGCGACCAGGCTTGCGCAGGCAAGGAAAATGGCGGCGGATTTCATCGCGTCTCTCCTCGGCTCACTTGGTAGGACGGGCTGCGCCCGCGGCATAGTAGGCGGCCAGGTCTTCCATGTCCTTGTCGGACAGCGTCGCGGCAATGCCCTTCATGCTCGGATGATTGCGCTCGCCCGACTTGTAGGCCTGCAGCGCGGAAACGATGTATTCCGGGTGCTGCCCGCCGAGCTTGGGTACACTGTAGACTTCGGGATAGGCGGTGCGCCAACCGGGAATGCCATGACACCCGGCGCACATGGAGTTCTTCAACCGGCCGGCTTGCGGATCGCCCGCCGCCTGAACCGTGGCGGCAAACGCCAGCAGCGCGGCCGCGCCTGCGATGGCTTTGGTTCTGTTTTTCATGTTTCCTCGCTCTCGATGGTTGGACAATCCCCGTCTTGTCGTCGCGGGGTTCGCGAAAGATTATAGGGCCAGCGTGCGCTCGCAAAAAAGTCTTTTATGACAAGACGTCATAGTACTATTCGCTAATATTCTTCTGGACCAGCCCCTTCTCCCGACGCCCATGAAATTCGACGCGCAGGCCTGCCCGCTGTGGCTATACCGTTTGTTCCCCTTCCTGCGCTGGTGGCCCGAGGTGAACGCCGGCACGTTCCGCAAGGATGCGATTGCCGCGCTGTCGGGCGCGATCATCGTGCTGCCGCAGGCCGTCGCCTTCGCCACCATCGCCGGGCTGCCGCCGCAATACGGCCTTTACGCGGCCATGGTGCCGACGGTCGTCGCGGCATTGTGGGGCTCCAGCCGGCATCTGGTTTCGGGGCCGACCACCGCGATCTCGATCGTGGTGTTCTCGGCCATCAGCCCGCTTGCGGAACCGGGCAGCGCCCAGTTCATCGCATTGGTGCTCACCCTGACGTTTCTCACCGGGCTGATCCAGCTCGCCATGGGCGTTGCGCGGCTGGGCGCGCTGGTGAATTTCATTTCGCACACGGTCATCATCGGCTTCACCGCCGGCGCCGCGATCCTCATCGCCGCAAGCCAGGTGAAGAACTTTTTCGGCCTGCCGATTCCGCGTGGCGCGCATTTCCACGACGTCATCCTCTACATGGCGGGTCATCTCGGCGCCATCCAGCCCTGGGTGTTCGCCGTCGGCATGGTGACGCTCGTCGCCGGCATGCTCGCCAGGCGCTTTTTGCCCAGGCTTCCGTACATGATCGTCGCCATGCTCGCCGGCAGTGTGGCCACCCTGTGGTTCGAGCGTGAATTCGGCGCTGCCGGCATCAAGACCGTCGGCGCGCTGGTCGCGGGTTTTCCGCCGCTGTCGGTTCCCGACTTTTCCTTCACCGCGCTCAAGTCGACCTTCTTTCCGGCAGCGATCATCGCCATTCTCGCCCTCACCGAAGCGGTCGCGATCGCCCGTTCCATCGCCATCAAATCGGAGCAGCGCATCGACAGCAACCAGGAGTTCATCGGCCAGGGGCTGTCGAACATCGCCGGCAGTTTCTTTTCCGCCTACGCGTCGAGCGGCTCGTTCAACCGCAGCGGGGTGAACTATGCTTCCGGCGCGCAAACGCCGCTCGCCGCGGCGCTCTCGGCGCTGTTCCTGCTGCTGATCGTGCTCCTCGTTGCGCCGCTCGCGGCGTATCTTCCGGTGCCGGCGATGGCGGCGATCCTGTTCATCGTCGCCTTCGGCCTGATCGACTTCCATCACATCGTGGAAATCGTGCGCCACCACCCGCAGGAGCGCGTCATTCTCGGCGTCACGTTCGTCGGCACGCTGATCGACCTGGAAAAAGGCATTTTCCTCGGCATCCTGACATCGCTCGTCTTCTACCTCTACCGCACCTCGCAGCCGTCGATCCGCGAGCTGGCGCCGCTGGCGCACGAACGCGACGACCCGCGGCGCAAGTTCGTGCGCGCCGGGCCCGATGCGCCGTCCTGTCCGCAGATGGCCATGCTGCGCGTGGAGGGCTCGATCTACTTCGGCGCGGTCGAGCATGTCGAACAGCAGTTACGGCGGATCGACGAGCTGGACCCCGCCAAGAAGCACGTGATGCTGTTCGCGCGGGCGATCAACTTCATCGACCTCGCCGGCGCGGAGATGCTCGCCAAGGAAGCTGAACGGCGCCGCCGCCTCGGTGGCGGGCTGTATATCGTCGGCGCGCAGCCGCGCTTCCGCGAGATGCTCGCGCACGGCGGCCATGCGGCGCGCATCGGCTACGAAAACATCTTCGACAACAAGGGCGAAGCGATCGCCGCGGTCTACCGGCGCCTCGACAGCGCCATCTGCCGCGTCTGCACGGTGCGCATCTTCCATGAATGCACCACCACGCTGCCCAACGGAGAACCGCGTCATGGCTAACCGGCTCACGCGCATCTATACCCGCACCGGTGACGACGGAACGACCGGCCTTTGCGGCAACGTGCGCGTCGCCAAGAGCGATCCGCGCATCGAGGCGATCGGGGATGTCGATGAACTCATGAGCCAGCTTGGCGTGCTTCTCGCCGAAGCGCTTTCGGACGATGCGCGCGCGTTGCTGACGCGCGTCCAGCATCGCCTCTTCGATCTCGGCGGCGAGCTCGCCATGCCGGAGTACCAGGTGCTGGCTGACGCCGAAACGGCGCGCCTCGAAGCCGCCATCGACGCCTGGAATGCCGGCCTCGAGCCGCTGCGCGAATTCATCCTGCCGGGCGGTTGCCGTGCCGCGGCGCAGTGCCATCTGGCGCGCGCGGTGTGCCGCCGCGCCGAACGCAGCCTGGTGCGCCTGCACGCCATCACCCCGCTGCGGCCGACGCTCCTGCACTACGTGAACCGCCTCTCGGACGCCCTGTTCGTTCTGGCGCGCGTGCTCAACCGCGACGCCGGCACCGAGGTCACCTACTGGCAAAAGGCCGACTGAGCGCCTCACGGTGGCGCCAGCGCCAGGGCGCGATCGCCCCCTCGTCGCGCCACAGCCCGCGCCGCGCCCGGCGCGCATCCTGCTCGACGGCGCGCAACGCGGGATTGCGGTGATAGCGCGTATAGGCCCAGGCCAGCCCTTCGTTCACCAGCGCGCGGTTGACGTCGACGCCGCCGGCCCGCACCCAGCCCACGCGCCGGCCGTAGTCGTCGGTCGCGACCAGCACCACCGTCACCGTGCGGTTCTCGACCCGCCGCGCCAGCGCGGCTTTCGCGGCCGTGCCGAACGGCTGATCGAGTTCCGGCGCATCGATGTCGGCCAGGCGCACCTTCACGAACGCGCGCGGCGCCGCAGCCTGCGTCCGCAGGAGCAGGGTGTCGCCGTCGATGACGTGGAACACCACGCCCTGGATGACTTCCGCGACCGCCGCCGGCGCGAGCAGCAGGCACGCGAGAAAAGCCAGAAGCCGCGTCATCCGGCGAGCATTTCTGCCGCGTGGCGCCGCGTCGTCGCGGTGATCCGCTCGCCACCCAGCATGCGCGCGACCTCCTCGATCCGCGCTGCCGGATCGAGAACCGCGATCTGCGTCGCGACCGATTCGCCCGCCACCGCCTTGTGTACGCGCAGGTGATGCGCGCCACGCGCCGCGACCTGCGGCAGATGGGTGATGACCAGTACCTGGCGCGTCGCCGCGAGCGACGCCAGCCGCCGCCCCACCGCCTCGGCGACCGCCCCGCCGATGCCGACGTCGACCTCGTCGAAGATCAGCGTCGGCACGCCGACACGGCCGGACAGCGCGGTCTGGATGCCGAGGCTGATGCGCGACAGCTCGCCGCCCGAGGCGACGCGCGCGAGCGGCCCGAAGGGCAGGCCGTGATGGCTGGTGACCTCGAACGCGACGTCTTCCAGGCCATGGGCGCGCGGCGTCGACGCCGCGACGAGTTGCACGCGGAACGCGCCGTCGGCGAGCGCGAGTTCATGCATCGCCTGCGTCACGCGGGCCGCAAGCTCGGCAGCGGCGCGGCGGCGCTGGGCCGAGAGCGCCTCGGCGCGTTCCGCATACTGCGTCCACGCGCGCCGCTCGGCTGCCGCCAGCGCATCGACGTCGTCGGCTGCCGCCAGCGCATCGCGACGCGCCGCGAGTTCGGCCGCCAGATCGGCGAGCGCCTCCGGCCGGACGCGATGCTTGCGCGCCAGGCGATGGACTTCGGCCATGCGCCGGTCGAGCTCGGCGAGCCGCTCCGGGTCGATGCTCAACTGATCGGCATAGCGCCTCAGGCCATGGACCGCCTCGTCGACCAGCGCGCCCGCCTGCGCGATCAGGTTCGCCGTTTCCGCGAGCCGGGCATCGACGCCGGCGAGCTCGGCGAGCCTGCCGCCGATGCCGTGAAGGACCGGCCCGAGCGCGGCGTCGCCTTCGTCGAGCGCGTCGATCAGCGCCGCGCTGCCGGCCATGAGCTGCGTCACATGCGCGAGCCGCGCGTGCTCCGCCTCGAGCTCCCCCCAGCGCGCGATGTCCTCGCCCGCCGCCGCCAGCTCGTCGAGCGCCGCGCCCAGCCCCTCGCGCTCGATCTGCCGTTCACGGCCGTGCGTCTCGGCATGGCGCCAGCGCTCCACCGCCGCCTGCCACGCATGCCAGGCGGCGTCGACTTCGGCGGCGAGCGCGCTCGCGCCGCCGAAATCGTCGAGTACCTGGCGCTGCACGGCCGGACGCAGCAGGGCGTGATGCGCGTGCTGGCCGTGGATGTCGACCAGCGCTTCACCGACCTCGCGAAGCTGGGTGACGGTCACCGCCGAGCCATTGATGAAGGCGCGCGAGCGGCCGTTGGCGTCGATCACGCGGCGCAGCAGGAGGCTGTCCTCGCCGCCGTCCAGACCGGCCTCGACAAGCCAGGCGCGGACGTCCGGCAGGTCGGCGAGGTCGAATTCCGCGGCGACTTCGGCGCGCGCCGCGCCGCGGCGCACCACGCCGCCCTCCGCCCGCCCGCCCAGCGCCAGCAGCAGCGCATCGACGAGGATCGACTTGCCCGCGCCGGTTTCGCCGGTGAGCACGGTGAGCCCGGGTTCGAGGGCGAGCTCGATGCGTTCGACCAGCAGGTAATCGCGGATGGCCAGATGCGTGAGCATGCCGCAGCGAACTCAGGAAAGCTGCTTGCCCCAGTGCAGTTTCTGCCGGAGCGTGTCGTAGTAGCTGTAGGAATGCGGGTGCAGGAGCGTCACCGCGCGGCTGGCGCGCGTGATCCACACATGATCGCCCTGCACCAGGTCGAAGTGCGCCTGGCCATCGAGATGCACGCGCGCGTCGTCGGCGTAGGTGAGATCGACCTCGACGCGCGACTGGCTGGAGACGACGATGGGACGCGCCGACAGCGTGTGCGGGCAGATCGGCACCAGGGCGATCGCCTCCAGCGTGGGATGGACGATCGGCCCGCCCGCCGAGAGCGCGTACGCCGTCGTTCCGGTGGGTGTCGCCACGACCAGGCCGTCGGAACGCTGGCTGTAGACGAATTCGCCGTTGATGGCGACTTCCAGCTCGATGAGCCGCCCGGTGCCGGCCTTGCTCACCACCACGTCGTTGAACGCGGCGCCCTCGAAAACCGGCACGCCGGCGCGCCGTACCTGGGCGTTGAGCAGGATGCGCGCCTCGGCGACGTACTGGCCGCCGAGGATTTCCGCCACCGCGTCGAACATGCCGTCGATCGTGATGTCGGTCAGAAAGCCGAGCCGCCCCTGGTTGATCCCGATGAGCGCCACGCCGTGCGGCGCCACCGCGCGCGCGATCGACAGCATGGTGCCGTCGCCGCCGAGAACGACCACCGCATCCGCGCGTTCGGCCAGTTCGCACAGGTTCGCGGTGGGGAATTCAGCGATGCCGAGATGCTCGGCCGTCTGCGCCGCCACCAGCACCTCGTAGCCCAGCCCGCGCAGGAACCGCGCCAGCGCCACGAGGGATTCCCCCATGCCGCGGTGATCGTACTTGCCCACCAGGGCGACCGTCTTGAAAGGCGTATGCATGCGCCGGGATTATACGGGAGCGGATCGCCTCCACCCCTGCGCTTCGGCCGTATAATCCGGCCATGCTCAGCGAACGTGCGCGCATCCTGCTCAAGACCCTGGTCGAACGGTACATCGCCGAAGGTGAACCGGTGGGCTCGCGCACCCTGTCGAAATACTCCGGCCTGGACCTGTCGCCGGCGAGCATCCGCAACGTCATGGCCGACCTCGAGGAGATGGGTTTCGTCGCCAGCCCCCACACCTCCGCCGGGCGCGTGCCCACCCCGCGCGGCTATCGCTTCTTCGTCGATACGCTGCTCACCGTGCGGCCGCTGGACGAGCGCGAAGTCTGCCAGCTCGAACACAGTCTCGCCCCTGCCGACCCGCAGCAACTCCTGACCGCCGCCTCGACGCTTCTGTCCGATCTCAGCCATTTCGCCGGGCTGGTGATGACGCCGCGCCGCAGCCCGACCTTCCGGCAGATCGAGTTCCTCGGCCTGGCGGAAAAACGCATCCTGCTCATCATCGTCACCACCGAAGGCGAAGTGGAAAACCGCGTCATCCTCACCGACCGCGCGTACAGCGCAGCCGAGCTCACCGAGGCGGCGAACTACTTCAACGAGCACTTCGCGGGCTCGTCTTTCGACCAGATTCGCAGCCGCATGCAGGAGGAGCTCGGCCGCATGCGCGACAGCATCACCCGGCTGATGAATGTAGCGGTCGAGGCCGGCAGCGCGGCAATGGAAGCCGGCGACCAGGTGATGGTATCCGGCAGCCGCAACCTGCTCGACGTCGAACCCCTGTCGAGCAACCTTGCGGCACTGCGCAAGCTGTTCGACGCCTTCGAGCGCAAAACCAGCCTGCTGCAACTCCTCGACCGCTCGCGCAGCGCCGCCGGCGTGCAGATTTTCATCGGCGGCGAATCCGAGCTCCTGCCGCTCGACGAATGCAGCATGGTCACCGCGCCGTACACGGTCGACGGCCGCGTGGTCGGCACGCTGGGCGTCGTCGGCCCCACCCGCATGGCCTACGAACGTGTCGTCCCGATCGTCGACATCACGGCCCGGCTTCTCTCCAGCGCGCTCTCACAACACTGACATGGCCTATTCCCCTGAACCGGCGTGTACCCATGGCGGGATCGCACGCACCGGCATCCTGCTCGCCAACCTCGGCACGCCGGAGGCCCCCACGGCCGCCGCGCTCAGGCCCTATCTCAAACAGTTCCTTTCCGACCCGCGCGTGGTCGAAATTCCGCGCCCGATCTGGTGGCTGATCCTCAACGGCATCATCCTCAACACCCGGCCGAAGAAGTCGGCCGAAAAATACGCCGCCATCTGGACGCGCGAGGGTTCGCCGCTCAGGGTGCACACCGAGAAACAGGCCAAGCTCCTGCGCGGCTGGCTGGGCGAGCGGATCGCCACGCCGTTTCAGGTCGAATATGCCATGCGCTATGGCCAGCCATCGATTCCCGAGACGCTGTCCCGCATGCACGCCGAGGGCTGCGACCGCATCCTCGTGCTGCCCGCGTATCCCCAATACGCCGCGTCGTCGACCGCGAGCGTGGTCGATGCGGCGTGCGCATGGCTGCTGCAAACGCGCAACCAGCCGGCGCTGCGCACCGTCAGGCATTACCACGACCATCCGGCCTACATCGCCGCACTGGCCGCGAACATCCGCGACGACTGGCAGATGCACGGCCGGCCCGACGTGCTGCTGATGAGCTTCCACGGCGTGCCGCGCTACACCCTCGACCGCGGCGACCCCTACCACTGCGAATGCCACAAGACCGCGCGCCTGCTGCGCGAGGCGCTGGGTCTCGACGAAGCGCAGGCGCGCATCACCTTCCAATCGCGCTTCGGGCGCGCCGAGTGGCTCCAGCCCTACACCGACAAGACGCTGGCGGCGCTGGGCAAGGCGGGCGTCGGGCGAATCGATGTCGTTGCTCCCGGCTTCACCGCCGACTGCCTCGAAACACTCGAGGAGCTGGCGATGGAAGGCCGCGAAACCTTCCTCACCGCCGGCGGCAAGGTGTTCCGCTACATTCCCGCCCTCAACGAGCACCCGGCGTGGATCGAGGCGCTCGGCCGCATCGCCCTGGAAAACCTCGCTGGCTGGGTGAGCGATACCTGGGATGCCGAGGCCGCCGCCGCGCAGGCGCGCGCCAGCCGGGAACGCGCGCTGGCGCTCGGCGCAAAAGCCTGAACACACTGCAAATTTCTTCCCCCATCGGCCCGAAACCCTTGCTGTGTAAGCGTTTGCTTGTTGACAGCAGCGCTTGACCGCCGCCAATATCGCCCCCTCGCCGTGGCCACCGCGCCATGGCGTTGTTTTGCGGGGCCGCCACCCCTTTTCCGAATCTTTCAGACTCAGGAGGAGTTCATGAAGAAAATCACCCTCGCCGTCCTCGGCGTTGCCTGCCTTGCGGCTGGCGGCGTTGCGGGCGCGGCCGACGTGCATACCCGTACCATCGCCGCGACCTGCATGTCCTGCCACGGCCCCAACGGCAACAGCCTCACCGACATTCCCTCGCTCGCCGGTATCGACAAAGACAGCTTCGTCAAGAAAATGCAGGGCTTCAAGTCGGGTGAACGCAAGGGCACCATCATGAAAAAACATGCCGCCGGCTATACCGACGCCGAATTCGCTGCGCTGGGCGAATATTTCGCCAGCCTGAAATGACATCGAGGAGAAATCGAACATGACACTGAATCGTCGCGATTTTCTGAAAGTTAGCGGTGCCGGGGCGGCGTCCACCCTGGTCGCCGGCTGCGCCACGCAGGGGCCGGCAGCGGTCGCCAAAGCCAATCCCAAGGTCGTCGTCGTCGGCGCCGGTTTTGGTGGCGCGACCTGCGCCAAGTATCTGCGCATGTGGGGCCCGAACATCGAGGTCACGCTCATCGAGCCGAACGACAAGTTTTACTCCTGCCCGCGCTCCAACGGCGTGCTCGCCGGGCTGCGCACGATGGACGACATCACCAAGAGCTACGAGAACCTCCCCAAGCACGGCATCAAGATGGTGAAGGACACCGTGGTCGGCATCGACACCAGCAAGCGCCTCGTGCGCACCAAGAGCGGCGCGAGCTTCGGCTACGACCGCCTGGTGCTCTCGCCCGGCGTCGAAATCCGCACCGACATGGTCAAGGGTTATCGGGAAGCGGAAGCGGCCGGCAAGGTCGTCCATGCGTGGAAGGCGGGCCCGCAGACCGCGCTGCTGCGCAAACAGCTCGAAGCGATGCCCGACGGCGGGGTATTCGTCATGTCGGTGCCCGCGGCGCCGTATCGTTGCCCGCCCGGCCCGTATGAGCGCGCCTGCATGGTCGCAACCTACTTCAAGAAAGCGAAGCCGAAGTCCAAGATCATTCTGCTCGACGGCAACCCCGACATCGCTTCCAAGAAGCCGCTCTTCACCTGGGCCTGGAAAACCTTCTACCCGGGCATGATCGAGTTTCGTCCGAACAACGCCCCGTATGCCGTCGACGGCGACAAGATGATCGTCTCGACCGAGTTCGACGACGTCAAGGCCGACGTGATGAACGTGGTGCCCAAGCAGCGCGCTGGCGAAGTGTGCGAGATGGCCGGCGTGCGCAACGACACGAACGGCACCTGGTGCGCGGTCAACCTCGCCACTTTCGAATCGACCACCGTGCCCAACGTGCATGTACTCGGCGATTCGGTGCTGTCGAACCTGCCGAAATCCGGCCACATGGCGACCAACCACGCCAAGGTGTGCGCATCGGCCATCGTCGAACTGTTCGCCGGCCGCCAGCCCGACCCGATCCCGGTGGTCGCCAGCACCTGCTATTCGGACACGTCGGAAAAGACCGCGGGCTACGTCGCCAACGTGTTCCGCTTCGAACCCGGAAAGGGCTATGTTACCCAGCCCGATGGCGGTGCCACGCCGGAGGGCAGCGAGCTCAATGCGGCCTACGCCGAGAGCTGGGCACAGAATATCTGGGCCGATGTGCTCGGCTGACACCGGCAGTGTTGCGAAAAACGGGGTGTTTTACCCCGTTTTTCGTTTTCCCGCGCCGCGAGCATTGCCAGCCGCGCCGCGCTTGTCCATAATCCGTCATGGATTTTTCCACGTTGACCAAAGGAGTTTCAAGGATGAACCGAAAAGAGCTCGTCGAAGCGCTGGCCGCGAAGACCGATTCCACCAAAGCCGATGCGGAACGCGCGCTGGGCGCGCTGATCGATATCGTCTCCGCCACCCTGAAGAAGGGCGATTCGATCACGCTGGTCGGCTTTGGCACCTTCGAGGTGCGCAAACGTGCCGCGCGCACCGGCCGCAACCCCAAGACCGGCGAAACGCTAAAGATCAAGGCCGCCAAGGTTCCTGCGTTCAAACCGGGCGCAACCCTCAAGGCCGTGGTGAACGGCACCAAGAAGTAAATCCCTGTCGCGGGCGCCGCTGGTGCGGCGCCCGTCACCGGGCGGATCAGTGATCCGCCTCTTCCACGCCCAGCAGCACCGCCTTCAGCGCCTTGAGTTCGTCGCGCAGCGCCGCGGCCTTCTCGAATTCGAGGTTCTTGGCGGCCTCCAGCATGTCCTTCTCCAGCTTCTTCACGCGTCGCGTCAGCGTCTTCTCGTCCTGAATCCGATACGCCGCGACGGTCTGGGCGGCCTTCAGTTCCTGACGGGCGGCGTCAGCGTCGTACACGCCGTCGATGATGTCCTTGACGCGCTTGACCACACCCCGCGGCGTGATGCCATGGGCCTGATTGAAGGCGATCTGCTTGGCGCGGCGACGTTCGGTCTCGTCGATGGCGCGGCGCATCGAATCGGTGATGCGGTCGGCGTAGAGGATGGCCTTGCCATGCAGATTGCGGGCGGCGCGACCGATGGTCTGGATCAGCGAGCGCTCGGAGCGCAGGAAACCCTCCTTGTCGGCGTCGAGAATCGCCACCAGCGACACCTCGGGAATATCCAGACCCTCGCGCAGCAGGTTGATGCCGACCAGCACGTCGAACAGCCCCAGGCGCAGATCGCGGATGATTTCGACGCGCTCGACCGTGTCGATGTCCGAATGCAGGTAGCGCACCTTCACGCCGTGCTCGGCCAGATAATCGGTCAGCTCCTCCGACATGCGCTTGGTCAGCGTCGTCACCAGCACCCGCTCGCCCGCGGCGACGCGTTGCCTGACCTCGCCCATCAGGTCGTCGACCTGGGTCGTCGCCGGACGCACCTCGATCTCCGGATCGACGAGCCCCGTGGGCCGCACCACCTGCTCGACCACCTGTCCGGCGTGCTCGCTCTCGTAACGCGCAGGCGTTGCCGAAACGAACACCGTCTGCGGCATCAGTGCCTCGAATTCCTCGAACTTGAGCGGCCGGTTGTCGAGCGCTGACGGCAGGCGGAAGCCGTAATCGACCAGGTTCTCCTTGCGTGAGCGGTCGCCCTTGTACATGCCTCCGATCTGCGTCACCGTGACGTGGGATTCGTCGATGATCATGAGTGCGTCCTTCGGCAGGTAATCGATCAGCGTTGGCGGCGGTTCGCCCGGCGCACGCCCCGAAAGGTGGCGGGAGTAATTCTCGATGCCCTTGCAGAAGCCCAGCTCGACCATCATCTCGATATCGAAGCGGGTGCGCTGCTCCAGGCGTTGCGCCTCGACCAGCTTGCCTTGCGCCTCGTACCACGCCAGCCGTTCGCGCAGCTCGGCCTTGATCGCCTCGACCGCGCGCAGCGTGGTCTCGCGCGGGGTGACGTAGTGACTGGACGGGAACACGGTGAAGCGCGACACGCGCGACAGCACCTGTCCGGTGAGCGGATCGAAGAGGTGCATCGACTCCACCAGGTCATCGAACAGCTCGACGCGCAACGCCGTTTCCGCATGTTCCGCGGGGAAGATGTCGATCACGTCGCCACGCACGCGAAACACGCCACGCTTGAATTCCAGGTCGTTGCGCTGGTACTGCATCTGCGCGAGCCGCTTGACGATGTCGCGCTGGGTGAGCTTTTCGCCCTCCCGCAGGTGCAGGATCATGCTGTGGTAATCGACCGGGTCACCGATGCCGTAGATCGCCGAGACCGTACATACGATCACCGTGTCGCGCCGCTCGAGCAGCGACTTGGTCGCCGACAACCGCATCTGCTCGATGTGCTCGTTGATGCTGGAGTCTTTCTCGATGAACAGATCGCGCGCCGGAACGTAGGCCTCGGGCTGGTAGTAGTCGTAATACGAGACGAAATACTCGACCGCGTTTTCCGGGAAGAATTCGCGCATCTCGGCATACAACTGTGCCGCCAGCGTCTTGTTCGGGGCCATGATGATCGCCGGCCGACCAAGCCTGGCGATGACGTTGGCCATGGTGAACGTCTTGCCCGAACCGGTCACGCCGAGCAGGGTCTGGAACGCGAGGCCGTCTTCGACGCCCTCCACCAGGCGCTCGATCGCCTGCGGCTGGTCGCCGGCCGGTGGGAACGGCTGGAAGAGACGGAACGGGCTATTGGGGAAGGTCACGAACACAGGTAAAATCCGGCGGCAAAACTGATCGATGTTAACACCCGCGCAAGGCGGGTACGTGAAGGATACCCAGTGGAACTCTCCCGCCGCGTTCAGGCCATCAAGCCCTCGCCCACCCTGGCCGTGACGGCCCGCGCCGCCGCCCTCAAGGCACAAGGCCGCGACATCATCGGCCTGGGGGCCGGCGAGCCGGATTTCGATACCCCGGACCACATCAAGGCTGCCGCCATCGATGCCATCAACCGCGGCTTCACCAAATACACCGCGGTCGACGGCACGCCTGGCCTGAAAGCCGCCATCATCGCCAAATTCAAGCGCGACAACGGGCTCGACTACACGCCGCGGCAAATCCTCGTGTCATGTGGTGGCAAGCAGAGCTTTTTCAACCTCGTCCAGGCCGTGGTCGACCCGGGTGACGAAGTCATCATTCCCGCGCCCTATTGGGTGTCCTATCCCGATATCGTCCTCCTCGCCGACGGCCGCCCGGTGATCGTCGAAGCCGGGATCGAGCAGGGCTTCAAGATCACGCCCGCGCAGCTCGACGCGGCGATCACCCCGAAAACCCGCCTGTTCGTCATCAACAGCCCGTCGAACCCCAGCGGCGCGGTCTACACGTCCGCCGAACTCGCCGCCCTGGGTGAAGTCCTGCGCCGCCATCCGCGGGTGCTGATCGCCACCGACGACATGTACGAGCACATCCGGCTCACCGATGCGCCGTTCGTCAACATCCTCAACGCCTGCCCCGACCTCTACGACCGCACGCTGGTGCTCAACGGCGTCTCCAAAGCCTACGCCATGACCGGCTGGCGGATCGGCTATTGCGGCGGCCCCGAAGCCATCGTGCGCGCCATGACCAACGTGCAGTCGCAATCGACCTCGAACCCCACCTCGATCTCGCAAGTCGCCGCCGAGGCCGCCCTCAACGGCGACCAGGGCTGTATCGTGCCGATGGTCGAAGCCTTCAAGCGACGCCACCGCCTGATCGTCGACGGCCTGAACCGCATCCCCGGGTTTCGCTGCCTCGACAGCGGCGGTGCGTTCTATGCGTTTGCCGACGTGCGCGACGCGATCCGCAGGCTCCTCACCCACGACGTCATCGAACAAGGAACCGACGTCGCCTTCGCCGAATACCTGCTGGAGTCGGCCGACGTCGCCGTGGTTCCCGGCTCCGCCTTCGGCGCCGAAGGCTACATCCGTCTCTCCTTCGCCACCTCCGACAGCAATCTCGAAAAAGCCCTGGCACGCATCGGCGCGGCGGTCTCTGTCGCCTGATCTTGGCCGCGCGTGCCGGAACCGGTACGCTTGCGCATCGCCATCACGCCCCGTTCCGGAGATGCAAACCCCGACGCGCAGCACGCTCGCCTGGCTGTTGCAGATCGCCTACACGACGGCTCGCCTGTTCACGCGCAACGGCATGCAGAACCACGCCGCCGCCACGGCCTTCTATTTCCTGCTCTCGGCCACGCCGCTCGTCCTCCTGATGAGCTACGCGCTGCAATGGCTCGCGCACCTGGCCGAAAACTCGCGCCCGGCGACCATCCTCATGGCCGCGCTTTATGCGCAGCTCCACCTGGACGCACTCGGCGCGCTCGGCTTCATCCCCGGCAAGACCCGCCTGACCGCAGGCAGCGTCAGCTTTTTCACCCTGCTGCTGTCGTCGCGCGGCCTCGTCACGGCGGTACAAAACGCGTTTCGCGTCATCTTTCCGGACGAACGCCGCCGCGGCCTGGTCGTTTCCTGGACCTTGCCCTTCGTCATCCTGCCGCTCCTGTTTTTGCTGATCTTGCTCTCCGCGCTCGCCCAGGCGACGCTCGACTTCCTGGCGCAAAATCAGCTCATCGGCCACGCCAACGCCGCGCTGCTCGGGTCGCTCAACGGCCTGCTCGGCTTTCTCGTCATCGGCGGCCTGATCTTCGTCGCCTACTGGCGGCTGCCTGAGCGCCGCCCCGGCGCACGCGCCGCGGCCCTGTTCGCCCTCGGCGCTACGCTGAGCCTCATCGCGCTCTTTGCCGTCTTCCGCGCGTTCTTCAAACTCGAGAACTACAACGGCATCTATGGCGCGCTGGGCAGCGTCGTGTTCGTCCTCATCGGCGCCTATCTCGCTTTCCTGATCTTCTACGTGTGGGCCCAGGCCCTGTACGCATACGGGAAATCGGACGTCACCGCGCTCGAAAAGCTCTTCCTCGCCAGCCATGGCGCCGGCGCGACGCGGCTCGAAAGCTACGTCTTCGCCGACACCAATCGGCTGCTGGAAAAATACGGCCGCGTCTTCGTTGCGGGCGAGACCATCATCCGTGAGGGCGACACCACGCAGACCACCTATTTCCTGTACGCCGGCCGCGCCGCCGTGTACAAGGACGGGCCGGACGGCGCGCGGCGCATCGGCACGCTCGAAGAAGGCGAACTGTTCGGCGAAATGGCCTACCTGCTCGGCGAGCCCCGTACCGCATCGGTCATTGCCGAAACCGACGTCACCGTCCTCGAACTGCCGCCCGCGACGTTCGAAGAGCTGATGCGCAGCTCGGCCCCGCTCGCGCGCCGCGTCGTGGACGTCCTCTGCCAGCGTCTGGAACGCATGAATCTCGCCAGCGCCGGCCAAACCGGCGCTTGACCAAATCCGTCCCCGCCCCTAAAATTCGCGCTTCCCAATTCCCCGATAGCTCAGTCGGTAGAGCGACGGACTGTTAATCCGCAGGTCCCTGGTTCGAGCCCAGGTCGGGGAGCCAGATACACGAAGGCCTACAGTCTTGTAGGCCTTTCGCTTTTCCGAGCGCGACGGCCGCACCATGATGACCCCGGAATCCTCGACCCCACCGTCCTTTGGCGCCGACCCCGCGCTCGCGCGCGACGTGGCGAAACGGCGCACGTTTGCGATCATCTCGCACCCGGATGCCGGCAAGACGACGTTGACCGAAAAGCTCCTGCTGTTCGGCGGCGCGATCCAGATGGCCGGAACCGTCAAGGCGCGCAAGAGCGGCCGCTACGCGACCTCGGACTGGATGGCGGTGGAGCGTGAGCGGGGGATTTCGGTCGCCAGCTCGGTGATGCAGTTCACCTACGGGGATCGCGTTTTCAACCTCCTCGACACGCCGGGCCACAAGGATTTCTCCGAAGACACCTACCGCGTGCTGACCGCGGTCGATGCAGCGGTCATGGTGGTGGATGCGGCCAAGGGCGTGGAAGAGCAGACCATCAAGCTGCTGGAAGTATGCCGCCTGCGCGACACGCCGATCATCACCTTCATCAACAAGATGGACCGCGAGGTACGCGAACCGCTCGCGCTCCTGGACGAAATCGAATCGGTGCTCAAGATCCATTGCGCACCGGTGACCTGGCCGATCGGCATGGGCAAGCGTTTCCAGGGGGTGTACCACCTGGTCAACGATGAAATCCTGCGTTTCCGCGCGGGTGAGGAAAACGCCGACCAGCCGTTCGAATCCCTTCAGGGACTCGGCGAAGCCGCCCTGCGCGAGCGTTTTCCGCTGGAAGCCGAAACCCTCATTTCCGAACTCGAACTGGTACGCGGCGCGGGCTCGCGCTTCGAGCACGAGGCTTTCCTGCAGGGCCGCCAGACACCGGTGTTCTTCGGCTCCGGGATCAACAACTTCGGCGTGCGCGAAGTGCTGCGCGCGCTCGCCGAGTGGGCCCCGCCGCCACAGCCGCGCGAGGCGGTCGAGCGCGTGGTCGACCCGACCGAGCCGCGGTTCAGCGGTTTCGTGTTCAAGATCCAGGCCAACATGGATCCCCAGCACCGCGATCGGATTGCCTTCTTCCGCGTCTGTTCGGGCCGCTACCATCAGGGCATCAAGGTGCGCCAGCGCCGCACCGGCAAGGAGATGAAGATCGCCAACGCGGTGACTTTCATGGCCAACGAGCGCACGCGCATGGACGACGCGGTCGCCGGCGACATCATCGGCATTCACAACCACGGCCAGCTGCAGATCGGCGATACACTCACCGAGGGTGAACCCCTGCAATTCAAGGGCATTCCCTACTTCGCACCGGAACTGTTCGCGCGTCCGAGGCTGCGTGACCCGCTACGCGCCAAACAGCTCAACAAGGGCCTTCTGGAACTCGGAGAGGAAGGCGCGGTGCAGGTGTTCGAGCCGTTCGCGGACAACACGCTTCTCATCGGCGCGGTCGGCCCGTTGCAGTTCGAGATCGTCGCCCACCGCCTGAAGACCGAATATGGCGTCGACGCAACATTCGAAAATGCCGCCATCCACACCGCGCGCTGGGTGACCTGCCCCGACCCGCAGCACCTGGCCGAATTCACCAAGGCCAACTCGCTCAAGCTGGCCAAGGATGTGGACGGCAACCTGGTCTATCTTGCGGACACCCGCGTGAACCTGCAACTGGTGCAGGAACGCTGGCCCAGGGTGAGCTTTCACGACACCCGCGAGCATGGCCAGTTGCTGAGTGCGGGCTGAGACTGGCCGCGCTGCGGAATAGTCGGTTATGCTTATGCGCGTTTCATTTCCGCCGAGGAACACCGATGACGACTTCGCTTTCGCACCGTTTTGCCGCGCTGCTCTGTGTGGGTGGCAGCCTGGCCGTGACGCTGCCCGCATGGGCGGAAAGCCCGGCCGCCAAGGCCCAGGAAACCGCGACCAATGTCTGTGGCGGCTGTCACGGCGCCGATGGCAACAGCGTCGTCCCCACCTTTCCCAAACTCGCCGGCCAGCAAAAAGCGTATCTGCTGCGCGAAATGAAGGATCTCAAGAGCGGCAAGCGGGTAAGCGAGGTCATGACGCCGCTCCTGGCCGATCTGTCCGAGAGCGAGCTTGCCGAACTCGCCGCCTATTACGCCAAACAGAAGCCGACGCCGGGCGTGGCGGGCGATCCGGCACTCGTCCAGGCCGGGAAAACGCTTTATCTCAACGGCAACGACAAGACCGACGTGCCCGCCTGCGCGAGCTGTCATGAAGACAATGGCGCCGGTTCCGGGAAGTTTCCGCGCGTGGCAGGACAGCACGTCGACTACACGCTGGAACAATTCCGCCTCTACGCCAGCGACCGCCGCACCAACGGTTCGCGCGTGATGCAGACCGTCGCCAAGCGCATGAGCGAAGCCGAAGCGCGCGCCGTCGCCGAATACATGGCCAGCATGCCCTGATCCAAGGAGACTTCTCGTGAAACCCGCATTCATTCTCGCCACCCTGGCCGCAAGCCTTCTTGCCATCGGGCCGGTTCGTGCCGCGGTCACTCAGCCGCACGCCGCCGGCATCGAGACCTACGGCTATCAGTGGAATGCTTCCGAGCCCGAATTGCAGAAGGCTTTGGCACACAAGGCCGATGCGAAAAAAGGCCAGGCCGCCTACCGCGTCTGCAAAGGTTGTCACAAGGCCGACGGCGCCGGCGTCCCCGACGCCGGCTACCCGCAACTGGCGGGCCAGCACGCAAGCGTCATCGTCAAGCAGATGGTCGACATCCGCACCGGGCGGCGCGACAACCCGCGCATGTACCCGTTTGCCGGTGAGTGGATCGTGAGCGTCAACGACATTGCCGACATCGCCGCCTACCTCAACAAACTGCAGCCCACGCCCGACAACCGCAAGGGCGACGGCAGCAATCTGGCGCACGGCAAAGCCCTGTACGACAAGGATTGCGCAAGCTGCCACGGCGAAACGGGGGCAGGCGACGCCAAGAAGTTCTACCCCATGGTCGCCCATCAGCATTACGACTATCTCGTCCGCCAAACCCGCGAGAGCCGCGACATGGGCCGCCGCAACGCCAATCCGGAGATGGTCGCAGCGCTCAAGTCCTACAGCGACGCCGACATCGACGCGGTGAGCGACTACATGTCGCGCCTGGCGGCGACAAAGCGCAAGTAAGCGGCGGCACGTCAAGGCGCAGGGCCGCCGGCGACGTCGTCGGTGCAGTCGGCCGGGGGGCGCGCCTCAGGCCGACCGGAACAGGGCAATCGCCTCGTCGAGACGATGCACCGGGCGCACGTCGAGGCCAGCGATTTTCTGCTTGGGCTGGTTCGCGGCCGGGACGATGGCCTGCGTGAAACCGAGCTTGGCCGCCTCTTTGAGCCGCTCCTGGCCGCGCTGCACCGGCCGGATTTCGCCGGCCAGCCCCACTTCGCCAAAAATGACCAGCTTGTCCGGCAGCGGCTGGTTGCGCAGCGACGACACGATCGCGGCGAGTACCGCGAGGTCGGACGCCGGCTCGCTGATCTTCACCCCGCCAACCGCGTTCACGAACACGTCCTGATCGAAGCACGCGATCCCGGCGTGGCGGTGCAGCACGGCGAGCAGCATGGCCAGCCGGTTCTGCTCCAGGCCGACGGAAAGCCTGCGCGGGCTTGGCGCGTGGCTGGCATCGACCAGTGCCTGGACTTCGACCAGCAGCGGCCGGGTGCCTTCCTGCGTCACCAGCACGCAGGACCCCGGCACCGGCTCGCCGTGGCGGGAAAGGAAGATGGCCGACGGATTGGATACCCCCTTGAGACCCTTTTCGGTCATGGCGAACACGCCGATCTCGTTGACCGCGCCGAAGCGGTTCTTGAATGCGCGCACGAGGCGGAAACTCGACCCGGTGTCGCCCTCGAAATAGAGAACGGTGTCGACGATGTGCTCCAGCACGCGCGGCCCTGCGATCGCCCCCTCCTTGGTGACATGGCCGACGAGAATGATCGCCGTTCCGCTGGCCTTGGCGTGCCGCGTCAACTGTGCGGCGCATTCGCGCACCTGCGCCACCGAACCGGGTGCGGAGGTGAGCATTTCCGAGTACAGCGTCTGAATCGAGTCGATGACCGCGACCTCGGGCGCGAGTGCGCTCAGTTGCGCGAGGATGGCCTCCAGGCGGATTTCCGGAAGCACCGGCAGGCTGGCCTCGCGCAAGGCGAGGCGGCGCGCGCGCAAGGCCACTTGGCGCGCCGACTCCTCGCCGCTGACATAAAGCGTCCTGCGCTGGCCGGAAAGTCCCGCCAGGGCCTGCAGCAACAGGGTCGACTTGCCGATTCCCGGGTCGCCGCCGATCAGGGTCACGCCGCCGGGCACCAGCCCCCCGCCGAGCACGCGATCGAGCTCCGCGATCGCGGTCGTGATGCGGCTTTCCTCCGCAGCCTCGACTTCATGCAAGAGCTGCACCGGACTGCTCGCCGCCAGCGCCTGATAACGCGGCTTTGCCGACTCGGCCACGCTCTCGACGAGCGTATTCCAAGCCCCGCACGCAGGGCATTGGCCCTGCCATTTCGGCGACTGCCCGCCGCACTCGGTGCAGACGTACTGGGTTTTGACCTTGGCCATGGTTTTTTCGCGGATTTCTTCTATGCTGAATCAGGGCGCAGCGCGCCGCCGTTTCGATAGCCGATGAGGGAGCCTGCCATGCGTTTTCACCCAGCACCGTTGCTCATGATGTTCCTGGCGTGCCCTGTCGCCGCGCTTGCCGCGTCCGGCGAAGACATCTACACCCGGCACTGCGCGCAATGCCATTCCAGCACGGATGTGAACGTGCCGCAGATCGGCTCCGCCGAGCAGTGGAAATTCCGCGCCGGCTATGGCCGCAAATCGCTGATCAGCAGCGTCAAGCACGGGCACAACCTCATGCCGCCCCATGGCGAAATGCTCAAGGACGAAGAGATCGGCGCCGCCATCGACTATATCGCGGAAAAATCCGGCGCGCGCCTGAGCCAATGAATCAGGCGGGGAAGACGCCGGTCGACAGATAGCGGTCGCCGCGGTCGCAGACGATCGACACGATCACGGCGTTCTCGACCTCGCGCGAGACCTGCAGCGCCGCCCACAACGCACCCCCCGAGGAAATGCCGGCAAAGATGCCCTCTTCCCGTGCCAGTCTCCGGGTGGTCTCTTCCGCGTCGAACTGGGTGACGTAGATCATCCGGTCGACGCGCTCATAGTCGCAGATCGCCGGGACGTATTCCGTCGGCCACTTGCGAATACCGGGAATCTGCGCGCCTTCCGTGGGCTGCACGCCGACGATCTGGATCGCCGGATTCTGCTCCTTGAGGTAGCGTGAGCAGCCCATGATCGTGCCCGTGGTACCCATGCTGGACACGAAATGCGTGATCCGGCCCTGGGTGTCGCGCCAGATCTCCGGAGCCGTGGTGCGGTAGTGCGCGGCCGGATTGTCGGGGTTGGAAAACTGATCGAGGATTTTGCCGATGCCCTGTTTTTCAAGGGCGATGGCCAGGTCGCGCGCGCCTTCCATCCCCGCCTCCTTGCTCACCAGTTGGACCTCGGCGCCGAAGGCGCGCATGGTCTGGCGACGTTCGATGGACGCGTTTTCCGGCATGACGAGGATCATGCGGTAGCCGCGCATCGCCGCCGCCATCGCCAGCGCGATCCCGGTGTTTCCCGAGGTCGCCTCGATGAGCGTATCGCCCGGCTTGATCTCGCCACGCGCCTGGGCGGCATCGATCATCGACAGCGCCGGCCGGTCCTTCACCGAACCGGCCGGGTTGTTGCCCTCGAGCTTCACCAGCACGACATTGCTCGTCACCCCCGGCATGCGCTTGAGCCGCACCAGGGGCGTGTTGCCGACGGTATCTTCGATGCTCTTGTACATGCCTTAGCGACGTCCGATCGGGAAATACTCGAAGCCCATCTCGCGCATTGCCTGCGGCTCGTAGAGGTTGCGCCCGTCGAAGACGACGGGGGCTTTGAGCAGCTGTTTCATGGTGTCGAAATTCGGGCTGCGGAACACCTTCCATTCGGTGACGATGAGCAGCGCGTCGGCGCCTTTCAGGGCGTCCATCGGGCTATCGACCAGCAGAAGGTCGGCACGCTCGCCGTAGATGCGCCGGGTTTCCTCCATCGCCGCCGGATCGTACGCCGAAACGCTGGCGCCCATCGCCCACAGCGCCTCGAGCATGGTGCGGCTGGGCGCCTCGCGCATGTCGTCGGTATTCGGCTTGAATGCCAGTCCCCACATCGCGAAGCGCCTGCCCGTCAAGTCGCTGCCGAAACGCCGCGTGAGCTTTTCGACCAGAATGCGCTTCTGGGCGTCGTTGGCGGCCTCGACCGCGTCCAGCACCCGCAAGGGAACGCCGTTTTCCTGCGCGGTGCGGCGCAAGGCCTGCACGTCCTTGGGGAAACACGAGCCGCCGTAGCCGCAGCCGGCATAGAGGAAGTGGTAGCCGATGCGCGGATCCGAACCGATGCCGTGGCGCACCTGTTCGATGTCTGCGCCGAGTTTCTCCGCGAGCACCGCGAGCTCGTTCATGAACGAAATGCGCGTCGCGAGCATGGCGTTCGCTGCATATTTGGTCAGCTCCGCGCTCTTGATGTCCATCACCACCAGGCGCTCGCGATTGCGCTGAAACGGCGCGTAGAGCTGGCGCAGCAGACTGGTGGCGCGTTCGCTCTCGGTGCCGATGACGATGCGGTCCGGCTTCATGAAGTCTTCGACCGCGGCGCCCTCCTTCAGGAACTCCGGATTGGACGCGACGCAGAAGTCGATCTTGACGCCGCGCCGGGCGAGTTCGTCTTCGAGCGCCGCGCGCACCTTGTCGGCCGTTCCCACCGGGACCGTGGACTTGTCCACGACCAGCTTGAAGTCGTCCATGTGGCGGCCAATGTTGCGCGCCGCCGCGACGACGTATTGCAGGTCTGCCGAGCCGTCCTCGTCGGGTGGCGTGCCGACGGCGATGAACTGGATCTGCCCGAAACGCACCGACGCCTCGACATCGGTGGTGAACGACAGCCGCCCGGCGGCGACGTTGCGCCGCACCATGTCCTCGAGGCCCGGCTCGTAGATCGGAATGCCGCCGCCATTGAGGATGGCGATCTTCGCCGGATCGAGGTCGAGGCACATCACCTCGTTGCCCACCTCGGCAAGGCACGTCCCGGTGACGAGTCCCACATATCCCGTGCCGATCACGGTCACTTTCATTGCATGCTCCCTTGCAGTTGCTGTTCGATGGAGGAGATCACCGCGAGCGGGTCCGGCGCGGCGGTGATCGGCCGGCCGATCACCAGGTCGGTGGCACCGGCCGCGATCGCGGCCCTGGGCGTCATCACCCGGCGCTGATCCGCATGCGCCGCCCCGGCCGGGCGGATGCCCGGCGTGACCAGGCGGAAGCCCGCGCCGAAGCGCTCGCGCAGCGCGCCCGCCTCCATCGCCGAACAAACGACGCCGTCGAGTCCGCACCCATGGGCGAGGGTCGCCAGATGCATCACCTGTTGCGCGGGCGGCAGCGCCACCCCGACTTCGGCGAGATCCTCTGCATCCATGCTGGTCAACACCGTGACCGCGATCAACAACGGCCGCTGCGCATGATCGCCGAGCGCATCGCGTGCCGCCTGCATCATGCGCCGGCCGCCGGACGCGTGCACGTTCATCATCCACACGCCCAACCCGGCCGCGGCGCGACAGGCAGCGGCCACGGTATGCGGAATGTCATGGAACTTGAGGTCGAGGAAAACCTCGTAGTCCCGCGCCACCAGCGCACGCACCAGATCCGGACCGGCGACCGTGAACAGCTCTTTGCCGACCTTGACCCGGCAGCGGCGCGGATCGAGGCGCCCGGCCAGATCCAGCGCGCTGCCGGCATCGGCGAAATCCAGCGCGACGACGATCTTGGGATCCCGGTTCAACGTTTTTCTCCCGGCAGTTCGCCCTCGCGTCGCTCGGGGTCGAAGCTGTCCCATCGCCCGCACGCCGGGCAGCGCCAGAAATACTGCTTGGCGCGGAAACCGCAGTTCGCGCACTGATAGCGCATCAGCCGCTGGCTGTGCGAGGCGACCAGATTCTTTTCGATCTGCAGCAGCTCCCGTTCTTCCGGCGGCGCACGCATGAGTTCGGCCTCCAGCAGACGGTCCAGCGTGCGCAGGGTGGGATTGCGGCGCAAGGCATCGCGCGCCAGCTCGGTCGCGGCGGCCGCGCCCTGAGCTTCCGCCACGGCGAGGTACAGGGCATTGAACAGATCCTGCGAAGGCAGCCGCGCGTACAGCGCACGCAGCCATTGCGTTCCCTCGTCGAGCCTGCCGAGCTGCCGATAGCCATCGAGGATGCGTTCGACGACCAGCGCCATGTGCGCCGGGCTCTGCGCCTCGACCAGCTTCCAGTAGGCGATCGCGGCCTCGAAGCGCCCCGCGGACGCCTCCAGGTCCCCGAGCATGAGATTGGCGCGCACCGACAGGCGGTTGCTGGCGAGCGCATCGTGCAGCAACGCGCGCGCCGCATCGAGATTGCCGCGCGCGGCCTCCGCAACGGCCATTTCGCAATGGAAGTGCGCGATCTCGGCATTCAGCGGCTTGCTGGTGTTCTGCTCCAGCACGCGCGCGGCCTCGATGGCACGTGGCCAGTCCTTTTCCTGGACGTAGATTTCGAGCAGATACTTGCGCGCCTGAGGCTGCTGCTCCGATTCCATGAGACGCGTGAAAACGCTCTCGGCGCGATCGAGCAGTCCGGCCTTGAGATAGTCCTGCCCCAGCTCGCACAGGGCACGCAAGCGGTGTTCCTGCGACAGTCCTTCGCGATCGAGGAGATGCTCGTGCATGCGGATCGCGCGGTCGATCTCGCCGCGGCGGCGGAACAGCCCGCCCAGCGCGAAGTGCAGGTCGACGGTCTCGGGTTCGAGCTTGACGACTTCGAGAAAGGCCTCGATCGCCTTGTCCGGCTCCTCATTGAGAAGAAAGTTCAGGCCGCGGAAGTAGGAATTGGGCAAGGCGCGCGATTCGGTGACGACCTGCCGGATGTCGACGCGGGCGGCAAGCCAGCCAAGCGCGAAAAAAAGCGGAAACGCGAGCAGCCACCAGAACTCGAAGTCCATACGCTATTGCGCCGATGACTCTGGCGAACCGCCCGGCGACGACGCATTGCGCGCACGCGCCGCCTGCCGGCGCAAGCGGATCAGATGCGGCAGCAGCGCAAGGATGCCGGCCAGCGCGCCCGCGACGAAAGCGACCAGCAGCATGACGATGAGCGGTGCCTGCCACGCATAGCCAAGGTACGAGACGAAGGTCACCGGATGCGTGTTTTTCAGGGCGAACCCCAGTGCCACCAGGAATACCAGGAGTCGCGCCAGCCAGCCGAGGTAGTGGAGAATTTTTTGCATGGAATCAGCAAACCCGACACCCGTCATTCTAATGGCGGGCGGGCGATTCCCCAATAAAAATGGCACCCGCAGGTGCCATTTCGGTGCCCGGGTCCCAGGGCCGTTCAGCCGCGGAAATCGACGCGGTCACGCAGTTCCTTGCCCGCTTTGAAATGCGGGACATACTTCGCCGGAACTTCGACCCGCTCGCCGGTTTTCGGGTTGCGGCCGATGCGCGCCGGGCGGTAGCTCAGACTGAAACTGCCGAAACCGCGGATTTCGATGCGTTCGCCACGCGCCAGATTGCGGCTCATCGCTTCCAGCACGTTCTTGACCGCGAGCTCGATATCCGCCTGCGAAAACTGCGGATGCCGGGCCACGAGTCGAGCGATGAGCTCCGACTTGGTCATGGGTTATTGCTGATCGGCGTTCTTGGTATCGAGCTTGGCCTTGAGCAGCGCGCCGAGGTTGGTCGAGCCGCTTGCTGCCGCGCTCGATTCGGCGCTGAGCTTCTTCATTGCCGCTTCCTGCTCGGTCATGTCGCGGGCCTTGATCGACAGGTTGATCACGCGATTCTTGCGGTCGACGTTGATCACCATGGCTTCGATCTCGTCGCCCTCCTTGAACAGCGTGCGCATGTCCTCGACACGGTCGCGCGAGACTTCGGAAGCACGCAGGTAACCTTCCATGTCGCTGTCGAGCTTGACGGTGGCGCCCTTGGCCTCGACACTCTTGATCGTGCCCTTGACGATGCTGCCCTTCTCGTGGCCGGAGACGAAGGTGTTGAGGGGGTCGCCCTCGAGCTGCTTGATACCCAGCGAAATCCGCTCGCGCTCCAGATCGATGCCGAGCACGACCGCCTCGACCTCCTGCCCTTTGCGGTAATTGCGCACGGCTTCTTCGCCGGGAACGGTCCACGAAAGGTCGGACAGGTGCACCAAGCCGTCGATGCCACCCGGCAGGCCGATGAAGACGCCGAAGTCGGTGATCGACTTGATCTGGCCGGAGACCTTGTCGCCCTTCTTGTGGGTCATCGCGAAGTCTTCCCACGGGTTCGGCTTGCACTGTTTCATGCCCAGCGAAATGCGACGCTTGTCCTCGTCGATGTCGAGCACCATGACCTCGACCTCGTCACCGAGCTGCACCATCTTGGCGGGGCTGATGTTCTTGTTGGTCCAGTCCATTTCCGAGACGTGCACGAGCCCTTCGATGCCCTCCTCGATTTCGACGAAAGCACCGTAATCCGTGAGGTTCGCGACCTTGCCGAACATGCGCGTGCCCTTCGGGTAGCGGCGTGCGATCCCCACCCACGGGTCGTCGCCAAGCTGCTTCAAGCCCAGCGAGACGCGGTTCTTCTCGGTGTCGTAGCGCAGGATCTTGGCTTCGAGCTCCTGGCCGACCTGCACCACTTCCGACGGATGCTTGACCCGGCGCCAGGCCATGTCGGTGATGTGCAGCAGGCCGTCGATGCCGCCGAGGTCGACGAACGCACCGTAGTCGGTGATGTTCTTGACCACGCCCTTGACGATGGAACCTTCCTTGAGGTTTGCCATCAGGGCTTCGCGGTCGGCGCCCATGGTCTCTTCGAGCACGGCGCGGCGCGACACGACGACGTTGTTACGCTTGCGGTCGATCTTGATGACCTTGAACTCCATTTCCTTGTTTTCGAAGGGCGTGGTGTCCTTGACCGGGCGGATGTCCACCAGCGAGCCCGGCAGGAAGGCGCGCAGGCCGTTGACCAGCACCGTCAGACCGCCCTTCACCTTGCCCTGCACCAGGCCCTTGACGATGCGGCCCTCGTTCATGGCCGCCTCGAGGTCGAGCCACGCCGCCAGTTTCTTGGCGCGATCGCGGGACAGCTTGGTGGCGCCGAAGCCGTCCTCGATGGATTCGATGGCCACGGAGACGAAGTCGCCGACCTTGACCTCGAGTTCGCCCTGGTCGTTCTTGAATTCCTCGATCGGGATCAGGCTCTCGGATTTGAGGCCGGCGTTCACCGTCACGAAATTGTTGTCGATGCCGACGACTTCGGCGGTGATGATCTCGCCCGGGCGCATCTCCTGATGCGCGAGCGACGCCTCGAACAGCGCGGCAAAGTTTTCCATCGATTCGGGGGCGGAAGTGGCGGTTGCGGTTGCAGTTGACATTAAATAACCTTCAGTCCGTCGGTGAGGACGGGGTGAGTTGGACACGTGGCATAAGATGCGATCTACGCCGGTTTCTTCGTTTGCGCGTGATAGTGGTCGAGCACCGCCTGCACCGCCTCCTCCACGTCCATGTGCGTGGTGTCGAGAAGCAACGCGTCCGGCGCCGGGACCAAAGGCGCGACGGCCCGCTGGCTGTCCCGCGCATCCCTTGCCCGCATATCCTGGACAAGGTCGGCTAGATTAGCAGACATTCCCTTTTCGATCAACTGCTTATAACGGCGTTCGGCGCGCGCTTCCGGACTCGCGGTCAAGAAGACCTTGGCGACGGCATCGGGAAACACCACCGTCCCCATGTCGCGGCCGTCGGCCACCAGTCCGGGCGGGCGCCGGAACGCGCGCTGGCGATCGAGCAGCGCCGTGCGCAGGGCCGGATAGGCGGCGATGCGCGACGCGGCGTCGCCGACCGCCTCGGCGCGGATCGCAGTGCTGACGTCCTCGCCGTCGAGCCACACGCGCCCGGCGCGAAATTCCGCCGGCAGATCGTGCGCCAGCGCCGCAACGCCAACCGCATCGTCGAGCGCCACCCCCGTTTTCATGGCCCACAGCGCGGTCAGGCGATACAGCGCGCCGCTGTCGAGAAAGTGAAAGCCCAGGCGCTCCGCGACCCGCTCGGCGACCGTCCCCTTGCCAGAGGCCGAAGGACCGTCGAGGGTGATGACCGGCGGCGCGGCGCTCATCGCACGATGGCCGAAAACACCCGGAAATAATCCGGGAAGGTCTTGGCGACACAGCCGGGGTCGTTGATGCGCACCGGCACGCCGCCCAGCGCGACGAGCGAGAAGCACATCGCCATGCGGTGGTCGTCGTAGGTGTCGATCGTGGCGTTCGGCACCAGCCGCGCGGGCGGCGCGATGCGAATGAAATCCGCGCCGGTCTCGACCTGCGCGCCGACCTTGGCAAGCTCGGTCGCCATCGCCGCGATGCGGTCCGTCTCCTTGACCCGCCAGCTGGCGATGTTGGAAAGCGTGGTCACGCCATCGGCGAACAGCGCCGCGACGGCCAGCGTCATCGCCGCGTCGGGGATGGCATTGCAGTCGAGGTCGATCGCGGCGAGGCGGCCCGAGGCCGGCGCGCGCGCCTCGATCCAGTTCGGCCCCATGTCGATGCGTGCGCCCATCTGCGCCAGCGCGTCGGCAAACTGCACGTCGCCCTGAACGCTGTCGCGGCCGACGCCTTCGACCCGCACCGGCCCCCCGCCGATCGCCCCGGCCGCGAGGAAATAGGACGCCGACGACGCATCGCCTTCGACGTGGATCGTGCCGGGACTGCGATAACGTGCCCCGGCCCTGACGGTGAAGGCGCGCCAGCCGTCGGCGACGACCGTCACGCCGAACCGCTCGATCATCGCCAGCGTGATGCGGATGTAGGGCTTGGAGATGAGTTCGCCGACGACCTCGACGGTGGTCGTCCGGCCGAGCAACGGCAGCGCCATCAGCAGGCCGGTCAGGAACTGGCTGGACACCGTCCCGCGCACGTGGGCGCGGTCGGCCGCTTGCACCCTCGCGGGATGAATGGCGAGCGGCGGATAACCCGGCACCCCGAGATAACGGATGTCGGCACCGAGCTCGCGCAGGGCGTCGACCAGGTCGCCGATCGGCCGCTCGTGCATGCGCGCCACGCCGCGCAGCGTGTATTCGCCGCCGGAAAACGCGAGCGCCGCGGTCAGCGGCCGAAACGCGGTGCCGGCGTTGCCCAGGAAAAGCTCGGCGCGCTTGACCGGAAACGCGCCGCCCACGCCGCGGATGCGCCAGTGGCCGGCGCCCTGCGCCTCGACGCCGACGCCGAGTTCGGCGAGCGCCGCGAGCATGACCCGGGTGTCGTCGGAGTCGAGGAGGTCATGCACGTCGGTGACGCCCTCGGCGAGCGCGGCGAGCAGCAAAACGCGGTTGGAGATGCTCTTCGAGCCGGGCAGTCTGACGACCCCTTCGGCATGGCTCAGCGCGGGCAGGTCGAGGGTTTCCATGGCGTGTTCATCCGGTGTGGCCGGGCCCGATCCAGTCCTCGCGGGCACGGCGGGCGCGACTGAAGGTGGCAAGGAGGCTCTCCCCGTCCCCGGCGGCGATGGCCGCGCGCACCGCGGCGAGCGCGGCGACATAGGCATCGAGTTCGTCGATCAGGGCCGCGCGATTGGCCAGCGCGATATCGCGCCACATCTGCGGGCTGCTGCCGGCGATGCGGGTGAAGTCGCGAAAGCCGCTGGCAGCGAAGCGGAAAAACGTCGCGGCATCGTCGCGGCGGGCGAGTTCGTCGACCAGGGCAAAGGCGGCGACGTGGGGCAGGTGGCTGACGGCGGCGAAAATCCGGTCATGCACCCCGGCATCGAGGCACTCGACCGCCGCGCCCGCTGCGGTCCACAGGGCGCTCACCCGGGCAACGGCGTCGGGTGCGGTTTCGGCAATGGGGGTCAGGACCACGGTGCGCGCGCGGAACAGATCGGCGCGTGCGGCCGCCGCGCCGCTTCGTTCCGAACCGGCGATCGGGTGCCCGGGAACGAAGCGCGGCAGGTGGCTGCCCAGCGCGCTGCGTGCCGCATCGATGACCGACACCTTGGTGCTGCCGGCGTCGGTGACGACGGTGTCTGCCCCGAGGTGGGGGGCGAGCGCGGCGAGCACGCCGCCGGTCTCGGCGACCGGCACGGCGACGAACACACAGTCCGCCTGCGCGGCCTCCTGCCATCCCACCGCACGGTCGATGACACCGAGCGCGCGTGCCGCTTCCAGGCGCTCGGCGTTGCGCCCCACGCCAACCACCTCGCGCACCGCACCCGCGGCCCTCAGGGCCAGGGCGAAAGAGCCGCCAATGAGACCCACGCCGACGATCGCGAGCCGCGGCACGCTCACAGCACCTCCCCGAGCGCATCGAGAAAGCGCTGGTTCTGCGCCGCGAGCCCGACCGACACCCGCAGCCATTCGGGGAGCCCGTAGTTGGCGACCGGGCGCACGATCACGCCGCGCGCCAGAAGTGCGCGATCGATACGCGCGGCATCGCCGACGCGCGCCAGCAGGAAGTTGCCCTTCGATGGCACGGTCTCGACGCCGAGCGCGGCGAGTCCGGCGCCAAGCTGCGCCATGCCGGCGCGGTTGAGCGCGTAGCTGCGTTCGATAAAGGCGCGATCGTCGAGCGCCGCCGCCGCGGCGGCCTGGGCGGGCAGATTGACGTTGAACGGCTGACGCACCCGGTTCATGAGGTCGATGACGTCCGGGTGGCCCAGGCCGTAACCGACCCGCAGGCCGGCAAGGCCGTAGGCCTTGGAAAAGGTGCGCGTGATGACCAGATTGGGGAAGCGATCGAGCCAGCGCACCGTGTCGCAGCGGTCCTCGGGTGGCAGGTATTCGCCATAGGCCTCGTCCAGCACCACCACGGCGTGGCGCGGCACGTCCGCCAGGAAATCCTCGATCTGCTGCCAGGGGATGAAGGTGCCGGTGGGATTGTTCGGGTTGGCGATCCAGACGACCCGCGTGTCGTCGCGGATCGCGGCACGCATCGCGGGCAGATCGTGACCGAGCCCCGCCGCCGGCACCTCGATGCGCGTCGCGCCGACGGTTTGCGTTGCGATCGGATACACGGCGAACGCATGGCGCGCATAAACGGCCGAGGTGCCGGGCGCGAGAAAAGCGCGCGCGACCATGTCGAGGACATCGTTCGAGCCATTGCCGAGGACGATGCGTTCGGCGGGCAGATCGAGCGATGCAGCGAGTTTCGCTTTCAGGGCAAAGCCGGCACCGTCCGGATAGAACGCGATGTCGCCGAGCGCGTCCTGCGCCGCGGCGAGCGCCAGCGGGCTCGGGCCGAGCGGATTTTCGTTGGACGCGAGTTTGACGATCGCAGCCGGATCGAGACCGAGCTCGCGCGCCAGCTCGGCGATCGGCTTGCCAGGCGAATAGGGCGCGATGGATCGCACATGCGCAGGCGCCAGGTCGCACACCGCCATCAGCTTGCCGCCGGATAGGAGCCGAGGACTTTCAGGAAGGCCGCGCGCGCCTCGATTTCGGCCAGCGCCGCCGCAAGTTTGGGATCCTGGCGATGGCCCTCGCACACCACGAAGAAAATGTATTCCCAGGCATTGCCACGCGCCGGGCGCGATTCCAGGCGACTCATGGAAATTCCCGCGTCGGCGAGCGGCTGCAGCAGCCGGACGATGGCGCCGGGCTGGTTCTTCGCGCCCATGACCAGCGAGGTCTTGTCGCGGCCCGACGGCGCAGCGTCATGCGCGCCCAGCACCAGAAACCGGGTGGTGTTTCCAGCTTCGTCCTCGATATGGTCGGCCAGGATCGACAGGCCGTACAAGCTCGCCGCGGTCTCGGCGCCGAGCGCGGCGGCATCGTCCTCGAGCGATGCGAGACGAGCCCCTTCCGCGTTGCTGACGACATCGATCCGTTCCGCGTGCGGCAGATGGCGGTCGAGCCAGTCGCGGCACTGGGCGAGAGACTGCGCGTGGCCATAGACGCGGCGCAGCGCCGCAAGGCTGTGCGCGCGGCTCATGAGATTCTGGTGGATCGGCAGCATCACCTCGCCGCAGATCCTGAGCGGCGTCTGCACGATGAGGTCCAGCGTGCGGTTGATCGAGCCCTCGGTGGAGTTCTCGACCGGCACCACGGCGAAATCGGCGCGGCCGGTCTCGACGGCGCGGAAACACGCGTCGATGTCGGCCTGTGCGAGCGCGCTGGCCGCATGGCCGAAATGCTTGAGGACCGCCGCCTGGCTGAAGGTTCCCGCAGGCCCGAGATAGGCCACGCGGATATCCTCCTCGAGCGCCCGGCAGGCGGACATGATCTCGCGGAACAGCGTCTCGATGCTGTCGCCCGGAAGCGGCCCGGGATTGGCCTCGCGCAGGCGCCGCACGACCTGCGCCTCGCGCTCGGCGCGGTAGATCTTCTCGCCGTTCTTCGCGCGCCCGACCGCCTGCGCCAGGCGCGCACGCTCCGACAGCAGATCGAGCAGCGCGTCATCGATGCGATCGATGCGCGCGCGCAGTTCCTGCAGGGAGGCGTCCACGGCGCTTACTCGACAGGCAGGTAACGCACCGACAACACGCCCTCGATTGCCGCCAGCGAGGCGATGACGGCGTCGCTCACGCTGCTGTCCACGTCCACCAGCGTATAGGCCATGTCGCCGCGCGACTTGTTGACCATGTTGTGGATGTTGAGCCCAGCCGCCGCGAGGATCGCCGAGATCTGCCCCACCATGTTCGGCACGTTGGCGTTGGCGATGGCGATGCGGTACGCCGACTCGCGTGCAAGCTCGACGTTGGGGAAGTTCACCGCGTTGAGGATGTTGCCGTTCTCCAGATAGTCGGAAACCTGCTCGGCCACCATGACCGCGCAGTTCTCCTCCGCTTCCTGGGTCGATGCGCCAAGGTGCGGGAAGGCGACCGCGCCGGGGTGGCCCATGAGCGCATTGGCGGGAAAGTCGCAGATGTAGGCGTGCAGTTTTCCACCGTCGAGCGCCTCGATGACGGCGGCATTGTCGACCACGCCTTCGCGGGCGAAATTGAGCAGCACCGCACCCGGCCGCATGACCGCGATGCGCGCGGCGTCGATGAGGTCACGGGTGGCGTCGATCAGCGGGACGTGCAGGGAGACGAAATCGGCCTGGCGCAGCACCGCCTCGACGCTTTCCGCGCGCTTCACCTGCGAAGGCAGACGCCACGCGGCGTCGACGGTGATCGCCGGATCGAAGCCGATGACGTTCATGCCGAGCTTGATCCCGGCCTCGGCGACCAGCGAACCGATCGCGCCCAGGCCGATCACGCCCAGCGTGCGGCCCGGCAGTTCGATGCCCGCGAACGCCTTCTTGCCGGCCTCGGTCGCGCGATGCAACGCCTCGTCGTTGCCGGACAGCGTCTCCACGAACTTCAGTGCGCCGACCAGGTTGCGCGCGCCGATGAGCATGCCGGCAATGACCAGCTCCTTGACGGCGTTGGCGTTGGCGCCGGGCGCGTTGAACACCGGAATGCCGCGCGCCGAAAGCTGTTTCACCGGGATGTTGTTGGTGCCCGCGCCGGCGCGGCCGATCGCCTTGACCGACGGCGGAATCGCCATCGCGTGCATGTCGGCCGAGCGCACCAAAATCGCATCCGGTTCGCCGATGTCGCCGCCGACGATGTAATGCCGCGGCAGGCGCGCAAGCCCGCGCGCCGAAATCGCGTTCAGGGTGAGGATCTTGCGGGGACGTGCGGGGGTGTCAGGCATGGGATTTCTCGAAGGCTTTCATGTAGTCGACCAGGGCACGCACGCCTTCGATGGGCATCGCGTTATAGATCGACGCGCGCATGCCGCCCACCGAGCGATGGCCCTTGAGCTGCACCAGACCCGCTTCCTTGGCGCCCTTCAGGAAGGCCTCGTCGAGCGCGGGGTCGGCGAGCGTGAAAGGCACGTTCATCAGCGAACGGTTCTCGCGCGCCACCGGTGAGTGGTAAAACCCGCTGGCATCGAGCGTGTCGTAGAGCAACGCCGCTTTTTCGCGGTTGCGCTGCGCCATGGCCGCCAGGCCGCCACGCGCCTTGAGCCACTCGAAGACCAGGCCGGCCACGTACAGGGCGAAGGTTGGCGGCGTGTTGTACATGGAATCGTTGTCGGCGTGTATCTTGTAATCGAACATCGTCGGCGTGCCGGGGACCGTCTGTCCGAGCAGGTCCTCGCGCACGATGACGATGGTGAGCCCCGCCGGCCCGACGTTTTTCTGCGCGCCGGCGTAGATCACGCCGAATTGCGAGACATCGACCGGACGCGACAGGATGGTCGATGACATGTCCGCGACCAGCGGCACGTCGCCCGTCTGCGGCGTCCAGAAAATCTCCACGCCGCCGATCGTCTCGTTCGGCGTGTAATGGACGTAGGCTGCCTGCGGATCGAGCTTCCATTGATCCTGCGTCGGCGCATAGGTGAAATTGCGGTCCTCGGAGGAGGCGACGACGTTCACCGTGCAGTATTTCTTCGCTTCCTTGATCGCCTTTTTCGACCACTCGCCGGTGTTCAGATAATCCGCGCTGCGCTTCCCGCGCAAGAGGTTCATCGGCACCATGGCGAACTGGCTCGACGCACCACCCTGCAGGAACAGCACCTTGTAGCCGGCGGGAATGCCCATGAGCTCGCGCAGATCGGCCTCGGCCTTCGCGGCGATGCCCATGAATTCCTTGCCGCGATGGCTCATTTCCATGACCGACATGCCGCAGCCGTGCCAGTCGATGAGTTCGTCCCGAACCTGTTGCAGCACTTCCTTGGGCAACACCGCGGGACCGGCGCTGAAGTTGTAGATCGTCATGAAGTCATTCCTCTTCGGTTTCGGCAACTTTGACCAGACCCGAGAGCTTCTCGCCCTGGTCCAGATTGATGAGTGTGACGCCCTGGGTCGCGCGGCTCATGCTGCGGATTTCCTTGACCCGGGTGCGGATGAGCACGCCGCCGGTGGTGATGAGCATGATCTCGTCTTCCGGCTTGACGAGGATGGCGGCGACGACACGGCCGTTGCGCGGCGTGGTCTGGATGGCGATCATCCCCTGGGTCGCCCGCGCATGGCGGGTATATTCGGCGATCGGGGTGCGCTTGCCGTAACCGTTTTCGGTCGCGGTCAAAACGAAGTCGTTCTCGTCCTCGGCAACCAAGAGCGAAATGACCTTCTGGCCGGGCGCCAGCTTCATGCCGATCACCCCGCGCGCAGTGCGACCCATCGGGCGGACGTCGTTCTCGTCGAAACGCACGGCTTTGCCGCCGTCGGAGAACAGCATCACGTCGTGGCGGCCGTCGGTGATGGCGGCACCGACGAGGACATCGCCGTCGTCCAGATCGACCGCGATGATGCCCGCGGTGCGCGGCCGCGAGAACTCCGACAATGGCGTTTTCTTGACGATGCCCTTGGCCGTCGCCATGAACACATAGTGCTCGTCATCGAACGCCTTGACCGGCAGCAAGGTGTTGATGCGCTCCCCTTCGCCGAGCGGCAGCATGTTGACGATCGGCTTGCCGCGTGAGGTGCGGCCGCCCTGCGGCACGTTGTACACCTTGAGCCAGTAGAGCCGCCCGCGGTTCGAGAAACACAGGATGTAGTCGTGCGTGTTGGCGACGAACATCTTCTCGATGAAATCCTCGTCCTTCGTGCTCGCCGCCTGCTTGCCGCGCCCGCCGCGCTTCTGCGCCCGATAATCGTCGAGCGGCTGGCTCTTGATGTAGCCGGCGTGGGACAGGGTGACGACCATGTCCTCGGGGGCGATCAGGTCCTCGGTCGACAGGTCCTGCACGTTTTCGACGATCACCGACCTGCGGCCGTCGCCGAACTGCTGGCGTACCTGGGCGAGCTCGTCGCGGATGATCTCGGTGATGCGCGCAGGATGGGCGAGAATGTCCAGGAGGTCCGCGATTTTCGCCATGATCTCCTTGTATTCGCCGACGATCTTGTCCGATTCCAGATTGGTGAGCCGCTGCAGCTGCATTTCCAGGATGCGCTGGGCCTGGATTTCCGAGAGGTGGTAGCCGTCCGCATGCAGGCCGAATTCCGGGCCGATGTTCGCCGGACGCGAGAAATCGGGATCCACCCGCGACAGCATCTCCTCGACCATCGCCGACTTCCACGCGCGCCCGAGCAGGCGCTCCTTGGCGACCGCCGGCGTCTCCGACGTCTTGATGAGTTCGACGATCTCGTCCACGTTGGCGAGCGCCACGGCCAGCCCCTCGAGGATATGGCCGCGCTCGCGCGCCTTTCTGAGGTCGAAAACGGTGCGCCGCGTGATGACTTCGCGGCGGTGGCGCAGGAAGGCGTCGAGCATGTCGCGCAGGTTGAGGAGCCGCGGCTGGCCGTCGACCAGCGCCACCATGTTCATGCCGAAGGTGTCCTGCATCTGCGTGTCTTTGTACAGATTGTTCAGGATCACGTCGGCGTTCTCGCCGCGCTTGAGCTCGATCACCACGCGCATGCCGGATTTGTCGGATTCGTCGCGCAGGTCGGAGATGCCGTCCAGCTTCTTCTCGCGCACCAGCTCGCCGATGCGGATGAGAAGATTCGCCTTGTTCACCTGATAGGGCAGCTCGTCGATGATGATCGCCTGCCGGCCGCCGCCTTTTTCGATGTCTTCGACGTGGCAGGTCGCGCGCATGACCACGCGCCCGCGCCCGGTGCGATAGCCTTCGCGCACGCCGGCGAGGCCGTAGATGATGCCCGCGGTGGGGAAATCGGGCGCCTTGACGATCCCGATCAGCGTCTCGATGTCGGTGTCGGGGTTATCGAGCAGGGTGGTGAGCGCCGCGCAGATATCGGTGAGGTTGTGCGGCGGGATGTTGGTCGCCATGCCGACCGCGATACCGGACGAGCCGTTGATGAGGAGGTTGGGAATGCGTGCCGGCAGAACCAGCGGCTCCTGCTCGGAACCGTCGTAGTTGGGGCCGAAATCGACTGTTTCCTTGTCCAGGTCGGCGAGCAGCTCGTGCGCGATGCGCGACATGCGCACCTCGGTGTATCGCATCGCCGCCGCGTTGTCGCCGTCCACCGAGCCGAAGTTGCCCTGGCCGTCGATGAGTGGATAGCGCAGCGAGAAATCCTGCGCCATGCGCACGATGGTGTCGTAAACGGCGGTATCGCCGTGCGGGTGGTATTTACCGATCACGTCACCGACGACACGCGCCGATTTCTTGTAGGGCTTGTTCCAGTCGTTGCCAAGCTCGCTCATCGCGTACAGCACGCGGCGATGCACCGGCTTGAGGCCGTCGCGCACGTCGGGCAGCGCGCGGCCGACGATGACGCTCATCGCGTATTCGAGATACGAGTTGCGCATCTCCGCTTCGAGGCTGACCGGGAGCGTTTCCTTGGCGAAAGATTCCATGAGGTGACGTGTAAAGAGCCTTGCCCAAAGTCGGCCATTTTAGCATGGCCTGGCGACGCGCCCCGGACCGCGCTCAGCCGATCAGGAGCCGGGCGCCGATCAGCACGGTGACGGTCTCGAACGCGCGCTTGATCCACAGGTTGCCGCGTGCGATCGCCAGATGGCTGCCCAGATAGCCGCCGAGAACCGAGCCGGCGAGCAGCGCCGGCATCCAGCTCCACGCCACCGTACCGAGAAAGCCGAGCACCAGCGCGCCGACACCGTTCCAGACCAGCCCGCAGAGAATCAGCGTGTACGCGACGGCACGCTTGTAGTCGAGACCGAAGTGGCGGATCAGCCAGATGGTCAGGAAAAGCCCGGTGCCACTGGTGATCGAGCCATTGAGGAAACCGACCACGAAAAGTCCGAGCACGCCCGTGACCAGGCCGCGCCCGTGCTGGTTCACCGGCGCATGCACCAGGCCAAGCCGTGGCGACAGGATCGAATACACGCCCAGCCCGAGCGTCAGAATGCCGAGCAGCCGGGTCGCCACGATCGCGGGAACCGCAAGGATCATGCTCGCGCCGAGGATGACGCCCGGCACGCCGGCGCCGAGAATGACGAGGGCGAGCCGCCGTTCGAGGTGGTCTTCGCGTGCGTGGCGGAACGTCGCGCCGAGCCCCAGCGCAACGCTCGCCACCTTGTGCGTGGCGAGCGCGACGCCGAACGGCAGACCGAGAAAGATCAGCATGGGAAACTGGATCAACCCCGCCCCGCCGCCCGAGAGCGCCGAGAAGAAGTTGGCGGCCAGCGAGGCGACGAACAGGACGAGCTGGTCGGCCATGTCAGGCCCGCCGCACGCCGCAGCCGCCGCCGATCATCTCAGGGCCGGGATGACGGAGTATCATGGCCTGCGATTCTATCGCGTGTCGATCCGCCACCCATGCCAACCCCGCACATTCCGCCCGCGACCATGCGTCTCGACAAATGGCTGTGGGCCGCGCGTTTCTTCAAGACGCGCAGTCTCGCCGCCCAGGCGATCGCAGGTGGCAAGGTCAAGGTCGACGGCACCCGCGCCAAACCGGCCCGGACCATCCGCCCGGGCGACCGCCTGACCATCCACATCGGCGCCTACGAATGGCTGGTCGAGGTCGTCGCGCTTGCGCCGCAACGCGGCCCGGCGCCGGTCGCGCAGGCGTTGTACCGCGAGGATGCGGCAAGCCTGGCAGGCCGCCAGGCGCAGATCGCCGAACGTTGCGCGCAGGAGGCCGCGCAGGGCACGGCCCATGGCCGTCCGACCAAGCGCGACCGGCGCATGATCCGGCGTTTCGTCGAGGCATGAGCCGGGTGCTTGAGCGCGTCCCTGCCATTGCGTGTGCCGGAACATCGGCAAACGTTCCGCCCGGCGCACGCAAAACCCGGCCAGCGTGCCCGGCAGCCGCCGTGAGGCACGGGCCGCACGCGCGTCGATGAAGCCCATCCGCGCCTTTTTCCGATTTTCCCGCCGTGCGACGCTGTGGCTGTCTGCGCTCGCCGGCGCACTCGCGCTGGCGTTCGCTGCGCTGCTGTTCACGACCTACGTCTGGCTGCTGCCCAACATCGACCGCTACCGCGACACGCTGGCCGCGATCCTGTCGCACGCGCTGGGACAGAAGGTCACCGTGGAGGCCATTTCGGGGCGCTGGCAGCGCGCGCGGCCCGAAGTCCACCTGCGCGGGATACAGGTCTACGACCGCCAGAACCGGCCGGCGCTGTATCTGGACGCGGTCGATGCGGTGTTTGCCTGGCGCACGCTGCTGTTCCTCGAACCGCGCTTCAACCGGCTCGAACTGACGGGTTCCGCGTTTGCGGTGCGGCGCGCGCGCGACGGCCACTACTACGTCGGCGGCATCCCGATCAATCCCGCGGACCCCAACAGCGATTTTTCCGACTGGCTGTTGCGGCAGGGCGAGGTCCACCTGCGCCACGCAACGATCGCCTGGCAGGATGCGGTGCGCGGCGCGCCGCCCGTCGTGTTGCGCGACGTCGACTTTTCGCTCGAAAACCACTTCCACCGCCACCTGCTGACGCTCGCGGCAACGCCGCCGCCACATCTGGCCACCCCCGTGGCGCTGCGCGCCGACCTGAACGGCCGCAGCACCAGCGACCTCAGGACCTGGTCGGGGACGGTCGAGGGCAGCGTGGCCGGTATCGATGTGGCGCAGCTCGGTCACTGGGTCGATCTGCCGTATCCGGTGAGCCATGGCTGGGGCGCGGCCAACGTGCGCCTGGAAATCGCGCGCGGCGCCCTCACGGGCATCCTCGCGGGTGTCAACGCGCGCGAGCTGACCGTGGCGATCGGGCCACGCGGCGCGCCGATCGCGCTGACGCGCCTCCAGGGGCAACTCGGCTGGCGGCAGGATGGCGAACGGCGGAAGATCGAGGCCAGGAACCTCGCTTTCACGCTGGCGAATCTCGATGTGCCGGCATTCGATGCGAGCTTTGCCTGGGACGCGCGCACGCGCGAGCTTGGCGCGCGCAATCTCGATCTCGCAGCCGTCCGGCCGGTGCTCATGCTGTTGCCCGTTCCGCAGCGGCTCGACGAGGCCGTGCGGGATTTGCAACCCGGCGGGCGGATCGATACGCTGGCGTTGCGCTGGCAGGGCGAGTGGCCGGGCGCTGCCGACTTCGACGTCGCGGCGCGCGTAAGCGGGCTTTCCTTCCTGGCGCGGGGCGCGCGGCCGGGTGTCGACAATCTCTCGGCCACCCTGCGCGGCAACCAAAAGGCCGGTGTCTTCGAACTGGGCGGCAAGGACATGGCGCTGATCCTGCCGGCCGTGTTCCGCGACCCACGCCTGCCGCTGGCCAGTCTGGCCGCCCGCGGCGGCTGGAAGAAGACCGCACGCGGCACCCTCTTCACCGTCCAGCAAGCCGATTTCGCCAACGCCGACGCCGCCGGGTCGCTGCACGGCAGCTTCGAGGCCGTGCCGGGTCGCCCCGGGTTCATCGACCTCGCCGCGCGGCTGACGCGCGGCACCGGCACCGCGGTGTACCGCTACCTGCCGCGCGTGGTGGGCGATGCGACCGTCGCGTGGGTGAAGCGCGCGGTGGTGGCCGGCAGTTCCAACGACACCACGCTCACGCTGCGTGGCGACCTCGCGCGCTTCCCTTTTGCCGACGATGCCGGCGGCGTGTTCCGCGTCGACGTCAGGATTCAGGACGGCGTTCTCGATTACGCCGAGGGCTGGCCGCGCATCGAAGGCGCGGACGCCGAACTGGTGTTCCATGGCAAATCGCTCACCGTGCGCTCCGAGCGCGCGCGTATTTTCAACGCGCAGCTGGGGTCCGTCGTGGCCACGATCCCGGACCTCGAAGCGGCCGACGAGCTGCTCGAGGTGCGCGGACGTGCGGAGGGGCCTGCGGCGGATTTCATCCGCTTTGCCAACTTCAGCCCGGTTGGCGAGATGCTCGACGGGCTGACCGACGAGATGGACGGCAGCGGCCCCCTCACGCTCGCCCTGAACATGAAAATCCCGTTGCGCCACGCGCATGACACGACGCTGGGCGGACGCCTCGGCTTTCACGGCAACACGATCTTTCCCGCGGCACTCCCACGCCTCGAGCGCGTCACGGGCGACATCGTGTTCAGTGAATCGTCGGTCAGTTCGGAAAATCTCGGCGCCCAGTTCCTGGGCGGCCCGCTCGCCATGACCATCGCCACGCGGGACGGCCGCGCCACGATCGGCCTCACCGGCCGGGCGACGGCGGCCGGCCTGTTGCCGTGGCTGGGCAAGACCTGGGGCGAACGGCTCGCCGGCGAAGCCGCCTGGCACGGCCAGGTGGTGCTGCAAAAGGGCCGCAGCGCGGTGCGCGTGGAATCCGACCTCGTCGGCCTCGAATCGCGTCTGCCCGCGCCGCTCGCCAAGCCCGCACGTCAACCCCTGCCACTGCGCGTCGCGCGCCAGCCGCAGCCTGACAAGGGACAGATCCTGGAAGTCGAGTTCGGCACCGCGCTGGCCGCGCTCTGGCAAACCACGCCCGAGGGGCGCGTGGCCCGCGGCGAGATCCACTTCGGCGGCCCCGCGCGGCTGCCGCAGGAACCCGGCTTGCGGCTGGCGGGCAACGGCCGCGGCATCAGCCTGTCCGAATGGATGTCCCTGCTGCCGCGCGGCAGCGACGACTCGGGGCTGCCGATTTCCGCCATCGACCTCAACTTCGACAGCGTCGACCTCATCGGCCGGCGCTTCTCCGACGTCACGCTGCAGGGCCGCACGCGCGGCGGCCTGTTGCGCGTCGCGGTCAACGGCCGGGACATGAACGGCGTTCTCACGTACCGCCCGGAAGGTGCGGCTCCGGCGCGCCTTTCCGCGCAGTTCAAGCAACTCGTCATCCCTGCCGCGGGCTCGGGCAGTGCCGACACCGAGGGTGCGCGGCTGCGCGCGATCGAGGTTCCCAGCCTGGACCTCGCGGTCGAGGATTTCCGCCTCGAGGACCGGGCGCTCGGGCGCCTGGAAGCCGTCGCGCATGGCGCGCCGCAGGGCCTGGTGATCGACAGCCTGCAGTTGATCCATGCCGACAGCGTGTTGCGCATGAACGGCGTCTGGCACGACGTCGGCAAGCCCGAAACCCGCGCCAACCTCGAAGTCGACATTCAGGACGTCGGCCGCATGCTCGCGCGGTTCGGTTTCAAGGATGCGGTCAAGCGAGGCAGCGCGGAAATCCGCGGCGACGTGACCTGGGAAGGGTCGCCCGCCGACTTCGGTTTTCGCACCCTGGCCGGAACGCTGCGCCTGAAGGCGAAAAACGGCCAGTTCCTCAAGGTCGAGCCGGGCGCGGCGAAGCTCCTCGGCGTTCTCAGCCTGCAATCGCTGCCGCGCCGGCTGACGTTCGATTTCCGCGATCTTTTCAGCGACGGATTCGCCTTCGACGAGATTTCCGCTACGATGCGTATCGCCCGCGGCATCGTGTATAGCGACGACTTCCTCATGAAAGGCCCGGCCGCCAAGGTGAACATGTCCGGCATGGCGAACCTCAATGACGAGACCGTGCAACTGCGCGTCAAGGTCTATCCCAAGCTGTCCGAAGGCGTGGCGGTGGCCGGCGCGCTTCTCGGCGGACCGGTCGCCGGTCTTGGCGCACTTGCCGCCCAGAAACTGCTGCGCGACCCGCTCGAGGCGGCAAGCAGCCAGGAATACATGGTGACCGGCCCGTGGCGGGAGCCCGACGTGAGCAAACTTCCCAAACCCAAGCATCAGGAACCCTCCGGGGATGGCAACGGATGACGACGACAGCAACGAAGAAAACCGGCAAGACCAGCGTGGCGCGCTCCAAGGGCGCGCAGGTGAAGAAATCCGCGGCGCAGGTCGGCAGCGTGCGCGTGGCGGCCATCCAGATGGCGTCCGGCCCCAATGTGACGGCCAATCTGGCAGAGGCCGAACAGCTCATCGACCTGGCCGTCGACGCCGGTGCCAAACTCGTCGTGCTGCCCGAGTTCTTCCCCATCATGGGTATCAAGGACACCGACAAGATCGCCGTGCGGGAACAGGAGGGATCCGGGCCGATCCAGCGCTTCCTGGCGCGCATGGCGAAGAAACACGCGATCTGGCTGGTCGGCGGCTCGATCCCGCTCGAAGCCAGCGTGCCCGACAAGGTGCGCAACAGCTGCCTGGTCTACGACGAACGCGGCAAGCAGGTCGCGCGCTATGACAAGATCCACCTCTTCGGGCTCGACCTCGGCAACGAGCATTACCAGGAATCGGAAACCATCGAGGCCGGCGACACGGTCGTGGTCGTCAACAGCCCCTTCGGGCGCATCGGCCTGTCGATCTGCTATGACCTGCGCTTTCCGGAACTGTACCGCGCCATGCCCGGCGTCGACATCATCGTCGTGCCCTCGGCCTTCACCGCCACGACCGGGCGCGCGCACTTCGAGACGCTGGTGCGCGCCCGCGCCATCGAGAACCTGGCGTACGTGATCGCGCCGGCACAGGGCGGCTATCACCTGTCCGGACGCGAAACCCACGGCGACAGCATGATCGTCGATCCCTGGGGCGTGGTCCTCGACCGCCTGCCGCGAGGCTCCGGTGTCGTCATCGCCAACGTCAACCCCGCCTATCAGGCGAGCCTGCGCAAGAGCCTGCCGGCACTCAAGCACCGCCTCATCGACTGCCAGAAGATCGACGTCGCCGTCGTCGAACGCCGCACGGCGAGCAAGCGTTGAACGAAGCCGTTGAACGAAGCCGTTGCCCAATTCCTACGAGTGGACCATGAACCCGATCGATACCTTTGCCCCCATCCAGAGCGCCGAACAGCTCTTCGAATCCGCCGAAGCCACCCTGCTCTTGCCCAACGGGCTCGATGCCGGCCAGCTCGCGCCGGTCTTCGACCGCCTGATGACCCACGCGGTCGAATACGCCGATCTCTATTTCCAGTATTCACGCTCCGAAGGCTGGAGCCTGGAAGAAGGCCAGGTCAAGTCCGGCAGCTTCAACATCGACCAGGGCGTCGGCGTACGCGCCATCTCCGGCGAGAAGACCGCTTTCGCGTATTCCGATGACATCAGCTTCGACGCACTGGCCCAGGCCGCGGATGCCACGCGGGCGATCGCGCGCGCCGGGCAGTCGCGCAGCGTCGCCGCATTGCAGCGCAATCACGTTCGCCAGCTCTACCCTGCAGTCGATCCCCTGGCAAGCCTTGTGGACGCCGACAAGGTCGCTCTGCTCGAACGCCTGGAGAAAAAGGCGCGCGCCATGGACCCGCGCGTGATCCAGGTCATGGCGAGCCTCGCCTCCGAATACGAAGTGATCTTCATCGCCCGCTCCGATGGCCATCTGGCCGCCGACGTGCGCCCGCTGGTGCGCCTGTCCCTGCAGGTGATCGTCGAGCAGAACGGCCGGCGTGAGCAGGGCTCCGGCGGCGGCGGCGGCCGCTTCGACTACGGCTATTTCACCGACGCGGTGCTCGAAAGCTATGCGCGCCAAGCGGTCCATCAGGCCACTGTCAATCTCGATGCCCGCCCAGCGCCGGCCGGCACCATGACCGTCGTGCTCGGCTCCGGCTGGCCCGGCATCCTCCTGCACGAGGCCATCGGCCACGGTCTGGAGGGCGATTTCAACCGCAAGGGCAGTTCGGCGTTTGCCGGGCGCATCGGCGAGCGCGTCGCCGCCCCCGGCGTCACGGTCATCGATGACGGCACCATTCCCTTGCGGCGCGGCTCGCTGAACGTCGACGACGAGGGCAACCCGACCCAGCGCACCGTGCTGATCGAAGACGGCATCCTCGTCGGCTATATGCAGGACAGCATGAACGCGCGCCTCATGGGCATGAAACCGACCGGCAACGCGCGACGCGAATCCTTTGCCCACCTCACCCTGCCGCGCATGACCAACACCCTCATGCTCGCCGGCGACAAGCCGCCACACGAAATCATCGCCTCGGTCAAGAAAGGCCTGTACGCGGTCAACTTCGGCGGCGGCCAGGTCGACATCACCAGCGGCAAGTTCGTCTTCTCCGCGGCCGAGGCCTACATGATCGAAGACGGCAAGATCACCCACCCGGTCAAGGGCGCAACGCTCATCGGCAACGGCCCCGATGCCCTGACCCGCGTTTCCATGATCGGCAACGACCTGGAGATGGACCCCGGGGTGGGCACCTGCGGCAAGGAAGGGCAAAGCGTTCCGGTCGGCGTGGGCCAGCCAACCCTGCGCATCGACGGACTGACGGTGGGCGGAACCGTTTGAGCGTGGCCGGAACGCGGAAGGTCCGGCGGGCGTCGAGGGCGGGCTGCGAAACCTCGAAGCGGCGGTCGCGCCGCAAGTCCTGTCCGGCCTGGCTCGGGTTGTCGTTGGAAGCCATTTCCCCTCCCCTCAATCGCTGTGCGCAGATTATAGCCCCCGCCCGGCCGGCGCTTGTGGCGGCGGCCGGCGCACTTTGGTAAGATTTCGACCATGCTGAACTTCGCAGAAAGCTTTCTCGCCTTTGTGCCCCTGCCCCGAGCGGTCGGGCGGAACTAGCGCGCTTTTTGCAAGTCCCCTGAAACCGCCAGCCGCCTGGCGGTTTTTTGTTTCGGGAACGAGGAGAAACCGATGACCTACCGCACCGACGATACCCGCATCGAGCAGAGCGGCGAGCTGTTCGCCCCGATCGAGCTGATGCGCGAGCTGCCCGCCGACGACCATGTGTTGTCGGTCGTGGCCCACGGTCGCTCGGCGATCCACGACGTGCTGCGCGGCGCGGACGACCGCATGTTCATCGTCGTCGGCCCGTGCTCCATCCACGACCCGCAGGCGGCCCTCGACTACGCCCGGCGCCTCAAAGCGCTCGCCGACGAGCTGCGTCACGACCTCATCATCGTCATGCGCGTCTATTTCGAAAAGCCACGCACCACCGTGGGCTGGAAAGGCCTCATCAACGACCCGCATCTCGACGAAAGTTTCGACATCAACCAGGGCCTGCGGCTGGCGCGCAAACTGCTGCTCGACATCAACGCCATCGGGCTTCCCTGCGGCACCGAGTTCCTCGACCTGATCTCGCCGCAATACATCGCGGATCTCGTGGCGTGGGGGGCGATCGGCGCGCGCACCACCGAGTCGCAATCGCATCGCCAGCTCGCGTCCGGCCTCTCCTGCCCGGTGGGATTCAAGAACGGCACCGACGGCAACCTGAAGATCGCCGTCGACGCGATCAAGGCCGCGCAGGCCCGTCATTCCTTCATTTCCATCACCAAGGCGGGGCACGTGGGGGTGTTCAGCACCTCGGGCAACGAGGATACGCACGTCATCCTGCGGGGCGGCAAGACCCCCAACTACGACGCCGAGCACGTCGAGGCGGCGTGCCGCGAGCTCGCCGCCGCGGGGCTGCGGCAACAGGTGATGATCGATTTTTCGCACGCCAACTCGATGAAGCAATACCAGCGCCAGATCGAGGTCGGCGAGGACGTCGCGCGCCAGGTCGCGGGCGGCGACACGCGCATCATCGGTGCGATGATCGAGTCGCACATCAACCCGGGCCGGCAGGACCTCTTGCCCGGCCAGCCGCTCGAATACGCGAAATCGATCACCGACGCCTGCATCGGCTGGGACGACACCGAGCCGCTGCTGCGCCTTCTGGCGGATGCCGTCAAAAAACGCCGGCTGGCACAGCCCGCGGATGAGGAATGAACGCGCTTCGGGAGTAAAATGGCAGTGGCGGGCCTCCCCGCATGGCTAAGTCGTGAACCGGGTCAGGTCCGGAAGGAAGCAGCCCCAGCGACCGATGCCAGTGCCGGGGTCAGGCTCGCCACTTGATTTTTGCCAGGGGCCGGGGATTGGCATCCAGGAGCCGCGGTTCGTGACGGTTGTCCGGCGTGCCGGCTTCGCACCCCTCTGGCCCTAGCCCTTGAATCCGAGCTCATGACTGATCTTTTCGGCGATTCCGCACCCCCCGCGCTGGCGCTGGCCCGCAAGTGGCGGCCGCGGGTCTTTGCCGACCTCAAGGGTCAGGAGCACGTCGTGCGCGCGCTGTCCAACGCGCTCACCCAGGGCCGTCTGCACCACGCCTATCTCTTCACCGGCACGCGCGGCGTGGGCAAGACCACGCTGGCACGCATCCTCGCCAAGTGTCTCAACTGCGAAACCGGCGTCACCGCCACGCCGTGCGGCGAATGCGCGGCCTGCCGGCAGATCGACGCCGGCCGCTTCGTCGACCTCGTCGAACTCGACGCCGCATCGAACACCGGCGTGGACAACATGCGCGAGGTGCTCGACAACGCGCAGTACGCGCCGACGGTGGGGCGCTACAAGGTTTACATCATCGACGAAGTGCACATGCTGTCGAAGCCGGCTTTCAACTCCATGTTGAAAACGCTCGAAGAGCCGCCGGCGCACGTGAAGTTCATCCTCGCCACGACCGACCCGCAAAAGATTCCGGTGACGGTCCTCTCGCGCTGCCTGCAGTTCAACCTGAAACCGATGCCGCCCGGCCTGGTCGCGGCGCATCTTGCCGAGGTGCTGGCCGCCGAAGGCGTCGCCAGCGCGCCGGCGGCCCTCGATCTGCTCGCCCGCGCGGCGGCGGGTTCCATGCGCGACGCGCTCTCGCTCACCGACCAGGCGATCGCCTACGGCGGCGGGCGCGTCGAGCTGTCCGCGGTCGAGGCGATGCTCGGCACGGTGCGGCGCGACTATCTCTTCGATCTCCTCGAGGCTCTGGCCGGGCAGGACGGCGAAGCGTTGCTCGACATGGCACGCCGGCTTGCCGAGCGCGGCATCGCACTCGACGCCGCACTCCAGGACCTGGGCAGCGTCCTCACCCAATTGGCGCTGCTGCAGGCGGCGCCGGGCGCGCTGGGCGCGGATACGCCCGACGCCCCGCGCCTGGCCGCACTCGCCGCGCGGATCGACGCGGAGACGCTCCAGCTCTACTACCAGATCGTCCTCAACGGGCGGCGTGACCTGCCCTATGCGCCGGACGAGCTGTCCGGCTTTTCGATGACCTTGTTGCGCATGCTCGCCTTCACGCCCGGCGAACCGCCCGCCCCGCGCGCCGCAGCGCACGACGTCCCGCAGCCGCTGTCCACCCCGACGGCGGCGACGGCAGCGTCCGCGCCTGTCGCGCCCGCGCCCCTGGAGAGCCGTGACTGGCCGCGCATCGTCGACAGCCTCAGGCTCGGCGGCATGGCAAAAATGCTCGCCGACCACTGCGAGTGCGTCGAAGCGCGCGCCGATGCCCTGGTGCTGCAGGTCGGCGAGGCGCACAAGCATCTGCTCGACCGCCCCTACCAGGACAAGCTCACTGCCGCCCTGCGCGAGCGTTTCGGCGCCGGGCTCGCGGTCCGGTTCACCGTCGGCGCCGCGGCCGCAGACACCCCGCAGCAGATTCGCGCCCGTGAACGCGACGCGCGGCAGCGCGAGGCGGTGGCGGCGATCGAATCCGATCCGTTCGTGCGCGAACTGGTCGAGACGTTCGACGGCAGGATCGTCGAATCCACCATTCAACCCGAAGGAGACTCCAAATGATGAAGGGCGGCCTGGGCAACATGATGAAACAGGTGCAGCAGATGCAGGAAAACATGGCCAAGATGCAGGCCAAGCTTGCCGAGATCGAGGTCGAGGGCGTGAGCGGCGCGGGCATGGTCAAGGTCGTCATGACCTGCAAGTACGACGTGCGACGCGTCGCGATCGACCCCGGCCTGATGCAGGATGACAAGGAAATGCTCGAAGACCTCATCGCCGCCGCGGTCAACGATGCGGTGCGCAAGGTCGAAGCCACCGTCGCCGAGAAAATGGCCGGCGTGACGGCCGGACTGCCGATCCCGCCGGGAATGAAGCTGCCGTTCTGAACGTGCATCCGTCCGCGCTCGAAGCCCTGATCGCCGCGCTGCGCGTCCTGCCGGGGGTGGGACCGAAGTCCGCGGCGCGCATGGCGTATCACCTGCTGCAACGCGATCGCGCCGGCGCCGAGCGCCTGGGCGCCGCGCTCGGCCACGCGCTCGCCAACGTGCACCACTGCCGCTCGTGCAACAATTTTTCCGAGTCGGAGATCTGCGCGGTGTGCGCCAACCCGCGCCGCGACAAGCGTTTGCTCGCGGTGGTCGAGATGCCGGCCGACCTCAACATGATGGAAGCCACGCAAAGCTACAATGGCCTGTATTTCGTCCTCATGGGCCGCCTGAGCCCGCTCGACGGCGTCGGGCCGCGCGAAATCCACCTCGACCGCCTGATCGAGCGGGCAGCCGATGGCGTGGTCGAGGAGGTGATCCTCGCCACGAACTTCACGCCGGAAGGCGAGGCGACCGCGCACACCATCGGTGAGCTGCTCAAGGCACGCGGCCTGGCCGTGAGCCGGCTGGCACGCGGCGTACCGGTGGGCGGCGAACTGGAATACGTCGACAGCGGCACCCTGGCGCAGGCCGTGCGCGAGCGCCGCGCCGTCTGACAACAACCCGGATGATGACCTCATGGAACTGACACCGCTGACCGCCCTCTCCCCGCTCGACGGCCGCTACGCCGCCAAGACCGCGCGCCTGCGCGAATTCTTCAGCGAGTACGCGCTGATGAAATACCGCATCAAGGTCGAGGTCGAATGGCTCAAGGCGCTCGCCGCCGAGCCGGCCATCGTCGAAGTGCCGCCGTTTTCGGCGGACGCCATCGCGCTCCTGGACCGCATCGCCGACACGTTTTCGGTGATGGACGCCGAGCGCGTCAAGGCCATCGAATCGGTCACCAACCACGACGTGAAGGCGATCGAATACTTCCTCAAGGAAAGCACGCAGGGCAACGAGGAAATCGCGCGCGTCGGCGAATTCTTCCATTTCGCCTGCACCTCGGAAGACATCAACAACCTTGCCCACGGCCTCATGCTCAAGGCCGCGCGCGAAGCGGTGCTCCTGCCGGCGCTGGAGAAGGTCATCGAGCGCCTGACCGAACTCGCGCACGCGCTGGCCGATCTGCCGATGCTCTCGCGCACCCACGGCCAGCCGGCCTCGCCGACCACGGTCGGCAAGGAACTCGCGAACTTCGTGTACCGTCTGCGCCGCGCCTACATCGCCATCGGCGACATCGAGGTGCTCGGCAAGATCAACGGCGCGGTCGGCAACTACAACGCCCACCTCTCGGCCTATCCCGACGTCGACTGGGAGGCTTTCGCCGAGCGCTTCGTGATCGGCCTGGGGCTGGTCTTCAACCCCTACACCATCCAGATCGAGCCCCACGACGGCATGGCCGAGCTCTTCGATGCCATCGCGCGCGCGAACACCATCCTCATGGATCTCGACCGCGACATGTGGGGCTACATTTCGCTCGGCTACTTCAAGCAGAAGGTCAAGGCCGGCGAGATCGGTTCCTCCACCATGCCGCACAAGGTCAACCCGATCGACTTCGAGAATAGCGAGGGCAACCTCGGGCTCGCCAACGCCATGTTCCGGCATCTCGCCGAAAAGCTGCCGATCTCGCGCTGGCAACGCGATCTCACCGATTCCACGGTGTTGCGCAACATGGGGGTGGGCATGGGCTACAGCGTCATCGGCTACGATGCCTGCGTGCGCGGGCTGGGCAAGATCGAAGCCAACCCGACCGCGCTGGCCGCCGACCTGGACGCCAACTGGGAAGTTCTGGCTGAACCGATCCAGACCGTCATGCGGCGTTACGGCATCGCCAACCCCTACGAGCAGCTCAAGGAACTCACGCGCGGCAAGGGCGGCATCACACGCGACGCCCTGCACGCCTTCATCGACCGGCTGGCCATCCCGGAGGCGGAAAAAGCCCGCTTGAAAACCATGACCCCGGCCACATATACCGGCCGGGCCGCCGAACTGGCCCGCAACATTTAGGAGTACCCATGTCCGAACATGCGCGGGATGTCGGCCAGGCCGACTTCCAACGATCCGTCATCGATGAATCCTTCAAGCGCCCGGTCGTCGTCGACTTCTGGGCGCCGTGGTGCGGGCCATGCAAGATGTTGAAGCCCGTGCTCGAAAAACTCGCCGCCGAGTATGGCGGCAAGTTCCTCCTCGCCAAGGTCAATTCGGACGAAAACCAGAGCCTGGCGCAGCGCTATGGCGTGCGTGGCATTCCCAGCGTCAAGGCCTTCGTCCGTGGCGAGGTGGTCGACGAATTCTCCGGCGCCTTGCCGGAAAGCGACGTGCGCCGCTTTCTCGATCGCGTCATCCCGAGCCCTGCCGAAGAACTGCGCCTGGTCGCGGCGCAACGGCGCGCGGCCGGCGACGCCGCGGGCGCCCTGCAGCTGCTCGCCGAGGCCAGCCGGCTCGAACCCGGCAATGCCGGCGCGCGCGTCGATGCCGCCGAGATTTTCCTCGACCTCGGCCAAGCGGACGAGGCCCGCCGCCTGCTGGACGGCCTGCCCGACGACGCCGATCCGCGCATCGCGCGGCTTGCCGCGCAATTGCAATTCGCACAGGCCGGCAGCAGCGATGAAAACGCGCTGCGGGCACGTATCGCCGCCAACCCGGACGACCTCGACGCGCGCCTCGAACTCGCCAAGCTGTGGGTCGCACGGCAAAACTACGAACCGGCGATGGACGAACTCCTCGAGATCGTCCGCCGCGACCGCGCCTTCGGCGACGACATCGGCCGCAAGACCCTGCTCAAGGTGTTCGACCTTCTCGGCGGCGGCGAGCTCGTCAGCCGTTACCGCAAGGCGCTCGCCAGCGCGCTGTACTAACCTCCCCCGCCGCCGCTGCCGATGCCATGGGCGGCGGCGAGCACCAGCGCATCGAACTCGGCCGCGCTCATGATGCCGCGCTCGGCGACGATGTCGCGCACCGGGCGGCCGCTCTGCTCCGATTCCTTGGCGATCTGCGCCGCCGCCATGTAGCCGATACGGGTGTTGAGCAGCGTCGCGAGTGCGACACTCTGGTGGATGAAGAACGCGCAGCGCTCGCGGTTGACGGTCAGCCCCTCGAGGTTCTTCGCCGTCGCCACGTCGATGGCGCGGGTCAGCCAGTCCATTGCGTCGAACAGCGCGCTGCCGAGTGCCGGCATCATCACGTTGAGCTCCAACTGCCCCGCCTGCGTCATGTAGGCCACGGCCGCGTCCTGACCGAGCACCTGGAAGCACACTTGGTTGAGCATCTCGAACATCACCGGATTGACCTTACCGGGCATGATCGACGAGCCAGGCTGCACCGCCGGCAACTGGATTTCGCCCAGGCCGGTGCGCGGCCCCGAGGCGAGCAGCCGCAGATCGTTGGCGATCCGCGTGAGTTCCAGCGCCAGATTGCGAATTTCGCCCGAGAGCCGCGCCAGATCGTTCATCGACTGCATCTGCGCGACGAGCTGCCCGACACGGATCGGCTCGCCGGTGAGCCGCGCCAATTCCTCGGCCGCGCGCGCGGCGTAATTGGGCGCGGTGTTCAGCCCCGTGCCCGCCGCCGACCCCCCCAGTCCGATTTCCGCCAACGCCGGGCGCAGCGCGTCGAGCGCGTTCGCGCAGCGTTCGAGGGTCCACGCATAGCCGGCAAACTCCTGGCCGATCGTGGTGGGCACCGCATCCTGCAGATGGGTGCGGCCCGACTTCACGGTATCCTTCTCGCGCTCGGCAAGCCGCGAGAACACCGCCGCCATGTTGCGCACCGCCGCAGCAAGCCGCGGCAGCTTGGCGAGCACAGCCAGACGGATCGCGGTGGGAATGGTGTCGTTGGTCGACTGCCCCATGTTCACGTCGTCGTTCGGGTGGATCGGCGCATAGCGCCCTTTCTCGCCGCCCAGCGCGACATTGGCGAGGTTGGCGATCACCTCGTTGGTGTTCATGTTGTGGCTGGTGCCCGCCCCTGCCTGGAAGCGATCGACGACGAACTGGTCGAGATATTCGCCGGCCAGGATGCGTTCGCAGGCGGCGACGATGGCGTCGCGCTTGGCCTCGGACAGCCAGCCCGGCTGGCAATTGGCCCGTGCCGCTGCGAGCTTCACGCGCACGTGCGCTAGTATGAAATCGCTATCCGGGCCCCGCCCGGAAATGGGAAAATTGGCGACGGCACGCGCGGTCTGCGCGCCGTACCAGGCGTTGATGGGAACCCTGACCTCGCCGAGCGAGTCTTTTTCGATACGAAATTCATCCATGAGGGAACGACCTGTGAACGCGATGTGGAAAAGCAGCCGATTTTATCCGATCTGGCTGGCCGCCCTGGCCGGCCTTCTCCTGGTCGGCAGCGCCAGCGCCGCGGGCTTCAGCGTCACCGACCTCAAGGGCCGGACCCATACCCTCGACGGCTACCGCGGCAAGTGGGTGCTGGTCAATTACTGGGCGACCTGGTGCCCCCCCTGCCTTGAGGAAATCCCCGACCTCATCGACCTGCACGAATTCAACAAGAACCGCCTCGTCGTCATCGGCGTGGCGCTGGATTTTCGCAGCGCCAAGCAGATCGCCGACTTCGCCGAGCAGATGAAGATGACCTACCCCATCGTGCTTGGCGACAAGAAGGTCACCGACCAGATCGGCCCGGTCCAGGGGCTGCCCACGACCTACCTCTTCAACCCGCAAGGCAAGCTGGTCGCGCAGCAGGTCGGGCCGCTGACGCGCGAGGCGGTCGAAGCCTACATCGCGGGCAAGACGCCCGCAAAATAAGTGACGCCATGCGTGCCCTGCTGCTGATCCTCCTGCTCGCGCTGGCCCCACCGGGCTTCGCCGAAACGCGCGATGCGGAAAAGCATTTCTTCCAGACCAAGATGGGCGACCTCTCCGCCGAGCTCGACACGGTCAGGAGCGAAGGCAAGAAAGGCGTGCTGCTGTTCTTCGAGATGGACGACTGTCCGTGGTGCGCGCGCATGAAAGCCACCGTCCTCAATCAGCCCGAAGTCCAGGATTATTTTCGCAAGCACTTTCTGATCTACAGCATCGATGTCAATGGCGACGTCCCGCTGACCGACTTCCAGGGCAAAGCCACCACCGAGAAGGCGTTCGCCTTCGAGAACCGGGTGCGCGCGACGCCGACCATGCTGTTCTTCGGCCCCGACGGCAAGCTCCTCACGCGCTATACCGGCCCCACCAAGAACATCGAGGAGATGCTGCTTCTCGGCCGTTATGTCGTCGACGACGCCTACCGGCAGATGCCCTTCGCCAAGTACAAGCAGAACGCCGGCGAGCTGCGCCCCGGCGGCACGCCGAAATGAGGCGCTGGTTCCTTGCGCTGATGCTCCTGCCGGCCTTCGGCTGTCTCGCCCAGACTGCGCCGCTCACGCTCGCCGAAGTACTGAGCTATGCCGATGCCACACACCCCGACCGCGCGATCGCCGAGAGCGAGCTGGCGGCTTCGCTCGCCGACCGCGACAGCGCTGCCAGCCGCCAGGATTTCACGCTCTACCTGGAGGGCAGCCTGCGTACCGGCCAGCAACCCGGCGGCAACTGGGAGCCGGACAACATCGGCCGGATCGTGGCCCGAAAACCCCTTGCCGACTTTGGCCGCACGCGGCAAAGCGTCGCCGCTGCGGACGCGGAAATCGCCGCGCGCAGCGCGCAGCTCATCGACGTCGTCGCCGCGCGCCGCATCGAGCTGATGGCGCGCTATTTCGACGTGTTGCTCGCCGACCTGCAATACGCCGCCGACAATGAATTCACCGCCGTCGCCTACGTGGCGTGGGACAACGCGCGCGACCGCTTCGCGCAGGGGCAGCTCAGCCAGCCGGAGCTGATCGAACTCGAAGCCCGCTACCAGGACGCGCGCGAGCGCCGCAACGCCAGCCTGCAACGTCTGCGCAGCACGCGGCAGAAGCTCGCCAACGCCATGAACCGGCCCGATTTCCTGCCCAACGAACTCGCCGAGCCCAAACTGCGCGCCAACGACCGCGCCGTCGCCGAGTACGAGTCGTTGCTGCCCCAGGTGCTGGAACGCAATCCGCGCATGCGAACGCTCGACGCGCAGATCGCCGCCAGCGAGGCGCGCATCGCCGCGGTGCGCAGCGAGCGCAATCCGAGCCTCGACGCCGAAGTTTTCGGCGCAGGCTATAGCCGCGAATCGACGACCCGCGACCAGCTCGGCGCCGGCCTGGTCTTCAATGTTCCGCTCTATCAGGGCGCCCGGGTCGATGCACGGCTCGCGCGCGAGCGCGCCGTCAGGGAGCGGCTCGTCGCCCAGCGCGAAAAGCTCCGCCTGGAGCTCGCCGAGACGCTGCTCGACACGCTCAACGAGATCGAATGGCTGCGGCAAAGCGCCCGCCCGGCTGCGGACAAGCAGATCGAATACCGCGACTGGGCGCTGGAGCGCTCGCGCGCCGAATACGAGCTGGAAATCAAGACCAACCTCGGCACCAGCATGGCCGAGACGCAGGCCGCCAAGGTGCGCCGCCAACGGGTGGAATACCGGCTTGCCCTGGCGCTCGCGCGGCTGGACGCGCTTCTGGGCGAAATGCCGACGGTCAACGACGAACAGGGGAAGAAATGATGCGATGGATGGCAGCAGCGGTGGCCGGCCTGGTGGCGCTTTCCGGGCAGGCCGCCGAGCGGGTCGAGCTGACGACCCGGGTGTCCGGCGTGGTCGAGGCGGTGCTCGTCAGCCCGGGCCAGCGGGTGAAGAAAGGCGAACCACTGGTACGCCTGGAGCCGACGATCCACCAGGCCAGGCTCGACGAGGCGGGCGCCGAGCTGGAGCGCGCCCGCGCCGACGAAGCCGATGCGCGCCGCGACCTCGACCGTGTGCAGGAACTCTATAACCGCACCGTGTCCTCGACGACCGAACTGGACGCCGCCAGGCTGCGTTACGCGCGCGCGAAGGCGGCGCTGACCGTGGTCGAGTCGCGCGTCGCCGTCGCCCGCAAGAACCTCGAAGACGCGACGCTCAAGGCGCCGTTCGATGGGGTGATCGCAGCGCTCGCCGCGGCACCCGGCATGGTCGTCGTCGCCGATTGCCAGCAGCCGCGGCCGCTGTTGTGGATGTCGCGCGAGCCTTGAGGCGATTGCTTCCCACCGACACGGGCGCCGGCGCCCGTGTCCGCATGAACGATC
>Ga0272446_1000142_pt1 | contig 103441 bp, 105 predicted proteins | sample YNPCB0061_FD_194587 | JGI IMG/M metagenome (GOLD analysis project Ga0272446, IMG submission 194587) | Hot spring microbial mat communities from Yellowstone National Park, WY, United States - YNP-CB-006-1 | ecosystem: Environmental > Aquatic > Thermal springs > Hot (42-90C) > Sediment | place...
CGCGGCGGCCCCGGTGTTCATGGACCGCAGGAACGCTTCATTATTCTTACTTTTCTTCATTCTGTCAATAAGAAGTTCGATGATCTCCACGTCATCCATGGGATTGATCACCTTTCTTAATACCCAAATTTTCTGTAGTTCCTCCTCCGTTAATAGCAGTTCTTCCTTTCGGGTCCCTGATTTTTTAATATTGATGGCTGGGAACAACCGGCGGTCGGAAATTCTGCGATCCAGGTTGATTTCCATGTTACCCGTGCCTTTGAATTCCTCAAAAATAACCTCGTCCATCCGGCTTCCGGTTTCTACAAGGGCGGTGGAAATGATGGTCAGGCTTCCCCCTTCCTCGATATTCCGAGCGGCGCCGAAAAACCGTTTCGGTTTATGCAGGGCGTTGGAATCCACACCACCGGAAAGGATTTTTCCCGAGGTGGGAACGGTCTGGTTGTACGCCCGGGCTAGGCGGGTAATTGAGTCCAGCAGAATAACCACGTCTTTTTTATGTTCCACCAGACGTTTGGCCTTTTCCAGGACCATTTCGGTTACCTGCACGTGCCGGGTGGCCTGTTCGTCGAAGGTGGACGAAATAACCTCCGCGCGAACCGTCCGCTCCATATCGGTTACCTCTTCGGGCCGTTCATCGATTAACAGAACAATCAGGTACACTTCGGGATGGTTCTTGGTTATGGCATTGGCGATTTTTTGCATCATAATTGTTTTTCCGGTCCGAGGGGGAGCCACGATCAGGGCCCGCTGGCCCTTTCCGATCGGACAGAATAGGTTGATGATGCGGGTGGAAATTTCTTCCGTCGCCATTTCCAGATCCAATTTTTTGTTGGGATACAGGGGCGTCAGGTTATCAAAGGGAATGCGGCTTTGCGCGACCGCGGGATCGTCATAGTTAACCGTTTCCACCCGAAGCATGGCGAAAAACCGTTCCCCTTCCTTGGGACTTCTAATTTGACCGTATACCGTATCCCCGGTTTTTAGCGCGAAAAGCCGAATTTGACTGGGGCTGATATAAATATCGTCGGGCCCGGGGAGGTAGGAATTTTGGGGACTCCGAAGGAATCCGTACCCATCGGGAAGAATTTCCAAGGATCCGTAGGCGTAAATAATTCCGCCCCGTTCGGTATGGGCCTTAAGAATAGAAAAAATAATCTCTTGTTTTTTCAGGGCCACCATATCTTCGTGGCTAATACCGTAATACCCCGCCAGATCCCGCAGATCGATCATATTAAGCCGGGTCAGCTCGTTAATGGAGAGCCGAGGCTTTCCGTTCTCCTGATCCGAACGGGGCTCCGGTTTTCCATAAATATCCGGCATGGAGGGCAAGTTCTTAGGAAATTCCGGAATGGGAAGAGCGGGGCTGGGGGTAGCGGGTCCCTGATAGGCAGGAGAACCGTGGTTCTGACTATTTCCGTGAGAACGATCAAAGGGTTGACGGGGACGGGAACGATTTTGACCCTGATTTTGGCTTTGCCCCTGGTTTTGGTTTTGAATCTGATTTTGGTATTGGTATTGAATAGCCGGTTCCTCGCTGGGGGGAACATTTTCTTGTATTGGCGTATGTTGATCCGATTCGTTTCTCGTCTCCACCGTTGTCCCGGTACGTCTTTTGGGCCGGGCGCGAACTACCACCTTCCCATTCGATTTTTCCTGCCCCTCATCGTTGTTAGATGGCAGAGGTTCCTCCATCGGTGCGGAGCCTTCGATGGATCGATCTTCCTCCGAAACGATACCCGGCGGTTCCGGGGAAATCTCGAGTTTTATATCCTCGGGTTGTAATTCTTCTTTAGCCAGAGATTCGGAAATAGAAAGCTCTAACTCCGCTTGGGCATCGTCGGAGGAATTTTCGACGCGCTCCGGTTCGGCTGTACGTTTTCTTCTAATAATTGCCATGGATGAACTCCGTTCGTTTTGCCATCGCGCTCCTCAAGGGTTGCAACGAAAAAGGGTGGATTGTAAAGGATATCGCACTGATATTGTAACGCGCATGCTACGCTTTCATTTTCCTGTTGATTATTTCTTGAAGTGCGGAAGATTTAATATACTCCAAATATACCTGTAGGTTCATTTTCTGTCAAGCAAAACTTGAGACAATTCTAAAAACATCAGTTTTTAGAGGGGACTCAAACTTGAAAGAACTTGACCCATCGCTGCCTCCGCCGCGGCTTTTCGTACTTTGGCCCTATTTCCATGGAACAGAAAAGACCGGGCCGTGCTATCCTTTCCGCGGATTTTTACACCAATCCAAACCGTTCCTATCGGTGTATCGGTACCATCACCCTCCGGCCCCGCAAGACCGGTAATCGAAACAGCCACATCGGCTCCGCTATTCCCTATGGCCCCATCGCAGAGGGCCAGGGCAACTTCTCTACTAACCGGACCATGGACTTGAATCAAAACGGGATCGATACCGACCATTTTGACTTTCGCATCCACGGTATAACAAACGTAGGCCCCCCACAACACCGTCGAGGCGCCGGGAATGGAAGCAAGGTTGTCGGCCACCAGGCCGGCGGTACAAGATTCAACCGTAACGATCCGTAGGGATTTCCGTAGAAGCGCCTGGAAAAGGGCTTCCGCTCGGGACCGCAAACTCACCGCTGAAGGGTCCTTTGCAGTTCCGATTTTATATCCTCCGTAACCCTTGAAAAGATTTCCACGTCCTCGTCCACCTGGGTCATCCGGCATTGGCCCTCAAAAAGAACCCCATCGGCAATCCGGAGACGAGCCGCATCCACATCGCCGTGGACCACGGAACCCGAAAGGAGATCAATTTTGTCCAAAGCGTGAATAGCCCCAATAACCGTTCCGTAAACCGTCAAGGAAGTTACGGATATATGATCCGCCTCGACCACCGCGCCCTTATCCACAATCAAGGCCCCCGTGGCGTCGATGGTACCCTTAAAACGCCCTTGGATACGGAGGGTGTTTTTAAAACGGAGAACCCCGCTGAACGAGGTTCCTATACCAAAGGTGGTAATCGGAACGACTTCCCTCCGATTTCCATCCCCGGGATTTTCCCGTTTTTCTTCATTTTTTTTCATGCAACCCTTCTCTTATTTGGTGGTCATCACAAAAACTCCATCCCAATCTTCTGGGGGAGGATTGTCGATATAATGCTTGCAACGGACGTAGTACACCTTGGAGGGCCCATCTTCGGGGTCGATACGCAGGGCTTCCGCGAATGATTGGAGGGCCCTTTGAAAATCCATCAATTTGTACAATTTTCGGCCTTCGGCGAAAAAGTCTAAAACCTGACGTTTTTTTTCATCAATCATTCCGACCCTCCAGGTTTAACTATTCTTGATGCAAGCTCTTGCGAAATTGATGTTCCAGAATATTAAGTTCAATTTCCTTTCGTTTGATCCGCTCCCGTTCGGCGGTGGTTCTTTCCATAGAGGCGTCCAACTCGGCGACCCTCTTCTTAACGTCCGATGCCTTAAAGCGAACCAGTTCGACCAATTTCCTGACCCCCCGCTCATCGTGGTAATCGGAAGCCACTTCAGCGGCCAGTCGGTCCAGCTCATCCGCCCATTCTAAAAAGACGGAAACCGTGGACCGCATATCGGAGGTTAACTCTTCGGCTAGGGCTAACCGGGACTCCCGGGCGGCAATTTGGGCGAACAATTCCCTATTCCGAAGAACCGCTCGGATCCTCGCAAGAACCTCGGAAAAATTGTAGGGTTTGGTGATATAATCGTCCACCCCCAGCTCGAACCCCTCGACCTTGTCCTTAACGTCATCCATGGCGGAGAACATAATGATCGGAATATCCTTAAATTGAGCATAGTCGCTGTCATTTTTTATAGTTTTGGTCACTTCCCACCCAGACATTTTGGGCATAATATTATCCAGGATGATCAGGTCCGGAAAAAAACGGCGTACCTTTTCCAGGGCTTCCACGCCGTTCTCCGCTTTTTCAACCGTAAACCCCAATTTAGTAAGCATTACATCAAAAAATTCAAGGTTTATCTGTTCATCGTCCACAATAAGTATTTTTTTCCGGGTATCCATGGTATCCATCCTTGAATTAAGCTTTCCTTCTCAAATTTCCAGGTTCCATTTTGTCCCTCCGGGACTATTCTGTCAATTGTGGCTCTCTGATAACACTGTTAGTTACGGGACAGCCTCAATAATAACTTTTTCCGTTTGAATATCCATAGGATCCCCCCAAGGATCAGGGCCCCAAGGGAGAAGAGGATAAAAATATAAGCTAAAAAATCACCGTGTTTTGTATAGAAGGTTTTCTGTTTCATTATCGGGACGTTAACGGTCAACTGGGTTTCCACAAAGGGAGGGGCCATGGCGATAACTTTACCGTTGGGATCGATCGCGCACGTCTGCCCCGAAGCGGTGGAACGCACCACCGAGCGTCGGTTTTCCACCGCCCGAAACACCGCCATGGTCGCGTGCTGCATTTGGCAGGGGAGACTGCCGGCCCAGGCGTCGTTAGTCAGGTTGACGATCAAGTCGGCTCCCCCCAGGGTAAAGGCGCGGGAGATATCCCCAAAGGTATCCTCAAAACAGATGGGCGTGGAAAACGTAAAGTCTCCGGTCTGAAAAACCGTCGCTTCGGTACCCCTTTTCCAAAAATGGGTATCCGCCGCCACCAGGGCGTTGTAAATGGCGGGGAGCTGTTTTTCGTAGGGGAAATTCTCCGTAAAGGGTACCAGGTGGAGCTTCCGATACACCTTCTTTTCCTTACCCTTTTCAAAAAGAATAACCGCGTTATAGTCTACCCTCTTGTAGGTCCCGTCGGGGGCTACTTCTAGGCGGCCATCGTCGTTACCAATTACAAAGGGAACGTCCTGGGTAGCGAGAAAATCCAATAGGTCCTTTACTAAGGCGTAGGATTCCTCATCGTCCCGATAGTTTACATGCCAATAAATTCGGGGAACAAAGGCCGTTTCGGACCATACGACCATATCGGGTTTAGGATTTTGAGCCAGGGCTTCCAAAGAAAGTCGCTTGAGGGTGTTAAAATTCTCCCGGTAAGCCTGTATGCCCCCTCGCCAGGGGTCCGTATTATGCTGAATGAGGGCTATTTTTTTAGAGAGCGCCTTGGAATAATCCAGCGGAGAAGCAAAACCATAGGCCACCGTGGCGGCTAGAGCGATTATCCATAGAACGCCAAATACCCATTCCCGCTTTAAAAAACTCTTAAGGGAACGAAACCCCTGTTCCAGAGCTGGCGCCAGGTAGGCCGATGGAAAAACCACCAGGGCCGACAACCCCCACACTCCAAATATCGAGGCAATTTGTATAAGGGGCAACACATCCCACTGGGAATACCCCACAATCCCGTAGGCGTACCCTAAAAAACCCTGGGTTCGCAGGTATTCGTAGGCCATCCACAGGGCCCATTGGAAAAGATAGCCTCGCCGGGGAAAAAGGATATCCGCTATTTTTAACAATGGGAAAAAAACGGCAAAATAAACCAGGTATATGGTTCCGACTATAAGACCCGCTAGGGGGTGAAAAACACTGAGCCAATAATTAAAAAGTCCGTAGGCCGCGTATCCATACAGAGCCCCCCACAGAAAAGAGGTTCTTAAGGACATTCGACGGATCATCCAAAAAACAGGAATAAAAGCGACCCACGCTAGATAAGGAACACCATTTTGAAAAACGAGATTTGGAAAAGAAGCGGCGAAAAGCAACGCCGCGATTAGGGTCGAAGCAAGCTTAACCAGGACTCCCCGGACTAGTCGTTTTCCGCCCAGGGAATTCATGCATCCGCCCCGCCCGCCCCTAAGGATTCATCCACCTTAGTTATATTCCAAACTTCCTGTTTTAGCTCTTTACCCGGTCTGAACGCCGCGACTCCATGGGCGCTAACGGACACCGTTTCTCCCGTTTTAGGATTACGGGCCTTTTTTCGACCTTTCCGGACACGGATCTCGAAGGTACCAAAGCCCCTTAGCTCAACCACACGTCCATCCGTAAGGGCGGACTTTATGTTTTCGACTAAAAGATCGATAACAGTGTGTATTTCCTTGCGATTCATCCCCGTTTTTTCGTAGATCGAATCGATGATGTCGGCTTTTGTTAACTTGCTTCCGGCCATCTTGACCTCATACCATAACCAGGCAAACTAATATTTGTCGCGGTATGCGGGGCACCCCGCGACAACCCAAACAGAAGGTTTAGCGAATAGATCCGATCTTACTTTGCCGCTAAGAGAGAATTATACAACCTCTGCATCCTGGATTTTTTCCGAGAAGCGGCATTTTTCTTTATAATCCCCTTCCTGGAAGCTGAATCCAGCTTAGCGATCATCTCTTTAAGGAACGCGGACGCTTCTTCCATATCCTTTTTTTGTGAAGCGGCGACAAACCGCTTAACGCTAGTACGAACGGAACTTTTTACCGCCTTGTTGCGGATCCTGCGATCCTCGCTTTGCCGATGCCGCTTTTCGGCGGAAGAAATTTTAGTAGCCAAAGGTTAACCCCCATGTATATGCTTGTACAAAAAATAATTTGAAGCTTTAGCCTATCAAATAGCCAAAACTCTGTCAATTCAATATAGAATTCCTACTGCAGGGAGGAGAGGCCCTGCCCTCATTCGTTCATTTAAAATCCGAGGGACGGCGTTCAACCCGTTTGCATTTTTCGCATTCGGCGACGTTTTTTATCTTGCCATTCTCGAAAATCGTCTTCATCTTGATTTCTCCGCCGCAGGAGCAAAAAAACTTTTGAGTCGCGGTAGTCGTACGGGCGTTCTTACTGGCCTGAGCCATGGGTCATTCTCCTTGCCGGTATACCGGCTTATTATCGATAAAAGTTTACGATTCAAAAGGACGAATCGTTAATGCAGAACAAGATACTATGGACAGTCCGCACCTGTCAACTCATAGGTGCTGGGGGCAACAAATCCGTGACCCCTTCTGGGTCCTTTAAATCCGGCCCTTGCCGAGGGACCTAAAATATATTAATCTAATAGTCGACATTATCGCGAGTTTTTTTCCTTTTGCGCTCATGGGACAATTCTAAAAACAAGGGGTTTTGTATGAGAATAACCACTCGGGGTCGTTACGCCCTTAGGGCAGCCTTAGCCTTGGCTCGAATGGGAAGTGATGGAACCCCCATTTCGATCAATCGGTTGTCCGAAAAAGAGAACATATCCTCTGTCTTTTTAGAGCAAATATTTTTCAAGCTCCGCAAATCGGGAATCGTTGAGTCGGTTCGGGGTCCCGGCGGCGGGTTTCGATTTGCGAAACCCCTGGAAGAACTGACGGTTAAAACCATATTGGACGCCGCGGGCGAAGGGTTGATTCTTTCGCCCTGTAATATCGGAAAGACAAGCTGTGGAAACATCAACGATTGCACTTCCTTCGCCATTTGGGCCGAAGCTACGACGATGGTGAATAATTATTTTGAAGGTATAACTTTAGCTTCAATATTAAACAAATATAAATCCAATAGAGGCTGTCCCGTAACTTAGGAAGTTACGGGACAGCTTCTTTAATGTCGTATTTTCGTAGGATTTTAGCGGTTTTACCTGGTTTTAATACATCGAAATGGTTAAAACGCTAAAATCCGAGAAAATACAAGGGCTGTCTGATAACTAACAGAGTTATCAGACAGCCTCAGTTTTCAGAATATTGAGTCCCCTCTAAAAACAATTGGTTTTTAGAGGGGACTCAATATTGATTTTTCATGTTCCGATGGGATAAAAATATCCGGGGAGAAGCAAGTCCATGAATAACAGCGGTAAAAATGTCCAAGCGTATCGACAGGTTGTAGATGCCTTTAAGAGTAAAAAAAAGGGAGCCACGGTCGCGGATATCGTCGCGAAAACCGCGCTTCCCCTGGAACAGGTAAAAGAGCTGGTTCCCCAAGCGGCGGACGAATACGGTGGGCGTCTTGAGGTTACCGAATCGGGAGAAATTCTCTACTCCTTTCCCCAGGGTTTTAAAAGCCGATACCGAGGATTTAGCGTTACCCTTAAAAAGGGTCTCCACGCCCTGGCCAGGGGTTTAGGCTTTATAGGGAAATGGGCGTTTAAGGTCTGGATCATGCTCATGCTGGTGGGCTATTTTGTGTTCTTTATTGCCATCGCCCTTTTGGCTCTGGTCGCTTCGGTGGCGGTTTCCGCGTCCGGATCCAGCGACAACCGGTCTTCCTCCCGTAGGGGTGACGGTTTAGGGGGCATGTACCTGGTCTCGTCGATTTTTGATCTTATAATTCGCATTTGGTTTTATTCCGAAATCACCAAGTCTATCGATCGGTCGTACTATGGTTCCGCGTACAGTCGAACCGCTAAGCCCAAGGGGAAGCCCCTGAACCAGGCCGTCTTTTCCTTTGTATTCGGCGACGGGGATCCCAACGCCGATTGGGATAAACGGGAAAAACAAGCGGTAATCGCGTATATTCAAGCGAACAAAGGGGTTATTTCCCTTCCCGAATTCATGATCCTTACGGGAGCACGGCCCCTGGAAGCGGAGGATCAAATTAAGCGGTATTGTGTTGAATTTGGAGGTATGCCCGAAGCCACCGAAGACGGCACCATCGTATACCGTTTTGACGCCCTGTTATTACGGAACGATACGACCGACCGGTCCTTTGGCAGTCTTTCCGCACCGATAAAACGTTTGCTTACGTTTTCCGCTAACCCAAAAAAACTAAACCGATGGTTTCTTTTCTTTAACGCGGTCAATTTGCTGTTCGGGGGCTACTTTTTGTATAGCGCCTCCACCGTGGGCCCCCTGGTATCCCAGGGCCAAATTCACGGGAGCAGTTATCTCTACGCGGTGGCGTACATCCTATTTTCTGGATTTATACGGAATCCCCACACCTTTATTACTATAGTGTTGGGCGTTGTGCCCATTCTGTTCGCCCTTCTCTTCTATCTCATTCCAGGCCTTCGATATTTAAAGCTTCAAAAACAAAACGATGCTATAAAAATGAATAATTTACGGAAAGAAATGTTCCGCCGCATTTGGGAGGCCCCGGATCGAGTTATTCTAACGGAAGTAAACCCCCAGTCGGATGAGCTTCGTCCTCAAAATTTGGAAAAGGGTCGGGAAATTGTCGTAAAAGACCTGGGAGCCTATTCCAGTCCCGATGTGGCCCTGCAGGAGGACGGGAAACTGCTGTACCGTTTTACGGAGTTACAACGGGAAAAAGAGGCGCTGTTAAAATACCGAGAATCCCTGGGGACCGATACTTCTAAACTGGGAAAAACGGTATTTGACACGGCCAAAGAGATCACCTAGCAGGTTGTCGGATCCCGTAACCCCGGGTCCTCCGGCGGGGTATCGAACCCCGTAAACCTGGACCCTTCGTCTAATTCACGGGTAGAGAAAGTCCTCGGTTTGCCGGAGCAGGGTCTCAAAATCGGCAAAACACCGCTTTGTTTCCGGCAGAGAACGGATAAAAAGGGACCCGTACCGTTTGTGGATGATTCGGTTGTCCAGGACCACCACGACCCCGTGGTCCGACGATCGCCTCATTAGACGTCCAAATCCCTGTTTAAACTTCATCACCGATTCGGGTAGCGAGAGTTCCATGAACGGGTTTCCGCCTCTTTTTTCCAAGGCCTCTCGACGGGCTTCGAACACCGGATCGTTGGGAGTTCTAAAGGGTAAACGGCAGAGTATTACCAGGCGCAGGGTATCCCCGGGGGCATCCACCCCTTCCCAGAAGGAATCCGTAGCGAAGAGTACGCTGGATTCATCCTGTAGGAATTTTCGTAATAACCGGGACCGATCCTCGTCCCCCTGCTTAAAACAGCGGATACCCAGGTCCCGCAGGGGACCTTCCGATTCCCTATAGGCGCTTCTAAGGGCTTCGTAGGACGTAAAAAGAACCAACGCCGACCCTCCGGATATGGAAAGCAACCGGGGAACCGCCGTATCCACAAAGGCCTGATAGGCCGGCGTATCGGGGGATGGGGCGTCGGTGGGACAACCGAGGAGGACCGCTTTTTCGTACGGAAAGGGCGAGGGAAACTGTCCCGAAAAGATGGTTTTGGAATCCAACAAGCCGAGGCCCGAACGGGCAAAATAGTATTCAAAAGAATCCGCCACCGTCAGGGTCGCCGATACGTTCAACACCGTTTTATGGACTTCGAAGAGGCCCTTCGCCAGTTCTGGGGCCACATCGATGGGACTGAGAACAAATCGAACCCACGAATCTCCGGTGGAACCTCGGCGGCGTTCCATCCACGCCACCGTATCGCTTCGATGTATAAAATCTAAAAACGTCGAAATAGAATCCGTTTTTCCGTCGATACGACGGAGGATACCCTGAATTTCCCAAACCGTCTGATCGTCCTCGTAGGTTTCTTCCAAATTTTCCATCAGTTCCCGGATGCGGCTAACCAAAGCCCCGAGCTGGACACGAAGGGATCGCAGGATGGGGAAAAGAAGCTCTTCCAGGGTTCGACCCTTTTCCTCCGTAAGTCTATAGACACTTTCGGCCCCCATGATATCCAGAGCCCGCTGATCCAGGCTATCAAGCCCCTCTCGGATTGTCCCTATTTCATCGCCCAGGGAATCCAGCTTTTCATCCAAAGAGGCTTCGTTCCCTAGAAGGGTTGCCAGGACCGGAAGAAGACCGAGAATTTGAGCGCCCCGTCTTCTATAAAGCCGACCCAACTGCCGCAATAGGGCGGGTCGGCTAAAATCCTCGGAAAAAAAAGAGGTGGCCGCGTCCTCGATGGAGTGGGCTTCGTCTACCACCACCCGGTCGTAGGGAGGAAGTACCACCGTATTTTCGTACCCCGCCCCGTCTTTGCGGGCCGCTAAATCGGCGAATAACAGGTGATGATTTACCACGAGGATTTGGGCCGATACGGCTTCCCGTCGAAGGGACAGATAAAAGCATCGATCCCGTTCGGGACACCGACTTCCTAAACAGAGATCGGGTTCGGAACAAACCCTCGACCATAGGTTTTCGTCGGGCAAAAAGGGCAATTCGGATCGGCTTCCCGTTTGCGTAGAGACTGCCCACTGTTCCAATTCGTGCAGGCCTTCAGCGGCCCCGTCAAAGAGGTTGCCCTCCCGGAGGGCATCCTTTAAACGACGCAAACAAAGATAATTGGATCGTCCCTTTACCAAAACTGCTTTTACCTTTTTTTTCATGGCCGACGCTACCAGGGGAATATCCTTTTCAAAAAGTTGCTGTTGTAAGGTTATGGTAGCGGTGGATATGACGATACGAACCGTATTCTGGGCCGCAAAAGCCATGGCAGGCACCAGGTAGGCAAAGGATTTCCCCACCCCCGTTCCCGCCTCGGCGCAGGTAATGGCGTTTTCGTTAAACGACCGAATTATCATCCGCATCAGATCCAACTGGGAAGGTCGGATTTCGTAATTGGAAAGCCTTCGGGCGATGGCCCCACCTTCCTGGAGGGAAGCGACTATTTTTTCCTCGTTTAGGGGTTCGATGGTTCGTTTAGCCGTCGGTTCCACCACCACGTACACGGTTGAAACATCGTTATCCACGATATACGAACCTACGCCGATTTCCCCAGCGGCTGCGGCAATGACCATATCGTTATCGCTGGGGGTGAGGAATCCCGAAGGGTGGTTATGCAAAAGGACGTCCGCCCGTTCCCATTGGGATGGTAGGGCAAGAACCCGCTGTTCTTGTCCCCGGGCAACCACCTCCACCCGTTCAACCTTCCCCTCCGGGGAGAGAAAACCCAGGGCGAATACTTCATTGTTTTGGGCTTCCTGTATTTCGGAACGGAGGGTGGATATAGCTTGTTTACTAAACCGGGTAGTGGCTTGCATCTAACTGATAAAAAAACGGCAGGATAAGGCTTTACAACCGCTACCCTGCCGCTTAGGCATCTCCTAGGGGATTCGAACCCCTGTTGGCGGGATGAAAACCCGCTGTCCTGACCCCTAGACGAAGGAGACACATACTGCTGTAGTACGAGGGCACTATACAGAAAAAATTGAATTGTGTCAATACGAGGGACTTTCTCGCATTTTGTTTCCCCATAGGGAAAAGAAGGCCCTACATTTTCAAATGGTGGAGCAGTAGTTCCCTAAATTTAAGGGCCGCTTCGGAATCCGGTTCAATGACCAGGGCGTTCTCGCAATCCGCCAGGGCTTTAGGATAATCACCCAAATGATAATAGGCCTGACCTCGACGAAAAAGGCAAAAATGCTGGTAGGGGTTGATCTTCAACGAGAGGGTAAAATCATCAATGGCTTCCGAATACCGCTGGAGTACCGATTTTACCACGGCCCGGTAGTAGGCCGCCTTGTAGGACCGGGGGTCCAATTCCAAGGAGGCGCTAAAATCATCGATGGCCTCTTGGTACCGGGACTGGGCAAAATAGGCCATGCCCCGGTGTTTATAGATTACCGATTTTACATAATCGTTGGGTTCCGAGGCAAAAATCCGGGTATACAGTTCTATAGCCCGGTCAAACTGATCGTTGTTATGGGCGTACAGGGCATCCAACAGTAGATCGTCGATGCTTTCGCTGCCCTTGGAGGGCTCCAAACGAAAAATTGGTTTGATTCGAGAAGCCTCTTCGCTCCTATCCTCCTGGAATAGAACATCGTCGGTGGATTCCTCAATTTTTCTAAAAAAGGTTTCCCTTCGCTTGCCCAACTCCCGATTTAGTTGACGTTGGTAATCCCTAATTTCTTGAAATACAATATCCGCCAGGGATAAACTAGCGTTAACCGCAGCCAATTTGCGTTTCATCGGATCGTCAAAGGGGGTAAATTCGGCCTTATAAACCAGTTCGTGTTCCACCTCCGCCCAGGCGTCCTGCAAAATGGTTCGAACTTGAATTTCCACTACCTTGCAACCACAGGGGCCGCGCCGTTTTTGTATCGCCTCGGGGATGGTAATTAAAATATGGGTAGATTCGTAGCCAAATTCCTTAAACGAGTAATTTGACCCCTTCCGTTCTACTTCGGTTACTTGAAACATTTTTTTTATAATCGATTCAACGGTAAAAAGGTCTTCGATGAACGTACAAACCACCCGAATACCGATTAAATCATTTATCGGGGGCACTAGGGTTTTGTCATCGCTGAGCCGTAATAGACGGACATACTTTTTAAAATAACTTGTAAAACGCTTAGCCCTGCCTTTTACGGTAGGACGGGGATTGAGCTCCCGTAAAGCATCGTCTAAAACAGCCACCAGATCCTTGGTTATCAAGGTTCTAGCCGCAGAATAACGCTCAAATTCGGTTTGCAGAAAAGAGCGATCGGGAAACCATGTAGTATTATTCATCGAAACTATGGCTTAATGCTGTTAAAAGGGCGCCCTACGGCGCCCTTTATTAACGGCTATACTACTTTACTTTCCCGTGGTGGTACCGGCGGCAGGCGCGGCACCAGTGGTCCCAGCGGCATTATTCGTGGGAGTAAAACTATTCTCGCTGGCCTTTTTTTGGCTTTCCAGATACCGGAGTACCTGAGCCTGACCGAAGGCTTGCATTTCCGCGTTCTTACGGGCGGTTTCACGATCCTGGATAATGTTCCACAGACCCTCGTCGTTAATATCGCGATCGGTCTGGAGGACAGCCTTATCGTAGATAACCTTCACGTCCTTAAAGTACCCAATATAGTCCCCCCCTTCGTAAGCGGCGTCCCGTTGAATAAGGAAACCACCAAACTTTACAAAGGGAGTAGCCTTTGGATACAGCGGGTACAGGCGGAGTTCCCGGTTACGTACATCGGACACGTAGTTAGGATTATCCCAGCGGAGTTCACCCCAGCCGTCGTACTTCATGTAACCCATAAACACGACCTGTTCATTCCCATCCGCGTCGATAAGGATTACCGACAAACCGTGGGGGAAGTTAAGGCCGTAGGCGTCCACGGCGATCGATTTGATCACACCGACGTTTTTAACGACCCCGAACCCATTTTCAAAACGGGTAAATTTGCTCGCCTTGTCCTGATCGGTCGGCTTCTGGATAGTTCCATCGTCGGCGACCTGGGCCATGGGTTCGAACGCGGGAATCTCAAAGGGGGGCTGTATTCGAGCCCACGAATTGAAGTTTTCCACGGGGAAATGGACCCGCACACCGAACACCTTTCCAAATTGTTTGGAAGGGGCTTCTAGGGTGTAGCTTTTAGCCTCGTTGGTTACGTTCCTAGACGAGGAAGCAAGCACCACATCCCAATTGGAGAGGGCAAGGGAGGACTTCATCACGGCCTTCTGCTCGGTGGTGAAGCTAGCGCCGGCTACGTTGGAATAGTCCATCATAGTAGCGCGGTTCTGGGTGGGCACGTTGTTTTGGTTAGGGATAATGTCGGCCGCAAGTTTAGTGAAGTCGATTAATACGGCTTCCTCCGCGAACAACGATCCTACCGCGAACAACGCGATGGCGACAAGAATGAACATCCGTTTCATTCAAAGCTCCTTTACAATTACGCATTAAGCCTAAGACAAATAGAAGTATACGAGATGGATTTTATTTGTCAACGCTTTTTACTTTTTTTCTTGCGCTTCTGGGCCTGGGGAACCAATTTTTTTTGTATAGGGCTCCTTTCCGGCGATGAAAATTCGGGCGTCCTTTAAAAATGGGAAGTTTCGCAGGATTCCCTGGCGCAACACGGTCACGCTAGACCGCAGATCCACCGCAGGATCGGGTGTAAAAACCCCGTCCACCGAAAGATCCACGTAGGCGATATCCTTTCTAACTAACAGGGAAACCACCTGGGTATCCCGGTTAAATAGGGGATAATTTTCTACGGAAGAAGGTCCCAGGAGAGCCTCTTCCACGTAGCGGCTAATTCGCCTTTCCAGGGAGCCCGATTGGGAAATGAGCCGATCTTCGACCACCGGTTTTCGATCCCGTACCGCGAAAAAGATAAAAGTTTGCCTCCTCGCCCCCGAGGCGAGGGCTTCTATAAGGGCGATAAGGATAAGGACCCCCAGGTAGGTTAAGCGACGATTCACCTTAAAGCTAAGCCACCGGCGGAGTTGGGTGAACAGGGAACGTATAAAATTTTTCATCGAACGGTAGTAAATCCTCCGGATTGTTCAAAGGTGCCAATAAAATCTATCGTTCCCTTATATAACGCTTCAGAAAGCTTCCGCAAGTACTCGGGATCTAGAAAAAGCTTGGCATCCTCCGGATTGGTCACAAAGCCCAATTCGACCAGCACCGAGGGCATCCGGGCGTTTCGGACCACAAACCATTCTTCCGCCTTAATGCCCCGGGGAGGACTGAGTTTTCCGATGGTTTGATCAAACCGGTTCATAATAGAACGGGCCATCAGGATACTTTCGGTGGTAAATTCCTCCTCCAGCATGGCGTTTAGAATGGGAAGCACCTCGGTGGATTCCTTGGTTTTATTTTTATCGATCAAGGTTCGCCTATATTCCGGGGATAGGTACCAGACTTCGTAGCCCCGGGCGCTTTTGTTAAAGGACGCGTTGGCGTGAATGGAGAGAAATACTATGGCTTCGTTATCCCGGAGGGGAACTGAATTGGCGATGGCGACCCGGTCTTCCAGGGTTGGATAGGTATCCGCATCCCGGGTCATCAATATTTTTTTCTCCGGATACTTAGTTTTTAAAAGGTCCCTGAGCTTGAGCGAAACCTGTAGAGTTACGTCTTTTTCTTTAAGGGTTATAGATTTACCACCGATTAAATGGGTGGCGACGGCTCCGTTGTCCTTTCCCCCGTGCCCCGGGTCGATAATGATAGCGGCGATTCTAAGTTTGCCCTTTCCGTTATCCTGTAGGTTTGCCAGGGCTGTTTTAAGGGTGCTGACAAAGGATTCGGGGAAATAGGCCGTGGAGCCCTTAAAAAAGGGGCTGGGAACGGAAAATAACAGGATTCCATCGACCAGGGCGTAGGATGGTTTGGTCGTATCGTCCATAAAAAAGAGAATATGATGGGAAGGACTTTGAAATTCACCGGTACGGGATAGGGGATCATAGTAAAACTGGGCCTGCAGTTCCGATACCGCGGCGGCTAGGGTAAGGGAGGCGGTCCCACCGGAAGAATCCTTCGATTGCCCCTGGACCGCCAAAATGGGGGTGAGCAAAACAATGAGAAAAAGGGATAGCTGAGGATACAACCGATACTGCTTTTTCATTCCACCCCATCGCTCGCCAGGGAATCTAAAAGGTAAAGGGCCCCTTGATACCCCCCCCGTATGAGGGCGGACCAAAATTCTCTACCCAAACAGGGTCTTCCGCCGGATTCCGACGGTTTAACCAGGGGTAAATCGTACCCCGAAATCCTCCGAACCGCCGCGAGGCTTTCCTGAACGGTTCTACCCACGTAGTCGGTAAAAGGACCTTCGGTGAACTGGGGGAACGGGACCAGGGCCGGCCCGTTACCACCGAAAGAAGCCCCCCGGTCCCGGACTTCCACGTTAGGATCGTAAAGGGATTCCAGGGCCCCCAGAAGGGCAGGACTGGGAGAAAAGGCCGATGGGGGAAAGGGCTCGTCCAGGGGTGCCCGCAAAAAGGCGTCGGTTTCGGCCCTGTGGGGCTCCAGGCGGATAAAAATCGACCGTACGGCCTCCTCGGCGGCACGGACAGCGGTGGTCCTGTCGGGGGCGGCGCTGATAATGTTGCCGCATTTGGAAACATTGTTGACGGGAAACTGGACCCTACTCCCCTGGTCGACCCGAAGGAACAGGTCCTGGATATGGGGGAGGGTTTTAGCGTCTTCCAGACCCAAAAGGGTTTTAACGGTACCGGGGATGGAAATAAAGGCCCGTTCCGCACTGGTCCATTGTCGCAGGGGCTCCAGGCCGTTCGGTTTGTCCCCCAGGGCTACCGCGATAGCGGCCCGTACGGGTTCTACCCCCGAAGCGTAGGGGTAGGTCCAGCCGGACATGTATCCCCCGGAAAGACGGGCGGCGATTTCGCCGACCATGGGGCCCTGGCCCGTGAGCTTTATATCCCCCTTGGCGGCCCCATGGGTAATCCCCAGGGCTCGGATGGCTTGGAAAAAGACATCGGTTATCCTTTTCTGATCCTCCCATCCCACCTGGGTCGGCATGGTATGCCCCATTTCTATAAAGTAGGGGGGGAAAACTATATGCCGGTCCGCGATACCGCAAAGGGTGATCTGGCCCCGGTATACGATCGCGTCCAGGGAAAATTCCGGACCTTCCATGAATTCTTCCACGATCGCCCGTCCAGACCGGGAGAAGCGAAGGGCATCCTCCACCGCCGGGGCCAGGTCCCCTGGCCCATCCACCCGGCGACAGCCCCGGGCTCCCATATTGTCCACCGGTTTTACCACCACCGGAAACGGGAACGGTAACCCCGACGGGGAGGCGGGAATCTCGGTAAGGACCACAAAATCGGGGGATGGGACCGAGGCCTCTTTAAAACGCCGACGCATCCGTTCCTTGTCCGAAGCGTCCAGGGCGTTTTGGAATGGTATCCCTGGGAGGCCTACTTTTTCCGCCACGTAGGCCACGGTGGCCGAAAAATCCGTACCGGCGGTTACAACACCCCCTAAGCCCCCATCCTTCACAAGGGTTTGGGCGTAGGCGGCGATGGCTTCCCGGTCCTTTAAATCGATGGGTACAAAGATATCCGCCCAGGACGAACAGGGGGCCTTAGGGTCCCCGTCCACCACGACGGCTTCTAGGCCCCGTTCTTTAGCGAACCGGATGGCCGGCCCCTGCATTATTCCCGCGCCAAGGATCAGTATGCGTTTAGCCATGGGGTACCTCGTTCATTTTAACAGCGTAAACCTCAAAGGTGTCCCCCAGGCGAAAAAGCCTGCTTAGGCCGTACAAAATTCCGTAGAGGGGTCCTCGAGGTTCCTTTATTAGGGGTCCCAATAGGGGAAACCGTTCTGGATGATGGCCCGTAACGACAATTTTCGCAAGGGCAAACCCGTATCTCCGCAGTATTTTTTTTGTCCGCCCGGGCTCCCAAAGGGTCCAATGATCCGGCGGACTGGAACGTAAAAAGGCGGCAGGTCGAAACCTCCCCGAAATTCCGGAAAAAGAGGGGGTAGCCAGGGCCAGAAGACCCCGGGGACGGAGAATTTTCGAGGCCCCCTGGAGGGCCTCCCCTAAATCCGACAAATGTTCGATCACGTACCAGAGACTGACCACGTCAAAGCCCTGGGATGGAAGGTCCCGTACCGTATCGGGGGAAGGAAAGAAACCCCGCTGGGCAGGGATACGGAGTTCCTTGACCACGTAGGATACCGCGTCTTCCGCCGGATCGATGCCCCGGCAGTCGAAGCCCCAGTCCCGCGCTTCCGCGAGAAAGGCACCGTAGGCGCAACCGATATCCAGCAGTCCCGGCACCCTTTGCCCGCCCCTGGAGACCGGTGTGGGGGAGGGCTTGGGGGCGGAGCCTGGCGGAACCTGTAGAGCCGGTGGAACCGGAAATAAACCGTTTTTTTGAACAATCCCCTGGATAACCCCTAGTCGTCGACGGGCCATCCGCCGGAGGTTGGGAAAGTCCTCCAAATAGGTCTTCCCGTATTGTTTTTTATAATCCTCAAAAAAATACCGTTCTTCGTACTGGATCGGGGGCGATTTTGGGCGGACCATATAGACCATCCCGCAGGCGCCACAACGCCGGTAGGTACGGTCGTTTAACCGCCGTAGGACCGAGGAAGCCGTGGCGTTCCGGTCAGCGCACAGGGGGCACCGGGCCCGGGAAACGAAATCAAAGGAACCGATGAGCGACGATAGGGTATCCCCTGTCTCGGGGGCGGTGACGGGGGCGGTCTCGGGGGCGGTGACGGGGGCGGTCTCGGGGGCGGTCTCGGGGACGGGGGCGGAGGCCGCCGTGGCCGCAGGAACGGGGGCGGCCGCGGCGGTTTTTTCGGCGATACGGGCGAGCCGTTGAAGGTCCAGGGAAAAACCGCCCAGATGGGCGTTTAACCGGGCGGCCGCCCGGCGGCCAAGGCCGGCGCTGTAAAACCCCCGGGAAAGGGCCAGCCTTTGGTGGTACGCCGTGGGGGAGACCAACAGCACGGGGAGCCGGGCGTGGGCCGCTTCGAAGGCCGTAAGGCCAAAGTGGGTCACCACCAGGTCGTACTCCGCCAGGTGTTCCGCCAGATCGTTCTGGGGCAAAAGGATACGAATGCCCAGGGCGGTCAGGGGTTTTACCACCCTATCTTCGTAGTCCTCCGCGGTCAAAAGGGGATTCCGGGGCCCCAGGAGGAGGGAAACCTCTAGACCCTTGACCCGGGCCAGGGAAAGGGCCGAGGGAACCGAAAGGGCCTGGGCATCCTCGGAACCTAGGGTGATTAAAACCCTCAGGGGCCCGGTTTCGCCGTCGGAGGGCTGGGGTATCCGCATGAAGTGGGGACGCCGGTTTTTGGGCAAAAAAAGCAAGGCCGGATCGGCCAGGTTGGCGGGGGAAAAGCCTGGAGGCGGGGGGAGGCAATCGATAAGAAAATCAAAGGCCCCCCGTTCGGGGCCCCCTTCATCGATACCCACCAGGGGCCCTAGGGCGGACCAGCGATGAAATTCCTCGGGGGAAGTTTGAAAACGGTCTAAAACGATCGCGGTCCAGGGGATGGACTGTTCCCCCATTTCGGGGGGAAGCAAAAGGCCCTCCGTACCCGGGAGGTTGACCCCAGCGGAGGGGCGGCTAAAAAGATAAGCCTCCGCCCCCTGGGATCGAAGCTCCTGGACTAAGCGTAGGGATCGAACGAGGTGCCCGCCCCCCCTTCCCGGTTCCACCGCCGGGACGATCAAAAACTTCTTTTCCCCTCCCCTCACGGTTTTTGCTCCTCGGTCGAAAAGAATCGTTTATACACCCGGATAATGTCCTGGCCTCGGAACCGTTGTTCCCCCTCCAGGGCTTCGTAGAGCCCCTGAGCCCGTTCATAATCCCTTTGGGTATCCACGGTTATGCGAAGCTGGGGACCCCGCCACCGTTTGGGCGCCAGGGGTCGATGGAGGAGGAACCGTTCCGGATGTCCGTACAGGTATGGGCATACGTGTTCCCGTTCAAAGGGTTCGCGGGCTTCCCGGGACGCCGTATAGAGGGCTTCTGAGCGGATCACCTCGACCCCCGCCCCGTAGGGGGTGGCTCCGTAGGCGCCGTAGTCCGCCTCTTCTTTCTCCGTCTCTTCCATCAACGCCGCCGCCGCGTCGGGGAATACAAAGGGGTTGTCCCCGGTGGCTCGAACGATCCACCGGGCATCGAACCGTTGGGCGGCCCCTCTGAATCGATCCAGGACGTCTTCTTTGGATCCCACAAAGAGGGAAAAACCCGCCTCCTCCGCCAGGGGCGCGAAGGCGGTTTCCGAATCCTGAGGGCAGGCCAACACGCGACGATCGCAGGGAAATCGGGACAGGGCTTCCATCACCCGAAGGACCATGGGTCGGCCGCCGAGGGGTAGCAGGGCTTTTCCCGGAAGACGGCTGGAGTCGAGTCGGGCCTGAAGGATGAGGACGGTCATGGCTCCACGGGCTCCCACAATTCGGTCACCTTCCGGGCGTCGCAGTGGAATCGAAACCGGTTCGTTTGGACCCACGTTCGGGCTTCCGTAAAGTCCTCCCACGCGGCCATGGGGCTCTCGCCGGATCGGAAGAGGTAGGAGGGAAAACGACGGAAGGGAATATAGGCGCTGTCGCCCCGAAACACCGGTAGGAGGTTTTTTAGGTAAAAACGTTTATACCCCGGGGCGTTGGTCACATCCTGGGGGGGAAGTTCCGCGTCAAAAACCACCTTGATAAGCTGGGTGGATCGAATTTCTTCTCCCCACAGGTGGGCTCGAAACCCAAAATCCATCATCTGCCAGTAGGGAGCCTTGATCGTTTCGTCAAACCCTCCCAATCGAATAAATTTTTCCCTATCGTAAATGCCGATACCGTCGAAGGGGTATAACGTGGGGAGCCCCTCTTTTACGGGTGAAAAGGGTATTGTTTTGAGGGAATTTCTAAAAAAAGCCGGGGCGATCAGTGAAGGGAGGGTTTCAAAGCGGCTGTTTTGAAGGGTCGGAACCGTACAGAGCCGTTCGGAGGCCGCTGAGGGGGAATTAGAAAAAAGCCGCTCGGCGATCCGGTGTACGCCCCCGCTCTGCAAAAGCCGGGTATCGTTCCAAAGAATAAAAAAAAGAGGACTTTTTAGTTCCGAAACAGCCAGGTTGATCTCTTCCCCCAGGGTAATTTTTTCCTTAAGCAGGAGAAATTTCACAAAGGGGAACCGGATCGACAGTTCCTCCACGTCGTAGCTTTCCCGGGGGCCCTCCACGGAGATGACGTAATCAAAGGCCGCCTTTTCACATTCCTTAAAAACCGAACGGCGAAGGTAGCGCCCCCCCCGATTGAGAATAATGGCCGATAAGCCCGAATCCCCGTTCCGAACGGTTCCCCCCACGGCGGTGTAGGAGGTTTTGGATTCGTTAAAAGTTGTAGGTATAGTATTCATCACACTCCGCGCAAAGGTTATTGTAGTTTTGAGCCAGGTGTTCCCGATAGACGGCCTGACCCCGGTTCCAAATGGTTTCCAAGGTTTCCGCAAAAACGTTTCCCAGGGGATAGGCACCCCGCAGATCCTCCCGGCACAGGGGGACCGAACCATCGATGAGGATGGACATATCCCGTAACAGGTGCCAGCAGGGCCGACGCTTAATCGGTGAAAGGTCCGTGGCTTTTTTAGGGGGCAGAAAACCACAAAAGTGGTCGTATTTTTGAATAATCACCTTGGCCTTGGTGGACTTCCAGGTTCGGTAAAATTTCTCCATGTCGTCCTCCCCCCCCTGGATGCGTACGGCCTGGACGTACACGTTTTCGGGAAACCGGGGGAGAAGTTCGTTCACAAACCCATGGGCCTCCGAATATCCACTGCCCCGGAGCTTTTGATAGAGGTCCTGGTCCTCCGAATCCAGGGATACGATCCACGAAAGGGGCGCCATACCGGTGAACCGCCGGGGGGCCCCGTGGGCGTATTCGGTAATTTCATCCAAGGTGGATCCCTTCCAACCGATCCCCGAGGTTTCTATCACCAACGAAAGCTCCCTCCGGTCCAAAACGGCCCGTACCATCCGGGATATTTGCGGGTGCAGGGACGCTTCGCCCCAAAGGGAAAGGTCGATAACCCCATCGCCTGAAAAATCGACGATTCGATCCAACAAAGCCTCGAACCGTGGGATTTCCATAAAATCGTCCCGTTTCAAAATAGAAGGGCTCCCCTCGGAGCCCATCAGGGGATAGGGGCAGAGGGAACAAACCTGGGGACAGGGGCCCGCTATTTGAATAGCGTAAAATGCCGGGAAGGTCCGCAATAGCTCTCCCCTGGTCTGGAGGATTCGGTCCAAATCCTGGGCGTTTGTGAACCCCGCCGATCGGAGGGAGCGGATCAAGGCTAGGTTTCGCTTTGAATCCGCGGCCAGGGTAAGCCTATGGGGTCGTAAATCCACGGGAGAAAGTTCCGTTTCGATATCGAAGGAATTGATATCCCTTTGGAGGACCGAAAAAAGGGTGTCCCGTTCCACGGGAGCCGGGTCATCGGGGGCCAGTTGGGCCAAGGCGGAGGCCGTGCTGGGGGCTAGAAGTTCGGGGGCCAACCCCTGGGGCCACCCGTCGGCGTAGGAATACTCGGCGCCGTAGCGGAAATGCCGGTCCGCCAGGGCTTGGGCCAGGGGAAGATCCAAAAAGGGATAGTCGGCCCAGGTGTAGTACAGGCCATCGTATCCCTGGGAAAGTCGAGCGAGCCTTTCGAGCAGCTTTCCCACGGTCCATCGATCGGACCGTTCCAGACGGACCGATTCGTCCAGGGGAGGCAGGGTTTGATCGTCCATCAGCAGGACCGTTTCGACGACCCCAGGAAAGGCTTTGGCCCGTTCTACGGCCAGGGACAGGGCGCTGGGGGACGATCCTGGGGTGGTATCCTCCCCGTCCAGGCTCACCAGAGCTTGGGGACGCAGGGAGCCTCCAAATAAAACGGATAGGGCTTTCATATCCTTCAATGTATCGGCAGAAGAGGAGTTGGCCAATAGCGTTGCGCTAGTTCTGATCAAAGAATATACTCAGGGACATGGAAGAAAATCGGCCCCTAACCGTATCGGAGATCACCGAACTCATTCGGATTTCCCTGGAGGGAAGTTTTGACCGTATTACGGTGGAAGGAGAGGTATCCAACTGCCGCCCCTCCAGCACGGGACACCTTTATTTTGTATTAAAGGATCGACAGGCGGTGCTTCAGGCGGTCATGTTCAAAAATCGGCTCCGTTCCCTGGATTTTGAGGTGGCCGATGGTCTTTTGGTCCGGGCTACGGGGAGCATTTCGGTGTACGCCCAGCGGGGAACCTACCAACTTATCTGCGAAAGTCTACAGAGGGCGGGAACGGGGGATATTTTAGCCCTGTTGGAAGAACGGAAACAACGACTCGCCCGGGAGGGCCTTTTTGACCAGGCCCGGAAAAAACCCCTACCCCGGTTTCCTCAAACCGTCGCCGTGGTCAGTTCCCCCACCGGGGCGGCGATCCGGGATATCCTCAACGTACTGCAACGCCGGGCCGCGGGGATTCGGGTCATCATCCTCCCCGCTCCGGTCCAGGGAACCGACGCGGCGCCCATCATCGCCCAGAGGATCGGGCAAGCGAATCGGTGGAATTTAGCGGAGGTACTTATCGTTGGGCGGGGCGGCGGGTCCCTGGAAGATCTGCTCCCCTTTTCGGAGGAGGAGGTGGTCCGAGCCATCGCCGAATCCCGAATCCCCGTCATTAGCGCCGTGGGCCACGAGATCGATTGGGCCCTCTCGGATTTCGCGGCGGACCTTCGGGCCCCAACCCCATCGGCGGCGGCGGAGCTGGTCAGCCAAAACAGGGCGGAGGCTTTGGAACGGGTCAGGGATTGTAAGGATCAAATGTACCGGGCCATTAAGGCTAAAACCGATCGGGCGCGGCTTTTGGCGCGGCCCTTTGCCCGGGAAGATTTGGAGTTTCGGTTTCGAAGCATCCTCCAACCCCGGCTGGTTCGCTTCGACGACGCAAAGGAAAATTTACTGCTGGCCCTTTCGGATCGGATACGGGAAGGACGTCGAAGGCTAGAGCTGGCCGTGGCGTCCCTGGAGGCGGCCAGTCCCCGAGCCATTTTGGAACGGGGCTTTTCCGTGGTGGTGAACCAGCGAACCGGCCGGATCCTCCGGGACGCGGCCACCGTGGAACTGGGGGACCCCCTGTTGATCCAACCGGAACGGGGTCGCCTGGTAGCCCGGACAGAAAAAACAGAACAGGAGAGAGGGGAATGAAAAATTTCGAAGAACGATTAGAAAAATTGGAAGCCCTGGGGCAGAAAATCCGCCAAACCGAAGTACCCCTGGACGAGGCGCTCAAGGCCTTCGAGGAGGGGGTTAAACTGGCGAAATCCCTGGAAAAGGACCTGGAAAAAATCGAAAGTCGGATAGAAATTTTGATGAACGGCCCGGCCGCGCCGGAGGATGAAACGCCGGAGTTGGAGCTGTTCGACGATAAGTCCTAAGGGGGAGGGAAAACCATGGCCCAAGAAACAGTCGAGACGCCCCTACATCGCCGTTCCGTCCAGGTTTTAAACCCCGAGGTGGCCCGGAAAATCGCCGCCGGAGAGGTAATCGATAGGCCTGCGGCCCTGGTACGGGAGCTCGTAGATAACAGCATCGACGCGGGGGCCACGGAGATCGAAGTGGCGGTGGAAGGAGGCGGAAGTCTCCGCCTCGAAGTGATCGATAATGGAATCGGCATGACCCGGGAGGATCTGGACCTCTGCTGGCTCCCCCACGCGACAAGCAAAATACGGACCATCGAGGATCTTTCTTCCGCCGAAACCCTGGGCTTTCGAGGGGAAGCCCTGGCGGCAATTTCCGCGGTGGCCCATCTAGAAATGGTCAGCTCTATCGACGGGCGGGAAGCCTGGAAACTGAACGTGGGTCCCGGCGTTTCCGGTTCGGGGGCCCCAAGGATAGAGGTAGCCCAACGGCAGAGGGGTACCAGCGTCCGGGTTTCGGGGCTCTTCGATTCTATTCCCGCAAGAAAAAAATTTTTAAAACGGGAGGGCGCGGAGGCAAACCTGTGCCGCCAAGCCCTCATCGATAAGGCCCTGGCCTTTCCGAACCTGGGCTTCCGTTATCTGAACGGCGGGACCCTTCAGCTGTTTCTGCCCCCGGTTGAAACCTTTAAGGATCGGTTTTCCACCACGGTCCTTCGGGAAAGGGAGGGGACCTTTCTCCACGAAATATCCACTATGGGGGACGGTTTTTCGGTCACCCTGGTGGTTGGGGGGCCCGAATTAAGCCGCCGGGACCGGAGGGCCCAATTTGTGTTCGCCAATGGCCGACGAATACTGGAATTTTCCATCCTCCAGGCCCTGGAATTTGGGGTCCAGGGTTGGTTCCCCAACGGGGAACACCCCATAGGGGCGATTTTTATCGACATAGACCCGGCCCTGGCGGATTTTAATATCCACCCAGCCAAACGGGAAGTCCGGTTCAAAGACGGCTCGTCGATCCATCACCGGATTACCACCGCCCTCCGGGATTTCTTTCACCGCCGTGGGGCCACGACCCTGGGCTTCCCTGCGGAGTCTCCCCAGGGAAGCCCCAGCCAAGTCGGGGAATACCGGAGTCCGGAAGGCGCGTTCCCCCACCCTTCCTTTTACCGATCCGGGGCTCCCATAGAAACAACCTACGGCGAAGGTGAAACCAGGGCTTCCCGTCTAGCCCTGGAGGCCCTGTTGGAACAGCCGCCCCCCTTCCCCTCAAGACCCGTAATCCAGGCCCCCGTTGAACCGTTGGAAAATGGCGCCTCCGAGGTTCGCTACCTGGGACAGCTTTTTAACCTGTTTATTCTGGTGGAACATCGTCAAAACCTCTACATCATCGATCAACACGCGGCCCATGAACGGATCCTCTATAACCGTTTTATCGATCATCCGCCCCCGGTTCAGGAATTATTGGTACCCATCCCCTTTCGTACGGAAACGGAGGAGGAGGATTCGTTCCTCCGGGACCTTCAAAAAAATTTGGAGGAATTGGGGGTCCGTCTGACCCAGGAGGGAGACGGGACGTGGCGGATCGACGCCCTGCCCGCACCCTGGCGGGCCACGGATAGCGAAACGGTTCAAACGATTCTGGCCCTCCGGGAGGGGAGTGAAAACCCGGTAGAACGGTGGCGGGCCACCATGGCGTGTAAGGCGGCGATAAAAGACGGCGACACCTTGGATAGCGCAACGGCCCTGGAGCTAGCCCGGGAGGCCCTGGGTCTGCCCATCCCCCTCTGCCCCCACGGCAGACCTATCTGGAAAAAAATTGAAAAACAGGAACTACTGGCGGCGGTCCGTCGGACCTAGCAGGTTGTCGGACCTAGGATAACGTCGAAGTAGCGGGGCTTTGGGCTTCTAACAACCCAAAATAGAGGTCCTCGAACCGCTGGGCGATCCTCCGCCAATCGTTGTGGATTCGGACGTATTCTTTCCCCTGCAGGGCCCGTTGGGCCCGCTCCTCCGGATGATTAAGGGCGTACGCCAGGGTTTGAGCCAGGGCTTCGGGATCCCGGGGGGGGACGATCCACCCGCCGCCGGAATGCTGTACCAGTTCGTTGACCCCCGGTAAATCCGAAACCACCACCGGAAGCCCCATGGCAAGGGCCTCCAGTTGAACGATCCCAAAGGCCTCCAGTCGAACGATCGAGGGGAGCACAAAAACCGACGCCTCCGCGTAACGCCGGTACAGGGTTTCCTGATCCACCGGTCCCATGAACCGGACCTGCTCTTCCAGGTCCAAATTTTTAACTAAAAGCTTTAATAATAGGCTATCCTCCCCACTGCCCACGATGGTTAAGAGGAAGGGGACCCTTCGGTCCTTTAAAATTTTGGCCCCCTGAATCAAATAGACCAAGCCCTTACTGGCCACCAGGCGCCCCACGTACAGCACTTCCTGGGGATTTCGGCGCACCGATTCCAGATGAAGCCGCTGAAACGCCTTTTCAAATTCCCCTAGATGAACCCCGATGGGAATAACCTGGTACCGTTGGTTCTTTAGAACCGACGACGATTCGGCGTAGGATCGGGTAGTAGCCACGATAGCGTCAATTTTTCGAAGAGAAAGTTGGGCGGATTTGTGAAAATATTTTTCTATCATCCTTTTGGAGGGCGGTGGAAGTTTAAAAAAACCGAATTGGTCGGCTAAATAAACGTCGTTATGGTACGTCAGAACGTGGGGAATACCTCGAAGCCGGGTGGCTTGGTTAGCGAAAAAAAAGGATGGGGCGTGGGAATGAATTATATCGAAGGCCCTTAATTTTTTGGTGGGAAAAAGGGCCGCGTAGGGAGCGTAGGGTACCCAGAGGGAGGGAACTCGAACCACAGTTACCCCCGATCGATCGTAGGCCCCCTTGGGTCCGGGGTAGGCGGTAAAAATGGTGATATCGTGGCCCCGTTCGGCCAAGGCCTGGGAAAGATCATCGACGTACCGTTCGGTTCCCCCTAAATGGGGAAAATAAAAGGCCGTTAGCATGGCGATCTTTAGCTTTTTTCGCATTCCTATTTCCCTACCACCGTGGATCTCGCTAGCCGTTGTTTATCCCCGTAGGTCTTTAGGAAAAAAACGATTAAACCAAACCCCATATGAAGATAATACGTGGCGAGTCTCCACATCAATATAAGCACGGCGGTCATCCCGGGGGCTCCGGTCATCCCGGAAAACACCAAGACATACCCCCCTTCCACACCCCCACTACCACCGGGGGTGGGTACATAATACACCACCAGGTTTAAAATCACAAAGGCCACCATAAAGTGAAGGACCTGAATATCCGGTGAAATGGAATGGTAAAACATAAACACCAGGGAAAGGGCCTGCAGAACTATGTTAACAAAACCTAAGAGGAGATCCAAAACCATGATGTACAATTTTTCCGACCAGAGAAAAGCCACATCCCGCCGCAGTTCCATGGACCAGCGGTGGAACACCTCGGCCCAATTTGTTCTTTTGGTAACCCGTTGAATAAGGCGTCCCAATAGGGTCCGGTCTATTTTAAGCAACAGCCGACCAAAAAAATCTGGCCGAACCAGGGTTAGCAGTAAAACAAGGCTAAAAACAAGGGATACGAAAAATCCTAAAAAGAAAAATTCCCGACCCACCCTCAGGTTACCCGCGATGCTAAAAGCCACGGGTACGCCCAGTAAAAAAATGACCACACTGGTCATCATAAATTCCACATGCCGAGAAAGGACCACGTTGGTCGCTTTTTTGCTATCGATTCCCACCGTGGTTAAATGGTATACCTGGTACGGTTGTCCCCCCGAAGCGAAGGGGGTTAGGTTGGAAAAGAGGACCACCGAGACGCTGTTGAAAAAAGCGTCGCCAAAGGAGATCCGGTTGCCAAATTGGGTTAACACTAATTTCAGGCGAATTGAATCGACGAGGTAAATAAAAAAATAACAAGCAAAAGGAACAAGGATCGTAAGAACATCAACCTTGGAAAAGGACCGTAGGATTTCGCCAAAATCCAAAAAAAAGGCGATGCCCACATTTACGACTAATCCGACAATAAGCGCAATCAGTATCGATCGTACAAAAAATTTATTGTCGGTGGAAACCATTACTTTTTCCTAATTTAATGCCGGGAACGGGATTTGAACCCGTACCCCCTTGCGGGGAGGGGATTTTAAGTCCCCAGTGTCTACCATTCCACCACCCCGGCTCCACTTGTATATTACCCAGGACCTTTAGTATGGTCAAGATAATATGGCGGTTATTTTTACGGATTTCCACGCCCATCTTTCCCTGCTCGAGGAGCGGAGAATAGGGACACAAAACTTTTTAAAGGACCTCTTTTCCCAGGGATTTGGGGGCATCCTCGACGTGGGAACCGAGGCCGACGATTTGGATCGCCGGGTGGCCCTCTTTGGATCTTGGCCGGCGATTCGTTTTAGCGCTGGCATTTGGCCGTCTCCGCAGGCCATTGGCGACGCGAAGGCCTCGGTGGAACGGCTTAAACAATCGATTAAACGGGCACCCCGGGGAATTTTGGTAGCCCTGGGGGAATGCGGCTTGGATCGCTTTCATAACCGGGGGGATGATGGGTTGGTCAGGGGAGAAATCGAGCTCTTTGAACTTCAGATTCAGCTGGCCCTGGAACTCGATCTACCGGTGATCGTCCATTCCCGGGACGCGGCCCAGGAAACCCTGGAGATACTCCAACGGTACCCCACCGCCCGGGGGGTTATCCACTGTTTTTCCTACGGGAAGGATGAGGTTCGTCGGTTTTTGGACGCCGGATGGTACCTGTCCTTCGCGGGCAACGTGACCTATAAAAACGCCGAGAACCTACGGGAGGCCCTCCGTTTTGTAAGCGTTGATAGGCTTTTATTAGAGACCGACTCGCCCTACCTTTCGCCGGTTCCCCATCGGGGACAGAGCGCTAATCCGGGGATGGTAGAAGTTACGTACCGATTCGTCGCCGACCTGCGGGGCCTTCCCGTGGAACAGCTAGCCGAATCGGTACGGATAAACGGCTCGAAGATCTTCGGCTTCCCTACTCCGCCTTGATTACGTTGGTGGGGCAAGAATCAATAGCTTCCTGGATCTTTTTTTCATATTTTGAGTAATCCACCCCCGCTTTTACTACCATTTTGTCGGGGATTTCAAACACCTCGGGACAAATGGATTCGCAGTTCCCGCAGGAAATGCACTCATCGGAACTTTCGTCCAGCCAAACCTTCGAAATAGCCATACAAGGCCTCCTTACGATAAAATTATGGAGATTTTTAACAACCAGGGTTTTAAAAATCCCCTAGGAATTGGAAAACCGTACCCGGGTTTCCGGATCTTGATTAACAAAGCAAACCACCACCAAAATCGGCCGCAGGCCGATGAGAGCCCCTACCCGTAAATCATCCGCCGAATTTGCCTAAGGCTTAAGGGGGGAGACATGAACCTTCGGCTCCGTAGCTCCCGGTGTATAATACTATAAATGACGGGATTTTCAAGCCCCTGCCGTTGCAGGCGTATGTGCCGAGACCGGACCCACTCTTCCATCGTGGAACCGTATTCGTGGAGTACCTCTTCCACGATCCGTTCACATACATTTTTATCCAGGCCGTAGCGCTGGGAAATCCGGGTCACCAAGTCTTGATCAGCCTGGTAGGTAACCAATGATGTAGGATCCATAGGCGCAAGTATGGATATAATGAGGCCCTTCGCGCAAGGGTCGCGAAGGGCCAAAGGAGCCTCGTTTATGTAGTCCTACGGGCTCCTACAGATCGAAGAGCAGATCCTCGTAGGTTGGGAAGGGCCAGGCCTTTTTGGCCACCAATTTTTCCAACGAATCGGCCCGGGAACGGAGGGCGGCCATTTGGGGAACCACCTTTTCCCGGTAGGTTTTAGCCTGGGTAAAGGGATCCTCAATTTCCTGCGCGTCCACTAGCACCCGCTCGAGCTTTTCGGTTTCTTCGTAGAGTTCCCCCGCGAGTTCGGCGATCCGTTTTGTCCGTTTTTCCTGGGGGGCGCTTACCGCGCCTACGGCGGCCAGAGAAGCGGCGTCCCGGGCCAGCGAAGCGGCAAAGGAACTTACCGCGGGGAAAATCATCCGTTTTGCCATATCGACCATCACACCCGCTTCGATATTGACCTGTTTGGAGTACCGTTCCAGATAGATGTGGTAACGGCTTTCCATCTCTTCCTTGGTCAAAACTTTGTGGGTCTCAAAAAGGGTGATGATTTCGTCCCGAACCAAAACGGGGAGCGCGTCCACCGTGGCCCGCACGTTCGGGAGCCCCCGACGTTCCGCCTCCCGTACCCATTCTTCCGAATATCCGTTCCCGTTAAATACCACCCTCCGGTGTTTGGAATAGGAATCCTTTACCAGGGCTTGTATTTGAGAAATTTTGTCCGGAGCCTTTTCCAATTTATCGGCGAATTCGGAGAGCACCTGGGCGACGGCGATGTTAAGGTACGTATTCGGCGTGGCGATGGACTGGGAGGAACCGACCATGCGGAATTCAAACTTATTCCCCGTAAACGCGAAGGGGCTGGTACGGTTCCGATCCGAAACGTCCATGGGAAGGCTGGGAAGGCTGGTGACCCCCAACTGAATTTTTCCCGAGGGTCCCGATTTGGAGCTACTCTTTCCCTCCACAATATTATCTAAGATTTCCGATAGGGGTCCTCCGAAAAAGATGGAGACTATAGCGGGAGGCGCCTCGTTGGCCCCCAAGCGGTGATCGTTTCCCGCAGTCGCGGCGGAAGAACGGAGCAGAAGGGCGTAACGGTCCACCGCTTCCACCACCGCCGTGGCGAATAAGAGGAACCGGGCGTTGGATTCGGGGTTTTCACCGGGTTCCAACAGGTTAATACCGTCGTCGGTGGCCATGGACCAGTTGTTATGCTTTCCCGAACCGTTTATCCCCGCGAAGGGTTTTTCGTGGAGCAGGGCTTCCATACCTTGTCGGCGGGCGACCTTCTTTATGGTCTCCATGACCAATTGATTGCCGTCCACCGCCACGTTGGTGGTGGTAAAAATGGGAGCGATTTCAAATTGATTCGGGGCGACCTCGTTGTGCTGGGTTTTGGCGGCCACACCGACCTTCCACAACTCGGTGTTCAATTCCCGCATAAAAAGGGCTACCCGTTCTTTGATGGCCCCAAAGTAATGGTCCTCCATTTCCTGTCCCTTGGCGGGCATGGAACCGAATACCGTACGACCGGTAAGCATCAAGTCAGGCCGGGCGTCGAAATATTTTTTGTCCACCAAAAAATATTCCTGCTCGGGACCCACGGTGGTGGTTACCCGTTTAGAACTGGTGTTACCCAGAGCCCGAAGGATCCGTAGGGCCTGGACGTTTAGGGCGTCCATGGACCGGAGCAGGGGAACCTTCTTATCCAGCGCGTGGCCGTAGTAGCTTATAAAAGCCGTGGGAATGCAGAGGGTGGTTCCCGTGGGGTCCTGCTTTAAAAAAGCGGGGCTGGTAACATCCCAGGCGGTGTACCCCCGGGCCTCAAAGGTGGCCCGCAAACCCCCGGAGGGAAAACTGGAAGCGTCGGGCTCCCCTTTTATAAGCTCCTTTCCCGAGAATTCCATCAGGACCTTTCCGTCCTGGGTGGGGGAAATAAAGGAGTCGTGTTTTTCCGCCGTTAAGCCCGTCAGGGGATGGAACCAGTGGGTATAGTGGGTAGCCCCCTTATCGATGGCCCAGTCCCGCATGGAGGCGGCTACCACCTCCGCTACCTCCAGGGTTAATTCCTTTTCTCCCGCCTGAACCGCCAAAATTTCCTTAAAAATATTTTTCGGCAGTCGTTCCCGCATTACCGAATTGGAAAAACAGTTGGACCCGTAGAGGGTGGTTACCGAGGTTTCCGAAAAATCAACTGACCCGTTCATGTTCGCTCCTTATAAAGTATGAGTCTCCTCTAAAAACTGATGTTTTTAGAATTGTCTCAAGTATGTGCAGGGGGTTTCAAATCAGCTTGGCTCTTGAGGCCCCCATAGATATATAGCAATTATCATGCCAATTATTTTAATTGCTGAGGTAGTTTTATAAAAACGACTTATTTCTAAGAATAAAATTTCTTTAAGTTCATTCTATGAGTCCCCTCTAAAAACCGATTGTTTTTAGAGGGGACTTAAGCAATTCCTTACAGGAATTGCGATTTCAGCGGAACAATTCTAAAAACTGATGTTTTTAGAATTGTTTCTTCTGTAAATAAAGATAAAGTGAATTGAAAAACTACCACAAAGGGGAGGGAGCTCTCAAGGGTTTATTATTTTCGCGAGCCCCGAGGATATTACGGTATTTTAAAATAGAAAGAGGAATAACCCTACATTTTTGTAGGAACCCCTAAGGTTTCCTACAAAAATGTGGTTCTCTTTTTAACCAATAGCCGTGGACCCCGTTTCTCCGGTTCGGATTCGTATACAATCTTCCAGGGGAAGGATAAATATTTTCCCGTCCCCAATTTCCCCTGTGCGGGCCCCCCGGATTATGGCGTCCACGGTGGGTTGTACGAAGGAATCGTTAACGGCGATCTCTATCCGGACTTTCTTTAATAAATTTACCTCTATATCCACCCCTCGGTAGCTTTCGTGAAAGCCCTTCTGCTGACCGCACCCCATGGCGTTGGTCACGGATATCTTAAAGACCTCCGAACGATACAATTCTTGCTTAACATCGTTAAGCTGATGGGGCTGTATGTACGCGATAATTAATTTCATTCGAACCCTCCTTACATATTGCTAAAAATCTGGAAACCCGAGTAGGCCTCCGACTTATGTTCGCTCAGGTCCAACCCCATCAGTTCATCCTTCGCGGAAACCCTCAATCCCACGGTATTTTTAATCAACAAAAACAGGAGTAAACTCACGATACCCGCCCACAATCCCACGGTAACTACCCCTAAGGCTTGAACCCCCAGTTGAGAAAATCCACCACCGTGGAGCAATCCTACGGAAACACCCTCCACGTTACCCCAAATACCCACCGCGAGGGTCCCAAAGATCCCGTTTACCAGATGTACCGATACGGCCCCAACAGGATCGTCTACCTGAATAATTTTGTCGATAAACTCTACCGATAAAACCACCAGGACCCCAGCGATGAGGCCTATGACGACGGCCGCCCCCGGAGAAACCACCGCGCAGGGGGCGGTGATCGCCACGAGCCCCGCGAGGGTTCCGTTCATGGTCATGGAAGCGTCGGGTTTTTTAAACCAAAACCACGAAAACAGGAGAGCCGCCACAGCACCCGCGGACGCGGCCAGGGTCGTGGTTACCGCGACCCGGGCGATATCAACGCTGGTACCGGAAAGGGTCGATCCAGGATTAAAGCCGTACCATCCAAACCAAAGGATAAAAACACCTAGGGCCGCTAAGGGGATGTTATGACCCGGAAAAGCCTTAACATTCACTTTTCCACCGACCTTTACGTACTTTCCCGTCCGGGGACCTAAAACAATGGCCCCCATAAGGGCAGCCCACCCACCCACCGAATGGACCACCGTGGATCCGGCAAAATCGTGGAAACCTAGTTTGGAAAGCCACCCGCCGCCCCATGTCCAGTGCCCAGAAATAGGATAAATAAATGCGGAAATGAAAACCGTATAGATTAGATAGGATTTGAATTGGGTCCGTTCCGCCATGGCTCCCGAAACGATGGTTGCGGAAGTGGCGGCAAAAACCACCTGGAAGAACCAATTTCGATAAAAAGTTGGCTCCCCTAGGGGACCTTTAAAGAACTCCGAGAATCCCACTAACCCACCGAGGGAATCCACACCGTACATGAGACCCCAACCGATCATCCAAAAGACGATGGAACCAAAGCAAAAGTCCATTAAATTTTTCATGATGATGTTGGTGGCGTTTTTAGCCCGGGTAAGTCCCGTTTCAACTAGGGCAAACCCCGCTTGCATAAAGAACACGAGGGATCCGGTAAGGATTAACCAGATCATGTCCATGGCAGCGGTGAGGGATTGAACGTTTTCTTCCGCGAAGGCGCTCAGGCCTCCACAGAGGAGCAACGTTACGACGAGGGCAATTTTCTTGTTCACGGTTCTGTCCTCCAAAAAGTTTGATGCTTTATATTATGCAAGAACCGTGCCATCTAAATATCTTTTAATATTTCCTACATTTTTGTTTATTTTAAGAATATTTCGGGGTTTTGCAAATATTATCTAACAAATACAGTTTTTATTATAAATATTTCAAAAATGATACTTAAAATATTCCTACAATCTTGTAAATCAAACGCTTAAATTCCTACTTTTCCGTACCCCGATATAAACGCCAGTTGATCCCGTAGTGATGGACCCGTAATCCTATCTGCCGTTCCGTGATACCCAGTTGCCGGGCCGCGAGGGCCATATTGCCGGAACTGATCTTTAGGGCTTCGACGATCATTTCCTTTTCTAAACGGGACAGGGCCGCTTCCAGGGTCATGGTCGGTTCGGTGTTGGTGGATTGGGCCGACTGAAGACTGGGGGGAAGGTGAAAAGAATGGATTACCGTATCCTGCGAAAGAATCACCGCGCGCTCCATACAATTTTCCAACTCCCGGACGTTTCCGGGCCAATGGTAACTGGTCAGCAGGTCCAACGCGGGGCTGGATATACGTTTTATATTTTTCCCGTATTTTTGTCCGTATTTTTCCGAGAAATGGTCCGCCAACAAAACAATGTCGCTTTTTCGTTCCCGAAGGGGGGGAATATGGATAGGAAAGACGTTTAAACGATAGTAGAGATCCTCCCTAAAACGGAGGGATCGGACTTCTTCTTCCAGATTTCTGTTCGTGGCCGCGATAAGCCGGGCGTCAATTTTAATGGGCCGATTTCCTCCAACCCGTTCGATCTCCCGTTCCTGGAGGAATCGTAACAATTTTACCTGGACTGCCGCTGTCAATTCCCCGATTTCATCTAAAAATATGGTTCCCCCCTGGGCAAGCTCAAACCTTCCCTTCCGTAGCCCCACAGCGCCGGTGAAGGCTCCCTTTTCGTGACCAAATAGTTCGCTTTCGATAATCGATTCGGGGAGGGCGGAACAATTTATCTTAACCAGGGGCGCCTCGTTTCGACGGGAAAGCCGATGGATTTCCGAAGCCACCAGTTCTTTTCCCGTACCGCTTTCCCCGGTTATTAAAACCGTGGCGTCGCTGTCCGCTACCTGGGAAACCAGGTCAAAAACCGACCGGAGGGCCGTACTCCTGCCGATCAGGGAACTTTGGGGGGCCACGGTTAACTCGGAGGAATTCTTTTCGTCGCAGGCACCCCCTGAGGGATACCGACCGCCCTGCTCTACGATTCGTTCCCGCAATTTAGCGGAATCGGCTATCAGGGAAGATACTTTTTCTAACAGGACGTTATCCCTTGTCCGAATTTCCTCAAAATCCCCCTCCCCTAAACGACGTTCGGCGCTGAGGGTTCCGATAAGGGTGCCTCCAGAACGGATAGGAACGCAGTAGTAGGTAACCCCCGACAGATCTTCCCTGGAGCGGCCTCCAGCCCGGTTGAGAAACCGGGGTTCCTTGGCAAGATCCGGTACGGTGAGCGGCAATCCGGTTTCGAAAACCCGGCCCACCAGCCCTTCTCCAAACCGGTACCACCCCCGTTCCTTCTCTTCCGCCGTAAGCCCGTAGGCTTCCTCTATTTTGAGGAGCCCCGAGGAACGATCCAAGAGGGTAACCATACCCCGTCGAAGACCGTAGCGGACCTCTAAAAGACTCAAAAGGGGCCCCAGGGCGCTCCGTAACTCCACGTGTTTGTCCAGAGTTCGGACAATATCAAAAAGAAGCTCCAATTCTTCAATGTGCCGAAGAGTATCGTCATCTTCCCCTGAATCCTGGGCCATTAGGTACGACATGACCCTATTTTACTACAAAAATGTAGGAATACTCAAGGAGCGTCGGAATTTTAATTTCTAAAAAAGAAAAAAATTGACAAATTAAATTTTACGATATATTGTGTTTTTGAAATGGATAGTCTTTCTACACTAAGGAGGAAAAGATAATGTCCACCCTAATAGCGCTTTTCGCGCTGGCTCTCTATCTCGTTTTTTATTATACCTACGGCCGGACCATACGGGACAAGATTCTTAAAAGTTCCAACGCTCCGGACGCCCCCTCAAAACGGTTGAGCGATGGCGTCGATTACGTACCCTCGAATAAGTACGTCCTGTTCGGGCATCACTTCGCGTCCATAGCCGGCGCCGGACCAATTACGGGTCCCGCGATCGCCGTAGCCTGGGGCTGGCTCCCCGGACTTCTGTGGATTTGGTTCGGGAACGTGTTCCTTGGGGCCGTACACGATTATTTGGCGTTAACCGCCTCCATGCGGTACGACGGTCGGTCCATGCAATTTGTCGCCCAGGACCTGATCGGTAAGAAAGCCGGTCGGACCTTCGGTTGGTTTATCCTGTTCCTCTGTATCCTGGTCGTAGCGGCCTTCGGCGATATCGTCGCTGGACAGTTCGCGGTGGACGGACGGGTATTCTGGGCCTTCGTGTTCTTCTGCATCGCCGCGGTTATTGCGGGCTTTGCCATTTACCGGTCCAAACTGGGCCTTGGTTGGGGAACCTTGATCGGTGTGGCTCTGGTTATCGTAGCGTTTGCGGCGGGAAACCAGTTACCCGTCAAGTGGAGCAAGGACATCTACTTCCTCATTATCTTTATCTATATTGTGTTAGCGTCCACCCTCCCGGTCAACCTTTTGCTTCAACCCCGGGACTACCTTTCTTCCTTCTTCCTCTACTTTGGTCTTTTAACTGGCGGTATCGCCGCCCTTATCAGCCTCCACCCCTTTGACGCGATCCCCGTGTTTACCAGCTTCAGCGCCAAGGTAATCGGCGGCCAACCCTCGCCCTTCTGGCCCACGGTGCCCCTGATCATCGCCTGCGGTGCCCTTTCGGGCTTCCACGCCCTGGTGGCGGCGGGAACCAGTTCCAAGCAGATTTCCAAGGAAACCGACGCGATCTTCGTCGGTTACGGCGGCATGTTGGTGGAAGGCTTTCTCTCCACCCTGGTCGTCACGTCCATCGCGGCCTTCGGTTTCGCGGCCCTGGGGGACAAACTAATGGCCACTCCCGCGATTCCGCGCTTTGTCCAGTCCTTCGCTAAGATGGTCAGCAGTCAGCTACCCTTCCTGCCCATGAACTTTATGACCCTCTTCGCGGCGGTGTGGGTATCCACCTTCGCTTTGACCACATTGGACACGACAAACCGTTTGGGTCGTTATATCGTGCAGGAAATGGCCCTACCGTTGAAAGATAAAAATCCCGGCTGGTACGGTTTTTTCAGCAATAAATGGGTCGCTTCGCTGATTATCGCTTTTACCGGTATTTATCTTGCCCGTTCCGGCGGTTACTCCATCCTCTGGCCCGCCTTCTCTGGGGCCAACCAGCTTCTCGCGTCGGTGGTCATGCTGACTGTCGCCATTTGGGTTAAGAAAAAAATGAATCCCCAGTACACGCTGGCCGTCCTTATACCGGCCGTATTTCTCTGGGTTACGGTTACCCTGGCGTTGATTTGGTACGAAATTGTCATTATCCCCACGTTCTACAAAGACATGACCAAGATCAACAACGTAATTACCGGTTCAGTGGTTGGCGCTATAACCCTATTTATGCTGATCCTGAACTTCGGTATCATCGCGGGATTCTTAAAAAACTATAAGGGGAACGCCCAGGCCGTGTAAGGTCCAGGGGTACCTTCCCTTGGATTCAGCGATTTTCACAAAACCCAGAGGATTTTGTGAAAACCCTTTTAATTCCCCTCTAAAAATAATTGGTTTTTAGAGGGGACTCAATTGAGGCTGTCCCGTAACTTAGGAAGTTACGGGACAGCTTCCTTAATGTCGTATTTTCGTAGGATTTTAGCGATTTTAACTGGTTTTAATACGTCGAAAGACTCAAAAACGCTAAAATCCGAGAAAATACAAAGGCTGTCTGATAACTAACAGAGTTATCAGACAGCCTCAATTTTCCCATTCGGCGGAGGGGCTTCGTAACGGAGCCCTTCCGTTTTTCCGGTCCCGATGCTAGGATTGCCTATGAATAATTTTTTGGATAACGTAAAAAAAGCGTATAAAATTTTTCTCCAGGTTCATAAAGAAAAGGCCACCGGGATAGCCGAATTTGAATTGAAGGAACTGGAGAATATTTTTTCTCTCCTTATTTTAGGAGGGTTTGTGGGAATGCCCTCGCCTCCGGTACCCATCGCCATGGAACTTTTGCCCTACATGGAACGGGAGTTGACCATCATGCTCGCCCGATCGGATACGGCCCAGGACCCCATAGGACCCCTGTTTGGAATATTGGATGTGGATTAGGAATCTATGAAAACCAACGCTTTCTTTTTAGGCAAGGGCGGGGTGGGAAAAACTACCACTTCGGCGGCCTTCGCCCTTTCTCTTGCCCGATCGGGCAAACGGGTACTGATCGCGTCCCTGGACCCGGCGCACAATTTAGGGGATGTTCTGGAAACCACATTAGGAGATCAGCCAAAAAACGTGGAAACCCATCTAGACGCCCTGGAGGTTGATTTAAACATCTGGGTTCAAAAATATCTGGAAGAGAGCCGCCAAGAATTGGCTACCACCTACTCCTACGATATGGCGCTGAACTTAAACTCCTTTTTTGATATCATGAAATACGCCCCCGGAACGGAGGAATACGCGGTTCTATGGGCCATCGAGCATATCCGGTGTAATCTTTCGGGAAACTACGACCTGGTGGTCTACGATACCCCTCCCACCGCTCTTTCCCTGCGCTTTCTCGCCATGCCGGCCATATCTTCCCTCTGGGTAGCGGAACTGACTAAATTACGGGAGAGAATTTTAAAAAAGCGGCAAACCATCACCCGCTTAAACAGCGAATCCCCCGTGGCCTCCAGTTGCGTAGATAAGGATGACGACCGGGTGTACGGAAAATTGGGGTCCATAAAAAACCGACTGGGGGATCTTTCCAATTTGTTTTCCCTGGAAAGTTACATGGCGGTGGTTTTAAACCCCGACGAGCTATCGGTTTCCGAAGCCCTACGGATCCAAGAAGAATTAGACCGAATTCACATTCCCCTTTCGGCCCTCTGTTTGAATAAAAAGGGGATTTCCACCGCCCCGTGGAATTTGAACGAGAAACTTTCCGGCTATCCTGTTTTTGAGATCGATTTTGTTTCTTCGGGGCTCCACGGTCGAAACGCGGTGGCGGGCATCGACATGACCAAATTAATTTCCGACTTTACCAACCACGATACCCATCGTAAAGGAAATCTATGAATCCCTTTCTTCTTGTGGCGCTTATTCTGTTAGCCCTAGTCTCCACGGGAGCCTATTTTTACGGTTCCAAAAAAAATCGCTGGCTTTCTTCCGAAATAACCCATCAACTGGAAGAGGTACTCCGGCCTAGCAATACGAATTACGTCAATATCGGAGGCCTTATAGGGTACAATTTTACGTACGTCCTGGGGCATCCCTTTATCAACGCCAAGGGGACCCTAACCCTGCGGCCCCGGCATTCGTTTCTCTATCTACCCGTGTCCCACCTTATCGGTGTTCGGGACCGCGTGTATATGAATATTTTTACCAAAAATAAATTTTCCGGGGAAGGCCATATAATCGAGGAATCGTACCTTCGGAAAGCTAAAATCGATGGTCTAGATTCCATGACCCGATCGGAAATGGTCCAGGGAAATAAACGATTTATCCTTCTGTGGCGGCATAAAAATCTAGAAGCCGACTTAAAAAAGATCCTGGAGGCCCTTCCAGAGCCTTGGATGCTCAAGCATTTTTGCGTTTACTCGGAAACTAAATCCTTTTATATTTTTGGAATTCCAAATAAAAATCGTATTAAGGAGCTGGTGGAGCCCATTTTCGTTCGTTTGCCCATGTTTTTATCAAAAGATAAAACCCAGGAGTAGAAGATGGAATTGGATAGAAGTACGACGGATAAGTTTGATAAGGTCTTGAACGAAGTAATAGACCCCCAATCGGAGCTGAGTTTAGCCGAACTGGGCCTGGTAAAAAAATTCAGCTACCACGAGCCCGAAAAGACCATCGTGGTTCATTTGGACGTTCAACAACCCGTGGGAGAGTGTCTAGCCTGCGCCACCGTGGACGGATTTATTTTAGATAAAATTTCCCAGTCGATCATCAAGGCCATGGAAGCCGAGTTCCCCGGCTGGACCATCGAAGTTCGCTAACAAAGCGCGACACGAGGGACTCGAACCCCCTACCTGCTGCTTAGAAGGCAGCTGCTCTATCCAGATGAGCTAGTGTCGCAAAAAATCATTCCTCAGGGGCGGTCTGTCCGCTTACCCAGGGTAAACCATCGCATCTAAAAGGAAGCGGCGGTTTTCTATCCGACAGGCTCCTAGCAGTTTGTCGGACTTGTCCGTCTAATCATAAAAAATCGCAGGAATCTGCGATTTTTTACCTTGCAAACTGCCAAAAGAGCCTGGTTTATCGGGATTTTTAATCCCCAAAGTAAACTTTGGGGATTAAAAATCCACCAGTCCAACAGGCTCTTAGTTCACCCTGTCAAAGGCCTCTTTGTCAAGCCCTACGGGGGCGATACTTTTTCGCTTGACCCTAGGCTATTCCGGTGGTATAGTATTGGTATAAACCAATTGTATTGGTCTATACCAGGAGATTCCATGGACGCCCAAATACGGATTGATAAGACCAGCGAAAGTCCGGTGTACCGTCAAATTATCGAACAGATAACCCGGGCTATCCGCGGAGGGACTCTAAAGCCGGGGGATAAATTACCCACGGAACGGGAATTGGCGGAACAGCTAGGGGTGGCCCGGGGGACCGTAAAACGGGCCTACGATGAATTAAGCAGGTCCCAATTTTTAGAGTCCATCCCCGGCAGGGGTAGTTTTATTTCCGTCAAACAGGATGTGGCTCCCCCGGGAAGAAAGGAACGGGCCCTTAATCTTATCGGCGCCATGGTGGATAGCCTCCGGGAGCTGAGGTTTTCGTATCGAGAAATTCGTACCCTGGTAGAATTGGGTATCCTAGAGCGGGAACGGGCCTTTGCGGAGCTTTCCATCGCGGTGGTGGACTGCAACCCCGAGACCCTGGCGGTTTTTCGAAAGCAACTCAACTTCCTTACCCACATGCCCCTGACCCTCTTTTTATTAGACGATTTGACTTTGGCGGGGGACGCGGATACCCGGTTGGGCCCCTTCGATTTAGTTTTAACGACCGCCCGGCACTATACCGAGGTGTTGGGAATGGCTCCGAAACACCGGGAAAAAATCATCCAGGTGGCCCTCTCCCCCAGTCAGGATACAATTATAGCCCTAGCCACGGTGAAACCGGGACGGAACATGGGAATTATCTGCGAAAGCCCCCAATTCCGGGACATTATCCTGAATAAACTACGGGATCTTATGATCGACGATGGGGTGGACGTCCTCCGGTATACCGAATTGGATCGCTTTCCATCTTTTATTTCGGATAAGGATATCGTAATCGTTCCTCCGTCGTGGAAAAATCCGGAAGGGAGAGAGGCCCAAGGGGCGCTCATGGATTTTATGAGCCGGGGGGGCCAATGGATAGTTTTTGACTACCAGGTGGAACGGGGTTCCATTCTGTACGTGGAAGAGCGGGTTCGAGACCTGCTGACCCCTTAGGAGGCCTAGGATGGAAACAAAGATTGGGGAAGAAAGGCCCCTAACCCTCGTGCTAGGGGTTATCGGTTTTGACTGCCATTCGGTGGGTAACAAGATCCTGGATGCTTTTTTTTCCGAAAAGGGTTTTCGGGTGGTTAATCTGGGGGTCATGGTTACCCAGGATGAGTTTATTTCCGCGGCCATCGAAAGCGGCGCCGACGCGATTTTGGTTTCCAGTCTTTACGGCCACGGGGAGATCGATTGCGAGGGTTTCCGGGGTCGCTGTATAGAGCGGGGTATCGGAGATATCATCCTTTGGGTGGGGGGAAATTTGGTGGTGGGGAAAACCCCCTTCCCGGAGGTGGAAAAAAAGTTCCTCGCCATGGGGTTCGACCGGGTTTTCCCCGCCGATACGGATCTGGAAGCCGCGGCGGCGGATCTGCGCCGCTCGATGCTGAAGCGGCGCCAGGGGGACCTGGAGTCTCCCTGGCGCTAGGAAAATTACCATGACAGCCTTCGCAATTTCTATCGATATAGGTTCCACCTGGACAAAGGGAATATCCGTGGACCTGGATGGGGCACAGGTGGTGGAACGCCGTGCCACGGCTACCACGACGGACAACCTGGAACGGGCCTTCAACCAGGTGTACCAGGGCTTGGTGGATACCCTCCGACGAAAGGCCGGGGCAGACGCGGCTCGGGGGGCGGAAATTTTTCTATCCTCCTCCGCTAAGGGGGGGCTGGGGATCATTGCCATCGGTCTGGTGCCCGAACTAACGGTCCGGGCGGCAAAAATGGCCGCCGCGTGCGCCGGGGGGAAAATAATCGGAACCTACGCGTACAAACTGTCGGAAGATGATGTCAAGCGCATCGAAGCCCAGGGGGCCGACATCATCCTTCTAACCGGGGGTACCGACGGGGGGGATGGGGTTTACATTCTGCACAACGCAGAAAAACTCGCCCGTTCGGCCATCCGTTCGGCGGTGGTGTACGCGGGGAACCGGAACGTCCAAACCCAGGCCCTGGAAATTCTTTGTGCCGGGGGCAAGGAAGCCCTGGGGGCGGATAATATACTGCCGGAGCTGGACAGGATCGACATCGATTCCGCCCGGAGCCGCATCGCCGATCTTTTTATTAAAAATATCATCCGAGGCCGGGGGCTCCAGGGGGTAAAGGAACGCTGTAGCGCCGATCCGCGGCCAACCCCGGCGGCGGTCTACGATTTTGCCCAAGTCTGGGGAGAAACGGAAGAGGGCCTCCTTATACTAGACATGGGCGGCGCGACCACGGACGTCTATTCGGTTTCCGACCCCTTCCAAACATCCCAGGACCGACTGTACCGGGGCTTACCCGAGGGTCGCGTTAAACGGACCGTGGAAGGGGATTTGGGACTTCGCTGGAGCGCCCTCCACACGGCGGAAACGGGGAAAAACTGGGCTGAACGTATTCTGGGGCCCGAAGGCGCCGGGGAACTTTTGCGGTGGGCCCGCAGGGCGGCGGAACATCCCGAAATAATACCCCAAAACGCCGAGGAACAACGGTTGGATGATTTTCTAGCCCAGGTATGCGTGGGCCAATCCATACGCCGCCACGGAGGCGTCGCCACCCTTACCTACACCGCCACGGGACCCATCTGGCTACAAAACGGAAAGGATTTAAGCCTTATCACCACCATTATTGGAAGCGGTGGCCGGTTGGCCCAGGGGGGGTCCTTTTCCATCGTCCAGGGGGCCTTGAGGGCCCTGGCGGAGGATGAAGGGGCCGGGATAGCCGGGGAAAGGGGGTATTTTTCCGGGGGAATGGCCCAAAGAGCCCTCCTTCCCCGGCTGGAATCGATCCGTTATTTCCGGGACGCCGAATACCTAATACCCCTGGCGGCCAATTTGGTTAAAAACTATCCATCCGTGGCGGTTCAATTGATTCGCCCTACCCTACAGGAGGAACAAGCTCTATGAAGGTGGATAAACGTATACCCTTGGATCGCTTTAATACGCTCCGGGAAGAGGCCCTGGCCACCTGGCCCACGGGAGCGGAGGTGCGCCTCCAGGAGGGCTTCGCGACCCAGCGGGCCATAGGGGAGGAAAAAAACTTCGCCCTGGCCATGAAAAAGGCGAAAAAAGAGGGCAAAACCCTGCTCCAACCCCGGGCAGGGGTCGCCCTGGTGGAAGAACATATCCGCCTTTTAAAATATTTGGAAAACGAAGGGCAGGCGGATCTTCTGCCCACCACCATAGACGCGTACACCCGGCAAAACCGGTACAGCGAGGCGGCCAAGGGGATAGAAAAATCCCAAACCGCCGGGACGAGCCTTTTAAACGGATTTCCCGCCGTGAATTACGGGGTCGCCGGCTGTAAACGGGTTACCGAAGCGGTCAGCAAACCCGTGGAAGTCCGGCACGGAACCCCCGACGCGCGGCTTTTGGCGGAGATCACCCTGGCGTCGGGGTTTACCTCCTTTGAGGGAGGGGGAATCAGCTACAATATTCCCTACGCCAAGAACGTCAGCCTTGAACGGTCCATCGAATACTGGAAGTACGTGGACCGCCTGGTGGGGCTCTACGAAGAGCAGGGGCTTCCTATCAACCGGGAACCCTTTGGCCCCCTGACGGGAACCCTGGTTCCCCCCTTCGTATCCCACGGGGTAGCTATTTTGGAGGGCCTTTTAGCCCTAGAACAGGGGGTCCGGTCCCTGACCCTGGGGTACGGCCAGTGCGGGAACCTGGTTCAGGACGTGGCGGCCCTGCGAAGCCTGGTTCCCCTGGCGGATTTTTACTTTAAATCCGCCGGTTTTACGGATTACGAACTGACCACGGTGTTCCATCAATGGATGGGGGGCTTTCCCGAGGACGAGGCCCAGGCCTTCGCGGTCATTTCCTGGGGGTCCGTGGCCGCCCGAATGGCCGGGGCCACCAAGGTTATCGTCAAATCTCCCCACGAGGCCATGGGAATACCCACCAAGGAGGCCAACGCCCAGGGACTGCGGGCCACGGGTCAGATTATCCACATGCTTTCGGACCAGGGGATTTTGGATTCGGCGGCGGTGGATCGGGAAGTTGAACTGATAGAACGGGAAACCCGGGCGGTTTTGGAAGCCGCCTTGACCCTTTCGGAGACCCGGGATCCGGGGGAGGCGGCGGTTCGGGCCTTCGAGGCGGGGATTCTCGACGTACCCTTCGCGCCATCCAATCAAAACAGGGGGAAAATTCTCCCCATGCGGGACAACGAAGGGTATGTTCGTGTTTTTAAGCCCGGTGGAACGCCCCTGCCGCCGGATGTGCTGGAGTATCACTACCAGCGCTTGCAGGAACGGTCCCGCGCCGAAGGACGGCCCGTGGGGCTACAGATGGTAACCGACGATATTTACGCCATTGGGAAGGGAAGATTGGTAGGGAGGCCAAAATGAAGATTAAACGGGTACATTTTTTCGAAGGGTCCAGCGCCTATTATTTTGACGACCAAAGGGCCATCAAAGCGGGGGCTCCCCACGACGGGTTCTCGTACCAGGGGAAACCGGTTACCCCAGGGTTTACCCGGGTACGACAGCCGGGGCAGGTTATCGGCGTAGCCCTGGAGTTGGAGAACGGCCGCTTTGCCTTCGGGGACTGCGCGGCGGTACAGTACTCCGGCGCCGGAGGCCGGGATCCCCTGTTGGATAGCCAAAGGTATATCCCCTTTTTGGAAAAAAATCTAAAGCCCCTGTTAATGGGTATGGAAATCGATAGTTTCCGGGGACCCGCCAATTTTATCGACACCCTCCGCTTTCCAGACCCCATGGTAGCGGATCCGGAGCCCCGACGGCTCCACACGGCCCTGCGGTACGGTCTTACCCAGGCCTTGCTCTACGCCCGCTCGGAAGCCACGGGTCTTATTCCCGCGGAAATTGTAGCCCAGGAATGGCGGCTCCCCATGGTACCGGCTCCCATTCCCCTCTTTGGCCAGTCGGGGGATGACCGGTACACTAACGCGGATAAAATGATTTTAAAGGAAGTGGACGCCCTGCCCCACGGTTTAATCAACAACGTACCCGAAAAACTTGGACAGGATGGGGAAAAGCTCCGGGAGTATATCCGCTGGCTTAGCCACCGAATCCGGGAACTGCGGATGGGGGATTCCTACAATCCGGTTATCCACCTGGACGTGTACGGAACCATTGGAACGATCTTTAACGACGATCCGCTCCGCTGTGCCGATTATATCGCTTCCCTGGAAGCCGACGCGGCGCCCTTTAACCTTTACATAGAAGGGCCCGTGGACGTGGAGGACCGGGAACGGCAGATCGAAACCCTGGGGAACATTACGAGGCACCTGGGCCGTCTCGGTTCGCCGGTAAAAATCGTGGCCGACGAATGGTGCAACAACCTGCAGGATATTAAGGATTTTGCCTCCGTCCAGGCGTGCCACATGATCCAAATTAAAACCCCCGATTTGGGGGGTCTGCAGGACATCGTGGACGCGGTTCTGTACTGTAAAAAGGTGGGTGTGGAGGCGTATCAGGGGGGCACCTGCAACGAAACGGACCTTTCCAGCCGAGCCTGCGTCCATCTTGCCATGGCCAGTCGACCCGAACGGCTCCTAGCCAAACCCGGGATGGGATTCGACGAAGGTTTTTCTATTACCCGTAACGAAATGGCTCGGATCATTTCGGTATTTTCCATAAGGGGGAGTCATGCCAAAGGATGAATTTCGGGTTCTTTCACCCACCGCGATTTTAGGGTACGGTTTTCCAGAGGATTCTTTTAAAGCGGGGCTCAATCGAAAACCCCAGGTTATAGCGGTGGACGCCGGGTCTTCCGACCCGGGGCCCTACTATTTGGGTAGCGGAAAATCCTTTACCGACCGCGCTTTTGTTAAACGGGACCTCCGGTTTATGCTGTTGGGGGGTATACAATTGGGGGTTCCCGTTATCGTGGGAAGCGCCGGTGGATCGGGGGCCGAACCCCACCTGGAATGGTGCCGGGATATAATTTTAGAGATCGCGAAGGAAGAAAATCTTAGCTTTACCATGGCGGTCATTCCCAGCGACGTTTCCAAAGAGACGGTCCGTCAAGCCCTCCGAAACGGAAATATAGAGAGCCTGCCCTACGTACCGCCGTTGACGGAGGAGGCCCTGGACCAGACTACCCATATCGTGGCCCAACTGGGGGTCGAACCCCTGATAGGGGCCCTTAAACAGGGGGTGGACGTGGTTTTGGCAGGCCGATGCTACGATCCCGCCAATTTTGCCGCCCTGCCTATCCTACGGGGCTACGACGAGGCGTTGGCTATCCACATGGGGAAAATTTTAGAGTGCGGAGCCATCGCGGCAACCCCCGGGTCGGGCTCGGATTGCGTGCTGGGGACCCTGGGCGAGGACTCCTTTACCCTGGAGGCCCTGAATCCGGCGCGCCGTTTTACCAAGGAATCCACCGCCGCCCATACGCTGTACGAAAAAAGCGATCCCTACCATCTCCCCGGGCCGGGGGGAATACTGGATTTACGGAACTGCGCGTTCCAGGATCACCGGGATGGCAGGGTTACCGTCAGCGGCAGTCGGCATACGACAACCCACCCGTACAAGGTAAAATTGGAGGGCGCCCGGCTTATTGGTTTTAGGACCGTCAGCTTCGCGGGTATCCGGGATCCCATTCTTATAGCCCACATTGATTCGGTGTTGGAAAAAGTTCGGGCCCAGGTGTTTTCCATGAACAAAAACCAACGGGGACAGGTCTATTTTCACGTATACGGCAAAAACGGTGTCATGGGTAAAGCCGAAATTCGTCTTTCCCAAAAGGCGGGGGCCGATCCCTACGAATTGGGCCTTATCATCGAGGCGGTGGCTCCCACAAAGGAAGAGGCCGATACCCTGGCGGGCATAACCCGATCGACCCTTCTTCACTACGGTTACGAGGGTCGTATTGCCACGGCGGGGAACCTGGCGTTTCCCTTCTCCCCGTCGGACACCTCCATGGGGGCGGTGTACGAATTTTCCCTGTACCACCTTATGGGAATCGACGATCCGGTAACGTTCCCCCAAAGTCCCAAGAGGAGAATAGAAAAAATTTACCGCGGGAGGGTTGAACAATGACCGTACGACTTATGGACGTGGCCCGGATTATCCGATCAAAAAATTCCGGCCCCTTTGAACTGACCCTGGATGTGATCTTTAAGGATCGACCTACATTTATTCTATTTAGAGATAAAGAATTGATCAACACCGCACTTATAGCCCGGCTGTACGGGGTAGATGAAAAGGACGTTTCTTCGGTAATATGGTTCGATCCGGCGGATGCGGTCAAAGCGACCCTGCGCCGCCCGATTCCTTCGGGAGCCCCCGGAGATACGGACATCTACGGGGCCCAGCAACACGGGCCCCTTTTGGAGTTGCAGTGGGAGCTTTGACTAGCGAACGAATTTCCGATCAATCGACCCTAAGGACCGCGATTCGAGTTTTTTCTCATCCCGTTCTACGCCGTTCGAGTTTCAACCTCATTCGATCGGCATGGGGTAATTTTTTTTTCCTTCAGTATAGGGCGGTCCTCTTCCCCCACCGGATCCCCGTATCCCAGGTGGATCATCCTTTGGACGAACGGATACCCTTTGAACCCAAACGGGTATCCGTCTACTTGGATTTTGTCGCCCTTTGGATTCGAGCCCTGGGATTCATCCTACGGCGTTACGGGGACCGGGCTATAGAACCGGCGGCGGCGCTGATCGACTCTATGGGGGAGCTCTATCGGTACGCGGCCCAGGTGTATCGGCAGAACCTTTCGACCACCCGGCGGCCCCGGTACCTTAAAAATCCCCGGTTTATAATAATCCACCTTACGGACCCCCACCTGCTCTGCGTTCCCAGCCTCCACGTTATGGTCGTCGTCCGAGCCTACACCCAATTTCGTCAAATACTCAGGACGTTTAACGAAGAAGATCTTTTAAAACCCCAAATCGAGGAACTCTATAGGGGGGCCTTAGAGATAACCGAAGCGGTCCTCTACGTGAAACAGCATAGCGTTAATTGCGTCCCCGCGGCCCTTTACAGTATGACCCGTTTCCAGGAGGAGTTTTTCCCCCCCCAGGAAGCTAGATCCTTTACCCAAAATCTTTTCAGGTCCCCCCACGATTTAGCGCCGGGGGACGATGGGCGCATCCGGGAGTATATATCCCAACTCTACGGGCAGTTTACCGAGGAGGGAAAGACCTCCGAGGATTGGCGTTTTCCCATTCTGAAATTCCTTGACCCTTTGCGCCGAAGGGAGTAAGCTTAGATTCGATTCATGAAATACATCATCGATCCCCGCACCCTTCTTGACCAAGCTCCTATCGACTCTCCCTATTGGGCCCTGGTGGATGCCTTTGACGCGGTTACCAACGGTATAGAAAATCCGGAGGCCATGGAACGGCTCCAAAAGCTCCAGGATCCCGTCGTGGAACCCTGGAAAATCCTTATAGGGGCGATAAAAGCCCTGTATCAGGAGGACACGGGGTCCTGTGCCCTGGCGGTGGAACGGTTAGACCCCCAAAGCCCCCCGGGGGTCTTAAAACCCCTGTTTCTTGCCTGGATTGCCTCGGCCTTTGGGGGAGAGAAGCTGGTAACCCACATGGCGTCCGCGAGCGCTTCGGTGGCCGATCTGTTCAATCGAATTACCACCCGGATCCATCCCATCGCTATGGTGGCTGAACAGGCGGAGGAAGCCCTTCGGCAGGGGATGATAGACTATTACGAAGGGTTGGTCCAACGGGTTTTAAGGGAATTACGGGAGCAAAAACGGGGGGATGGGCCCCTGTTGGCGGTTCGTTACGCCCTTTCATTTTTACGGGACCTGGATGCCCAGGGGATAGGGGGACAGGAATATTTTTCTATCCTCCTAAAAGCCCTGGGCAAAAGCGACGGTTTTTGTGTTCTTGGCATATATCTTTGGGAAAAGGATGAACTGGCCGCTGAAACGGCCTTTCGGGGGGCCCTGGAAAACCACGATGGGGTTTTTGTAAACGGGGAAATTAGGAAAATCCTCACCTTCATCCTAGCTCAAGAAAAACAAAAAAAACCAAAAATGACAAAAAAAAGAGCCCAGGGAACCCAAAAACAGTTAGAATTATTCACGTAGGGAGGAAAGCGTGAATTTGGAAGAATTTCTCCGGAAATACGGACTTGAAACATCCTACCCCCTAAAGGGGGAGCGGGAATTTTCCAAGGATGCCCTGGAACGGTTTATATCGGCCCAGGTTCCCATAGAATCGTTTCAGGACCTGGAGGCGTCCCTTCCCAAGGGCCTTCGGTATGTGGGTCCCGGAGCCTGGTTGCAGGCCATAGAGGAAACCTTTACTCCCCCGGGGGAGAGCGAACGTCTTTCCACAGCTCAAACAAGGAAACGCCAATGAACGAACTTACCGTACAATTTAAGGATGGGTCGGTTATAAGCTGTCCCTATGGTACCCGCGTTGAATCCCTGATCGATCACTTCGGCCCCCAACCCTGCGAATTAGTCGCTATCCGGGTAAACAATGAGATTCAGGCCCTATCCACGCGCCTGGAGGTTAACGCGGTACTGGAACCCATCACCCTGGCGGGCAGCGACGGGGCGATGATTTATCGGCGGTCCCTGGCCTTTCTCCTGGCGATGGCGGCAAAGGAACTTTTCCCAGACCGAAATTTGTACGTGGGCCATTCATTGGGCCACAGCTACTATTACAGCTTCGTGGACGAACAGCCCCCTACTACCGAAGAATTGATCGCCCTGGACCAAAAGATGCGGGAGCTCGTTCAAGAAAATCTGCCGATACGGTTCAGATACCTCGCCTATTCCGACGCGGTGGATCAATTTACCAAAAGCGGTCAAACGGATACGGCCCTCCTATTGGATCAACGGAGCGAATCCAAGGTTCCGGTAAACGAGTGCCGAGACTATAGGGACCTTTCCATCATGGCCCTGGTTCCCCGGACGGGGTTATTAACCACCTTCGAACTAAGGGCCTATCAAAACGGCTTCCTCCTCCGGTTCCCTCCGGTGGGTTGTGGCGTTCCACTAGAACCCTTTGAGGACAGCCCAACTATTTTTTCCGTGTACAAGGAATATAAAAAGTGGGGCCGCATTGTGAACGTCCATGCGGTGGGGAATTTGAACCAGCTGATCGCCACGAGGAAGATCCAGGATTTTGTGCAGGTCGCCGAAGCGTTTCAGCAGAAAAAAATGGCCGAAATCGCCGACCGGATCTATGAACGCCGGGACACCGTAAAGGTGGTTCTTATCGCCGGGCCATCCAGTTCGGGAAAAACCACCTCCGCAAAGCGCCTGGCGATTCAATTACGGGTAATGGGTATCGAACCCATCGCCATCGGCTTGGACGATTATTTTGTGGGCCGAGCTTTAACGCCCCTGGATGAAAAAGGGGAGCCGGACTACGAATGTTTGGAAGCCCTGGATGTACCCTACCTGAATAAACAACTACTGGAACTTTTTAAGGGCGAGGAAGTAGAAATTCCTATTTTCGATTTTAAGGCGGGGAAGCGAAAAGAAGGGGTGGGGAAAAAAATACGCCTTGGCAGACGAAGCATGCTGATCATGGAGGGCATTCACGGACTGAACGACGCCCTTACTCCCGAAATCAGCGGGGACCGGAAGTTCAAGCTCTACGTTTCGGCCCTGACCCAGCTCAATCTGGACGACCATAACCGAATACCCACCAGCGATAACCGCCTCATCCGACGAATGGTTCGGGACTACCAATTCAGAGGAAGGACCGCCCAAGAAACCATTAAAATGTGGCCCAGCGTCCAAAGGGGTGAAAAAATTCATATATTCCCCTTCCAGGAACACGCCGACGCGGCCTTTAATTCGGCGCTGGATTATGAACTAGCGGTCCTTAAGGTGTACGCGGATCCCCTTTTGCGGTCCGTAAAGCCCACCATGGTCGAGTACGCGGAGGCAAAACGGCTTTTATCATTTTTGGAAAATTTCGCCCCCATACCAAGCCAATTTGTACCGCCCCAGAGCATTCTGCGGGAGTTTATTGGGGATAGCGAGTTTAAGTATTGATCAAACGGCGGGCTACCGTACCGGAAGAAATATCATCGAGGGTTTCAATTTCCTCCTTCATCGCTTCCTTCCGGTGCTCGGCCTTCCGTTTGTCCTTAAGTTTGTCCAAAACCAAACGGTCCCGACGGGCCTCGGCGAAGGCCGAACGGGCTTCATCGACCTTCAGCTCCGCTTTGACGGCGGCCTCCAAAAGCCTATCCCTATCCTTATCCAGCCGTAAAATGTAGGCGTCCGTACGGCGCATTTCTACCACCGTTTTTCCCGGGGAAAACCGTTCCTGGGCCGCGGCGGACCGTTCCTGGGCCAACTGGGTTATCTGGTTTTGGATCAGCGTCAAATTTCCTATAGCGTGGGCCAGCTCTAATTCCGCCTCATGCTCCCGGTAGCTTCGGAGTTCCAAAAGTTTTTCCAAATCAAAACGGAACCGTTTCATCCCTTTTCACCGTAGGCGCCCATTTCTTCCGCAGGAATTTCAATTTCCGCGATAGAGCCCAGGCTTTTTAGGGTATCCGGAATGGCGGATTTTTCTTCCACCGCTTGGATTAAAAAAGAATCGATTTGGCTTTTTTTGGCGATGGATTCGTCAATCCCCGGGTTGGTTCCGGGACGGTAGGCCCCCACGTCGATCATATCCTCCGCCTCCGCGTAGGTAGCCATGAGCCGCCGAACGTAGCCCGCCGCCTTGCGGCTAACGGGACCCGAGACCACCGGCGCTAGACGGGAAATGCTGGAGAGTACATCGATGGCGGGGTAATGGTTCCTTTGGGCGAGGCGGCGAGAAAGGACTATGTGGCCGTCCAAAATACCCCGTACCGTATCGGCAATCGGTTCGTCCATGTCGTCTCCGTCCACCAGAATCGTATAAAATCCCGTAATGGTTCCCCGTTCCGAGGTACCACAGCGTTCCAAAAGTTTGGGCATGGAATCGAATACGCTGGGGGTGTAGCCCCGGGTAGCGGGGGGCTCTCCGATGGCCAGACCAATCTCCCGTTGAGCCCGGGCGAAACGGGTAACCGAATCAAAGAGGAGCATCACGTCCAAGCCCTGGTCCCGAAAGTATTCGGCCACCGCGGTGGCCACGTAGGCGGCCCGTAGGCGGGCCAAGGGGGGGGCGCTGGAGGGGGAAACCACGACGACGGACCGGGCTAACCCCTCGTCCCCCAGGTCGTTGGCGATAAAATCGTTTACTTCCCGGCCCCGTTCTCCGATTAGGGCGACCACGTTCACGTCCGCGTTGGTGTTCCGGGCTATCATCCCCAGGAGGGTAGATTTTCCCACCCCCGAACCGGCGAAAATACCCAACCGTTGGCCCTTGCCCACGGGTAGCATTCCATCGATGGACCGGACCCCCGTGGCGATTCGGCTAAGGATTCGTTTTCGTTTTAAGGGATCCGGTGGATCGGCGATGGCGGGGTAACGGACCGAGGATTCAATATCCCCCTTGTCGTCGTTGGGCCGACCCAGGGCGTCCAAGGTCCGGCCTAATAGCTTGGGGGAAACGGCTACCGAAAGCAGTTCCCCCGTGGCGACCACCCGGTTCCCCACCTCCAAACCGGAGACGTCATCAAAGGCCATCAACTGAACCGTATCCCCCCGAAGGCCCACCACCTCGGCGCGAAGGGTCCCCCGGCCTTTGGGAACATCAATGCGGCAGACCTCCCCAATAATAGCCTGGGGACCCCGACTTTCTATTAAAAGGCCCTGGACCTTTTCTATCCGACCGACGCATTTAATGGGATCAAGCCTTTCGGCGGCCTGTAAATATTTTTCAAGTACGCTTTCCATAGGAGGCCCCTTGGCACAAAAATGCCTATCGATTTTCCCCCGCAGGACCGTGGGTTCGGGATTTTATCGGGGAAATTTCTAGAATTTTTTGTTCCAGTTCCGCCAGTTGGCTTAGTATCCGAGCGTCGATTTCGCCGAATTCGGTTTCTATGATGCAACCACCCCGATCCACGGAAGAATCTTCTATGACCCGGATGTTTTTAACACCCTCGATAAGTTGAATAAAGTCCTTGGTGTGTTCGCTGGTCAATTTTAAATCTTCCACGTTTACCCGAATAATGATATCTCCCCGGCCCTTGACCTTACGAAGGGCCTGCACCACGTTGGAAACCACCACGTTCCGTTGGTTTTCCGAGATAACTTTGATGACCTTTCGGGCGATAACCAACACCAGGTCAACCACCTGTTGTTCCGTCTCCGCCAGTATTTCCGCCCGTTTATCCTGGGCCCGTTCCAAAATAGTATGCAGCCGATTGATCAGCCGTTCGACCTCCGCTTTTCCCTCCGCGTAACCCGCGGCACGACCCGCCTCAAAGCCCTGTTTTTCCGCTTCCTTTTGCTCCTTTTCAAAGGCGCTTTGGGCGGTCCGTTCTATTTCCTGGGCTTTTTTTTGGGCTTCCGCGATAATCCGTTCGGCCTCATCCTCCGCTTCCCGCTTAATCTTTTGAGCCTGGTCGGTTTTCCGTTTAACTTCCTGGAAGGCCGCTTCCTCGGCCTGTTTTACGATAGCCTCGGCCTCCGCTTTGGCCGAATTGATCAGGGTTTCCTTTTCGCTTTCCCATTGGGTTTTAAAGAGTTCCGCTTCCCGTCGCAGATCATCCGCCGTAGGACCGGCGTACTCCTCCACCTCGGGAAGCTCGTCTTCCTCCTCGGCCGCCTGTTTGGACGCTAAAAAAGGAGCAAAGGCCTCAGGCGGTTGAAGAACCACTTTTTTTCCGCTTAAAACAACCTCGCCGGGTCGAAAAACCGCCTTGGCCATTCCTTATACCACCAATTCGTCTTCGCCGGACCGGGCAACCACAATTTCTCCCGTGTCTTCCAGGTGCCGAATAATGGATACGATTTTTTGCTGGGCTTCCTCTACGTCTTTTAAACGAATGGGGCCCATGTACTCCATATCTTCCTTGAGCATCCCCGCGGCCCGTTTGGACATGTTTCGGAAGATCTTGTCCTGGACCTCCGTATCCACCGACTTGAGAGCCTTGGCCAGTTCTTGGGAATCCACCTCCCGCAGAACCTTCTGAATCGCCCGATCGTCCAGCATAACGATATCTTCGAACACGAACATCCGTTTTTTGATTTCCTCGGCCAGTTCCGGATCTTCGTCCTCCAGGGCCTCGATAATTTGCTTCTCCGAGGATCGATCGACCAGATTCAAAATCTCGACGATGCTCTCTACGCCCCCCGCGGCGGTATAGTCTTCACTCGACAGGGTGGATAATTTTTTCTCCAGTACCCGTTCCACTTCCCGTAAAACTTCCGGGCTCGTTCGATCCATGGTGGCTATACGACGGGCCACGTCGCTTTGAACCTCGTGGGGAAGACTCTGAAGGATAATAGAGGCCTTATTGGGTTCCAAATAGGCCAAAATAAGGGCTATGGTTTGGGGGTGTTCCTGTTGGATAAAGTTTAAAAGATGGGCAGGATCGGTTCGCCGGATAAAATCGAAGGGCCGCACCTGAAGGCTCGAGGTTAAGCGGTTGATGATATCGATGGCCTTTTGGCTTCCCAGGGATTTTTCCAGGAGTTCCCGGGCGTAATCGATACCCCCGGTGGTGATAAACTCGCTGGCCATCATCAGTTCCTGGAATTCCATCAGGATAGCGTCTTTCTGTTCCGGTTCGATGGTTTCCAGCCGGGCTATTTCGAAGGTGAGCTGTTCGATTTCGTCTTCCCGGAGGTGCTTAAATATTTCCGCAGAAATTTCTGAGCCTATGGTTACCAAGAATATGGCGGCCTTCTGTCGTCCCGTCAACTCCTTGATGGACTTGCTTCTTTTACCGCCCCCGGCGGCGGGAGCCGCTCCAGCGGCGTTAGCGGCGGATGTTTTAGCCATACCCTACTCCTCCAACAGCCACGTTCGAATCAGCTGGGCCACATCCTCCGGATGCTCCTTAGCCATATTGATCGCCGATTCCTGCAGTTCCATCCGTTTTCTCTCTTCCACGGACATGGAGACCTCGACACCCTCTTCTTCCGCTTGCCGCAGGGCGCTCTCCCGCATCATCTGATGTTGCCGAGAAAGTTCCTCTTCCCGCAATCTGCGACGGCGTTCCAATTCCCGGGACACAAGCCGGAAAATAATGAACGCGATCAAAAGTACCGCCAGGCCCGCGAGGAAATACATCAGGGAGGTCTGGAACTGCCTCTGACGAAGGAACGTCGAATCCTCATCGGAGAACTGTTTGGTCCTATCGAACTGAATATTCTGGACGGTTACCGAATCGCCTCGGTTTTTATTAAACCCGATGGCATCCTGCACCAGGGCCTGCGCCTTTTTCAGTTCATCATCCGGGATCGGAATATACTCCCGCTGAATCGAATTATCCGGACCTATCTCGGGCTGTCCCTTAGCATTATACTTGATTTTCCACCGGCCGTCGATATTTACCGATACGGTAACCCTATCGATAGAAGGGCTCTTATCTTCCTGGGTGTTCCGTTTGTTTATTTCCTCGTTTTGGGTTAGGGTCTGCTGTTCCACCTTCCCGTAGAGGTTCGACATATCCTTGAGGGCCGGAGGGGTCTGGCCTTCCACGCCCGCGGGACCCTGGGGATTAAAGCCCGTCCCCTCCCATTTGGTGGTGGAGGTGGACTTTGAGCGGGTAACCGAAGGAACGATTTGGGAATCGTCGTAGGGCGTATTGGGATTGTCGGGTTTTAACGTGACGGGGAAGAACTCTTCCGTTTGAATATTCTTTTTTGACATATCCATATCAATTTTTAAGTTTAAATCCCGAACCCGGTCGGGGGTATAAATCTGTTGCAGGGCCCGGAGGACCGAAGCCCGGTATTGGGCTTCCAAAGACGCAATAAGCCTCTGCTCTCGCTTTGAAATTTCCAGTCGGTCCAGGTCCTTCATCCCCGCGAAATCGTTCAGGATGATACCGTTTTGGTCCGTGATAACGATGTTATCGTCCGTAAGGCCCTCCACGGCAAACTTGAGGATCTTCTGGACCCCCTCAATTTTCTTTCTATTGGTAGTAATGTCGCTACCCGGGCGAGGCATCAGAATAACGCTGGCGGTGACGGGTTTTTGGTCCGCCTGGAACAACTGGGTTTCGGGCATCACGATAGTGACGTTCGCGTCGTCCACGTCGTCCAGGGCTTTGATGTGGTCGGTAACCATTTGGGTTATGGACCGGCGGAGATTCACGTTCCGTTCAAAATCCGTAATGGTCCACCGTTCCCGATCAAACAGCGCCCAGGGGTCGGTACCCGAAGGAACCAGATCTTCCCGGATTAAAATGGAGCGCATTTTTTTGGCTGTTTTATCGTCGCTGACCATGATCACCCCCGTGGAGGACACGGTGGTCTTAACGTTTTCCTGATTTATACGGGTAATAATTTTATCCCGGGCCGCTTCGTCCTTGATGGGCGCGTCGATTACCGGTACCATGGTGGGAGCGGAAGATACGGCAAAAAGGGCCACCATCCCCGCGATTGCCGCCACGACGATACCCGCGAGGATCAACTTTTGAACTAACGTCCATTTTCCCCACAGCGCGGTTATCTGTTCCAAAAACTTTTTAAGCCATTCCTGCATGTTCCCCTCCCCAGAAGAACCTACTTCAGGTCCCTACTTACCGTGTATTGATTATTTCCTTCCAATCCTGGACAACCCGGGATAAAACGGTCCTTGCGATATTTAACGATAGGTTTGCCTTGGCCATGGCAATGGTTACGTCGTGGGGGTCCACCGATTCGGGATCCGTAATCATGGTCTGCATCAGATCCGTAGATTCATTTTGATCCGAGTTTACCGAATCCAACGCCTGAAGCATGGCTTTTTCAAAGGATCCAGCCCCATCTAGAACCCCCTGGGCCCCCACCTGGTCTCCCAGGGCGGCTAGGGCCGAACCGCTGGCCTTAAAATCCCCCACCTGGGGGACCATGTGCCGGGGATTGGTTACCGTCATGGGAATTTTATCACCGCTTACTAATGTGGGCGTGTATATGTTCATCTATTTATCTCCCCCCAATTTCCAGGGCCTTAAGAAACATGGCCTTGGATCCGTTTATCATGGCAGCATTGGCCTCGTAGGCCCGGGATGCGGCGATAAGATCTACCATTTCCGTAACGATATTGACGTTGGGCATTTCCACGTAACCCGCCCGGGGACCGGTTTTAATCGCGTCCGGATGGGTAGGATCGTAGACGAGCCGGGGCTTGCTGTCGTCCTTTTCCACGGAAACCACCCGAACCCCCTGGCCGACGCCGTTATCGATCATGTCGGGGAGAAAGGGAGACCGCCAGTAGGGTTGATCCACCCGGGGACGCAGGATAACCCGGCTCCTGCGGAAGGGTCCTCCTTCGGCGGTTCGGGTCGTTGAAGCGTTGGCGATGTTGTCGGCTATGACATCCGAACGGAGCCGTTCGGCGGTCATACCCGAGGAGGCTATGTTGATCGAGCTAAAAAGTCCCATACCCTACCCTACCTTAAAACCAAATTGACCTGGCCGAACTCAAAGGTTTCCGCCTGGGCCATCAGGGTGTACATGAGCTGATTCTGCATGGAGTTCATCATTTCCTCTTCCGGGTCCACGTTGTTTCCGTTATTTTTAGCGGTGCTAGTGTAATCTAAAACCCGTCGGACTTGGACGTCCCGGTAGTCCCGCTCTCGCCAATTAGGAATATGCTTTGGGTCGGTAAGGGTCAATTCCAAAGCAGGACGCTCCTTTTCCGAATTAAGGGCCCGTTTTAGTTCACTCTCAAAATTGACCACCGACCGTTTAAAATTTGGTACATCGGCGTTGGCCATGTTGTTGGAAATCACGTCCCGGCGGATCAAACTCGCGTCCATGGCCCGTTGGAGAAGATCTACGGTTTTGGAAAAATCGTTGCCTATGGTCACCTGGACCTCCTTACAAAAGGGATTTCTTCTTTATACATCGGTTAAAATCCCCCCGGTCTTTACAAAATGTACCGCCCCAGATCCCGGTCCACCACCAGGCTCCGTAGCCGTTCGTCCACGTAGGCCGCCGTTATGGGAATCTTAGCAGGACCTATATCCGGGGCCTCAAAAGAAAGATCCTCCAAAAGGGCTTCCATAATGGTGTGCAAACGCCGGGCCCCGATATTTTCCATCCGGGAGTTCACCTCCGCCGCCAAATCGGCCAACCGTTCTATGGCTTCGGGGGCAAACTCGATCTCCACCTTTTCAACCGCTAAAAGGTCGATGTACTGCTTGGTCAGAGCGTTTTTCGGTTCCGTCAGAATTCGCAGAAAATCCTCTTTCCCTAGGGATTCTAATTCTACCCGCAGGGGGAACCGCCCCTGCAGTTCCGGAATAAGGTCCGAAGGCTTACTGACGTTAAAGGCTCCCGCGGCGATAAAGAGGATATGACTCGTGTCGATGGGTCCCCATTTTGTTGAAACAGTGGAACCCTCCACTATGGGAAGAATATCCCGCTGGACCCCTTCCCGTGAAACGTCCGGGCCCCCGCCGTGTTCGCCCTTGACGGCAATTTTATCGATCTCGTCGATAAACACGATCCCCGTTTCCTGGACCCTCTGGCGGGCCTCATCGGAGACCCGGTCCCGGTCAATTAATTTTTCCGCTTCCTCGGCCGTTAAAATTTCTCGGGCCCGCTTAACGGGAACGAGTTTTTTCTTCTTTCCGCCCCCAAAAAGCCCCGCCAGGCCGGAAAGACTGCTTTCCAGATCCTCCACATTTCCGCCGCCGAACATCTCGAACGCGGGGATTTGGGGGGCCTGCTGGATGACTAATTCCACCATCCGGTCTTCCAATTTTCCTTCCCGAAGCAGGGTCCGCATTTTTTCCCGGGAGGATGAATCCTTGGACTCCTGGGCCTCCGGTTCCGCAGGGGAGGCCTCGGAAACGGGCTCGGAGAGGGTTTCGGTGGGGGATGACATGGGGAGAGAAAAAGCCCCCAGAGCCTTGCCCATCGAGGTGGCGGGGGAAGTGTTTTTTTTGGCGGTCCCCGGGAGTAGTAGGTCCAGCAGGGCTTCCTCGGCCCTTTTTTCGGCCTCCATTTTTACGGATTCCTGCATTTCCTGCTTAACCATCTGGACACCCGCCGCCATAAGGTCCCGGATCATGGACTCCACATCCCTACCCACGTAGCCCACCTCGGTATATTTGGTGGCCTCTACCTTTAAAAAGGGTGAGTTGGACAACTTAGCCAAGCGGCGGGCGATTTCAGTTTTTCCGACCCCCGTGGGACCGATCATCAGAATATTTTTAGGAGCTATATCTTCCCGAACCTCCGGCGGCAGTTGCAAACGGCGGATCCGGTTTCGCAGGGCCACCGCCACGGCCCGTTTGGCCTTCTTTTGTCCCACGATATACTTATCCAGTTCGGCCACCACCTCGCGGGGGGTCAGGCTATCTAATTTTTTATCCGCCATCTTACGCCAGCTCCTCCAGGGTTATATGATCGTTGGTGTAGATACAAATGGTACCGGCTATCCTTAGGCTCTTTTCGGCGATCTGCGCCGCGCTCAGGGTGGTACCGTCCAAGTAGGCCAGGGCAGCGGCGTACGCGTAGGGTCCCCCGGAACCGATGGCCAAGGCGTCGTCCGCCGGTTCGATCACGTCTCCGGTTCCGGAGATCAGGAGGGTTTTCGACCTATCGGCCACCAAAAGCATGGCCTCCAGCCTCCGCAGAGCCCGGTCGGTACGCCAGTCGGTGGCCAATTCCACCGCCGCTCGGGCCAGGTCCCCCGAATACTCCTTTAACTTTTCCTCAAATTTTTCAAAAAGGGTAAACGCGTCGGCGGTGGCCCCCGCAAAACCGCAGAGGACCCGACCGTCCAAAAGGGTTCGCACTTTTTTCGCGTTGTTCTTCATAACCGTATTGCCTGCGGTAACCTGACCGTCCCCGGCCATGGCTACCTTTCCGTCCCGACGTACCGCGATAACCGTGGTGCTTCTAATCTTCATTTTCCGTTCCTTTTAGCCGCCCCATGGGGATGGGCGTGCCGATAAACCTGTTTAAGACCCTCTATATGCACGTGGGTGTACCGTTGGGTGGTAGAAAGCCCCGCGTGACCCAACAATTCTTGAACCACCCGAATGTCGCACCCCGCGTTTATAAGATGGGTAGCGAAGCTATGGCGTAACGAATGGGGGTGGATATTCTTTTGTATCCCCGAACGTTCTGCGTACCGGGCGATAATCCAACGGATTCCCGGAATAGATAGGGGACCGCCGTTTCTATTGATAAAAAGCGCGTCCGTGGGACGATCCGCGTTGATCCGTTTTTTCCGCTGGCTTAGATACACGGCTAAGGCGTCCCTGGTCTCGTCGGAAAAAAACACCTGTCGCTCCTTGTTACCCTTTCCCAGAACCCGAGCCCCCCCCAAATCCCTATCCAGGACCTGGAGTTTCAAAGAAGCGACCTCGGAAATCCGTAATCCAGCGGAATACATAACGAGAATAAGGGTGTGGTCCCGTTCAGGCCAGAGGATCCCCGCCTTTTCGGGGATCTCGGCGAAGGCGGCCATTTCCTGCTCCCACAAGAAGGACGGCAGTTGGGTAGGGGTCTTCAAATTCCGTAAAGCCGAGGTAGGATCGTCCAAGCGATAGTTAAACCGTACCATCCAACGGTAAAAGCCCCGGATGGACGAGAGACACCGGTTCACGCTAACCGAAGCGATGCCCTCGGCGCTTAGGTCCGCGATAAAGGAACGCACCTCGTAGGGCGTAGCGGTTTCGACTTCCAGGCCTGCGTTTTTGCAATACTGGGAGAACCGTTCCAAGTCGTGACCGTAGGCCACCAGGGTTTGGGGCGAGACCCCCCGCACGGAACGGAGATAGGCTACGTAGTCCTCAATCTTCGTCGACATGCTCCCCCTCCTCATCCTGACTGTGCAGGTAGTCGCAATCCGGATTGATACAGGCCTTATGGGTTCCGTTCTTTTTATCGTATTTTTCCACCAAAAATTGTCCACATTTGGGGCATTTCAAAGCCAGGGGTTTAAAATGGGTAATAAAATCGCAGGTGGGGTAATTGGTACAACCGTAAAAGACCTTACCTCGGCCCTTGGTTCTCCTCTCTACGATATCCCCGTCGCATCCGGGACGGGGACATTTTGCCAGGGGAATAGAACGGGTGTTATGACATTCGGGGAACCCCGAACAGGCTAAAAAATAACCAAACCGGCCCAATTTTTTTACCATGGGCCGACCGCAGAGTTCACAGGTATAGTCGGTTTTTTCATCCAGGGTACCCTTAAAGGATTCGATGGATTTGGCGATCTCGTCGACCCGACTTTTAAAGGGATCGTAGAATTCCCGAATCATATCGGGCCACAGGACCTGATTCTCCTCCACCTCGTCCAACTGGGTTTCCATCCGGGCGGTGAACCCCACGTCCACCACGTTCGGGAAATACTCCACCAAAATATCCGAAATCATCCTTCCCAACACCGTGGGAACCAGTTGTTTATTGGATCGATTTACGTAATACCGTTCCAGGAGTACCGAAATGATAGGCGCGTAGGTAGAAGGCCTGCCGATGCCCTTTTCTTCCAGGGTCTTAACGATGGAAGCGTCGGTATACCGGGACGGTCCCTGGGTAAAATGTTGTTCGGGATAAAACTTTAAAAGTTCCGCCAGTTCCCCCACCTTCATTTCCGGCAGGGGGGAGGCCTTTTCTTCCTTGCTGGCCAGGAGTTTTAAAACCTTATAAAATCCCTTGTCCACAAATTTGGTCCCCGAAACCCTAAAAATCGCCTGGTCCACGGCGATATCCACGCTGACCGTCTTGGTCCGGGCGTTTTTCATTTGGCTGGAAACAAAACGTTCCCAGATAAGGGTATACAATCGAAGTTGATCCCGGGAAAGGTAGTCTTTGACAGCCTCGGGAGTATAGGTCACGTAGGTGGGCCGTATGGCTTCGTGGGCATCCTGGGCTTTTTTTTCTACCGCATATTCCAGGGCCTGGTCCGGCAAATCGGAACTAAAATTATCGGCGATCCATTTCCTCACCTCCGTCAAGGCGGTTTGGGAAATCCGCGTGGAGTCGGTACGCATATACGTGATCAGGCCCACCCGGTTATTTCCCATGCTTACCCCTTCGTACAACTGTTGGGCGATCTGCATGGTCTTTTTACTGGTAAAACCAATGCGGTTCGCGGCGGTTTGCTGTAGCGTGGAAGTGGTAAAGGGGGGCTTCGGTCGAACGGATTTTTCGGTTTCCCGAATATCCGACACCGTGCAGGGCTTCCCTGAAATTTGGTCAATAATAGCTTGGACCGCCTCTTGGGACTTTAATTCGGCCTTTTCCTTTCCCCACTGAACGAGCTGGGCGGTAAAGGTGGCGTGGACCTTTTTAAAGTCCCCATCCAGGGTCCAATATTCCTCGGGTATAAAGGATTCCACTTCCCGTTCCCGGTCGCAGATCAGTCGGAGGGCCACCGACTGAACCCGGCCAGCGGAAAGTCCATTTTTTACTTTTTTCCAAAGCAGAGGAGAAAGATTATATCCCACCAGCCGATCCAAAACCCGCCGGGCCTTTTGGGCGTTCACCTTGGGTTCATCGATCTCCGAAGGATTCGCCACGGCGTCTTTAATGGCCGTGGGGGTAATTTCGTTGAAGGAAATCCGCCTTATCGGTACCAGGGGATTTTTCGCGCTTATGGCGTTCCGCAGGTGGTACGCGATGGCTTCCCCTTCCCGGTCATTATCACTGGCCAGCAAAACCGTCTGGGATTTTTTCGCGTCGCTTTGCAATTCCTTTAATAATTTTGCCCGTCCTCGGACGGTGATATATTCGGGTTCAAAATCGTGATCCACGTCTATGGCGATCCTTGATTTTGGAAGATCGATTAGATGTCCCATGGAAGCCTTGACAAAGTATTTGGATCCCAAATATTTCTCAATCGTCTTGGCCTTCGCAGGGGATTCCACAATCACGAGAATTTTTTTTTCATCCTTACTTTTTTTTGTTTTAGCTAACGCCATACTTCACTCCTCTGTTCCTTGGACTCCCGCGTTTGTTTTTGTGGTAAGGGGGGCCCAATCCTCTAGGATTGCGGTACCGCAGGTAGCCACCCGGGCCCCCTGGTCCGCTAACGCACGCCCCCCAGCGCCGTAGGGGGATGAAAGCCCCACCGAAGCGATCCAAAGATCCCGTCCCTGGTCCAGGGCAAATTGGGCAGTAATCAAGGCACCGGATTTTTCAGGGGCCTCTATAATTACCGTGGCCCGGGCTAGCACGGAAATAATTCTATTTCGCGCGGGAAAATGCCATTTTTGGGGCAGACTTCCGGGGGGGTATTCACTAATCAACGCCCCGCCGCTCTCCACAATTCTGCGACCCAGGGTGCGGTTTGACGCGGGGTATACGCGATCCAACCCGTTACCCAAGACCGCAACGGTTTTTCCGCCCCCCTCCAAATTCCCCCGATGGGCCTGGGCGTCTATACCCTTGGCAAGGCCTGAAATTACGGGAACCCCCGATAGGGCCAGTTCACGGCCAAACTCGTAGGCCCCCGCCGCGCCCGCACCGCTGGGTCGTCGGGTCCCCACGATAGCCGCCAAGGGTTGTTCGGGGTTCGGCAAAACACCCCGATAGAACAGAACCACCGGTGGATCGGTCAATTCCCGTAGCAAAGGAGGATACTCCCTATCCCCGTAGGCCACGTAGGCTATTCCATGCCGGTTAAGGGCTTCTAAATCCCGCTGGGCTTCCTCTATATACTGTTCGGGGTTCCAGGAAGGCAGGGACCAGGCTTTTTCGGTTATTTTTTCTAGATCCAAAAGTGAAAGTAACGATAAATCCCTTTCCCTGTCAAGTTTTTGGGATAAAAGAACCCTGTGGGCGCAGGATAAGGAGGGAATTCTCGCTATGGAAAGGTCAAGTAACCCCCTATCGCCCATAAAGACCGTCCAATATTTGTTTTTTATTATTTTCCGCTTCCGTTTTTTTAACCGGGTCCTTGGTTAAACTGAGGATTTTGTCGTATACATCCACCGCTTTTTGGCCCTGGTTTGTGGTGTAGTACGAGCGGGCCAGAACAAACATGGCGTCCACATCCTTGGATTGAAGGCGCAGATAATCCAGCAGGTAGGGGATGGCGGCTTCGCTCTTATCCAGCTCAAAGACGTAGAGAACCGCCAATGCGTATTTGGGCCTGGAATAGGTGGGATCCAGGGCAATGGCCCGCAGGTAGGCCTCTTCGGCCAGTTTGAACAGCTGTTCCCGCTGTATAATCTGGTCCGACCCGCCCACGTTATGGATAGATTTGGCCAAATTAGCCGCCGAAATACCCTCCATGTACTGCAGGCTCGGGTCCTCGGGATAAAATTCAACCGCCTTCTCTATGGCCTTCAGGGCCTCGCCGTACATTTTTCTATCCATCAGCCGGGTAGCCAGGATTTTCCAATAGATACCCACCTGGGCTACATCCTTAACCTGCTGTTCAATGCGATTTTCATAGGTGGCGATGGCCGCTTTAAGACCCTCTATGGTCGCCGGAGGGGCTCCAGCGGGGCCCATTTCGACGATGCGGGTGGCTAAAATACTCTGCCCCGATGAGCGGCTGTAAAAGAACAGGCCTAAAAGCACCCCCACGATAAGGGTAAGGACAGCCAGCAGGATTATGGCCTTTCGGGTTAATTTTTTCATTCCCGATACCCCCGTAGTTGGGGAATATACCGATGGTGACTTTCCTTTAACAACCGATTATCCACATGGGTGTATATTTGGGTGGTCCCCAAATCCGCGTGGCCCAATAATTCCTGTACCGACCGAAGGTCCGCCCCGCCGGCGAGCAATTCGGTGGCAAAACTATGCCTAAGGGTATGGAGTTTGCTTGAGGTCCCCTCCAAAATCGCCACCTGGGAGTAATTTTTCCATATTCCCTTGCGGGAAAGTCTTTTCCCCGATCTTCCGATAAAAAGGGCGGAACTTTGACGTTGTTTGGAAAGCAGGAGCCGCCCTTCGCTAAGGTATCGGTGGAGCCAAAAACGAGCCTCCCCCCCAAAGGGGACAAGCCGTTCTTTTTTCCCCTTTCCCCGAACCCGAATTACCCCTTCGGAAAAATAAACATCCGTCACATCCATACCCACCGCTTCGGAAACCCGAAGACCCGCCGAATACACCAGCTCAAACAGACACCGATCCCGCAACCCCGTGGGAGTCGTCGTATCGATTCGGCCCAGAACTCCCTCCACCGTCTCCTGGGAAAGGACTCGGGGAATCCGTAGGGTTCGTTTTGGCAACTCTAACAGTTGGGCGGGGTTATCTTTTCTAATACCCTCATCCACCAGGAACCGTCCAAAGGAACGCAGGGCCGATATGCCCTTGGCGATAGACCGGGAATCCAAATGGTCCTGCACCCTTCGAAGGGTCAAATACCGGGAAAGATCCATCCCGGAGAGGTTTTTTATGTCCAGGCCTTCCCGAACAGACCATTCCAAAAACCGCTTAATTTCCGATTCATAGGCCGACACCGTTAGGGGAGAACGGCGTTCCAAAGCTATGAGTCGGGATCGGTACGGTCGGAGCAGATCGGGACTTTCCATGGGTATCCTAGGCTTCCTTTTTTTCGGAGCTTGGTTTTTCGTTGAATTTTCTATCCCGAATAACCGTGGGGACATCCAAATCATCTTCCCTAAAATTCCTATAGGAGAGAAATTCCGCAGGTTTTTTTGATTTGTCCATCATGGATTTCCAATCGTCGTAGCGAATAAACTCGCTGTCCTCGTGGCGCACCGCTTCCGTGGGCTCAGTTTTTCTGGGAGCCTGGTTGGATTCGGTTTGGAACCCCGTGGCGATTACGGTGACCTGTATTTTATCCCCCATGGAAGGGTCCATGGCGTTTCCTGCGATTATCAGGGCGTTGGCGTCCGCGTTGGCGGTAATAATGCTCACCACCTCTTGGAATTCGGTCAGGGAAAGGTCCTCCCCGCCGGTTACGTTTACCAGGATACGCTGGGCTCCCTCGATTCGGCAATCCTCCAACAGGGGGTTATTGATGGCGTTGGTCGCCGCGTCGACGGCCCTATTATCCCCCGAGCCGATCCCAATACCCATCAGGGCGTCCCCTTGGGCTTGCATGGTGGTCCTGACGTCGGCAAAGTCTATGTTGATGATCCCCGGCACGGTGATGAGGTCGGAAATTCCCTGAACACCCTGACGGAGTACGTCATCGGCTATTAGAAAAGCTTCCTTAATGGGGGTTTTTCGTTCCACAATTTTTAAAAGATGCTGGTTGGGAATAACGATGAGGGTATCCACCGCTTCGCGCATCTTGGCGATCCCCTCCTCGGCGAGCTTCATTTTATAGCGCCCCTCAAAATCAAAGGGTTTGGTGACCACGCCCACCGTAAGGGCCCCCAATTCCCGGGCAATTTTGGCGACAATGGGCGCGGCGCCGGTTCCCGTCCCGCCCCCCATACCGGCGGTTACAAAGACCATATCCGCCCCCTTAAGGGCGTTGGCAATCATTTCTTTATCTTCCAGGGCGGCTTTTTCGCCCACCTCGGGTTTTCCGCCCGCGCCCAATCCGCTGGTCAGTTTAGAACCCAGGGGAAGTTTTACCGGAGCTAAGGATAGGCCCAACACCTGCTGATCCGTGTTGGCGGCGATAAACTGCACATTCTGTAAACCGCATTCTATCATGCGGTTTACCGCGTTGGATCCTCCGCCACCGGTACCGATTACCTTTATCACCGTGGTCCGCGGACCGTTTGTTCGTTCTTCGAGTACTTCAATATTCATGTTCCCCCCCCATGGTACTTTTTTTCCCAATCCGGTCCCCTCCGGATCGGCTTTCTTTATCCTAAAAGAACTCCTTCTTAAGCCATTCGGTCAATTTTCCAAACAGAGGTTTCTGCCCCTTTTCCCGAGAACGCCCATCCCCGCCCCGGTCCTGATTTTTGGGAGCCTCCCGGTCGGCGCCCTCTAAAACCAAGCCCACCGCGGTAGAATATACGGGACTCCGATACTCCTCCACCAGACCTCCCACCGAGAGGGGTACCCCAATCCGTACCGAGAGGTTAAAAATATGGCTCGCCAATTCCATAACCCCGGGGAGCTGAGACCCCCCTCCGGTAAGCACGATACCGCCGCCCAGGGGCCGGGAAAGGGAAAGTTTGTCCAACTTTTCCTTGGCCAAATTAAAAATCTCTTCCATCCTCGGTTGAATAATCCGTAAAATTTGCGAACGGGGTATCGGCATGGGGGGACGACCGCCGACCCCCGGAACGATGATATCCTCATCTCCCTCGAGCACCCCTTCCCAACAGCATCCCGCCTCTAGCTTAATTTTTTCCGCCGTCTCGAAGGAAAGATTTTTAATGATCGATAAATCGCTGGTTACCTGGGCTCCTCCCACCGGAATCGTGGAGGTCGAATAGGGCGCCCCCTCGGAGTAGACTAAAATGTCCGTGGTGCCGCCCCCTAAATCGATAAGGGCGACCCCCAGCTCCTTCTCCTCCTCCGTCAACGTGGACCGACCGGCGGCCAAGGACTGGAGGATGAGATCGTTCACCCGGAACCCCGCCCGGTTGACGCATTTGATCAAATTTTGGGCGCTGGTAACGGAACCAGTGATGATATGAACTTCCGCTTCCAAACGAACACCGATCATATCCAAGGGGTTGCGAATGCCCTTTTGATCGTCCACGATGTACGTTTGGGGAATAACGTGCAGAACCTGCCGGTCCATGGGGATTACCACGGCCCGGGCCGCCTCGATAACCCGCTCAATATCCGCGTTATCGATTTCCCGGGTTTCTCTGTTTTTCCCCGTCACCGCGACGACCCCCCGAGAATTGAGCCCCTCGATATGGGCGCCGCCGATACCGGTCCAGCAGGAATGGACTTCCCGGCCGCTCATCATTTCGGCGGCTTCTATGGCCGCCGTAACGGAACGGAGGGTGGCTTCGATATTTACCACGACCCCCTTGCGTAACCCGGTGGACGGACTTACCCCTACCCCCGTAATTTCGAGATTACCCTTTTCATTTCGTTCGCCTATAACGGCACACACCTTTGTGGTACCGATATCCAGGCCGACCACCAATCCGTCGCTAGCCAGAGGAGGCCTCCTTCGTCCGATACGCGACCGTACCGGTTCGGAAATCAATTTCGTCAGCGTCGATTCCCTTGGAAGCGAGCACGTCGAGTACGAGCATCATATACCGAAGGGATTGTTCGTTCAACTCGGGACCGGTTCTCACCCGTACTTTTTGACGCGCCGGGTACAAAACCAATTCAAAACCGTCGTAGGCCTTCTTTTGTACTTTAATTTCCGAAATCAGGGCAAGTAGTTGGGGCGCGTTTTTGCTAATCCGATCCAATTCCTCAAATAACGGAACCAGGTTTGGGGGTAAACGCAACCCCACACGGATTTGATCGAATTGGATTCCCGAAATAATGGGTAAGGTTTGGCCCAGGGTCCGGGCTTCCGGTAAATCGTTACCCAGGGCAAAGACCAGGCCTTGATGGTCAAAATAGACCGCCGTAGACCGGCCTTGAACCTGCGCGAAGGCCATAGCGACGGCGGTTCTGCGCCTAACCGTGATGGAAACCGAATCGGGGTAATGTTTTACCACCCGAGCCGATTCCACCAGGGGTAACTGGGTCAACGCCTTTTCCACCGAACGGGGCCATACGCTTATAAACGTGGATTCCTTATCTATCCCCGCGGCCCGCAACAGGGTAGTTCGGTCTAAGCCGGGCAATTCGTTTATGGTCAACGTTTTAAGGGGCATACAGGGGGTTATTCCAAAGAACCAGATCAATTCCACCCCCAGCAGAACCGCGAAAACCAAAAGTACCCTTTTTAGAACCAGATCCATCCTGGGCTTCGTACGTTTTTCCGCCGGTAAAACATCCTCAAAAAACAAATAGCCCTCAGACATGGAAAACCTCCGGTTTTTGTGATTGCCGGGAAATATTAACAATTAACCCAGCTGAAAAGAGCATGGTCGCCAGGGACGATCCCCCGGCGGAAAAAAATGGAAGCGGTACCCCCGTTGCGGGTAGGGCACCCGATACCACCGCCACATTCAAAAGGCCCTGGGACGCGATAATCGTCCCCATGGCACAGGCTAGCAAACGATGGAAAATTCTATCCGACCATAGGGCGGCCCTAAAAGAACGGACGGCAAAAATACCAAAAAGGGCAAAAAACAGGACCACCCCAATAAGTCCCGCCTCTTCGGCAAAGGCGGAAAAGATAAAATCCGAATGAATTTCCGGAACGCTGGCGATTTTTCTCGTCCCCTGCCCTATCCCCTTTCCCCACCATCCCCCAGAAACGATGGTAAGGATGGAAGATCGGACCTGATATCCCGCACCCAAGGGATCCCAATCGGGGCTGATAAAGGTCATAAGCCGCCGGAGACGATGTTCCTTGGTCAGCACTAATAACAATGAAAGGGGGGTCGTGAGCAAAGCCGCGGCGAAAAAATACCGTAGTTTAAGCCCCGCTAAGAAAAAAATTACCAGAGCGTTTACCAGTATAAACGAGGCGGTAGAAAAATTGTTTTGAAAATAGATGATGAGGAAAAACATCGCCGTAACAAGGGTTGGAGGCAGAACCCCGGTGAAGAAATTGTCCATCCGATCCTTTTTTTTATCAAAAATATGGGCCAGATAAATAGGAAGTACCACCTTTACCAATTCCGAGGGCTGATAGGTAGAACTGCCTATACGGATCCACCGGGAGGCGCCATTTTTAGAAACCCCAATACCGGGCAGAAAAGTCAGCAGACAGAGGAACAACACACCCAGGACGAGGGGACCAATAAAACGCCGAATAAGTTCCAGGTTAACGCGGGAGGCTAAAAGAAAAAGAAAAAGACCCAGGGCCGCGTAGGCCAGCTGTCGTTTTAAAAAATACAATCCATCGTGAAAAAAACGATCCGAAAAAGCAAAGGACGCCGAGTAGAGGGTTACCAAACCAAGCCCCACCAAGAGAAATACGGCACCCACAAGAATGGGATCGGCGGAGGCTTTTAAACTGTCCCTATCCACGTCGAATTGGTATTTGGTCATTGAATTTTTAAGGTAGAAAGGGCAATAATGGCGAAAAGCCCCCCTAATATCCAAAAGCGAATAACCACCTTGGTTTCCGCCCAACCGGATAATTCAAAATGATGATGTAGCGGAGCCATTTTAAAAATCCGCTTTTTCCGCAGTTTGTACGAAGCCACCTGTAAAATAACCGAAGCGGCTTCCAGTACAAAAACGCCCCCGATCACGAGTACCAGAATCTCCTTTTTTAAAATCAAGGATAGGGTAGCGATTACGCCCCCCATGGAAAGACTCCCCACATCGCCCATAAATACTTCCGCGGGATGGGAATTAAACCATAAAAAGCCCACACAGGAACCGACCATAGCCAGGGAAAAGATGGTCAACTCCCCGGCCCCTTTGATGTAAGGAATTCCTAAATAGGATGAATAGTCGGACCGTCCTGAAAGGTACGTAAGAATGGATAACGTAATAAATACCATAATTACCAATCCCGTAGCCAGGCCATCCAAGCCGTCGGTAAGATTCACCGCGTTGGACTCACCCACCAAAAGCAGGACCGCGAAGGGGATCCAGAGCCATCCCAGATTTATGATAGGATTTTTAAAAAAAGGAATATAGAGATACGTAATTTTATCACCCCCGGAAAAATAGAGGGTCAAGGAGATAAGGATGGCTACCCCAAATTGGCCCGCCAATTTCGCCCATGCGGGTAGGCCCGCGGAATTATGTCGGCTGACCTTTAGATAGTCGTCGATAAACCCCACGGTACCGAAGCCCACAAAGGAAGCCAAGAGAACCCACATATTAACATTATCAAAATCTTGCCAAAGAAGTACCGCCACCACTACCGAGAGGATGATTAAAATTCCTCCCATGGTTGGGGTTCCACCCTTTTTCAAATGCGTTTGGGGTCCATCGTCCCGGATGGATTGGCCTATTTTTAGTTTTTGCAGTCCCTCAATAATTCGGGGTCCCAAAAGATACGAAATTAACAGGGCTGTCAAGGCGGCGTAGGCGCCCCGGAAGGTCAGGTATCTAAATACGTTCAGGGGAGTAAAATATTTAACCAAGGGATAAATAAATTCTAAAAACATCGGCCTAGGCTCCTTCCTGGATTTTCAGGTTTTTGTCAACGGAAGGCAAAATAACCTTGGTTAACCGTTCTAAAGCGGTTCCCCGCGAACCCTTTAACAAAACCAAATCCCCCTCCCTAATGAGGGGTACGATTTTTTGTTTTAAAATTTCCATATCGTCAGCCCGGAGAATCAGCGGTTTTGGGTACGCAAGTTTTGTCCCCGAGGGCACGGTCGAATAGACCTCCTCCAGGGCATTTTTAATTTCCTCGGTCTCTGGGCCAAACAAACCAAGGATTTGGACTTTGGAAGCGGCCAAGAGGCGGCCCAGCTTTCTATGTTCCTCCACGGAAGAAGAACCCAATTCCAGCATAGATCCAATCACGTACACCCTTCGGCCCGGCCAATCCACGGAATCACAAAATTCAACGGCCGAGGCCGCCGCTTCGGGGTTGGCATTGTAGCAATCCTGAACCACCGTCACCGGACCTCGCAAAATTTCGCCCCGACCAAACAGGGGTTTAGCGTTGGCCAGAGCCTGCCGAATGGAATCGGCGCTGATTCCCACCTCTTCAGCGATCGCCGCGGCGGCCAGGGCGTTGAATACGTTGTGGAGCCCCGGCAGGGCAAAACGAACTTTTTTCCCCGCCCACAGTAGCTCCGTCCCTTCCAAACCCAAACTTTTATAGCCTCCAAAACTGGCCATACAATCCGTACCGTAGGAACGGATTCGGCCCCGAACCCCATGGGCCAAAAAAGCCGCGAAGGAATCCCGTTCCGGGATAAGCGCCACCTCGGCGCCGGAAAATTGAGAAAATATCGCTTTTTTTTCTTTGGCTATGGCCTCTCGGCTTCCGAGAATACCGATATGGGCGGTACCGATATTGGTAATAAGCGCGATTTGAGGACGGAGGACCCGGGCCAATTCCGCAATTTCTCCAAAGCGGTTCATACCCATCTCAAAAATCCCAACCTGATGTTCCGCTCGAAGGGCAAATACCGATAAAGGCAGTCCTGTTTCGGAATTAAGGTTCCCCGCGTTCATGACCACCGGCTTTTCAAGGGCAACCATGGCGGCCGCCAGTTCCTTCGTGGTGGTTTTTCCCGCCGAGCCAGTAATACCAACCCGTAAAAGCTGAGGAAAGCCTCGAAGATAGGCCCCCGCGGCGTCTTGCAGAGCCCGTAGAGTATCGGGAACAACCACCAGGACCCCGTTGTACCGCTCCGCTGCCGCCCGAAGGGCCGCACCCATGGAGTCCATCCGAGATTGGGCGACCATCGCCACGATGGCTCCGGAGGCAAAGGCGTTTTCCACAAATCGATGCCCGTCCTGGGTATTTCCCACCAGGGCCACGAACAGGGAGAGCGGCGAAACGGTTCGGGAATCGATACTAACGGAGGTAAAGCCCCGCTTTTTATCCGCGGTAACGGGAAAGAGAGACCCTCCGACCGCGGGGACTAAATTTTCTAAATTCATCAAAATCGGTTCACCCATCGTTTCGTTTCCCGTTTTCTATATGAATTTGCAATACCTGTTCGGGGGGCTTTTTCTTTAAACCCAAGTCCGTACGGGCAATTTGTTCGATCCGTTGGGGGGAGGAAAGCACCGCGATCCCAGCAATAAGTTTTTTATTGCTTTCCAGCCATTGCTGTTGAGCCGCCTCCAGATTCTTTAGGTCCTCCGCGACGGCCCGGTATCGGGAAGCCTGGGCGGCGGAAAGGGCCAACAGCAGGGGAATGGACAATACCAAAAAATAAAAAATGATACGGCGTTTCACGATTGCCCGTCCTCTTCTAATACCTTTTCTACCACCCGTAATTTCGCGCTTCGGGAAGGTGGGTTATTTCGAATTTCCTCTTCCGAAGGACCTATCGCTTTTCGTGTTATTATCGTAACGATTCGACGGCCCTTACATGTACATATCGGCGCGGTTGGAGGACAAGTGCAGTCCTTGTTTTTCTCTTGAAAAAATTTTTTTACGATCCTATCTTCCAGGGAATGGAACGTAATAACCCCCAAGCGCCCCCCGGGCTCCAAACAATCCAGGGCCGATTCCAACACCCCTTCCAACTGGGACAATTCCCCGTTTACGGCGATCCTAAGGGCTTGGAAGGTCTTGGTAGCCGGATGGGTCGGCCCATGTCGATAAAACGGAGGGACCGCCCGTTCCACAATCGCCGCCAAGGCCGAAGCGGTGGTAATGCGGGAACGTTTGCGATTTTCCACTATAGCCCGGGCGATGCGCCGGGAGAATCGTTCTTCCGCGTTTTGGTACAACAGATCCGCCAGGTCCTGTTCTTGCAAATTGGCGATTAATTCTTCGGCGCTAACCCCTCGGGAAGGATCGATCCGCATATCCAAAACCTCATCCTTCCTAAAACTAAAGCCCCGGCCGCTTTTTTCGTAATGGAAAACGCTCACCCCTAAATCCATAAGGATCGTGTCGGGCCGTTTAAGGCCCCGAGGAAGATCCGCGAAAAACTCCTGGGACCAACCGGAATAAAAGTGGATCCGATCCCCAAATTCCGCAAGCCGCTGACGGGCGATCTCCTGGATCTGGGGGTCCGCGTCCACCCCAATTATTTTTAGACTGGGGAAGCGGGAGAGGAACGCGTAGCTATGCCCCCCTTCTCCCAGAGTCGCGTCCACCATCAATTCACCGTCAGACCGAGGGGCCAGGTATTCGAGGGTTTCTTGCAAAAGGACCGGTGTATGAACGATATCCATCAAGCATCTCCCTACAAAAACACCGAGCCCAGCTCTTCGGCCGCGGCTTGGAACTCCGCCTCATTCTGGGACCAATACTCCCTGTACTGGTCCGCGTCCCATACCTCTATATACTTATCGATCCCCAAAATCACACAATCCCGGGATAATCCCGCAAATTCCCGTAGGCTCTGGGGAACCGCTACCCTTCCCGCCTTATCAATCTCCACTTCCTGGGCGGGGGCGATAATTCGTCGCTGGACCAACCGGGAACGGGCTTGGAAGGGAGAGGTGGCTTCCATCAATTTGTGAGAAAGCTGTTTCCATTGTTCGGGGGCAAATAACCAGAGGCATCGATCGACCCCCTGGGTAAGGATAAGGACGTTCCCCGGGAGTTCCGACCGCAATCGGGCCGGCAGGCTGATACGCCCCTTTTCATCCAAGGTATTTTTAAACTCCCCAGTTAACAATTCCATTCCACTTTTTCCTATTATTTCCCACTTTCTCCCACTAGTCTCTATTATTTACTCATAAATTTTTCCCGTCAATAATGGTTTTAAAAGAAAAAGTTATAAATAGTATTTTTTTTAAAAATGACCTACACTGGAGTATAGTAGTCCCCCAACGGATTGCGTTTTTGCTAAAAGAGGGGCTATCATAGACCCATGTACACCACCGAATCCTTTATCGTATTTCCCGAAGGGGATACCCAAGAGATCGAGCATACTTTACATATAAATGAATTGGTGGATATCAATGGAAATCCCCTGGCCCTTCCACTAGCAACGAATCGTTGTATCGCCTTCCGGGTTTCCCGTCGAATTCAAAAGGAAAACCGGGGGGGAGAGCAAATTTTCCACTACCTAGAGCTCCTGAGCGCCGCGGAACTCCTATCCTATGTGGGTTAAAGCTCCCCGCTCCATAGGTACCGAACGGGAAAGCAGTCTCCACGCGGAATTAAAATATCTCTACGCGGGGGCCCACGGAAAGGTAGAGGTCCCCCTGGGTCCCTACGTCTGCGACGTCCATAATGAATACGGGGAAATTATCGAAATACAAACCGGCAGTTTTGGGCCCCTCAAAGATAAGGTGGCCTACCTCATCGACCGGGGCCCCCTTAAAATCGTCCATCCAATCCACACACTCCGGCGGATTGAACTGTACGATCCTGCGGGGGTTTTGTTATACCGCCGAAAAAGCCCCCGGAGGGGTACGATTTGGGATCTCTTTTCCTCCCTGGTCTACGCCCCCCGGCTCCCCCTCCTTCCCAATCTTTCGGTAGAGTTAGTGCTTCTGGAAATCTTGGAAAAGAGGGTTCAGGATGGAAAGGGGTCCTGGCGACGCCGGGGAATTAGCCTGGGGGACAAAAAAATTGTGGAACGCCAGGGGGAACTTTTGCTCCGATCCCCCCAGGATTACGGTTGCTTTGCGCCTTTTGAATACGATGAACTGTTTACGGTAAAAGATTTAGCCCAAAAAGCCCGTATATCCCCCACCATTGCGGGAAAAACGGTATACGTTCTTTCGATTCTGGGAACCATCGACCGCCAAGGGAAACGGGGTAATGCCTGGGTTTATAGGAGGAACAGAGAACCTTCGGTCAAAGGGGGATAAAAAAACGCCGCCCTGGATTGGAGCGGCGTCAAAGCTTCATCGAAGGTCGATGAAGGGTGCTTTATAAGCGGTTTTTACCAAGAATCCACCATATCGTCGGGGTCCCGGTTGTCTTCCGCGAAAAGATCCGTTACGGCCCGTAGGTCGTCCAGATAGAAATAGTAACTTCCGTAGGCTTCCATGGGGTCGCAGACCACCCTAAATCCCACAATTTTAATTCCCATGTGGTTATTATAGTGGTAGTTCCGCTGGACGATACCATTTTGTCCATCCGGAGCCTGAGGAGGAACCGCCACGGTCAGCTTTTTCCAGCCCTGAAAATTAAGCCGCCCCATAAAGAGCGAGTATTCCCGGCCAAAGAAATCCTGGATTACCACGTACAATTGGTGGTTGTAATTCCGGCCCACCGCCCAGACGGAGATGGTTTTCGTGATACCCTCGATGGGAATAGGCCTAACAGGGTAAATGAAGAAGCTGGTAGCTCCCCGGCGGAGAAAATCCACCCGGGTTCCCAGGACGTATTTATCCTGGATATTCAAACCCTTTTCATCGGGGATCGGTTGTTTTCCCGCGGGAGAACCCTCAAAAAGGCGGGTGGTAGTAAACCCTTCGTCCGTGGACATTGAAGAAAGCCAAAAACCGGCGTTTTCAAATTTATCCACCGAAACTTCTTTCAATTTCTGTTGGGCCGCGTCGACTCCGATTTTTTCCGGGTTTGGGGCCCCCACATCGGCCACGGTTTGGGCGTTTCCAGTTTGGTTCGCGGTAGTTTGGGTCGCGGTGGTTTGAGGGGCCGCGCCCGTGTTCTGGGTGCCCACAGCGGCGGCCTGGGCGAACAGCAAACCAGAGACAGACATCATCAGGGCGGCGGCAACGGTTATTCCTTTCATGTCGGCCTCCTTATTTACTCGTAGTAGCGGTGTTGGATGATCCGGAGTTCCAAAGTTGTTGCACCTTGGCAGGATCGGCCAAATTATCGCCGTCAAAAAGACTTTCGTAGGTATCGGTCAGAACTTTAATCTGATCAAAATAAATTTGGAAATCGTCCACCTTTTCCATCGGCCGCGTCCAAATTCGGAACTTGACCAAAGAAAGGGGTTCTTTTTTTGGAAGCGTGGGCTTGGATTGGGGCACACTCTCGGGAACGTTGATCCGAAGATTTTTCCATCCCTCAAAATTTAGATCCCCCATGGTGATAATGTGGACAACCCCCTTATAATCCCGAAGATACGCTTCAAGATAATAATTAAAGCCCCCACTCCATACCCACAGGTCCAGCAACCGAACCCGACCGGGAATAGGAATTTCCGCAGGAGGAGCGTTATCGCCCCCATCCTTGGCTACGGGATACACGTCAATCCAGTTATACCCCATCCGGTCAAAACGCCCCCAGATACCAAGGCTCTTAAAGGTCTTGTTATCGGTGTTCGATCCTTGTAACGCCGCCGGCCAAGCCGCGATATAAGCAACCTTAGGAAAGGTGTCCTTATCGGTCTTGGTCGCGAATTTGCTTGCGGATACCTTCCATACGTACCCGGAATCACCATCAAAGCTCTCAAGCACCTTTGATTCAAGATTTACGGTTTGTTCGTCCGCCGAAACAGAGAACAACGTAACACTAGCCCAGAGAGCCAGGCAGACAGCTTTGAAACCGCCGTGTTTCATCCCTTACTCCTTTTGCCGATCATCGCGGATTCTTAGTCGGTTAAGATTATATTTCCTTGCGAAAGCTTTGTCAAACCTTTAAAAAGATTTGTCACTCTTTTCGATTGTCGGCATACTTGGATAATCTAAAAACCATTATGAAGAAGAATTAATGCGGAAGATGGTGAAATGGACCCCTTTTGGACGAGACCTTGGACCAGGGGAACCAATAATGCCCAGGGAGAATCGTCGAAAATGGCCACCACGTTTCGGGGAACCAATTGGGGGTCGATCCACGAAAAAAGAATGGTGGGGATTTTGTCTCCAAAATTAGGATAGTTCCCCCCCGGCGTCGCCATAATTATACAACTAGGCTGGAGGTCCGCCGGGGGGCTTTTAAACGAACCTATAAAAACCGGGCTCCGGAAATCTTGCTTTTCCTGGAGCCCCCGAACCAATTCTCCCTTGTAGGCCTCCCAAAGGCCCGAATCGGCTAACACCACCACCGATTCACCGGGTCTATGGGGGACCTGGGCCGCCAAGCGACCGGCGCGGTAAAAATCCTCCTTCCTATTTTTCACTTCCCCGATCAAAACAGGGACCCGGGGAAATTGGCGCCCATAGACCTCCGCGGTTTCCCTTAATACGGGAGAAAACACCACGCAGTAAGGAAGGAGGGGGGAGAAAAGGGCCCGTTGAATGGCCGAGGGGACCAAAGATTCGGGGATGGTTTCCGAAAGGGTGACCGAATAGACGGGTCTAAACAATCGAAGGGTGGCCAGAAATCGTTCCTGCAACGGCCGCTGGGGGCCGTAGAGGGCGTTAAAGCCCCTATCGGTGACCACCACCACGGGGGCCCGGAAAAACAGAACAATGGGGGGTAAAAAAAAGAGCAGGGGGATAAAAAAACGCTTTTTTAATCTCTTTTTTCCCTTTCTTACCATAGATTGTACCATACCGTCCCCGCATGGACCGGTCAAGCTGAGCTTGCTTGACCAAGGTTTGTACAATCCTTACAATTAAAATAACTCTAGAGAGCTAAGGAGTGTTTTATGACCAGTTATAAAGAGCTTGGCCTTGTCAACACCGTCGAACTGTTTAAAAAGGCGGTGACGGGCGGATACGCGATTCCCGCGTACAACTTCAACAATATGGAGCAAATGCAAGCTATCATTCAGGCCTGCGTGGAAACCAAATCACCGGTAATCCTCCAGGTATCCTCCGGGGCACGGAAGTACGCTAACCAAACCCTTCTTCGGCACATGGCCGCCGGGGCGGTGGAATACGCCCACGAATTGGGCTTTGACGTGCCCATCGTCCTGCACCTGGACCACGGCGACAGTTTTGAGCTCTGCAAGGATTGTATTGAATCGGGATTTTCCTCGGTCATGATCGACGGATCCCACCTACCCTACGACGAAAACGTGGCGCTGACCAAAAAGGTCTGCGAATTTGCCCACTCCCGGAAGGATTATGTGACCGTGGAGGGAGAACTGGGGGTCCTGGCGGGGGTTGAGGACGACGTATCGGCGGAACACAGCCACTACACCCAACCCCACGAGGTCGAGGATTTCGTAAAAAAAACCGGAGTCGATTCCCTGGCCATTTCTATTGGAACAAGCCATGGCCGGACCAAGTTTAAACCCGAACAGTGCACCCGGGACGCCAACGGCATCCTTATTCCTCCCCCCCTGCGCTTTGACATTTTGGAAGAAATTGAAAAACGCATCCCCGGTTTCCCCATCGTTCTGCACGGTTCCTCGTCGGTTCCCATCGAGTACGTAAAGATGATAGAAAAATACGGCGGTTCCCTGAAAGATTCGGTGGGTATTCCGGAAGAACAACTTCGGCGGGCGGCTAAGAGCGCGGTTTGCAAAATTAACATCGATTCGGACGGCCGTTTGGCCATGACCGCCATGATCCGCAAGGTTTTTGCCGAAAAACCAGAGGAATTCGACCCCCGCAAGTACCTGGGACCCGCCCGGGACGAACTAAAGAAACTCTATATGCACAAAAATATTAACGTTCTCGGGTCCGCGGGAAAAGCCTAATCCCCCTTCGTTGTTTCAAAGAGGACGTCTTTGGGTGTTTCAGAGAATACTTCCTTCCGAAACACCCTTTTCTTTAGTCCCCCGGTCTAAACCCCAGCGATGGGGAACCTTCCTATAATCCAAAACGAACTGAACAACCATGGGGGCAAGGGACAAAAGGGTACAGAGGAGTCCTATCAGGATTCGCTGACCAAAAAAGGCCCAATAGGCGGTAATCGCGACGAGGGGAAGCAAAATGACGGAAAGAATGCTAAAAAAGGCCCTGCTCCCCAGACTTTCCCGCGCGAGGGTGACCAAGAAGGGTAAGGCCACCGCTAAGGAGGACCATAAAAGGGGAATTAAAACCAAATGCAGGCTTTCCACTTGAACGCTCCACCGGATACAACCAATGATCGATACGGGGACCAGCCAAAGGAGCGTAAAGTCCACCGCGTCGATGGATAACCGACGCCCCCGTTCTTTCTTTACCAGGGTCCAAATCCCCAGGGGCAAAAATACGGGCAGGATAAAGTAATCTACCGCCCCGTGGAACCAAGCGGAAAGACCAAAACCACGGCTTTCAACCAGGGGACCCAGGGCTTCTAAGAGGAGGGCCACGACCAGAGCCAGGGCTACGCTAAAAAGGTGTTCCCCCCTGAAGGGTCCGGAATTTTTCAAGGATCTCCTGAAAAAATACACCATGGGGATCCAAAAAATACAGAATAAGATCATGACCATACCGTACCACGGGCCTACCTTTTCCCGCAAGGGTTCGGGACGTCGGGGAACGGAAAACCATGGAAACACCGACTGTCAAGAGGATTTTGCCCTGCTAATACCGGGGAACTTGAAAATTCTCAAAACTTTGGGGATTTAAAACCACCGGTCCGACAGGCTCCTAGGACTGGACAGAGAAGCTCTTTATTTGGTATAGTTTTCCGAAAGTTGTCGTTGCTCGCCCCGTTGCGGCGATAGCTCACGAGGAGGTCAGTTGGCGGACAAGGATTTACGGATCAATGAACAGATTCGAGTGCGAGAAGTTCGACTAATCAGCGATGATGGGGAACAGCAGGGTGTAATACCCACGTTGGAAGCGCTTCGAATGGCCAAAGAACAGAATTTAGACTTGGTTGAAGTTGCCCCCCAGGCGGTTCCTCCGGTTTGTAAAATTCTTGACTACGGTAAGTTCAAGTTCGAAAATGAAAAGAAGGTTCGGGACTCCAAGAAAAAGCAGAAACTGCTAAAAATCAAGGAAATCCGGATGCAACCTAAGATCGACGATCATGATCTAGATTTCAAATCGAAACATGTTCGTGAATTCCTTGCGGAAGGCAACAAGGTCAAGGTTACGGTCCGATTCCGCGGCCGGGAACTTGCCCACACCGAACTCGGATTGGACGTCCTTAAGGACGTCTTACAACGGATCGAGGGTGAATACGTCATGGATAAACCTCCAGCGATGGAAGGACGGTTTATGTCCATGATTTTGAACCCAAAACCCAAGAAATAAGTAGAGGGATGGCGCCATGCCGAAAATGAAGACCAAGAAAAGCGCCGCGAAGCGCTATTCGTTCACCGGATCGGGGAAGGTTAAATATAAAAAACAAAACCTTCGCCATATCCTGACTAAAAAGACGAGCAAGCGGAAGCGTAACCTCCGCCACGCCGGTATTCTGTCCAGCGACAACGTACCGGTGATCAAGAAAAAATTGTTACCCTACGGATAAAGAAGGAGCGGTTCCCCATGTCAAGAGCAGTAGACGGTAGTCGACGAAAGGACCATCGCAAGAAAATTCTCAAACTGGCGAAGGGCTATTGGGGCCGCCGCCATTCAAACTATAAGGTCGCCAAAGACGCCGTAACCAAGGGCCTCTTTTACGCGTACCGGGATCGTAAGGATCGGAAGGGTGACTTCCGGAACCTATGGATCATCCGAATCAACGCCGCCTGCCGGGAAGAGGGCCTTTCCTACTCCCGGTTGATCAATGGTTTGTCCAAAGCCGGCGTGGCTATAAACCGGAAAGCCTTAGCGTGGATGGCGACGGAAGACAAAAACGCTTTTAAAGCGGTAGTCGCCCAGGCAAAAGCAAGTTTGGGAGCGTAATTCGATGGTAACCCTCGAGCAAGTCAAATTATTGGAAACAAAGGTAGCCAAGGCTATCGATTACGTCAAAAAGTTGTCCGAAGAAAATTCCCTCTTGAGGGGAAAATTGGATGACTATCGTAATAGGATTGACGAGCTCGAGGTACTCATTCGAAATTTTAAAGAAGATCAAGGACGTATCGAGGCGGGAATTATTTCCGCCTTGGATCGTTTAAATCAGTTTGAGGACGCCATGGAAAAGGAAATTACCGATCCTGGCCAGGACAGTCCCCACGCTGAAACTAGTATAAAAAAGGATCCTCCTTCGGATTCCTCTCCCCTTCTGGATAGGGCGGAGGATACCGAAGAAGCTAGCAGGCCCCCAGAGGGTCCCTCCACGGTCTCGGAGTTGGATATTTTTTAGGAGTACCTATGCCGAAGGGTGGACTTCGCATTGATATCCTCGGCACGAGTTTTACCATCGCCGCCGACGAGCCGGCGGCCTACCTGGAATCCCTTTTAGCCAAATACGCCTCCGCCGTTGAATCCGCCCGACGGGCCACCGGTTTAACCGATCCCTTAAAGTTATCTATCGTGGCGGGTATTTTGCTGGGGGACGAACTGGAACAATGTAAAGGGGATCCAAAAAATCCGTTAAAATCCAACGGTTCCGGAGCGGAAGATAAAAACGCCGAAGCGGAACGTTTGACCCTCGATCTAATCGCCCGGATTGATGAAGCCCTTGGCTTAATGAAAACCTAAATCACCGGTGGTACGTCCATGGACCCTGTCTTTAAATTGGAAAACCAAGTACAACATTACAGCTGGGGTTCCCCTACCTGGATACCCGAACTGCTCGGCGTGCCAAACCCTTCGGCCGAACCGTGGGCAGAATTGTGGATGGGTATTCATCCAAACGCGCCCTCTACCGTGCGGTCTTCCGGGAACACGGGCGATCGACCTTTGGCGGAAATACTTCAGCGGGATCCCCACTTTTTTTTAGGCGCCCCGGTAACATCGGCCTTTGGGTCCCTGCCCTTCCTTTTTAAGTTACTCGCCGCAGAACGGCCCCTCTCGATCCAAGCTCACCCAACCTTGGAACAGGCTCGCTTGGGGTGGGAACGGGAAAACCAAAGGGGTATACCCCTGACCTCGGAACGACGAAACTACAAGGATCCAAACCATAAACCCGAAATTATCTGCGCCCTCAGCCCCTTTAGGGCCCTTTGCGGGTTTAGGCCCCCAGAGCAGATTAGGGAATTGTTGGATACCCTGGGGGCCCCAACGCTTGAGTTCCCCCGGGCGGCTTTGGAAGGGGCCTCCGAAGAGGAGTCCCTGCGGAATTTTTTAAAGAGTCTATTACACCTTTCACAGTCCGACAAACGGGAATTGACAGCCTGGATTGAAAAGCTCTCTAAACCCATTCAAGACCATAGCCTGGGGGGGGCCTGGGAAGCATACCATCGGGAATGGGAACTCCTGGTCCAACTGACCCGCCTGTATCCCTCGGATCCCTCGGTCATCGCGCCCCTCTATTTAAATCTTATCGACCTACAGCCCCTGCAAGCCCTGTATTTGCCCGCGGGCCAACTCCACGGCTACGTTCACGGGTTTGGGGTTGAACTGATGGCCAATTCGGATAATGTACTCCGGGGGGGACTTACCCCCAAATACATCGACGTGCCGGAACTCCTTTCTATCCTTGATTTTTCTCCTTTTAGGCCGCCACTCCTGGAAGTTCCATCGGATGGGGGAACCCTTTTCTCCTACCCTACGGCGGTACGGGAATTTTCCCTCCAACTGGTTCGCGGAAACAGTAAACCTCTCCACCTGGAACCGGGGAAACCCCGTATTCTAGTGCTTACCCAGGGGAGCCTGGAGATACACGACGGGACGGGAAAAGTCACACCGCTACGACGGGGAGAAAGCGTCTTTATCGCCGCGGGGGCCACGAAAATCGAGCTATCCGGCGTCTTTACCGCTTTTGTGGCTTCCGCTGGGGAGTTACCATGAAAATACTGGTAGATTCGGACTCCTGCCCCCGTCCCGCACGGGAATCCGTGGTCCGGGCCAGCAAAAGGACCGGAATCACGGCTATTTTTGCCGCTAACCGGCCGATTCCGGGTATAGAGGGCCCCACCGTGCGGATGGAGCTTTGCCCCGCCGGCGAAGGGGCCGCCGATGACCGGATTGTGGAGCTAGCTGAAAGAGGTGATTTAGCGGTTACCCGGGATATACCCCTAGCGGCCCGCTTGGTAGAACGGTCGATCCGGGTAATCGACGACCGGGGGACCGTGTATACCCGGGAAAACATCCGGGAACGGCTATCTTTACGGGATTTTATGGTCGGCTTGGCGGATAACGGCCTTGGGGCGGCAAGAATCAACACCTATGGGAACCGGGAACTGAAGGCCTTTGCCGACGGGTTCGATAGGGAATTGACCAAATTGATGAGGGAAGCCCAGGCTCACCGGAATACTCGGGGAGCCCAGGGGCCCTTACCGGAAGGCTCTACTCCTGTTCCGGGTACAGTTCACGAATCTGTTTGATGCTCGGAAGAATTTCAAAAAACACTTCCACCATCTCGGGATCGAACTTTATACCCGACATTTTCCGAATTTCGTCGTAAACATCCTGTTCACTCCAGGCCTGTTTATAAACCCGCTTGGATGAAAGGGCGTCAAAAACATCCGCCACCGCCACGATGCGCCCCCCCAGGGGAATTTCTTCCATTTTCCGCCCCAGGGCCTTGCCCTGGGAATCGGTTTTAAGGGGTTTCCCGGTCATCACATCGATCCACCCAGGGTACCCAGAACCATCCCAATTTTCGTGGTGGGTCAGGGCTACATCGGCGGCGATGGAATCCAAGGGGGATTGGGGATCGTCAAACAACCGGGCCCCAAAGTACGTGTGGGCCTGCATAACGGCGTACTCCTCCTGTGTAAACCGGGCGGGCTTTTTTAGAATCAGATCCGAGATCGCCACCTTCCCCACATCGTGGAGCATGGCCGCGATTTTGAGGGTGTCCCGGGTTTTTTCCCGTTCCACGTCGTTCAACCCATGTCGGTAGGCCCAACGGTCAAAAATTTCCACCGCGTACCCCGCAACTCGGTTGACGTGGGCCCCCGTTTCCTTAGGATCCCGGAGCTCGGACATTTTGATCATCCTCAAAATCATTGCCCGGGTCATATAGGCCCGTTGGAGGGCCACCGTGGCGTTGGCTGCGAAATGGGTAATCAGGAGCTCGTCTTCCTTGGTAAACGCCACGGTTCCGCCATCGGGGGACCGGGCGTTGATCACCTGAATGACCCCCAACAAACGGCCTTCGGCGGTTTTTAAAGGGACCGTCAGGGTAGACGTGGTTTTATAGCCGGAAATACGATCGAAGGAGGTATTGAAGGAATAGGGCATCTCCCTGGGAATATTGTAGACATCGCTGACATTGACGATCTTTTTCGTCAGCGCGCAGTATCCCGAAAGGGTTTTTTCGTTGATGGGAACCGAAAAGACCGAATAGATTAACTTTTGTCCCGGGGGCAGTTCTTTTTGTTTTGTATCGTTTTGGGCGTATTTTATAACTAAGCGGTCCTCTTCTTTAACATAAATGGACCCCGCGTCCGCCCGAACGACCTTACGAGCCTCTAAAAGAATCCGTTCCAAAAGGAGGTCCAAGTCTTGAATTTGATTTAATTCCGAATCGATTCGGATTATAGACCTTAGATCCGTTCTCTTTGCCATCGGTCCTCCCGATAATTGTCCGTGCTACCCTATTCTTTTCGACCGGTACACTTGATTACATGATACCCAAATTGGGTTTGTACCACGTCGCTAACCGATCCGGGAGAAAGGCGCTTAACCGCCGACTCGAAGGGGGCGACCATTTTCCCGGGGCCAAACCATCCTAAGTCCCCCCCCGAAGATTTGGACGGACAGGTGGAGTATTCCCGGGCCAGGGACTCAAAATTTGTTCCCTGTTTAATCCGTTTTAACAGTTCTGTAGCCAGGGACTTATCTTTGACTAAAATATGACTAGCCCGCCATTCCATACCAACCTCCTTGTGCATACAGCTTTGGTGCTATACTATTCTTATACTATACTGCAAAAAAACGCAAAGGGGTTGGTAAAAACGGTTAACTTTTCATAACCCCCATCCCTTTAAAGGAATTGACCATGACGTTTCGTCGTTTTTTCGGAAACCTCCTCATCTTTTTTGGGGTGTTAAACCTTATCGATTTCATGTCCCCCCGCCCCATACCGACGGTGGGCTTCTCGGCCATCATTGGTGGAATTTTTTTTATTTTCGTGGGTCTCTATCTCCGTTCAAATACCCAGGGGGGAAGCAAATTCCCCTGGACCTCTTTGGGACGTCTGTTGGGAAGTCAGGGGAAGACTTCCCAGGATAGACAGGCGGGGGGTACGGCAGATGGGGGAGCCGCGGGGAAACCAGAGGATCCCCTTTTATCGGTCCGGGTACTGCGGTTGGCGTCGGAAAAAAAAGGACGCCTGACCATCGCCCAAACGGCGATAGCTTTGAACGTCCCCCTGGACCAGGTAGAAGGGGCCCTGGACGGGTGCGCCAAAAAGGGAAGCGCCTACATGGAAGTCAACCCCCAAACGGGGGTCACCACCTACTGCTTTCCCGAATTTTTAGAAACACCGTCACAGGACGAATAGGTAAGTCCAGCTTTACTAGATGTGAATCGCCCGGTCCTGGGATGCCAAGGACGCTTCCTTTATTATTTCCGAGAAGGTCGGATGGGCATGGACCGTGTCGATAATTTCGTCCACCGTCAGTTCTCCTTGGGCGGCCACCAAAAGCTCGTGAATCAGTTCGGTCGCCTCGGCTCCCACGGCGCTGGCGCCGAGAATTTCTCCGGTTAAGGGATCCGAAAGGACCTTGACGAAGCCCTCGGGCCGATCCACCGCCACGGCTTTTCCTATGGCGCGGAAGGGGAAACGGGCCACCTTGTAGGGCCTTTTCTCCAGGGCCAGGGTTGCCTCCTGGGCTCCAAAGGAGGCAACCTGGGGTTCGCAATACACCATCTGGGGAATGTAGCGGGGATCCAGCCGTTTTCTCCAGGGATTGGGTCCCTTCCCCAGGATCGCGGCGACCCGTTCGGCCACCAATTCCGCCTGGGCCGAGGCCACGTGGGCCAGTTGACCTTCACCGGCCACTATGTCCCCCACGGCGAACACCGAGGATACGGAGGTTTCGTAATAGTCCCCCACCACCACGTAGCCCCGGTCAAGCCGAACACCCAGGGTTTCCAGGCCCAAACCGGAGGTTCTGGGAAGGCGTCCCGCCGATACGAGGATCCTATCCACCCGCAGTTCCTGCCCTGTGCCCTCCCCTTCCGGGGACACTAGGGAAAACACCAGCTCCCCCGAGGGATTTTTTTTAAGATCCTGGGCCTTCTTATGGGTATAAAAGACCACACCCCGCTTTTCCATACCCGATTGGATCAGTTGAGAAACCTCCGGGTCTTCCATAGGAAGGACCCGATCCATTAATTCGACCAGGTGGACCTGGACCCCAAAGGAATTCATGATATAGGCAAACTCTATACCGATGGCTCCGCCTCCAATGATGGCCATGGTTTTGGGTAACCGCTGTAAAAAGAGAGCCCCGGTGGACGAGAGGATACGCTCCTCGTCGAAATCAAACCCGGTCATGGGTCGAGGGCTAGAACCGGTGGCCACAACCAGGGCCGAGGCGCTCAGTTGGCGGACCGAGCCGTCGACCAGGGATCGGACGGCAACCCGGTGGGCCCCCTCCACCTGGGCTTCCCCGCTGATATAATCAACCCTATTCTTCTTTAGCAGGAAAGAAACCCCCTTAGAAAGGGTATCCGCCGCAGAGCGTGAGGAGGCCTGAACGCGGGCGTAATCGAATTCGCTCAGGTCGGCCTTAATGCCGTAGTCCCGCAGTTGTTCCAGGGACCTAAATTGGGTTGCCCGGTCGATTAGGGCCTTGGAGGGGATACAGCCTATGTTCAGACACACGCCCCCAGCCTTATCCTTCTCTATCACCGCCGTAGAAAGACCTAACTGGCGGGCCCGGATCGCCCCCACGTACCCCGCAGGACCGGCTCCAATAAAAATAATATCGTAATCGTAGTTCATAGTATTTTCCTTTTATCGATCCCCCTTTCGGGTCTACAGAAGAGCCAATGCGGGTTCCTCAAAATATTCTTTTATGGTCCCCATAAACTGGGCTCCCTGGGCACCGTCGATGGCCCGATGATCGCAGGAGAGGGTGAGGCGAAGCATAGAACGGATAACCACCCTATCGGTCCCATTGGCCCTGGGACGAACCACCGGTTCCTTCACCGTGGCGCCGACGGCCAGAATCGCCGATCCGGGAGGATTGATGATGGCGGTAAACTCCTCTACCCCCCAGGCGCCCAGGTTGGAAATGGTAAAGGTGGCCCCTTCGTAGTCCTGGGGGACCAGGGTTCCGGACCGCGCTTTGGCTATAAGGCGGCGTAAATCCCCCTCGATGTCTTCCAAACCCCGGTGGGAACAATCCCTGACCACCGGCGCCACGAGGCCTTCGGGAACCGCCACTGCCAGGGCGATATCCACGGAGGAATGGTATATGAGGGATGATTCGCCCCAGCTGACGTTGATTTGGGGATTCTTGGCGATGGCCATGGCGGAAAGTTTGATAAAAAGAGCGTTCAGCGAAATTTTGGACTCCTCTGAACGGCCTCGGTTAATCAAGTTTCGAAGGGCCAAAAACCGGTCCATTTCTACCGCCGAACGGAGATAAAAATGGGGGGCCTCCCGCATGGATTCGCTTAAGCGTCGGGCGCTTACGGCCTTAAACCGGGAAAGGGAAACCCTACGGTCCCCCAACGGGGGATTAGCGGGCCGGGGCTTTTCCAAGGGCTTTTCCAAGGCCTCTTCCACATCCCGCTTGATAACCCGGCCGTGGGGCCCCGTACCCTTAAGGCCACGGATATCCATACCCGCGATCCGGGCAAGTTGACGAGCCAAGGGAGAAGAGGGGGGATAACCGGGGCCGAGAACCGGCTTGTTCCCTCCCACCGGTTCGGATTCCGTAGGAAACTGGGACTCCCCCCCGCGATGGACCTCCGATACGGAAGCCCCCGGGATGGCGGCCGTCGCTATGGAAGCGGCCGGTATGGGGGCCGCTGGTACGGGGGGCACAGGTTCGGAAGCCGGTGAACTAGAGACTGTGGGCAACTCAGGCTTGACGGGGAGGTCAGGGGATACCGGTTTGGTGGGCAGGGAACCTACCAATGTTGAAAAATCTTCTCCCTTTTGACCAATAATGGCAATGGGCTGTCCGACCTGGACGGAGGAACCCTGGGGAACCAGGATTTTTAGGAGAATTCCGTTATTGGAAGCCTCGTAATCCATCACCGCCTTATCGGTTTCCACCTCCGCCAAAACTGCCCCCCTTTTTACGGGCCCCCCTTCATCTATTTTCCAAGCCGCTATGGTCCCTTCGGTCATGGTGGGAGATAGGGCTAACATGGGTACTAATTCGGCCATACTACGCTCCTTTTGAACTATCCTGAATGTATAATGCTCGTTTTGCCGCGGTGAGGATCTTTTCCACATTGGGCTGAGCGGCCAATTCGAGGCTATGATTATAGGGCATGGGGACGTCTTCGGAGGTCACCAATTCTATGGGGGCGTCCAACCGGTCAAAACAGTCCCGGGAAAGCCTAAAAGCCACGTCGCTACCCACGCTAGCCTGGGGCCATGCCTCGTCAACCACCACCGCCCGGTTGGTCTTGGTTACCGAGGCGACGAGGGTCTCCATATCCAGGGGCCGAAGGGTCCGCAGGTCGATTACCTCCGCCTGAACACCCAATTTTTCCAGTTCCTGGGCGGCCTCCAAACAGAGTTTTACGGGCTTAGAAAAACTAATAAGGGTGATATCCGTCCCGCTCCGGAGGACATTCGCCTTACCCAGGGGTACCAGGAATTCCGTATCCGCCACCTCGCCGGTCCAGCCGTACATCATCTCGGCCTCTAGAAATACCACCGGATCATCGTCCCGGATGGAACTTTTTAACAGACCGTAAGCGTCCGAGGAATTGGAGGGAGCCACAACCTTGAGACCCGGGACGTGGGCCCAATAGGAGGCAAAGGACTGGGAGTGCTGGGCCCCCAGGTACTCCGCCGGGCCGTTGGGACCCCTAAATACCAGGGGCATTTTGAAACGGCCACCGGACATGTAGCGCATCTTGGCGGCGTTGTTCACCACCTGGTCCAGGGCCAGGAGGGCAAAATTGTGGGTCATCCATTCAATAACGGGACGTAAGCCCGCCTGGGCGGCCCCCACCCCCAAGCCCGTAAACCCTAACTCCGTAATCGGGGTGTCCACCACCCGTTGGGGACCGTATTTGGCTAAAAGCCCCTTGGATACCTTGTAGGCCCCATCGTATTCGGCCACCTCTTCGCCCATCAAAAAAACCGAAGGGTCCCGGGCCATCTCTTCGTCTAACGCCCTGTTTAGGGCCTCTCGAACCGTAATTACCGCCATAGCTTACATCCCCACCAGGGCCGAACGGGGATAGGGGCCCGCGTAAACATCATCGTACAGGGAAGGTAACGAAGGTTCGGCCCCATCTTCCGCGTATCGAACCGCGTCGGCGATTTGTTTTTCTATCTCCTCGTCCATGTGAGCGACGAGTTCCGGGGAAACTTGATTTTCCTTCAACAATCGGTCTTGAAATATCAGGATGGGGTCGTGGGAACGGTACCGTTCCACCTCTTCCTTGGTACGGTATTTTTGGGGGTCGCTCATGGAATGACCCTTGTATCGATAGGTTTGCAGGTCCAAAAGGACCGGTGAGCCCTGGCGGACCGAATCGAGGGCCCCTTCAAAGGCCCGGTACACCGCTAGCACATCCATCCCATCCACCTCGTGGCCCTCTATCCCATAACTGTTCCCCATAACAGAAAACTGTTCCACCGAGGAGACCCTTTTAAAGTTGGTTCCCATGCCAAAATGATTGTTCTCGCAGGCGTAAATCACCGGGAGGGACCAGATCTTGGCCATATTCAAACTTTCGTGAAAAGCCCCCTGGTGTATGGCCCCATCGCCAAAGAAAACCGCCGTAGCTCCGCCGGTTTTATTGTACTTTTGAGCGAAGGCCACCCCCGTGGCCACGGGAATTTGGGCCCCCACGATGCCGTTCCCCCCCAAAAAATGAAGGTCCTCGTCAAAAAGGTGCATGGAACCCCCTTTCCCCCGGGATGAACCGTTAGCCTTGCCAAAAAGTTCCGCCATCACCACAGTGGGCTGCATACCGCAGGCCAGGGCGAATCCGTGGTCCCGATAGCCGGTCAAAACGTAATCCTTCTTTAAATCCATGGCCGTTACGGCCCCCACGGCTACCGCTTCCTGACCGTTGTAGAGATGACAAAAACCGCCAATTTTCCTAAGGCCGTACATTTTTCCCGCCTCTTCCTCAAACCGGCGAATCAATTTCATGGTTCGAAGCATAGCCACGAGCGTATCCTTTAAAAGTTCCATAACCTACCTCGATCTCCAAAAATAGCGTTCGTTTTTCATGGGATAGAATAGGGAAATTTGCTCAATTTCCGTTTCTAGGACCGCAAAATTTTTAGAATCCCGGTTAACCCGCCAAAATATCTGCAGATTAGGCCCTATGGCTTCCATCACCTCGGCTTTTAATTGGGGATCCAGGATCAACCGAGCTTGGCCGTTGAGGGTATATATTTCGTTCAACACGGTACTTTGAAAGGTCCATTCTACCCTTCCGTGTGCCTCCACCTGCTTTGCTTTAGGGCTATCGGGGGCAGTAATGGCGTACAGGTACCCCGACCTGCCCTTTAAAATCGTCGGGGTCATCCAACGACTATGGGGATACCCCTCCTCATCCACCGACGTGAACAGACCAACCTTGGCAACCCTTACCAGGCGTTCTAAATTTCCCACTAAATCCGGGGCTTCCATGAGCGTTCCTCCCTTATAATCCATGGTTATATATTACTAATTTTGTAATATTGAGACAATTCTAAAAACATCAGTTTTTAGAATTGTTCCGCTGAAATCGCAATTCCTGTAAGGAATTGCTTAAGTCCCCTCTAAAAACAATTGGTTTTTAGAGGGGACTCAATATTACAGGCAAATAAAAAGCCATAAGAAACTCTCGGACCGGTGGATTTTTTATGGTGGGGCGAACAGGTACGACAAACTGCCAGGATTTTATTCCAAGGGTCGGTAAAAGTTCCGGGGTACAAAAAAGAAAGCCCCCCGGGAAAAGGAGTCAAAACCCGGGAGGCTAAGGAAAAAGGAAAGGAGGAATGAGATGAGGAAACGGTTCATACCCGTTTCAATAATTAAAACAAGGGGATGGGAAAAAGGTAACAAAAGTAGAAAACAAAATATGAGATAATTGAGGGGACTTAAATATGGGACTTTTTAAAAGCCCCGTAGGGTTACCGGTTTTCCTTGGCTACCTGGGCCAACCGTTCTTCCTTTTCCCACTGGGCGATCACATGCTCGTAGGCGGCGATGGTGGCTTGCATAACCACATCCTGCAGGGCCCCCCGACCTACCCAATCGGAACCATCCATGTTGTAGAGGTGTGTCAGGATTCCCTTAACATCCTGTACCGTACAGGTAGGGTCGTGGCTCCTTCGGCGTTCCAAGCCCCGAATTTCCTGTTCGTAAACCTCCTGGTATTTTTCTTCCTGCCAATTGATCGACTCGTTCATCGCTGATCCTCTTTAAAATACGTAATTTTTCTCTCCACGGTGGGTCCCCACTGGGGGACCAGGACCCCAAAACGCAGTTCCATCGAGGTGGTCCGTCGCTTGACCCAAGAACCTCGGGTATCCAGGGAATAATCGTACCGATAATCCAGGGTTGTTCCATCGTCCAAAGTCCCCGTCATTCGCCGCAACAGCCCGTCATCTCCCCATTGATACCGGTACAGATCCTCCTTGGGATTCTCCTCTGCCTGCGGGGCGGCTTTGCCATCAGCCTGGGGGATCGTTTTGTTATCTGCCTGGGGCGCGGCTGGGTTCTTTACCTGGGGTGCGACCTTGCCATCAGCCTGGGGTGAGGCTGGGCCCCCAACCTGGGACGCTGATTTTCCCTCAGGCCCCTGGGCCGTAGCTGTTATATTCTGGGCCTTTTTTTTCATCCACCGATGCAGTTCCACCGGTCGACCCAGGGAATCGTACAGGGCCGTCATGGTACCACTGGGGCTGATGATACGGCTTATCAAATTTTGGCTATTGTAATCGTAGGATGTTTCGGAGATTATCTGCCCCTGTTCGTCCCGTTCCCGTTGGTCCCGAAGGCGAAACCGATCGTCCACCGTATACTGGTAGAGGGCCACCGCCACGGCGGAGGAGTCGTACCAAGTTTCGGTTACTTCCCCGGGCCTATAGGTACAGACCACCGTTGTTTGGTCCTTGTCCCCCCAAAGCTCGATTCGACCGGGCAAAGGGATAGGGGCGGGAACGTCGCTGAAGCTTCTGATACGCCACACCTGGGTCTTCGAATCCTGGAAAATTGTAAGGGTTTCCATGGGGCCTTGGTTACTCCAGGTTACCGCGACGGAAAGGAATTTTCCCGTTTCCCCGTCCTGGACCAAAAGCCGTTGGACCTGACCCTTCGGATTAAGGGCATACACGAGGGTCCCCTTATCCTGGGGAAGCTCCACGGAAACCGCCGGGGTGGCGGTTTTAAAGGCTTCCGGGGGAATGGAAGGGGGCCAATCGGGACGCCAGGGGAGGTCCCCCGGGGATCCGGCCCCATGGAGGACGCTCAAATACAGGGACAAAAAGGGTACCTTGGCATCGGATTGGGATTCCTGGGCCGTCAAAGGAAAAAGGGTACCCATTAAAAGCCCTAAAAAAAGAAAAAAATGACGCATAGAGGCAGTATACATCCCCTTGGAATCGATTAAAAGCCTGTCCTCAACAGGTAGAGCCCCCCCATAAGGACCGAAGGTATAAGGGTGGCTAAAAAGTTTACCATATCGTTATTGACCCAGTGCATACCCCGGACCAGTAGGTTCGGAACCTGGTTGGTCATGGATCGTTCGGTGACCCTGCCGGTGATAGCGCAGAGGTATTGGGCTTGGAGGGTGGCTCCTAAGAGGGAATCCAAAAGGGAACCTAAAAAGCCTCCCACAACGATCAGACCTAAGGCCCAGGGAGACGACCAGGGGATAGAATGGGATCGCAAGGGAACCTGTAAAAAAGGATTGGTGGGGAACAGACTTTGCAACTGGAGATACAAGCCCTGGGCGGAAAAAATGAGGGCCACAAAAAGGGCACCCAAGAGGGAAAAGAAAAAGCCCAAAAGGGTAACGCCCCCGGAAACGCCGGGTTCCACGAACTTTCGAGTTAAAATATGCCGAGGTTTTTGGGTATGCAGTACTCCCATTTCGCCGGCCCAGGTATCGGCGGTGGCCGCAGAAAAGGCTACCACCAGGGCGACAAAATACATCACCTGGCCCGTGGCGGCGAAAAGGACCGAAGCTACCAAGGCCACCCCGCAGTTAGCCAAAACCTGGATAGAATCCCGCCGATCTCCCTTTTCTATGAGGGAGCTAAGACGCAAGCTTTTTCTTTTTTCTTTTTTTACCCGCCCGATAAGAACGGAGGATAAAAAGAACGAAAAAAGAATAACCAGGGGGCCAATGCCCGCGAACACAAAAAGGGCCGTTCCTACGCCTATACCCGCCAGGGCTCCTTCGGTGGTAACCTTTTTAAGGGTCCAGGATACAAAGGCTACGGGTATAGTAAAAAGAAAACCGATCAGAACCAGGGCGTTTACCGTACCTGGGGTCACGAAGGCTAAATACAGGGCTGTCCCCAGGGGAACGGTAAGATTATCAATCCCCAGGGGGGTGGAAACTTCCAAAAAGGCGCCGATGAGGGCTGTTCCCACTGCACGGTACAAGGCCGTCCATAGGCCCGAGGGAGCATCAAATACCAAGGATAATACGAGAACCACCAAAAAAGAGGCCCCAAACATGGTCAGGGTTCCAGCCATGGACTTCCGGGCCCCAAACACGGTGCCCCAGGGAGACGTCACCGATTCGCCCACGATGGCCGCAAGACCGTCCCCCCAGCCCATGATCAAAATGCCCGTCCCGGCTATCCACGTTGGCAAAAGGCCGTTCCACGAGAGCAGGACGAGAATCAACAGGGAAATGGGGAAGTATACGGTTCCATAATTCCGGGAACTGGGTTTTCCTTCCATGCCCTTAAAAAGGTTCAGCCGAAGAGAAAGCCAATTCAGAAGGATAAAGACCCCCGGACCGATGGAGGCCATGAGGGGACTTTTTATCCAGAGCATGGCAAAAAGCCACCAGTGGGATACCCCAATATGGACCAGTTTACGGGTCATGGAGGCCCTGATGATACGCCGTTTTTCTAAATATCTGGCTATACCGATAAAAGTAAACACGTACGCAAATGAAAAAATAAGACCCCAAAGGTCCTGAATAAATATACTATTCATAATAATTATTCCTATTTTTAATATCGCTAAAGGGAGGGGAAAAGGGCAAGAGCCAATCGGGTTAAAAAGAAAAAAAGCCCTTGGATAATAATATAGCCCTCCACAAAAACGGAGGTTCCCGGTTTACGGATAAGCCACGTAGGCAGGGCCGCCGCGTAGGCAATTAAAAACCAGGCTATGTAATTTTTTAAAGGTATAGTCGGGCCGAACCAACGCCAATAGCCTAGCCGAATCGCCAGGGGCTCCATTATAAAATCGAATAAAACGCAGAGTAGCGCGGCCCCGAAGGCGCTGAGCGTTCCGTTGGGGGTCTTAAAAAAACGCCGCGCAAAAGTGGCGGTACCAAGGACCACCAGAACCCAATTAAACCCTATAATCGGCGGAACAGCGAATAATTTTGAACCTAAAACGTCTCCGTATTCATAGGGACCAAAAACCAATCCCGTGGACACCCCAAGGACTTCTAAGCCAAAGGTAACCAAAAAGGTGGGTATGGCCCAAAACAGTACCCCAAAACCCCGGTCCTTAATGGAAAAACTTAGGGCGATAAAACCAAAGATCAAGAGCAGGTAGGGGGTTAAAATCAACATCAGGGGTCTGAGGGAGGGGTACACATGACCCACCACGCCGACTATGAAGAAAAAGCCCACAATGATAAGTCCCCAACGATCTCGACGGGCAGTATCCCAGGTATAATGGGTCATCTAAAAACCTCGATGAAAAAGTTTCGGATCAACCGGCGGACGATGCGTCCCCGTCGGGGTTTAACTTTTTTTTCAAACACAATCAAGGGGTCCCGTTCTATGGTCTCGGCGGTCCACCAATACATATCCGAAGCGGTAACGATGGGGAGGCGGAAACGGTAGGGCAGATAGGCATACCCCTGCAGGGCCTTTATCTGCCACGTGCGGAACCGCTCCAGCTGAATGGTAATCCATCTCTGGAATTCCCCCGGATGGTCCCGGGCCCACGCAGGGTCTATAATCCGTTCATCCGCCCCGTCAAGGGGAAGATAGCGCCGGTTAAGCCTTCTATCCTCATCCATATCCCGGATAAAGTTAATATACTGCATGGCCCGACCTAACAGTTGGGCCGTGGGGTACGCTTCGGGAGTAATTCCCATGCAGGCGCACATGAATAGACCGATAACCTCAGCGGAGCCGTAGACGTACCCCAAGGTTTCCTCCAGGGTATCGTAGCGACTCTTGGTCAAGTCCGCCTGCATGGCATCCAGAAAAGCCTCCGTCCAGGAGGGAGAAAAGCCCACCTCCCGGGCTAAATCGCCGTAGGCTAAAATTACCCCCCGGTCCTCCTGGGACAACAGGGCCGGAGGGGTAAGGTCCTCGCGGCCCGCTAAAACGTCCCGGGTAAAGGATCGGAAAGCGTAGAATTCGGCCTCCCGCTGGGGTATGGAATCCACCAAATCGTCGGCCCGGCGTACAAAGGCGTAGAGGGTAAACACCCGACGACGAATTTTTTCGGGAAAAAAGAGGCTGGAGTTGAAATAGGTGGTACTTCCCCGTTTAAAGGTTTCCCTTTGGTACGCCGCTACATCCATGCCTACTGTTTCCCCGAAAGATAGGCGTCCACCACCGGAGTAACCACTTCAGAAGCGATAAAGGTCATGGGAACCCCGATGCCGGGATGGGTGTACTGACCCGCGTAAAACAATCCCTTGACCCTTTTGGACCGCATGGCCGGCCGGAACACGGCGGTTTGCCGGAGCGTATGGGCCATTCCCAGGGCCGTTCCCTTAAAGGCGTGGTAATCGGCGGAAAAATCTCGTTGAGAAAAAATTCGTTTAACCTCTATCCGGGACTTTAAGGGGGTCCCCAACAGGGTTTCGACCCTTTGGAGGGTCACGTCGAAGTATTTTTCCCGAACCTCGTCGGTATCCGACAGGCCTGGGGCCACGGGTACCAGGAGGAAAAGGTTCTCTTTCCCCTGAGGAGCGGCCCTTTGGTCGGTTTTGGAGGGGGCTGAAAGATAAAAGCAGGGGTCCTGGGGCCAGGAGGGGTGTTTAAAAATACGGTTAAAATGATCGGTCCAATCGGGGGTAAAGTACAGGTTATGATGGTCCAGCCCATCCACGGCCCCATCAATTCCCAAATAGGCGATAAACATGCTGGGGGCTAGAACGGCCCGGTCCCAATAGGCGGGGCTATAGGATCTATATTCGGGGGCCAACAGATCCCGTTCCCCGTGGACGTAATCGCCGCTCATTAAAACCGCGTCCCCCTGGAGGGAAATGGTAGCGGTACACTGCCGAGCCGAAACGCCCCCTGCCCGGCCAGCGACCACATCGATGGAGGTCACATCCGTATCGTAGATAATCTGGACCCCCAGTTCCTGGTTTAGGCGTACCAACCCTTCGACGATGGCGTACATTCCCCCCACGGGGAAATGGATGCCATCCTTCAAATCCAAATAGGACATAAGGGAATAGAGGGCCGGCGCGTTGGTGGGGCTAGACCCCAGGAAGACCATGGCGTATTCCAATATTTTTTTTGCCCGATGGTCCGTAAAAAATTTACCCACGTAGGAATCCAGGGAGTTAAACACATTGAGCCGCAGGCCCTCGGTCATAAGACGGCGGTTTAAAAATTGAAACACATGCCGATAATCCCGGTATAGAAAATCCTTTATGGCCGTGTCGTACTTGTATTGGGAAAGATCGACGTAATTTTTAAGCCTCTGGGCCCCACCCTTTTCAAAACCCTCAAAAATTTCTTGGGTCCGTTCAAAATCCTCCGTTATTTCTACCTGATCGGTATCCCCAAAAAAGACCTTATAGTGGGTCCGTAGCTTTTGTAATTTCCAATAATCCTCCCGATTTTTATTAAATAGGGAGAAATAACGGTCAAACACCGGTCCCATGAGGTACCAGGAGGGGCCCATGTCGAAGGCGAAGCCCCCTTCCTCCCATAAGCGCGCCCGTCCGCCGGGGCTGGAACGGGCTTCCACCACCGTGACTTCGTACCCCTCTTTTCGGAGCAGGGCCGCAGAACTTAAGCCCCCAAAGCCAGCTCCAATAATAATTACTTTTTTTGTCATAGACCCAAAATCCTTTTTATAACCGGGGGGTCTAAACGAAAGGCGCTATCCCGGCCTTGACAAAAATGATGAACCCTAAGGAGATGGATAGATAGGTCCGAATAAATTATCCGATCCCCTCCCCGTTCCACGGTGACAGAATTTTTGTGGAATATACCATCCCCCCAGGGACAGGGAAGTTTTCCCCGGGCTTCATCGCTCTTTACAAGCCAGATACCCCCTATGGTAATCGGTTCGCCCAAGCCGTTGGCCCCGGCGGTGGCCAATCGGACCAATTCATCGGCCACCGCGTCAAAGTCCAGACCCAGGGCCCGAAACTCCTCCTCGTCCGCTTCTATGATATCCGTGACGGGGCGTTTGTCGGACCCCAGAAAGCCCAAACTGGTAATTACCCCAGCGGCCATTTTTTCCATGGCTAAACGATCGGTACTCTGCATTTTCATGGATTACCCCTCCCTTAGGCGAACTTATCGTAATAAATTTTATCCGTCGTTATCCCGTTGTTCGTCATCACCTTAATACAAGCGTCAATCATCCCCGGACTACCGCAGAGGTACCCCTCCTTTGGAACATCCGGGGCCATTCGTTCCTTAAAGTAGGAATCCAAAACATTGGTGATGAGCCCCACGGGGCCCGTCCAATTATCCTCCGGTTTGGGTTCCGAAAGGGCGGGTACAAAATGAAAATTAGAAAACCGTTTCCCCAGCTCTTCCATCTCCTCCAGGTAGAACATATCCCGTTTAGACCGGGCCCCAAAAAAGTACCATATTTCCCTATCCTGCCAGGCCCCGGTTTGGGCCATGTGGTTCAACATGGATTTAAAGGGCGCCATACCCGAACCGCCGGCCACAAAAACCATGAGGGCTTTAGTATCCCGAACCCCAAATTCCCCAAAGGGCCCCACCACCTCGATCGTATCTCCCTCTTTTAGCCTGGTATGCACGTAGGTGGTGGCGATGCCCCCGGGAACCAGACGGATCAACAATTCGATATGCTCCCTATCCTGGGGGGTGGAGGACATGGAGTAGGCCCGCTGGACCGACTCTTTTACGTCCCCGTAGGGGGGAGTCACCAGCTGGGCGTACTGTCCCGGGGTAAAGGATATGCCCCCATCGGCGATCGCCGCGTCGGAAAGCCGCAGGTAGACTTCCTTAATATCGTAGGTCAGGTCCCGAATCCGCTCCACCGTGGTTTTAAATTTTTTGATGTTAAAGAGGGCCTCGGGTATTTCTATGGAGATATCTTTTTTTAATTTCACCTGGCAGGCTAGCCGCACATTTTGGGCCACCTCTTGGCTGTTCAAATAGGGCAGTTCCGTGGGCAAATGGGGACCCACATCGGAGCGTACCTTGACTTTGCAGGCCCCGCAGGATCCACGGCCGCCGCAGGCCGAGGGCAGAAAAATATTTTCAAAGGCCAGGGTTCCCAGCAGGGGCGAGCCTCCCTTTACTTTGAGTAGCTTTTTCCCGCCGTTTATATCGAGCTGTACCTCCCCGTAATCGTTGACCACCCTATCGGTTAGGGAAATCAAAAAGGCCAGGGCCGATGACACGAGGGCTACCACGAGGGGGCCGAGGATTAATGGATGCATAGGGACCTCCTACTGGACGTTCAACATGCCAGAAAAACCGATGAAAGCCATGGCCATAAAACCGATGGTTATGATGGTGATTCCCGGTCCCTTTAAGCCCGCACTGACGGGGGCCACATCGATCCGTTTGCGGATCGACGCTAACAGCATAATGGCGAGCCACCAACCCGCGCCGGAGCCGATTCCAAAAGCCAGGGTTTGGAAAAAATCATAATTCCTGATTTGCATAAACAGAATGGCCCCTAGAATAGCGCAATTTACCGTGATCAGGGGAAGGAAGATCCCCAGGGCCATGTACAAGGCCGGGGATACTCGATCGATGACCATTTCCAGGATCTGTACGATGGCCGCGATAACGATGATAAAAATTATAAAGGAGAGGTAATCCAGGTTCAGGGGTTCTATGATGAGCTTCAGAACCACCCACGAGGCGACCATGGTAATGGTCATAACGATCGTAACGGCGAAACCCAGCCCAAAGGAACTCTTCTGGTCCTTGCTGATAGAAATAAAGGAACACATCCCCAAAAAATTGGCCAACAGAATATTGCTGGTAAAAATAGAGGCGAAAAATAAAATTATAGGATTGATCGCGGGGCTCATTTGGTACCTCCTGCGGGAGCCTGTTTGGAAGCCTTTGCCTTTTCTTGAATTGTTTTGCTAGCCCAGATAACCATGGCCACCAGGAAAAAGGCGCTTGGGGCCATTATCATGATGGTCCAGGGGGTAAAAGCGTCCCCCAAGAGGGCTGTCAAAATCGGTATGCCAAAGAGACTGCCAAAACCGAGGAGTTCCCGAACCACGGCGATGAGCATCAATACCCCCATATACCCCAGACCGGAGGTAAGGCCGTCCCAGAAGGAAAGCAGGGGGGGATTGGACCGGGCAAACCCCTCCGCCCGGCCCATGATGATGCAGTTCGTGATGATCAAGCCCACGTAGGGCCCCAGGGAGCGGGAAATATCGGGTAAATAGGCTCGAAGAACAATATCGATAATGATAACGTAAAACGATATCACCAAGACTTGGACGATCATACGAACCTTGTTGGGGATCAGTTTATTCATGCCCGAAAGCGTAAGGCTGGAAAAAGCGGTGGCAAAACTAACCCCAAGGGTCATAATCGCCGTATTGGTGAGGTTATTCGTCACGGCCAGGGTTGAACAGATCCCTAAAACTTGTATAAAAATCGGGTTGTTGTACCATAGGTTCTGAAGGAGAACCTCGGTCCCCTTCCCTTTTTTTTTGGCGGCGCTCATTGCAGAACCCCCTCGTTCTTAGCTTTACGGAAATCGTCGATGCCCCGGTTAACCAGGGCTTCCATGGATTGGCTGGTCCGCGAAGCGCCGGTCACCGCGTCCACTTGACTATTGTTAGGATCCTTATCGCCCTTTCCCGACCCCTGGACCACCCGGATCCCCTGGGGACCTATTTTTTCATCCTTGAATTGGGTTTTAAACCAGGGCTCGTCGATTCTACCCCCCAGGCCGGGGGTTTCGTTTTGGCTTACTACCTGGAGGCCCATAAGGTGTTCCACCGGAGCGTCTACGGCCAAAATGATGGTAATGGTTCCCCACAGGCCCGGTCCGGCGAAGCGCTGGGCGTATACATTCTTCCCACCCACGGAAGCCCTATACAACTCCCCCGTCGAAGCTTTAACCGTGGAAACCGACTTTTCATAGGTGGTGTCGATGGTATCTTTGGTGTAGGGTATTCCCATGGCGCTTAAAACGGCGGACCGTTCGGCCAAACGTCGGTTAGAAGCCACCCTATCCTTGGTAGATTCGTTGGCCAAGGATAGGAAAAATACGAAAAAGACGCACACCAGAAAAGTAAATAGTACCGTGTAGGCCATGCTGTCCCGTTTCATTTATTCCCCTCCTTTCCCGTGTTATCGGTAGCCCCGGGGTTCGTTGGAATCGGCTTTTTCTTGGTCACCAGGTCGTCAAAAAGAGACGCGGCGGTGTTTCCCATAAGGATGGCAAAGCTGGTACCTTCGGGAAACAGTGAAAAAGTACGGATTAGTACCACCGCGACCCCGATAAGCCCACCGTAGAACCACTGAGCCAGGGGCTTTTTGGGGGCGCTCACCGGGTCAGTGGCCATAAACACCGAAACAAAAAGGAAACTGCCCGCCAGTAGGGACTGTAGGGGCAGGGCCTTGGGGACGGAGGCGAGCAACAGGGCCGCAGTTAAAATGAAAGCTGAAAGAATGGTGCTGACGATGAGTCGCCAACTGGCGGTCTTCGTGACGATTAGGTAGATCGCCGCCAGGATGATAAGAATCACGGGCCCCTCTCCCAGGGAGCCCATACGGAGTCCTAGGACGAGATCCCATGGATTTGTGGCTTGACCGCCCCTCATAAGGGCCATGGGCGTGGCCGCCGTAAGACCGTCCACGGGGTATCCAAAGATACCCGCAGAGGCGCCGAAGGAGCCGGCGCGGACAAAGCCCCTCTGCATAATCGTCGCGAAGGCGATATATACAAAAAGCCGACCCGCTATGGCGGGGTTAAACACATTCCGTCCAAAGCCGCCGTATACCTCCTTGGCCATAAAAACGGCAAAGAGGATACCCACCGCGACGATCCATAGGGGTACCACCGGGGGCATGGACAGGGTATAGAGCGCGCAGGTTACCAGAACCGCTTCGCTCGGTTTTTTACCCCGTTTTTTTTCCATAAAGTATTCCGTCAGAATACCCAGAGTAAACACCACCAGGGCGGTCCAAAGGGGCCGCAACCCGTAGAGATATATGGAAAAAAGAAAAATGGGCGCCAAGCTTAAGAGTACCCGGCGCATGATCGGTTGTTTTTGAAACAAGGGACCCTCCTTTTACTTTCTCTAACCCGCATTTCTCACAAGATTAATGAAAGAGGTCCCGCTTTCTGATATAATTAGTTTTGCAGAAAAAAAATGCCAGAGAAGCAAAGGACCTCTTATGGAAACAGAGTGTATACAGAACGAGTTTGAATTTCAAGGCTTTGAACCGAAAAAAATGATAATAAAAAAGGACAGCCAGGGCGAGTCTTCGGATGGCGGGCTTGTTCTCTTGATGTTGTTGGAGAAAAAATATCGGATTCTTTTCAGGTTTAGTCATTGTTTCAAAGATTTACGAAATCCTGAGCGTATTATTCATCCCCTGCAACGATTATTAAAGCAACGTATCTATGGACTATGTCAGGGATATGAAGACGTCAATGATCACGAACAA
>Ga0272446_1000143_pt1 | contig 103157 bp, 79 predicted proteins | sample YNPCB0061_FD_194587 | JGI IMG/M metagenome (GOLD analysis project Ga0272446, IMG submission 194587) | Hot spring microbial mat communities from Yellowstone National Park, WY, United States - YNP-CB-006-1 | ecosystem: Environmental > Aquatic > Thermal springs > Hot (42-90C) > Sediment | place...
ACTGGCACAGGAGGTGCTTGATGGTCGGGCACCGGTGCGAGTGCGCATAGCGCCGGCTCGCTGTTTGACAGGATGGACATGGGACGGTTGGGATTGTCCGGGCGGTCCGGCTTCGGCCGGGTCGCCGCGGGTAAGTGGCGGGTTTTTTTCTGACCTATAAGAGGTGCCACTTGGCAGGAGTGCGCGCGTCTGGCGGGCTTGGTTGCGCGTAGCGGCCGGTCTGGCAGGCGGAGCGCGATGGGCCGGCGGTCGGCGCCGTCAAGGCGACGGCCCCCGGCAGGCTGGAGGTGAAGCAGAGCCCCGGCAGGCTGGAGGTGAAGCAGAGCCCCGGCAGGCTGGAGGTGAGGCTGAGCCCGGCAGGCTGGAGGTGAAGCAGAGCCCCGGCAGGCAGGAGGTGAGGCTGAGCCCGGCAGGCAGGAGGTGAAGCAGAGCCCCGGCAGGCAGGAGGTGAGGCTGAGCCCGGCAGGCAGGAGGTAAGGCTGAGCCCGGCAGGCAGGAGGTAAGGCTGAGCCCGGCAGGCAGACGTGTGCCTTCAACCCGGCCCCGGACTGGATTGAACAACCTCTGAGCCTCGCAGCGCTGCGCTACCCGCTGGCAAACCCTGCTGGCTTCGACCGCTCGAGGCATCGATGGACGACCGAAACAGCCGGTCAACACACGCCGCCATCGCGTCCACACGCTCAAGGAAATCGACGACCAGGTATGCGAGGTGGTCGGTGATGTCCAAGAAGGATTCGTGTGTTCAGTACCGATGTCGCACGCCGGCTCCTCGGACCCCACGCCGCGGCCGGACATGTCGTCGGCACGAGACCGGGACGCCGACCCGGCCGAGCGAGCCGCCGACGGTTGGCCGTCGCCTGGGCTCGCCGCGTTGCCCGAACCGTCGTTCGGCGTGTGCGCATCATGCGACGGCCGCGGCGCCTGCGGTCATGCGTGGCATGCGGCGACGGCGCCGTGATGATGGCAAGCCATCCTGCGCCGATGCGTGACACCGTTGTCACACCGCGGGCGGGTGTCCACGGCCTCGCGTTGCCGCGAATCAAGGCAGAATTCCACCGATCCACAATGGGCACGAAGTTTGTAGCGGCGGGCTCGTCCACTTGGCTTGCGCCCGTATCCATGCTTTTCGGGCGTTTCTTTGTCGGCGGGACACCATCGACCACGCCGGGTCCGCGGGTTTCATCCCCAAACGGCCTGCCCGGACACGGCGGGCTGATGGTGCCCCGGCGACTCGATCCGGAACGAGGAGGCGCCATGCGGCGACGGTGGCGGGTATTCGGGCTGGTCGCATCATCCGTGGGGGTCTTGGGCGCGTCGGCATGCGGTGCTGGTGCTGCGGACGATTGGGTGGGGGCGCCCCCGCAAGGGCACGGCGGCGGGTCCTACGCCGACGCGGGCTACAACGGATATCCGACGGGCGGTGCGGGTGGAGCGCTGTCCGACGCAGCGAGCGAGTCTGCTCTTCCGCCGGAGCAGGAGCTCGAGTCGAGCTATGAGTCACCCGTCGCGACCGGACGGTTCGTATGGGTCACGAACCCCGCGAGCGGACGGGTGGCCTACGTGGATGCCTCGTCGCTCGAGGTGCGCACGGTGCTCGCTGGCAATGGTCCGCGATATCTGGCCGCCGTGCCGTCTTCGAACGCCGACGTGGCGGTGGTGGTCAACACGCTATCGAGCGATGCCACGATCCTGCGCGCGAGCCCGGACGGAACCATCCAGACGACGACGCTTCGGATCGCGACGGGCGCGAATTCTTGGGCCATGTCCCACGACGGGCGCTGGGCCATCGCGTGGACGGACGCCCGGCTCGAAACGGGCGCCAGCCCGCTGCATGGTTTTCAGGACGTGACGGCCGTCGAGCTGACGCCGGGACAGGAGCGGGCGACACGGCTGTCGGTGGGCTATCGCCCGGTGGCGGTGTCTTTCTCCGCCAACGACGCGGAAGCATATGCGGTGACCCAGGACGGCGTGTCCGTGCTGGCGATCGACGAACCGGGCGGTCCCCGGGCGACGCGGGTGGTTCCGTTGACGGACGATCCGCTGGAAGATCCCGACACGCGTGACGTGTCGATCACGCCGGACGGCGCGTGGGCGCTGGTACGACGCGACGGACACGCCGAGGTCACGGTCGTGTCACTCGAGACGGGGACGCTGACCACCGTGCGGCTCCCGGCGCCCTGCACCGACCTGGACCTGAGCCCGGACGGCAAGCTGGCGATCGCCGCAATTCGCGATCTCAACGACATCGCCCTGCTGCCCGTCCCGGCGATCGCCACGTCGCCTGATGTTTACGACCTTTTGCACGTGGACAAGGCCACGGTGGGTTCCATCGCGATCGCGCCCGCCGCGTCGATCGCGCTGGCGTACTCGAACGCGGTACACGAGGAGCTCATCACCAGCGTAGGCTTCGACACCACGCCTGCCCAGGTCACGACGATGCGGCTGCACGGCGCGGTGCAGAGCGTTTTTCCGTCGTACACCGGGGCGAGCGCCATCGTGGTGCACCAACCCATCGCGGGTTCGCCGGGAGCCTTCAGCACGTTGAGCCTGGCGCCCTTGCTGCCGGCCAGGATCCAGAGCACCAAGGCTCCCATCACCGCCGTGGCGCTCACGCCATCCGGCGACCGGGCGGTGGTGGCCGAGCGGTCCGACCTGCCGCAGGTGTACGGAGCGTACCTGGTTCGAAGCGCCAACCAGCAGGTGGACCGCTACGAGCTGACGAGCCCACCGGTGGCCGTGGGCGCGGTGGTCGGCGCCAAGCGCGCCTACGTGGCCCAGGAGCATCCGGAAGGACGGCTGACATTCATCGACCTTGATACCGGACTTGCGCGCACGCTCACCGGGTTCGAGCTGGGCGCGCGCGTGATCGACGGGAGCCATCCATGACACGACCTGACTACCGATACGTTCCCGCAGGGGCTCTTTTCCTGGCTGCTGCTGTCTCGGCCGGCTGCGGCAGCCGCCCCGAAAGCTGGGACCAACCGCCCTCCGTACAATTCGCGCTCGGCCTTTCAGGCTCCGTCGTAGTCCTCGACGAAGCCGTGCATGCGGCCGATTTGATGTCGATCCGGCCAGGCTTCCAGATGGCACAGTCCAGGCAACCCGTGGGCGAGTCCGTCGCCAACGTGCGCAGCTCGCCCAGCGGCGACCGCGTGTTCGTGCTGACGCGAGGGAGACAGCCGCGCCGCATGCCGTCGGACGAGCGCCCGAAGCTGTGGGTCTATGACGGCAAGGGGTCCGGGCAGCTACTGCAGACCTACGAGCTGTCCGAGGCGCTCAACGGGCTGGAGGTGGACCCACAAGGCCGGTTCGTCGTGATCTACGCCGCGGGCGATACGGGCTCGTTCCTGGACAACCCGAACGAGCTCGTCATCGTGGACACGCAGCAGCCTCAGCGCGAAGCCACCGAGACCACGCTCGCCAATCCGGTCACCCGCACCATTCGCAGCTACGGAGGGAACCCGCAACGCCTGACCTTCACGCCGTCCATCCAGGTTCCCACCGGCCAGCGCCGGCTGCTGGTGGTGGAGTGCGACGAGTACCTGTCGATTCTGGATCTGGACAACCTGGACCGGCCCGAGATCACCGTCAAGCTGAGCGAAAGCGGTCACGTCACGCCGGCCGGTCTGACCCTTACGGAGGGCGCGCCGGACAATCCCGACGACAGCCGCATCGCCGTACGCGCCGGCAATGCCAACAGCGTGTTCTTGCTGACCCTGGCGCCACAGACCAAGCAGGACGCCCCCAACGACTTCAAGATCGAGGTCAATATCGTGGGCTTCTCCACCGTGCCGAGCGACTTCGCGTTCGTCAACACCGACGGAGGCTTGCGGCTCGCGGTGCTGCAGCCGTCCGTGCACAAGGCCACGCTCGTGGACCCGCAAACCAGCGTGACGACCGACGTGGACATGCCTGCGTCGTACGGGCGGATGGCGGTGGTAACGCGGCAGGTGGGCGAGGCGCCGTCGGGGGGCAGTGATGTCGCGCTGCTGTGGGGCGGGGCGTCATCCACCGCGTCGGGTGTGGCGTTCTGGTCGCTTGGCAAGTCGGTGGGACAAGCCTACCGCAGCATCGAGACGCTGCCCGACGTGGCAGCGTCGGTCACCGACATCGTGGACGTGCCGGCGCCGCACGACGAGCTCAAGATTCTGGTACCCACGCAGTTGCAGGGAGGCGCAGGCAGGTTCCACGTCTTGAACCTGGCCCAGCGCACGGCTGCCCCGCTGCAGACCACAGCGACACAGCTCCAGCTCACGGTGTCGTCGGACGGCGAGCGCGCGTGGTTCTACCAGGAGGGCGGATACAACGTGGCGCAGGTGGACCTGCTGAACCTGCATCCCACGCCGCTGGTGTTGGACAGGCCGATCTGGAAGGTCTTCGAGGTTGCGACCCTGGACAGCCCGACACCGGGTCGTGCGTTGGTGGCGTTGCACCGGGGAGGGACGCTGGGCGCGACGGTGCTGAACGCGCTGGTCCCAGACGAGGCCGCGGCCACTCGTTACGCGGCAATCCTGCAAGGAGCGTACTGATGCAAAGACGCGAGCTCGGTCTGGTTTGGGCGACAGCGGCGCTGGTGGTTGCAAGCTCCTCGACCGCGGGGGCGCAGCAGCCCAATGCGCCTCCGCCCCTAACCCCGGCGGCTTCAACGCCGACGCCGGAACCTGCAGCGCCCGAGGCGCCCGCCCCTGCATCCCAGCCCGCGGCCGGTTCCGGCACCGCACCGGCACCGTCCGCGGCCGCGCCGGCCCCGTCGGCCGCCGCACCGTCGCCGGCCTTTCCGCCACCGCACGTGGGCATGCCGTGGATGCCGCCGCAGCCCGCGCCCGCGCAGGCCGCTCCCGAGCAAGATAAGCCGTCGGGGCCCACGCGCGATCGGTCGAGGGATTTCTGGCAAGTCGAGCTCGGGATGCGATCGATGTGGATTCGCGGCGCCGGCTACGACCCGTTCTCGACCAACAACAACCTGAGCGAGGCGTCGATCGGCGGCACGCGGGCGCTGGTTCTGCTGGGCCCGGTGTCCATCGCGGCGGGTTTGACCTACGAGTCGGGGAGCAAGGATGCCCAGGCCAGGGGGGCCGCGGCAAAGCTGAGCGTGCATCGGGCTGGTGCGGTCGGCGAGGCGCGCCTGCACGTGGGCCGCGACGTGTATGGGTTCTTCAAGCTCGTGCCGCAGGCGGTCTACACACGCGCTTCGCTTCAGGATGACTCCGTCGCCGCGGAGCTCGTTCAGAAGAAGTGGCGCTTCGGTGCGGACGCGACCATCGGCTGCGGTTGGAATGCGCCGCGCACGCTCGGCGCGCCCCATACGACGCCCGAAGTGTGGCTGACCGGCGAGCTCGGATACGGCTGGACGATGACCGAGGACGTGAAGATGTCCCCGGATGTCGGCGAGTCGGACCCGAGCCACACGATCGTGGTGAATACGGGACCGCTCGCGCTTCGTGGCGTCATGATGCGGCTCGGGGCAGCGATCACGTTCTGAGGATCCAGCGAGGTGAGGCCATGAGCAGCGTCGGCAGAGTTTGCACGCAGGCAGCATGGGCGGTGGCTGCGGTCGTGGCGGCAGGGTGCGCGGCCAACGACGCGGGCGGTGCAGCGGCCACGGCGGGCGCACCGTATCCTCCGAACGACAACGGCGGATCGGGAGGCGCCGCGGGAGCGGGAGGAGCGGGAGCCACTGGCGGAACCGGCGGCTCCTTGCCGCCCGAGCAGGAGGTCGAAAGCTCCTACGAGTCGCCGGTCGCCACGGGCCGCTTCGTCTGGGTGGCCAACCCGTCTTCCGGCCGCGTGGCCTTCGTGGACGCCGTGACCCTCCAGGTGAAAACCACGGAAGCAGGCAACGGCCCCGAACATCTGGCCGCCGTGCCGTCGCCGGATCAAGACGTCGCGGTGGTCATCAACACGCTGTCCAGCAGCGCCACCCTGCTCCGGGCCGATGCGACGGGCGTGATCGACAGCGTGGAGTTGCCGGTGGCTGCGGCGAGCAACTCGTGGGCCGTTTCGAAAGGGGGCACGTGGGCGCTGGCCTGGACCGATGCACGCAAGGTGACCGCGCTCAGTGACGCGGAAGGCTGTCAGGATGTCACCGTGATCTCTACCGTCGCGGGCAAGGAGGCCGCGACGCGCCTGACCGTGGGCTATCGCCCGGTGGCGGTAAGCTTCGCCGACGACGAGAAGCATGCGTACGCGGTCACGCAGGACGGTATCTCGGTGCTGGACATGGAGGCTCCGGGCGGACCGGCGGCGACCAAGCTGGTACCGATCTCGTACGACCTGGAGGACCCTGGGTCGCGCGACGTGGCCATCACGCCCGACGGACGATTCGCCCTGGTTCGTCGCGACGGAAGCTCCCACGTGACGGTCGTCGGAATCGACGACGGTACGCTGACCGAAGTGGAGTTGCCCGGCGAGGTGACCGACATGGACGTGTCGCCGGATGGAGCGCATGCGATTGCGGTGATTCGCAGCACCGGGCAGGCGGCCGTGCTGCCTGTTCCGGGCATCGCGACCGATCCGGCGCACTACGAGCTGGTGACGGTCTCGGGGACGGTGGTGGGCTCGGTGGCGATGGCGTCGTCGGCGGACACGGCGCTGCTGTACTCGAACGCAAGCGACCAGGAGCAGGTGGTGCAGCTCGACTTCGGCGGGACGCAACCGGCCACGCGGGTGCTCAAGCTGCACGCGCCCGTGCTCGCGGTGTTTCTGTCGTCGACGGCTGCCAATGCGATTGTCTTGCACAATCCCGTCGCCGGATGGACCGACGGCTCCGCAGGGGCTTTCAGCGTGATGAACCTCGCGCCTCTGCTTCCTGCCAAGATCGTCGGCACGAAGGCCAAACCGTGGGCGGTGGCGCTGACGCCGGACGGCGACTACTCGGTCGTCGCGGAGCGTGACGAGACCGCGAAGGTATACGGTGCCTACCTGGTCCGGACCGCGAACCAGCAGGTAGACCGCTACGAGCTGGCGAGCCCGCCGATCGCGGTCGGCGCGGTGACAGGCGCCCGGCGGGCATTCGTTGCGCAACAGCACACCGAGGGACGGATCACGTTCATCGACCTGGACACGGGCCAGGCACGCACGCTGACGGGCTTCGAGCTCGGAGCGCGCGTCGTCGACGGAAGCGGCATGTGAGAAGACGCTCGTTGAAGTGCTCGAGCGCACGGAGCGATAGGGAACGCGGCGCGGCTCAGGCGCGGCCGCGCAGGATTGCGCACTCCAGCTCGTTGCGCAGGCTCTCGAGCGAGTATGGCTTTTGAAGGAACCTGATCGACTCGGGCGGCGCGTCGTGATGGCGCGTGCGTGCGAAGCCGCTCGTCGCGATCACCGGGACGTCGTTGCGAACCAGGCGGATGGCGCGGAAGATATCGGCTGCTGGCATCGCCGGCATCGACCAATCGAGGAGGACGCACGCGACGCGGTCAGCATGCTCGCGAAACAGATCCAACGCCTCGACGCCGTCGGAAGCCAGCAGGTAGTCCCAACCCAGGCGTTCGACCATGCGGCTGGTGACCACGCGCACGGGCTGCTCGTCGTCGACGATGAGCACGGTGCGCCGGGCGGCGTGCACGGATCGGACACCGCGGGAGCGGGGCTCGACGGGGGGCTGATAGGAGACGGCGGGGAGGGCGACGCGGATCCGCGAGCCGACACCAAGCTCGGACTGGACGAAGATGGCGCCGCCATGGCCTCGCACGATGCCGTGGACCGCGGCGAGACCGAGCCCGCGGCCGGTGAAGCGCGTCGAGAAGAACGGGTCGAACAAGCGGTCGAGCGTCTGTGCGTCCATGCCGCTCCCGTTGTCAGCCACCTCGATCCACGCAAATGTGCCTGCGGCCGGAAGCTGGGCGATCCGGCTCTGCGCGAGCGCGGACTGGTCGAGTTCATCTACCCCCGTCGACAGCGTGATGCGGCCGTCGGGCTTATCCATGGCTTCGGCGGCGTTCGTGACGAGGTTCAGCAGCACCTGCTCGAGCTGCCGCGGGTCGACCCGCACGACGGCTTTGCAGTCGCACAGATCCAGCTCGAGACAGGCGTGGCGCGGGACGCGGGTTTGCAGCATGGGCAGTGCGTCGCGCACGGCTTGGTCCACGTCCAGCTCTTCCAGCACGAAGGTGCCCTTGCCCGCATAGGCGAGCATTTGCCGTGTGAGATCGGCCGCCCGCCGCGCCGCCGACATGGCCTGGTCGATGCCGGCCCGGGCGTTCGAGTGGTCGGGCACCGTTTCCCGAACCAGATCGAGGTTGCCGAGGATGGCAAGCAGCAGATTGTTGAAATCGTGGGCGATGCCACCGGCCAACACACCCAGGCTCTCCAGCTTCTGCGCCTGCGCGGAACGCAGCTCGAAGCGAAGCCGTTCTTCTTCACCGAGCCGGATTGAGGTGACATCGGTGTGCGTACCGACGACGCGCACGACCCGGCCATCGTCGCCGGCCCCCAGGACCGCACCGCTCGCCCGCACCCAGCGCCATTCGCCCCCTCGCGCGCGGATCCGGTACTCGGTGCTGAAAGCGTCTCGCGTGCCCGCGACGCACTCCTTGAAGAGCGCGTGGACGGCGGGCCGATCGTCGGGATGGAGGCTCTCGAGCCAGCCTTCGATCGAGGGCTGGAAGTCCGACAGCTCGTAGCCGAGCATCCGCGCGTAGTCGTCGCTGACCACCAGCTCGCCCGTGGCAACGTGGAAGTCGAACAGGCCGTGCTTGCCCGCACGAAGCGCGGCAAGCAGGCATTGCTCGCGTTCGCGCAGCCGCTGCTCGGTCTGCAGGCGGTCTTCTTCTCTGCCGATCTCGGCCGCGATCACGCCGAGCAGCGCCTGTTCCGGCTGCCCTGGATCCTGCCTGGAACGCCAGAAGACGCAGAGGGAACCCCTCGCCTCGCCTCGCACCTGGACAGCATGACCCAGCCAGGTTCGGTAGCCGCAAGCCCTTACGATGGGACCCGGCATCGCATGACGGGGACGATGCGGGCCGCGGATCGCGCAGGCTCGCATGAGGGCCTCGCGCAGCACATCGGTGTAGGGCAAGCTCGCGTCGTCGCGGTTGCTCGCGGGGCCGGGATGCTGATGCCAGGAGGCGCGCAAGACCAGGTGGCTGTCCTCGAGCCAGGCGTAGTGTGCGCAGTCCCCGCCCAACAAATCGCCTGCCAGGGCCGTGAGTACGCTGACGTTCGCGCGCGGGTCGGGGCCGAGGTCGAGCAGCACCGCTTGCAGGCGGGTGAGGCGCGCCTGACCGGAGCTGCCTCCGGAAGCAGAGCGGCCGTCCCTCGCTGTCGAGCTCATCGTTACCTGGTTGCGCCAGGATATTCCAGCATGACGACGTTATCAACGGATTTTGGACAAGCGCGCGCAAGGTCGCGGCGCACGGGGTCGTCGATGCTCGCGGAACCTACGCCGCGCGATAGCTCGTGTCGCCGACCATGGCCTTGGCGAGCAGACCCGTGACCCGGAAGCGTCTGGCGCACACGGCGAACGGAAACCACAAGTTCCCGATGCGGCAGGAAAGGTAGGGCCGGTCGATAGCGGCGGCCACGGTGTCGGCGTCGGGACCCACGAAGTCGACGTAGCCGTCGGGCGTGAAGACGATGCCGGCCGAAGCGTCGCACAAGGACCGGAGGGTGGCGACGCGCGTCCAGTCCGAGGTGCGCCACAGGATCGTGTCGTGGTCCTCCGAGCCCGAGGCGAGCCAGGCGCCATCCGGCGAGAACGCGACGGACGTGAGCACCTCGGTGTGCCCCTGCAGCCTCAGCCGTTCCCGCAGGATCGCAGGGTCGAGGATCGACACGTACCGCCCGTGCGCGATCGCGATCGTGTCGCCGACCACGCTACCGTTTGGACAGCTCCCGACGGCACGTCGGTCGTGTCCACGGCCACCCGCTCGCCGGTCACCGTCTCTGACTCCTCCACGGCCTGATCGTAGAGCCGCTGCGCCTCGTCCTTCTTGCCCATCCGCGCGGCCATCAGCCCTGCCTGCATCAGCGCCTGCCCGTTCGGAGGCGCGAGCTGCCACGCCTTTAGGTACAGCTCGTACGCCTGCTGCCATTGCTGCGCCATCACCGCCCGGGTCGCGTCCGCATACGCCTTGCTCGCTTCGTCGCGGGGCAGCATCGCGCGCACGGCCGCGACATCCCGCGGGCGCGCGTCAGGGTCCAGGGCGAGGCAAGCTTGCACTGCATCGGTCCAGGGCTCCGGCCCCCCCCGCGGCCATCAGGGTCGCCTTCACCCGGGCATACGCGTCGACGCCACGCCGCTCATCCATGTCGCGCACCAACGCGTCCAACGGCCAGCCATCCAGGGTCGGGTGCCGCGGTACTCCCACATGTTGCCCCTCTCGCGCGTCCCCGCCGGCTCAAGCTCCAGCGTCTGGGGGGTGCGCCAGCATACGCCCTCGCAGGCCAGCTCCTTGACCACCACCGTGCGGTTCTCGAACAGCGTGTCCGTGGCCCTGTAGGTGATCCCAAAGCCTCCCTGGCCGATGGCCTCGACAAGGATGAACCTGGCGCCGCGCAGGTGGTCCAGGCACACGGGCGTGTTCGGGGGCAGGGGCGTAACCATGGCTTCGACCTCCTCCTGGTGCGTTCGATGATACACCCGCACGCTCCGAACGCGACGGGTTTTCAAGCCGCCCCGAACGAAGACCGCCCCGGCCAAGCACTCGACGGCCGCGGTCGTGCAGAGCTCAGCCGCGCACGGCAGGCGGACGTGTGTGTCTCCTGGCTCGGCGCTCGGCCACGCCGGCCCTGCGCGGCGGTTGAGTCGAAGGGCAAGAGCCAAGCAAACAGCAGGGCGAAGTGGCGAAATGCGTGGAGGGGTGGCGGGTCGCTACTTCGGTGGCTTCTCGCGGAGAATACCGCACGGTTTGGGGCTCAGAGGGCGAGACAAGCGCGCGCAAGATCGCAACGCACGGGGTCGTCGAGGCTCGCGGAACTATGCCGTGCGATAGCTCGTGCCGCCGGCCATGGCCTTGGCGAGCCTGCTCCACGGTCCGCGCACGCGCCCTGCTGCGCCCTGCTTGCCGTCGTGATAGACACGCCTCCGTGGCCTCCACCCACCCCCACGACGCGCTGTTCCACAAGGTCTTCTCCCAGCTCGACAACGCCGCAGGTCAGCTCCGCGCCGTGCTTCCTCACCAGCTTGCTTCGCGCATCGACTGGACCTCCCTGCGCCTCGAAGACGGCCACTACTTCGACGACCAGCTCGCCGAGTCCCAATCCGACCTGCTGTATTCGGCCCGCATCGACGGCCACCTCGTAACCATCTACGTCCTATTCGAGCATCAGAGCAGCCCCGAGCCGTGGATGCCCCTGCGGCTGCATCGCTATCTGAACCGCGTCGCGGAGCGCTGGCGCGCCGACCACCCCCAGGCCACCCGCTTGCCTCCCATGCTCGCGGTGGTGCTGGCACACACCGAAGCCGGCTGGACCGCCGCGATGTCGATGCACGAGCTGTTCGACCTGCCCGATGACCTTGCGCCGCTGCTGCGGCCGTATCTGCCCCAGCTCCGCTACATCGTCGACGATCTGTCCGCGCGAAGCGACGAGGAGCTGCGGGCGCGTGCGATGAGCGCGCTGGGGATCATGGCGCTGCTGTTTCTGCGACACGGCCGCGACAAGCAGGGCTTCCTCGATCTGCTACGGCAGTGGGCGGACCTGCTGCGCGCGGTCTGGCATGCGCAAGACGGCAGGGAAGCGCTGGGGATCCTGGTGCGCTATGCGCTGCTTGCGAACGACGCGGCGACGCGCCAGAATCTGAGTGACACGTTGGTTCCGTTGCTGGATCCGGCAGCCCATGAGGTCGTCATGACGGAAGGAGAACGACTCATTCAGCTTGGAGAGGCCAGGGGCCAGGCGAGAGGTCGCTTGGAAGGGCGTGCTGAAGGTCGCGTGGAAGGCCGGGCCGAAGGTCGCGCTGAAGGGCGTGCTGAAGGGCGTGCTGAAGGGCGTGCTTCCGCGCTCCTTGCGATCTTTGATGCTCGCGGCTTCCGGGTTTCCAGAGCGCTCCGCAAGCGCGTCACGTCGTGCACGGATGTCGCCACGCTCGACCGCTGGATCGCTCGTGCTGCCACCGCCGACTCCGCCGACAAGGTGTTCGACCAGTAGGCGGCTGCCGCTCCTGCATTGCCCCCCCCAGAGCCCCTGGGCGTTGCGATGGGCCCGGTCCGTCATGCAGGGCAAAGCCGCACTTTTGCGAGACGGAGTGAATGAGATGGGATCATGGAAGTGGGGCGCCCCGCATGCCCAAGTGGGGCGCCCCGCATGCCCAAGTGGGGCGCCCCGCATGCCCAAGTGGGGCGCCCCGCACGTCCCGCCCCCAAGGAACCGAATCATGCGTAGGCAGCGCAACCCTATCTGCCCCACGACCCGCCACGTCACGAACCTCCGTGGCGTCGAGGCCGCGCCTGGCGGCCCCGCTTTCCAAGCGTCTTCGCCCCTCGCCCCCGATCACCGCGCACACCTCGGCTTCGCGCCACGCGCCGTCGCGCGCTCGCCGCTGCCCCATCACGCCAACGTCATCATCGGGTCCGTCGTCACGCGCGCGCGTCAGCATCCACGCAGTCCCAATCACCGCCGGGCTTGCGCCGGCCCTTGCCCTCGCGCTCGAGCACCGGGCATCGCTTCGCAACCTGCTGCAGCGCGCCGGGCAGGGCAGCCTCGACGACATGCACGCCGAAGGCAAGGCCGAAGAAAAGGCCGAAGCGCTACTTCACCACGCGGTAGACAGCCCCCTCGCCCTCGGAAGCCCCGGCGACGGTCCAGTAGACGTACGAGCCGTCGACCGCGACCCGGCGCGGGTAGTTCTGCAGCGGAGCCACGGCCCGTGCCGTGCCCGCCGCGAGCGGGAAACGCATGACCGCACCGGACGACGGCGCGTCGCCCGGGTAGGTCCAGTACGCCACGCCATCGTTGATGACCAGGTCTTCGCCAAAGGTCTGACCGGCGAGCAGGAACACCGGAGCGCCTCCGCTCGTGTCTTTTCGATACAGCGACCCGTTCTGGCGGTTCGCCCACACGACAGAGGTACCATCGATGGCAAGCCCGATCGGCCGGGGCTGCGAAGCAGCAAACTCGACCGTCGGCGGGACAGCCGACGGCGAGTACTTCCAAATCGAGCCGTCGTTGTTGTAGTCGGCCCCGGACCAGGTTCCCTGGTTCGACCAGTACACGGCGGTGCCGAAGAGGGCGATGCCTGCGGGTTGCGGCTGGCTGCTCGCGAGCTCCTGCAGGTTCGTACCGTCGATGTTCACCTTCATCAGGGTGCCGTCGGTGCCCGTCGTGCCCCCCGTCACCCAGTACACGCTGCTCGAGTCGACCGCGATGGCCCTGACGTTGACCTGCCCCGACGCGAGTTCCTGCACCACCGAGGTGAGCTTGTTGAACGACTGAATGTTGCTCGACGTGGAGAAGAACACGCGATGGCTGTCCACGGCGAGGGCGATCCCCGCGGACCCTGGTTTGGCTATCCGATCGGCTGGCAGGGAGCCGTCCTTGTCCTGACGATACACCGAACCTTCCACCGTGTCGGTCCAGTACACGTAGGTGTTGTCGACCGCGATCGCATAGGGCGACGTCAGACTGTCCGATAACGTCGTAAGCTCGCAATAACCGTTGATGCAGGCCGCCCCCGCGCACGAGTGCCCGCAGCTCCCGCAGTTGTCCGCATCCGTGAGCAGGTAGGTCTCGCAACCGTCCGCGTCTTGGGCGTTGCAATTGCCCCGGTCCGCCAGGCAGGCGAAGCCGCACTTGCTCTGCACACACGTGGCCGACGCACCATCAGGCGGCGTGCATGCATTGCTGCAGCTCCCGCAGTGCAGCACGTCGTTCTGCAGGTCCGTCTCGCAGCCGTCCGTGATGTCGTTGTCGCAGTTGTCGAAGTTGGGCTCACACAGGATGCTGCAGTTGCCGCCGGCGCAGGCGGCCGTGCCGTGGACGGACGAGCAGACGTGACCGCAGGCGCCGCAGTTGGCGACGTCGTTGAAGACATCCACCTCGCAGCCGTTCGCGGCTTCCTTGTCGCAATCACCGTAGCCCGACTTGCAGTAGAACACACAGGCGCCGAAGTTGCAGAACGGCGTGCTGTTGCCGACGGCCTGGCATACCTGATTGCAGGCTCCGCAGTGCTGCTTGGAGTCTGCCTTGACGTTGGTCTCGCAGCCGTCGTCGACGTTGCCATTGCAGTCCCCCCAACCGTCGACGCATGTGCCGATGGCGCAGACCTTGTCCACGCAGACCGGGTCCGCGTGCTGGATCTGGCAGGGTGTGTTGCAGGCGCCGCAATGCGCAGGCGACGATGTCAGGTCGACCTCGCAGCCGTTGGAAGGGTTGCCGTCACAGTCGTCGTGGTTCTCGACGCACGAAAGGATCACGCAGGCTCCGGACACGCACGCCGTTTCGGCGGATTCGGCCGCGCATGAGGTGGCACAAGAGCCGCAGTGTTCGGGATCCTGCTGCAGATTGGCCTCGCAGCCGTTGGACGGGTCGCCGTCACAGTCCGTGTACCCGGGCTTGCATGGCGGCGCGCCGGTCTCCTCGCTCGACGCATCCGGGATGGTCGCCGCGTCCGGCCGGTCGCCCGTGGCGTAGCCGTCGAGCGGACCGGTCAGCGAGCAAGCGGAAACCGGGAGGGGAGCAAGAGCCAGGGCCAAGAGACCGAAACCCCGTAGCGTGCGCATGTTGTCTTCAAGATTGTCCCAGAACGCCATGGGGGTCAACGTGGTGACCAGCGCCGGATGCGTTCGGTCCACCTGGGTATCTTTTCGACGGCCTGCCAAGAGTCGCCCGACGACCAGGAACGCGCGACGAGCCACGCGAACACGGAATCGTTTCGCCCGCGCACATGCCACCACCGAGTCCTCACCCGCACGCCCGTGCCCACGGCCGCCGTTCGCGGCGACTCCCGCGGTGGGCCGTGGCTCGTGGGCGCGGTTCTTGACCCATGCCCGACGATTCGCGCTACCATGGATCCTACTGCCCACGGTGCGCCGTCGCGCACCGCCGGCCTTTTGACGCTTCCGGGTCGTCGTGCCTATCGTCGAGGGATCGTGATCGCCCCCAACCAGCCATCCGTCCAGCAAAGGATCATCGGACGATACGCCATCTACGACGAGATCGCGTCCGGCGGCATGGCCACGGTTCACATCGGCCGCCTGCTCGGCGAGGCAGGCTTCTCCCGAACCGTCGCGATCAAGCGATTGCACGACCACTTCTCGAAGGACCCTGACTTCGTCGCCATGTTCATCGACGAGGCGCGGCTCGCATCGCGCATCCGCCACCCCAACGTCGTCTCGACCTTGGATGTCGTCACCTTGGGCAGCGAGATCTTCCTCGTGATGGACTACGTTCAGGGCGAGTCCCTCTCGCGTCTCATTCGCTCGTCGAAGGCGCAACGGAGCCGGGTGCCTCCCAAGGTTGCGCTCAGCATCATGGTGGGCGCCTTGCACGGGCTCCACGCAGCCCACGACGCAAAGAGCGAAACCGGACAGCTCCTCGGCATCGTTCATCGCGACGTGTCGCCGCAGAACATCCTGGTCGACGTCGACGGTGTCGCGCGCGTGATCGACTTCGGCGTGGCGAAAGCCGCCGGGCGCCTGCAGGCCACGAGAGAGGGTACCCTCAAGGGCAAGCTCCAGTACATGTCGCCCGAGCAGATCGAAGGCGGCACGGTCGACAGGCGGAGCGACGTCTACGCCGCGTCGGTGGTGCTCTGGGAGCTTTTGTGCGGGCGACGCCTGTTCCAGGGCGACAGCGAGGTCTCGCTGCTCAAGCAGATCCTGGAGACGGTCACGTCGGGCGCCATCGAGCCACCGAGCAAGTACGCTTCCGGGCTCCCCCGTGCGCTCGATGGCATCGTGCTCAAGGGGTTGGCGGCCCGCCCCGAGGACCGGTTCCCCACCGCGCGCGACATGGCCGTCGAGGTCGAACGGGCCCTCATCCTCGCGTCCAATCGCGAGGTCGGCGAGTGGGTGGAACGCATCGCCGGCGAAACCCTCAAGAAACGATCCGAGCGCATCGCCGAGATCGAGAGCATCTCCACCATCACCGGCGTCTCCTCCGTCCGCGGTGTGCCGCTGCCCCCGCCAGTGACCCCGCCCCGCCGCGCCGCCCTCGACGAAGCACCAACGGCGATCTCCTCGCCGCAGATCCAGCGCCCCGTTTCGCTCCCCCAGGTCGTCCCACCGCCGTTGCCCAGCTTCAACGATACCGAGGTCCCGGCCGGCCAGCCGGCCGTGTCGGCGACCGGCTCTCCACGGCAGGATCCCGCGCAACCCCGCGCGAAAAGCCTCACGCTCCTGCTGATCGCGGTGCTTGTCGGCGGCTTGTTCGCGGTCGCCGTGCTCGTGGTCGGCTATGTCCTGTTCCGGCCTCCCACCGTCGCCGCTCCCGCCGCCACCGCGGCATCGACGGCGGCGCCGCCAGCCACGACGGCCTCGGCCGAGCCCCCACCGGTCGTCAAGGTGGAAGATCTTTCCCCCGCGCCCGACGACTCGGCGCAGCCGGCCGCGAGCGCGCTCGACATGGACGTCCCGGCCGGCTCCACACCGTCAACGTCGACGCACACGGCTCCGCCGGCCACCAGAACCACCGCTGGCGGAGCCCCCGCACACGGAAAACCGCCTTCCACCGCCACCGCGCCGGCCACGACCGCGGCAAAGCCTCCGCCTGCCGCCGGCTGCGATCCTCCGTACACCATCGATGCGGATGGCATCAAACGATACAAGCCGGAGTGTCTGCGATGACACCGACCCGACATGCCCCTCGGCCAAGCGCACGCAGGGCTTCCCGACGCGAAGCCACACGCCGGATGGTGCTTGCCCTGCTCGTGGTCACACCAGCCATGGTTTCGAGCACGGCCCGCGGTGATGACGTCCAGGCGTGTCTCGATGCGCACGAGAAATCCCAGGTGCTGCGCAAGCAAGGAAAGCTGCTCGACACGCGGGAGCAGCTTCTCGTGTGCACACGCGACGTCTGTCCCGCCATGATACGCAAGGAATGCGGCCCGTGGCTCGACCAGGTCAACAACTCGATGCCGTCGATTTCCTTCGCCGCGCGCAAGGATGGGCGAGACCTGGTCGACGTGAAGGTATTCATGGACGGCGAGCTCATGACGTCGCAGCTCGACGGCCGTGCGGTGGATGTGGACCCTGGTCCGCACACGTTTCGTTTCGAAGCCGCTGGGTTGAAGCCCGTGGAGATGAAAGCGGTCGTCCGCGAGGGCGAAAAGGCGCGGGAGTTGCTCGCCGACTTCGGCGGCAACACCACGGCGCCCGCATCCAGCCAGGGCGCCACACCGGCCAGCCCGCCGGGCGCGGACACCGGCGGCAGGCGCCCCATCCCCATGCTCACGTACGTGCTGGGCGGTGTGGGCATCGCCGCGCTCGCGGGTTCGACAGTCTTCGAGCTGCGCGGCCTGTCCAAGCGCAGCGACCTCGACAGCCAGAACTGCAAGCCCTACTGCGACAAGACCGAAGTCGACTCGGCCAAGCAGAGCATCCTGATCGGCGACGTCGCCCTCGGCGTGGGCGTCGCCTCCCTCGGCGCCGCCGCGTACTTCTACTTCACGCGGCCGGTCGTGCACACCGACGCTCCCTCCGCGCGCATCGAGATCTTGCCCACGACGGGAGGCGGGATGGCGGGCGTTGGCGGAACCTTCTGAACGCTCCTCACCCGCACGCCCCACGGCGAGCAGGGCGCGGCTAGTGGGACCGAACGAGCGTGGCGCGCTGCTTGTTCAACTTGAGTTCTTCCCCTCGATCGACCGCGCGACGCAGCTCTCGCAGTTCGAGCACGACCTCCGCAGCCCGCGCGTGATCGATCTCCCCCGCGACGAGCTCCTAGCGAACGCAGCGCAAGCCCAGGTCGTCGCTGGAGATGCCGGGCGCATCCCAGTAGCGATCCGCAGCGTGGACGAGCGACGAATCGTAGCTGCCAGCGCAGCTCCGGATCACCATGGTGAACGAGACAACAGGCATCGCTCCCGCTACCCGTTTCCAGCTCCGCATCGGCCGCTGATTATCTCTCTCGCATGCTGGCCGCTCAAGCCCACTAGCGTCATGGCGGCGCGTCCTGGTGTGACAAGCGGGGATGCCGCCATGCTTCTCCGGAGCGAGCCAACGTTTCGGCATCAGGCCGAGGGAACAAGAACCGCGTGGCCTGAGTCCACCCTGCGCTCGATCACGCCGCCTTGCCATCACCATGCTCGACGGACTCTCTTTCGATACCATGCGGCTTCCCTTCTGTTTCTGCCCGTCCACCGTCCGTTTCGGCGGCGCGGGCGGCCATCTGTCCCGGACGACCATACCCCTGTCCCGGACGACCATATCCCTGTCCCGGACGACCATACCCCTGTCCCGGACGACCATATCCCTGTCCCGGACGACCATATCCCTGTCCCGGACGACCATACCCCTGTCCCGGACGACTTTCGTGACCAGCATCGTCCGGTTGGACGAGATGGCAAGCGTGCGCGTCGGCTCGCTGCTGTTTGACGATCATTCGCGGAGTTGCCCACGCCAACCCGTCGCGCCACGGCCATCCGAGGGAGCCGCGGCGCTCAAGGGCGAGGTCCACGTCCAAGTCGGCTGGTGACTTCCCCCGACATGATTCGCGCAGGGGGGGACAAGAGCCAAAGGAAAAACGGGTACTTCCTAGCGAGCGCAGCGGATGCCGAGGTCGGGGCTGCGGTCCGTCGGCGCGTCCCGGCTTCGCTTCGCACTGCGGACGATCCACGGGATGTCGCTGATCCAGCTACCGCCGCGGACAACGAAGGCAGTGGTGGCACGATCCTTGTCGTAGTCGGCGAAGTAACCTGCTGAGTAGCCCGAAACCGTCCACTCCCATACGTTCCCGGCCATGTCATGCAGCCCAAAAGGACTATCCCCCGAAGGATAGCTGCCAACAGGCGCCGTCGTCGCCCACCCGTCGCTTGCCTTGTACATCGCCGACCAACTCATCCCCTGTTCTCGTGCCCACGCCTCGCACTCGCTCCCGCACGCATTCAGCAGCGTCGGTCCCGGCTCTCCGTTGCCCCACGGATACTTCCTCCCGTCCGTCCCTCTCGCCGCGTACTCCCACTCCTCTTCTGTCGGCAGCCGCTTGCGTGCATACTCGCAGTACGCCTTGGCCTGACTCCAATCGACGCAGTTGACCGGGTGGTTCCCCTTCCCGCTCTGCCCCCAGTTGCAGTCCCCACCCGTTTCAGGCTGCGTGCACCTCCCCGCTCGCACGCATGCGCCATACGCGTCCACCGTCACCTCCGTCACATCCATCTCGAACGACTCCACCCGCACCGGATGCACCGGTTTCTCGTCCTCGTCTCCGTCGTTCGCCCCCATGTTGAACGTGCCAGCCGGGATTCGCACCATCCGCCCGACGGCTCCGCCCGACGACGGAGGGCTCGCCGCTCGACGCGCAGGCGTCTGCACGTCGCCCAACTCGGCCACCTCCACCCGAATCACCGCGCCGCAGTTCTCCACCGGCTCCCTGTTCCGGTCGGTCGCCTTCTCGCACTGCCTCGGATCCCCGGCCTGTGACAGCTCCTCCCGCCCACGCGACCCCTTGGCCCCTGCCCCTGCACCCGCCACCCTCGCACCCCCCGAATCCTCGCTCGCCGCTCCTGCAAAGAACGTGAACGCCCCCACCGTCATCCCCGTTATCACGTGCGTCGCGCGCTCACAGTCCGCTCCCTGGAGCTCCGACTTGCGAACCTCCGTCTTCGCGGCCTCCCACCTCCCCACCATCGTCATCTTCACGTTCAGCTCCCCATACTGCCTCAGCTTGCCTTCCAGCCGCGCCGCTCCCACCGGCAACGCCGCGTACAGCTCGTCTTCGTTTCGGATGCTCTCCATACTCTTCTGCGGGTTGTTCGCCGCATACTCATATTGCCCAGGCCCCTTGCAGCCCGACAGCACCTCCATCTCGCAGCCCTCGTAGCGCACCACCACCAGCCCCTTGCGCGCCTGCGTCTCCAGCTCCGCCCGGTCTTCCCCTCGCCACTCCACCACCAGCGGCTTGCGCTGGCTCGCCTTCACGTAGCACTTCGTTGCACCCTTCGGCTCCCACCCCGGCGCTTTCGGCCCCTCGACCGCGGCTCCAGCACAGCTCAGGCTCACCATGGCGAACGAGACAACAGGCATCGCTACCGCGACCACTTTCCAGCTTCTCATCGGCCGCTGATTGTCCCACGCGCGTGGTGACCCGCAAGCCCACTGCCTGCACCGGGTGCGTTCGATCCACCCGTCGCAACCCGCACGCCCACGGCCAGCAGCACGCGGCTAGCGGCGCCGAGCGAGCGCAGCGCCCTGCTTGTTCGACCCGCACACAGCGTTCGCCTCGTTGGCAATCCGGCCCAGGCGAGTGCGTCCGACCCCTTGCCGCCTCCTGGACAGCAGCCCATGAACGTGTCAAACGGCGCCCGGTCGTACGTTTCGAACCAACCGCCGCGAAGTCGCATGAACGGTCGTGGCGGCTCACGCAAGTCTACCAACATGCAACACCGCAACCCGGCAACTCAACCAGGCAACGGCTGCCTCCGCGGCACCTTCGGAGTCCCCCTCCGTGTTCGCGTTCGCCTTGCCAGCCGCGCATTCCTGGTTGTCGGGCGACGCAGCGGGCCGTTGTTTCATCGGACTACCGTCCTTAAGGATTGTCATGTCTCTTCGACACCTCGTTCTCTCCGAAGGTGGCGCTTGCTGCCAACCGTCCACCAGCTCCGCGTTGGATCTGACTCCCATCGTCGACGCTCTCTGCGCCTCCGACCGCGTGCCCCTGCGTCATGAGCGCCGCTCTCCGTGCGCGGTGCCCTTGCCGTCGACGGCCGCGGTCGCCGAGATCGTGGAAGACGTCCGGTCCGTCCTGTTTCCGGGTTACTTCGACTCGCACGAGTCGAGCGCCCGGAACCTCAGGTTCCACATCGGGCACACGCTCGATCGCGTGCGGTTGGCGCTGCAAGACCAGGTCACCAGGGGGATCTGCTTCGCGTGCGACGGCAACCGGCCAACGCGGGACTGCGCGGACCAGGCGCAGCGCATCACGGACGCATTCATCGCGCGGATACCCGACATCCAAGCGCTGCTGATGGGCGATGCGCAAGCCGCCTACGAAGGCGACCCCGCGGCGACTTCCCCGGACGAAGCCATTTTCTGCTACCCGGGCCTGCGCGCCATCACCGAGTACCGCATCGCGCACGAGCTGCACGTGCTCGGTGTTCCCATCCTGCCCCGCGTCATCACCGAGCACGCCCACAGCACCACCGGCATCGACATCCATCCAGGTGCCGCGATCGGCAAGCACTTCTTCATCGACCACGGAACGGGCGTGGTGATCGGCGAAACGTGCGTGATCGGCGACAGGGTGCGGATCTATCAGGGCGTGACCCTTGGCGCGAAGAGCTTCCCGCTCGATGAAAACGGCAAGCCCATCAAAGGCATCGCGCGCCACCCCATCCTGGAAGACGAGGTCATCATCTACTCCGGTGCGACGATCCTCGGCCGCGTGACCATCGGCCGCGGCTCGGTCATCGGAGGCAACGTGTGGTTGACCCGAAGCGTGCCCGCGGGAAGCCGGGTCCAGCAACAGCAACCGCGCCAGGAAACCTTCCTCGACGGCGGCGGGATCTAGCGGAGAGCCAAGATGCCCAGAACCATCGCAACATGGACCAGCGGCAGGCAATTCGTCGCCGAAACGGAGACCGGGCACGCCGTGGTGATGGACGCGCCCGTGGCGGCAGGCGGTCGCAACACGGCACCCTCACCCATGGAGCTGCTGCTGGTAGGCATGGCGGGCTGCACCGGCATCGACGTCGTGCACATCCTGAAGGACCGGATGCACAAGCCGCTCGTCGGGCTGTCGGTCGAGGTGACCGGCACGCGGGCCGAGGCCGACCCCAAGGTCTACACCGAACTGCGCGTGGTCTACCGCCTGCGAGGCAGGGGGCTGGAGGAGAAGGACGTCCGCCGAGCGATCTCGCTGTCCGCCGAGAAGTATTGCTCTGCGAGCATCATGCTAGGCAAGACGGCCAAGATCTTCTCGAGCTACGAGATAGCTGACGAGGCGTCGACGGATGTGATCGCCGGCGTCATCGATCATCCCTGACGGACCGGATCAGTCGACGACGCGCACCGGGCGGAACGAGATATCCGGTGCGCGGCCGTCCGCGTGGGCGGTGCCGCTCGCCCGCTCCGCATGCCGGCAATACGAAGCAGGGTTGCCTACTCCGCCTCCACGGAAAATGCGGTCGCTAGGGTCGCACGACAGCGCGGACACGGGGTCGACCACGGGTCCGCCCCACGGGTACGGCGCGGCGCAGTCCATGGTCCATTCCCACGCGTTCCCCGCGACATCGTAGAGCCCATAGGGATTCGCCATGCGCTGGGCCACGGGATGCGTTCCGATCGACACCGCACCACCGGAACAGCTCACGTCGATTCCACCGTAGGTGACCGCGCCGTTTCCGAGGTACCAGCCGATCTTATCGAGGTGGGAGTCGACGGGATAGCAGCCGGTTTCCTGGATGCTGCCGTTGAAGAACGCGGTCGAGCTTCCGCCGCGCGCGGCGCGCTCCCACTCCGCCTCCGTGGGGAGCCGGAACCCGGGACAATCGTAGGGCTTCGAAAACGGCGGCGACAGCGTGCAGGTCACGTTCGGCGGCGCTCCGACGCAGTCAAAGCACGCTGGAAGCCCCTTGGCCAACGACAGCCGATTGCAGAACAACTCGGCTTCGTCCCGCGTAATCTGCTCGACTGGGCAACTTGGACCGCAGGCGGTGAAGAACGACGGGTTGTAGCCCATGACGGCCTCGAAGGTCGCCTGCGTGATCTCGATATCGGCCATCTCGTAGTCGTGCGTGAGCGTGACCTGATGCAGCTTCTCATTGAGATTGCCATTGGATCCGTTGAACTCGTTGCGACCGGGCTCGTCGGTCGGGCTGCCCATGACGAACGTGCCTGCCGGCACCGGCCGCATCGCGAAGTCCAATACGGTGCAGGTGTTGCCGTCGAGGCAGTATTGATTGTCCGATCCGCAAAAGCCGCACTCCATCGGACGCCCGCACCCGTCGTCGTGCACCCCGCATGCCGCGCCCACCGACGCGCAGGTCTCCGGCGTGCAGCACATCCCCGACGGTGTGCAAACCTGGTCCGGTGAACACGCGGTCGAGGGACAGATACTTCCGCACCCGTCGTCCGCGCCCTGGCACTTTTCCGCGCACGACGGCTTGCAGCCGTCCGGGATGGATGCCTCGCCGTCACGAGCGTCGGTCGATCCCTCCGGCCATGACACATCACCGGAAACGTCGGACCGATCGGACGCCGATGCGTCGTCGGGGGTGCCGCCCTCCTCGGACGGCTGCGTGGCCGCGAAGGGCGCATCGAAGTCGAAGGTGCACCCGGTCGGCGAAACAACGGCCGCGACCAGCGTGATTCCCGCCTCGATCCTCGCACATCGGCCCATGGGATCGGGGATACCGCTGCGAGGGGAGAAGTCAAGACCGGGGCGGGTCAGGGCCTGGTTGGCCCTACCACCCTTGGAGGATCCTTGTGGAAGGGCTGCACCGAGCTGCGTACCCGCACGAGCGCCGGTTGGGGCGCGGACAGGTCGCCCGTGACGGCATCGAGCCCGAACTCGGTGCCGCGTTCCTTCGCGTGGAGGACCGCGTTGACAACGTACAGACCGGGCCGATCGAGCGTCCCCCGCGGGCAGATCTCGTTGATCAATACCCGCACGCTCGTCGTCTTGCCCGGCGCGATCGTCTGAAAGAAGTCGCGAGCGACGGCGCGACGCGCGGATCCTTGCGAGCATGTGGCACGCACGCCGTACGGTCCCACGACGCGCAGCTCCAGATCATCGGGGCGAAGGTGGATCACACCGGCGCGGTCCCCGGTGTTCTTGACCGTGGCGACCACGCTTGCGTCGCGAAAGGTGCCAGCATCTTCGAAACGCGCGACGCTCATCTCCATCCTGGCGACGCCGAGGGGGGTGGCCTGCGCGGGAGCAGGTGGCTCGGCGGGCTTGTCTTGCGGGGGGGTGGGAAGCCAGGTTGTCAGCGAGGCGATCTGCTTATCGCTTCGGACCGTGGCTGGAACGACCGCGGGCTCGACGACGAACGGAGCCTTCTGCGGCTTGTGCAGGCGATCGAGGCGCTTGTCGGGTTTCCAGCCCAGCAAGGCAGTGACCGACGCTCCGGGCACGATCCTGTCATGGAGCTTGCCCCAGCAGAAAAGCCACGGGTCGATCTGCTCTTCATAGCGGTCACCCGGCTGGAGCACGATGGATCGGCGCTCTGGCTCGCCGCGCATGTCGTCGGGCAGCTCGCACTCCCCGTACGTCGACCCGTTGGGCTCGCGTACGAGCAACCGGAGCCTGCGTGCGTCGGCTACGAGCCGCACGGGAACCTGATCGTGGTTCGTGACGACCACGGTCCAGGGCCCGCGCACGCTGTCCGCAACGATCGCAAGGCGGACGTCGGCGGATGGCAAGGCCGGGGGTTCGGGTGCCTTCTTTGCGGCGAACGACGACGCGGTCACGCAACAAGCGAAGGCAAGGATGGGCAGAGCGGGTCGAGCCGGGACGCTTCGCATCGGGCGAAGGCGTAGCACAGTCGGGCTGGGGGTTGGAAAGCGAGGGAGGGCGGTCGGGGTGGGCGCTAGCGCTGGGCAGGCGCTTGCTTGAGGATCTTGAATTCGACGCGGCGATTCTTCTGCCTGCCGGCGGCCGACTTGTTGTCGGCGATGGGCTTGGTCTGGCCGTATCCGACCGCGGTCAGGCGGTCCGCCGCCACGCCCTTGCCGATGAGATACGTTCTCACGGCCTCCGCGCGACGTTGCGACAGCTTCATGTTGTTGTCGGCTCCGCCGCGGTCGTCTGTGTGCCCGCCGACCTCGACCTGCTGAATGCGCATGTTGTGCGTCATCAGCGCCGCGACACCGTCGAGGATCGCGAAGCTCTTGTTGCCCACGATCTTGTCGCTGTTGGTCTCGAACTCGATCGAGCCCTTGATCTCGATCGCGTCGCCCGTCTGTGTTACCAGCGTGGGCTTGTTGTCTGGACAGCCGTCGTCGTCCTGGTAGCCGTTGTAGTTCTCGGGCTTGTCAGGGCACTTGTCGAGACGATCGATGATACCGTCGTTGTCCCGGTCCTTCTCCGGGCATCCCTTGTTCTCCTTGGTGCCAGGCTGCTGCGGACACTCGTCGTCGACGTCCATCACGCCGTCGCCGTCCTCATCGGGATCCGGGCAGCCGTCTTCATCCTGGAAGCCGTCGGTGTCTTCCTTCTCGTTCGGGCACTTGTCGACCGAGTCGGGGATGCCGTCCTCGTCGCTGTCTGGGCAGCCGTAATTCGGCCCCTTGACTCGGATGACCTTCCCACCCTGGTCCGGGCACTTGTCTTCGGCGTCCTGAATGCCGTCCTTGTCGCGGTCCGGCACGTCGTCGGGGCAGCCGTCCTCATCCTTGAATCCGTTCACCGTCTCGGGCTGGTTCGGGCACTTGTCGCGATCGTCCGGGATGGTGTCGTTATCGTTGTCGAGATCCGGACAGCCATCGGTGTCCTCGAAGTTGTCGAGGTCCTCCGGAACCGTCGGGCATTGATCCTTGTCGTCGTCGATGCCGTCACCGTCGCGGTCGGAGGGCTCGTGGACGTACATGAGGCCGACGAAGCCACGGAACATGGGGACGCCGACCCCCTGGATGACACCGCCGCCGCCGCCGACGGTGATGGCGAAGGGCGACTGCAGCGGCGTGATCTGGAAGGCGCCGAGTGCTTCCATGCTGTTGGTGCCGTTGAGGGTGGAGAACTTGGTGCCGCCGTAGCCTTCGGCGAGCACGCGAACCACGGGGCTGAGCTGGTAGCCGGCGCCGACGCCATAGCGGAACTCGGGGCCGAGGGTGGTGGAGCCGAGCTTGGCTTCGCCGCGGTACAGGGCGGCGAGGTTGGCGCCGAGGGAGAGCTTGTCGACGCGGAAATCGGCGATGGCACGACCGCCGGCGACGGGGGAGCTGTAGCCGATGTACTTGCCTTCCGCCGCGGCGTGCCCGACCGGTCCGGTGAAGAATAGACCGCCAGCAAGCGTGAGGGGCGAATCCCAGGCTCCGAAGAAGCGGTACTTGCCTTCGAGGTAGGGGTCGCCCACGCCGAAGCCGGAGAAGCCGCCCTGTGCGGGCTGACCCGTCGTGGTGTCGATGCCGTCACCGCCCGTGTACGTCAGCGGCACACGCAGCCCGATCTGGAGCTTCTCGATGATCGACAGCGATCCCATGAGATCCGCGGTGAACAGGTCGCGCACGACCGCGACGTCGTTCTGATTGATCGCGTTCTTCTGGTCGCAGTTGGTTTTCGAGACGCAGCTTCGCACGACGAAGGGTTGGTAGGCGTAGTTGGCGAACAGACCGGCGGACCAGGCCATCTTGCCGCGAACCCTGGCGCCTTCGACGGTGACGAAGTTGCGAGGGCCGGGAGCAGGCTCGAACCGCTGCACCGAGAATTCGCCCTTCTGTGCGTCGCTGTCCTGGGCAAAGGCTCCGTGAGCAGCAAGAAGCCCGCTCACCGCGATCACTGCGGAGAGGATGAAGGTGCGGGATCTCATCAACCGGTATCTCCTTGTTCGGCTGCCACCAGTTCTTGTGATGATGACCGGGCATCGTGGCTTGAACCCTCCCGGCGTGCTGGAAGGCTCGCACGAACCCAGCCTTCGGATCAACGGGGTTTGCAGGCACCCGACGGAAATCCCGCGGATTGGCCGGTCGAGGAGTTCGTCCGGGCCGGGCGAGGCTGCTATGCTGCGGGCGTGACCGTGTGCGTGGGATGCCGGACCGTCTACCCGAACGACGGCAAGTTCTGCCCGAACTGCGGAGCCCCCACCGCTGCCCGGAGCCCCACTCCCACCACCGGACCAGGCACCGTCATCGACCTGCAATGGGGGCGCGTCGTGGTGCAGGACATCATCGGCGACGGCGGCATGGGTGTCGTGTACCGAGGCTGGCTTTACTACAATCCGCAGGGGCCCAAGGCCGGGACACCGCCGCATCCCGTTGCCGTGAAGGTGCTGCACCCGCTTCTTACCGCGCGGGACTACGTGCGCAAGCTGTTCGTCGGCGAGGCAACCGCGCTGCGCCGGCTCTGTCACCCGAACATCGTGCAGTTCATCGAGCTGGTCGAGGCTCCAGGGCAGCTCTCGCTCGTGCTGGAGCTGGTTGAAGGGGAGGCGCTGGACCGGCTCATCCAGCGCCATGCCAAGAAAGATCGGCGCGACCCCATACCGTGCCTCCCGTTCATGCGGGCCTGGTACTATTTCGAACAGCTCCTCGGCGCGCTCGCTGCCACCCATGAGCTCGGCATCGTGCATCGCGACGTCAAGCCGGCGAACGTGCTGCTGCGGGTCGATGGTCTGGCAAAGCTGACGGACTTCGGGATCGCGCGGCTTCCGGCCGACGTGGCTCGACGCAGCGGCGGGATTCAGCCTGGAACCGGGGCGTACATGTCGCCGGAGCAGGTGCTCGGGCGGGATCTCGATGGTCGCAGCGATCTGTACAGCGCGGCGATCGTGCTGTTCGAGATGTTGGTGGGATTCACCCCGTTCGAGGAGCAAGAGCGGAGCGAGCTGATGCTACGGGCGGCACAGGTGGAGGAACCACCGCCGCCCATCACCCGCTTTCTTCCTCAGGCTCCACCGGTCCTGGACATGCTGTTCGCGCGCGCGCTCGCCAAGGATCCGAACCTGCGCTTCCGCAACGCGATCGAGATGGGCGACGCATTCCGCTCGGCGCTCGGTTTGCCCGAGAGCCCAGGCTGGAAGGCTCAACGAGAGTTCGCCAAGCGGGCAACCGGCATCGTGCCCGTGGTGGGCGAACGACGCAGCCGTGGCGGAACGGTCCCGATCGCCACCGCCGATGCCGAAGCGATACGCCGGCGGGTGGCCCAGGCCTACCAGTCCTGAGCCGAACCGCGACGAACCCCTTGCGGCCAGGGGGCCCACCGTGCGACCTTGCGTCCGAAATCTCTCGCAGGAGTCCCAATCATCCATGCGCTCTCGTCTTCGCGTCGCTGCTGTCGTGCTGCCACTTTTTCTGGTGCCGGCTCTGGTATTCGCGCAGCCCAAGCCCCCAGCACAACCCGCGCAGCCCGGCAACCCGCCCGCGCAGCCTGCGTCCGCGCAGCCCACCTCGCCCTCGGCGTCGTCCGATGTGCCTCCGCCGCCACCTCCTCCCGAACCCGCGGCGCCAGCGTCCGCTCCACCGCCGACCGACGTCGCTCCGTCGGACCAACCCGGCACCTCTCGCGGCTCGCTGCTCCCACCCGGCGCCGGTTTGCCCACCGCGGGCGCGGCCCCGGTCATCGCAGCCGACACGCCCAAACCGGATGCTGCCTCGGCGCCCAGCCCCTCCGACAAGGACCAGATCTACGCCGAAGACTGGTGGACCTCCGCTCGCCCCGTCATCGAAATGCACGGATACTTCCGCCTGCGGGCGGAGCTGTTCCACAACTTCGCCCTCGGCCGCATCGACCCGTACTCCCGTGCCCTCTGGCCCCTGCCGCCCGATACTTCCTACGCCGACTGGTCTGGCAACCAGACCCAGCACCACGACCTTCCCCTCTGCGGCAGCGACTCGGCCAACCCGTCGGCGGAGTTCTGCAAAGACAAAACCCAGGCCGGCGCCAACGTGCGATTCCGCCTAAACCCTGAGGTCCACGTCAGCGACAATCTCCGGATCCTGTCCCAGATCGACCTGCTCGACAACGTGGTTCTCGGCTCCACCCCCGACGGCTACGCGAACACCCCTGCCGATGGCGGCGGCTACCAGCGCGTGGGACGAAGCGGCTACACGCCCCTGAGCGCCTTCTACAGCTCGATGGATCCGCCGACGGCAGGCGTGAACAGCTATCAGAACTCCATCGCTGTCAAGCGCGTGTGGGGCGAGTACATGACGCCCATCGGCCAGCTCCGCTTCGGCCGCATGCCGTCGCACTGGGGCTTGGGCATGTTCGTCAACTCCGGGGACGGCTTCGATTCCGACTACCAGTCGACCGCCGACCGGATCATGTTCATCACCGGGCTCAAGTCCCTGGACCTGTACCTGGCTGGAGCGTGGGACTTCCCAGCCGAAGGCGCGACCAGCGCGAGCTTGAACGACCAGCAGGGGCAGCCCTACGACCTCGCACAGCTCGACGATGTGAGCCAGTACGTGCTCGTGCTGGTGCGCAGACGCAACGCGGAGCTGCAGAAGCTCGACCTCGCACGCGGCAGCGTGGTGCTCAACGGCGGCGTGTACTTCGTGTTCCGGAACCAACTCCTCGCAGCCGACGGCACGGGATCGTCCGGCCAAACCCTAGGCGCCACGGAAGACACGATCCAGTCGGCCTATGTCAGGCGCAACGCGAAGGCCTACATCCCTGACCTGTGGTTCCAGCTCCTGTACCGGAAGTTCCGGTTCGAGCTGGAGGCCGTGACGGTCCAGGGCTCGATGGATTCCACCGAGTTCAGCGGCTACAACTACACGAACGAAAGCGACCCGGGCAACGACGGCTGGAAGATCCGCCAGTATGGCCTCGCGACCCAGACGGAGTACAAAGCTGTCGAGGACAAGCTCCGGCTAAACTTCGGCTTTGGCTGGGCGTCGGGCGACCCTGACGTCTGGGGACCGAAAGTCGGTGGTCTGACGCCGGGATTCCAGGGTCTGCAGCCGCAATCGAGCCCGGACCGCACCATCTCCACCTTCCGCTTTCACCCGGACTACCGGGTCGACATGATCCTGTTCCGCCACATCCTCAACCGCGTGCAGGGCACGTACTACTTCCGGCCGTCGGTGGACTACGACTTCACGCGCAGCGCGAACGGCCAGAAGTTCGGCGGCGGAGCCGCGTTCATCTGGAGCCGCGCCAGCGAGTTCGTCCAGGCTCCGGGGCACAAGCGCGACCTGGGCATCGAGATCGACCTGAACCTGTACTTCCAGTCCAAGGACGGTTCGATGAACGACGACCCGGACAAGATGGGCGGGTTCTACACAATGCTGCAGTATGGCGTGCTGTTCCCGCTCGGTGGGCTCGATTACCTGCCGGGCGAGAAGGCGCAAGCGCGGGAGCAAGGGCTCGCGCTCGACACCTCGGCCGCCCAGTCGCTGCGCTGGTACATGGGCGTGTTCTTCTGATCCGCGGCTGGTCCGGACCCCGGTCGCCGACGCTACTCCGTGTCGTTCTCCTTCAACTCGATGAGCGTCTTGACCCCGACCGGGTTGTTCGACGGCCGCCCGATCGCCGCGCCTTCAAGCAGGTGTGTCACGCAGCGGACCACGGCGGGTGGAACGTTGCGCGCGCTGGCCACCATCACGCCCGACGCGCGCCCGTCGGCACGAACGTAGAATAGCAGCTTCAGACGTGCGCTGGAGGATCGCAGGCCCCCGTTGTCCGCCACGCAATCGGCCATCTCTCGTCGAAGCTGCTTGAGGCTTCGCTGCGCTCCTCCCACCGCGCCGTTCTCGAACTGAACCCTCACCACCCGCGCCTTGAACGACCCGTCGGTGCTCGTCGCCGTGTCTTCCGCCGCGTTATCCTCGCCACCGTCGTCCCCCGCGCCGGCGTCGTCCGGCTGCTCCCGCTGCAGCATGCCGAGTTGCTCCGCGAGGCGGCTGGTGTCCGCCATCACGAGCCTCGGCGGGTCGAGCTCCTCCGGCGACAGACATCGTTCGCCGCCGTCTTCCCCAACCTTGCCGTACAGGCAGATCAACCCGCTCGACGGGTACGCATCGGCATCGATCGATCCCGCTGGTGCGACGGCACGGGGCGTATTCGGCTTGCCCGCGTCATGCGTCCCGGCATCATCGACCGGCTTGCCTGCGTCGACAACAGCCTGGGGCCTGTCGATCTTGCGTCGATGCTTGCCGCCGCGTGCAGCGTCGGCGTCGGAGCTGGCGACGACGCAAGCGAGCAGGGCGGCCCCAGCAACACCAGCGAGGATGGCCTGAGCAGTTCGAGACAGTGGTCGTTGCACGCGCTCTTCATGCCTCGCGCGGCTTCCGTCGTCGAGAGATTCCGTACGGCGGTCGCAACGTGTTGACGAGCCGCCCCACACGGACGATCCTCGCGCGCACGCTCAACCTGTCTCGGAATCCTGCATGAAGACAACGATCCACATGTCGGCCCCTCCCGCCGGCTCGCCCGAGCGCAAGCTGTTCGGAACCGACGGTATCCGGGGTGTCGCTAACGAGCCACCGATGACGCCGGAGATGGCGTTGCGTTTGGGCCGGGCCATCGCCTTCGTCGCCGGAAAGGGCAAGGGACGTCCCCCGCGGATCGTCATCGGAAAGGATACCCGGCTATCCGGCTACATGTTCGAAACCGCGATAGCGTCCGGCATCTGCGCGATGGGTGGGCGCGTGATGCTGTCGGGGCCGATACCCACGCCGGCGGTGGCGCACCTGACCATGAGCATGCGAGCCGACGCGGGCGTGGTGATCTCGGCAAGCCACAACCCCTATCGCGACAACGGCATCAAGATCTTCGGGCCGGACGGCTTCAAGCTGCCCGACGATCAGGAAGCCGAGATCGAGCGTCTGATGCAGGCGTCGGATCTGGACGATCACGCGCCGACGGGCGGCGGGGTCGGGACGGCGGTCCGCGTGGAGGACGCCCGCGGGCGCTACGTGGTGTACGCGAAGCAGACGTTTCCGAAGGAGCTGACGCTGGACGGGCTGCGGATCGTGGTGGATGCGGCGCATGGGGCAGCGTACAGGGTGGCGCCGGCGGTGTTCGCGGAGCTGGGCGGCGAGGTGCACAGCATTGGGACGAAGCCGAACGGCAGGAACATCAACCGCGAACGCGGGGCGCTCTTCCCGCAGGCCGCGCAGAAAGAGGTCATCGACCGGCGCGCTCACATCGGCATCGCGCTCGATGGCGACGCCGACCGCGTCATCATCATCGACGATGCCGGCAACATTATCGACGGCGACACGATCATGGCGATGTACGGAGCGGAGCAGCTCCGCGCGCACAAGCTTCCCAAGAAGACCGTCGTGGCGACCGTGATGTCGAACCTCGGCCTCGAGCACGCCCTGCAGCGCCATGGAGGCAAGCTGGTGCGCACCGCCGTGGGCGACAGGTACGTGGTGGAAGAGATGCGGCGCGGAGGCTACAGCTTCGGCGGCGAGCAGTCCGGCCACCTCATCTTCCTCGACCATGCGTCGACCGGCGACGGTGTCGTCGCCGCGTTGCAAGTGCTCGCCATCATGATCCGCGCCGGCATGCCCCTCTCCCAGCTCGCCGCGCAGGCCATGGAACGCGTCCCCCAGCTCCTCAAGAGCGTGTCGCTCCCCGAGCGTCGTGCCATCCACGACATGCCCAACTTGCAGCGATCGATCCGCCGCATCGAGAAGGAGCTCGGGCGCGACGGACGCGTGCTCGTCCGCTGGAGCGGCACCGAGCCCAAGCTCCGTGTGATGGTCGAAGGCCCCGACGAAACCCGTGTCGCCGCCTACGTTCATGAGATGATCGAGCAGGCCATGATCGATATCCCCGCGGCGTCGCCGTCCCCAGCCTCGTGACCACCACCGACATCGTCGTCGATGCTCGATCGCTCGTTCGTGTGTTCGGATCGACACCGCCCCGAACCGCGATCGACCGGGTGGACCTGCAGGTACGACGCGGCGAGTTCGTCGCCGTGTTCGGACCATCGGGATCGGGCAAGAGCACCCTGCTGTCGATCGTGGGTGGCCTCGATCGCGGATACACGGGCACGGCGACGTTGCTCGGCCGCGACCTCGCGAGCACTTCGGACCACGATCTGTCCAGGCTTCGCGGCACGCAGGTCGGATTCGTATTCCAGGCGTTTCATCTGCTCGACCACCTGAGCGTGATCGACAACGTCGTCATTCCGGCGCTGTTCCATCCGCGACAGGGGGCGCTCGACGATGCGCGCGAGGCGCTGACCCGCGTGGGCCTTCAGGACCGCATGGCGGACGCGACCGCGCTGCTGTCCGGCGGACAGCGCCAGCGTGTCGCCATCGCCAGGGCCATCGCGCACCGCCCTGCCCTCCTGATTTGCGACGAGCCGACGGGCAACCTCGATGCGGACACTGCCGCCCGGATCGTCGACATCTTTGCCGGACTCAACCGCGACGGCATGACCGTGCTGTGCGCAACGCACGACATGCGCATCTCGAACGTGGCAACGCGCACGGTGCATCTGCGCGAAGGGCGCCTGGTGCAGAGCGAGGCGGCGTCATGATGCTGAGCGGTCCGGTGCGGCTGGCGCTGCGCGACATCCGGCGTTCCCGGGGCGCGCTGGCCGTCGCTGGGTTCGGCCTTTTTGCTGGATCGGCCGCGTTGGCGTTCTTTCTGGCGTTGGGGCTGGGCGTTCGCGCGGTGATCCTCGGCGACGTCTTCCCCCTCGACAAGGTCGAGCTCGAGCCGCGCAGCCGCAGCGACCCCGGCCTCCTCGCGCTCGTCCTGGGTACCTCCAAGCCACCGACGATTGCGCCGCCGTCGATCGATTCGCTTCGCGCCATGCCCGAAGTGCGTCACGTCTATCCCAAGCTCCGATTCGCCTTCCCCTGCTCCGCCCGCGGCGGCGCAGAGTTCTTCGGTCACGACGTCGGCACCAGCGAGCTCATCGGCGACGGCGTCGAGCCGGTCCTCGTCGAAGCGGATGTCCGCTCCCCGTGGCGGTTCGCGGATCCCTGGACCGCCGGCGGCGCCCCATGCACAACCGACGCAGACTGCACCGCGGACCGTTACTGCGAGCTGCCGACCGGCGACAAGGGCCGATGCGTCGAGCCCGTGCCGGTTCTTGTGTCGCGCTATCTCGTCGAGATCTTCAACAAGGGCGTGGCTCCGGCGCATGGCCTCCCGCCCGTGGGCGACTCGCTGATCTCGCAGGCGAGCGGTGTGACGTTCCAGATGCGCATCGGCGAGTCGCTGCTCGGGCGCGCGCGAGACGGCACCGCCCGCACCGTGCGTGCGCGGGTCGTGGGGATCTCGCCGCGTGCCATCGACCTCGGCGTCACGCTTCCGCTCGACACGGTCCGCAGGTGGAACCGAGAGTACGCTGGGGAGGAAGCCGCCACGAGCTTTTCGAGCGTGCTGGTCGAGACAAGAAGCGCCGGCGACGCCGGTCCGGTGATCGCCCGCGCCGCTGCGCTCGGCCTCGTGCCGAAGGATACGCGCGCTCGTGACGTCAGCGTGCTGATCAACGGCGTGACCGGCCTGCTGTCCCTCGTGTCCTCGACCATGTTGTTGATGGCCGCGGCGAATATCACGTACACCTTCCGCGCGCTGCTGCACGAGCGACGAAGCGAGATCGGCTTGTACCGCGCCGTGGGCGCCACGCGCATCCAGATCGAGGCATGGTTCCTGTCGCTCGCGGCGATGCTCGGCGCGGCGTGGTCCGTCCTCGGGCTCGCCTTCGCGTGGATCGCTTCGATCGCCGCGGATTGGATCGCTGCCACCCGCTTGCCCGACTTCCCGTTCAAGCCCGACTCGTTCTTCCGCTTCCCTCCCTGGCTCCTAGCGGCCGTCGTCGTCTTCGGTATCCTGTTCGCCACGATCGGCGCCTACGGCCCCGCACGACGCGCCGCACGCAGCGACCCGCGCGAAAGCCTCCTGAGCTCCGGCTGACCATGCCCACCGACTTCCGCTACTGTCCTCTGTGCGCCACCCCGCTCGCACCGCGCCACCACGAAAACCGTTCGCGCCCCCACTGCCCGAGCTGCGGCTTCACGCAATTCAAGAACCCCACCGTCGGTGTCGCCGTCATCGTTCTGCGCGGCCGCGAGATCTTGCTCGTGCAGCGCAAGGGGAGCTACGACGGCATGTGGTGCATTCCGTGCGGCCACCTCGAGTGGGACGAAGACGTGCGCGCGGCGGCCCGACGCGAGCTGCGGGAGGAAACCGGGTTCGACGTGCGCATCGGCGAGGTGTTCGACGTGCAGTCGAACTTCCACGATCCGGATCATCAGACGGTCGGCATCTGGTTCATGGGCGAGATCGCGGGCGGGATTGCGCGTCCAGGGTCCGATGCGCGCGACGTCCGGTTCTTCGGGCTGGACGATCTGCCCCTGGCCATGGCGTTTCCGACGGACCTGATTGTGTGCGAGAAGCTTCGTCGCGCGAGGGGTGCGGACGGCTAGCCCTTGAGCCGGGCCAGCTCCTCCTGCGCTTTCTTGAGGTCCTGCGCCAACAAGGCGGAACGCGCGCGCACGCCTTCCATCACCCGTTCGGAGACCGCGAGACGATCCTCGGCGGCCTCGAGGTCCTTGCGAGCCTGCGCGGCGTCGTCGACCGCGGCTTGCATCGTGCGCTGGGCCTCCGCAAGCTTTTGCTCCTGCGCACGCAGCTCCGCCCGCAGCTTCTGCTCGTTGTCCCGCGACGCCGCCAGCTCCTTCTGCAGTGCGGTGGCCTTGGTCATGTCGGCCAGCGACTTTGCCCGCTCGATCTCCGACGTTCGCGACAGCAGGGCGTCGCGCTCGGCTTCCACCTCGGCGAGGCGTGTCTGAAGCTCCTTCAGCTCCTTGGCTCCGCCCTCCAGCTTCAGGATGCGAGCTTGCGCTTCCTCGAGACGTCGGTTGGCCTCCGCGAGGTCGTCGCTCAACGCCTTGCTCCGCTCGACCTCCTTGCGGATCTCGACGGAGAGACGGTCCTCCATCTGCATCCGCACGCGGTCGGCTTCAGACCGCGCTTGCGAGGCTTCCTCACGGGCCGCTTCCGTCTCCTCGCTCGACTCCCGGAGCCGGTTCTGCGCGGCCTTGAGCCGGTCTTCGAGGATAGCGCGGCGTTTGTCCTCGGTCGACTGCACCGAGGCCCGCCCGACAAGCACACCGCCGACCAGCAGCAACGCGGCGCTGGCGGCGCTCACCAGCGCGATGGTCACCTCAGGGGACATCGGCGCCTCCCTTCCTGGTCTCGAAGCGCGGTTCGACACTCGCCTCGACCGTGCCCGGCGCCACTCCACGGGTCACGACGCGGTCTCCATCCACCGTGGGCTCCTGCACCGTGATCCGGCTCGCGGAAACCCCGTAGTCCACCAGCATGCGCAGCACGACCCCCGCCCTGACCCTGCCGGTCTGCACGTACTCCGCGGCGCTCATCCCGGCATCGCCATGACCGATGAGCACCACCTTCATGTCGAAGTGCCCCCTCAGGTACGCTGCCAGCGGCTGAACTGCCGTCATCAGGTCGCGGCTCGGCGCCCGGCTTCGCTCCTCAAAGCGGATCGGTGGGAACGTCGTGCCGTCCGTGGCGCGAGCGGTGGCGCCGGCATCGGCCTCGCCGGCATCGGCGTCGAGGTTGGCCGCCGCGCTTGCAGTTGGGCCGACCGATGCCGAGGCAGCGACGATCGCGCTGACCTCGGGCGTCGGCGCGGGAGAAGCCACCCATGAGGCAGCGACGGATGGGCAAGGGCGTTGCTGCGCTCGAGCTGCCTCCAGCATGGGTGGTAAGGTCCAAAGGTTCATGGCAAGCAGGCCGGCGCCACCCGCGCCGATCATGGCCAACCCTATCAGGATGCGACCCTCCGCTCTCATCGGCTGAACTCCATACACCGATTTCGCCGCCGACGCTCGCTCCGAGGAACGGAGCGGGTAGATTCGGTCGGGCCGGGTTCCAACCGAGCCGAAGCAGTGCGTGCCGGTGGACCAACCATGCCCCATGAATCACGGCCCACTGGCGGCCACGGCGCATGCACCCGCGGTGGGCGGGCGCGTGCGGGTGAAGGGTGGGTCGAGGCATCTGGTGCGGCCGACAACGAATCCGGGTAGACTGGACGCACCCGGGACCGACCCGTTCGGCACCCCTTGGAACAAAGAGACATCCTCGTCAGTTTAGCGGGAGTTCAGGCGCAGGTCCCAGGTTGGCGGCGCCGAAAGACCTGCGCCCCGGGTTGTCGCCTCGGAGCAGGCCACCGTCCTTTCTGCGAGGAGCGTTCGCATGAGCGTGACGACGACGTTGGAAGAGTCGAAGGAAATCGAGCGGCGCGAGGCGCCCCGGCCCGAGGGGCAATCGCCGAGCGAAGCGTTCCACGAGATCGCGATCCCGATCATGTTCGGCCCGCGGCAGGTCATCGTACGCCAGGGCGAGCCTGCCAATCGTGTGTTCGTGGTCGAGCGCGGGCGCTTGAAGTCCGTGATCCGGAGCGCGGAAGGTACGAATGCGGCGCTCGAGATCCTCGGACCGGGCCAGATGTTCGGAGAAGCTGCCTTGCTTGCCGGCGACACGCACTATGCAACGACGGTTGTCGGAATGAACGAGGGGGAGCTGCGAAGCATCGACCGGCCAGCCTTCCTCGCCTGGCTCGGCCGGTACCCGGCGGAGAGCCGGCAGCTCTTGATGGGCGTGAGCCGGCGCATCGCGGGATTGAGCCAGCGCGTGGAGACGTCCACGCTCGCGCTGCCGCGGCGCCTTGCGCGTGTGCTGTTGCTGCTGGTTGCCGAGCTGGGCACGCCCGCGGAGCCCGACGCTTTCAACGACCCGCTCAACGTGTCCCAGCAGGAGTTGGGCGAGTTCGCGGGCGCAACCCGCGAGAGCGTCAACCGTCAGCTCTGCGCCTGGGAGCGCGAAGGAGTCGTCGCGCTCCGTCGCGGACGAGTCGTCGTGACGAACCCGAACGTGTTGCGGAACCTATCGGACAAGGCTTGAGGCGCGCCGTGCTCCGCTGCGCATGATCAGCGCGGCGGCGACCGCGAGCAACGCAGCCGACCACAACGGCAGGTCGCCATGGCCGTTGGCCGCGTGACATCCAAATTCGGGCGGAGGAACAGCGCCCGGCGCACCCGCGTTCGGGTCGGTTCCGGCTTTCAGCTCGTCGATGTCGGAAATGCCGTCGCCGTTGCTGTCGACCCGGTCGGAGGCCATGCGGTCCAGGGCGGTGTCGAGGGCGGCGATGTTCCTCGCGACCAGACCACGGGCTCGCATGGCCTTGCCGAACGGAGTGGTCACCGTTCCCAGGCCCGTCACGCCGCCGGCATGGCAGAGGCTGCACGGCGGCGAGTACGTCAACCCGAGATGCTGCTGGATCTCGTCGGGGTACACGGGCGACGCGGACGCTGACGGCGCGGCGAGCAACCGTACGGCCGCAACGGCGAGGAACCACGCGCTACGCATCGGACACCTCACAAGAAGACATGGAGCTGCCCCATCAGGATCGTCGCGGTGACCCGGTTGCCCGGACCGGCGGGTAGGCTCTGCCAGACGACATCGCCGCGCATGTCCGCATGCGGCGCGAAGAACCAGGCCAAGGTTCCCCAAGCCGCGTACGACCGATCCAGGCTCTTGGTGTCGGCGTTGTAGCTCTCGCCGGTGCCCATCGCATGCAGCCCCTGGATGAGCTCGACATCGGCTTGCAGCATGCTGGCGTAGCCGAGCGCGCTGGTAGCGCCTTGCGACCCCGCGGGAGGTTGGGACCGAAGAAGCATGTCGCCCTCGGCCAGGAGCACGAGCGGCTTCCAGGGCGACCACCGGCCGAACGCTCCGTGGGCGTGCCGCCAAACCGGCGTTTGGGCGAGCAGGTCGATCGTGGCGTGCACGATCATACTGCTCACGCCGATCGCGAGGGTGGACTTCGGCGCCCACTCGGCGAAGGCCGAATAGCCTCGATCGCGGTAGTCGTCCGGCTTGACCTGGAAGTTGCCCGCGATAGCCATCACCTCGCCCCGAATCCCCTCCCCGTTGTAGGCCAACGACACGCCGTGCTGCTGGGATTGGTTCGTGTCCGTACGCGTGGCGCTTCGCACCCACGCCGTATGCTCGATGATTCGCAGACCGAACGGCAGGTTCATGCGCCCGGCGCGCACCATCCATTGCTTGTCTTCGTCGAGGTCCAACCCCACCCACTGCAGCCTCGACACCAGGTTGTGCCGATCGTTGTGCGTCATCGCCGCAGGCAGCGCTCCACGCTGCGCGTACCCGATGCTTCCGCTCACGTGGACCCTGTCGATGGACACCTGCCCTTCGGCGTCCGCCTGCATCAACCAATACTCGTTCGTGGCCGGCGCACCCTTGGGCGCCACGCGAATCGCCAAGGAGCGCACGTCGCCACCCAGCACAAGCTCGTCCGGCAGGTGCACGACGCCGAACAGGAACTGCGCCTCGTTGCCCGGCTCGGCGTCCGCAGCACGCCCGTAGGGCATCCGCAACAGCGTCTCGGACTGCGCCCTGCCGTACAGCGTCAGCAGGCCGCCTCCCGACGGATCGACATGGCACGCGTTGCAGCCGCTGTAGCCGTGCTTGATCATCCACGGGTACGCCTGCGCGCGCGATGTCCAGGTCAACATCATGGCCGCGGCGGCGACCACGAGCCATGCAACACGCGGGATCCAGGTTGGCACCTTGATCCGACCGGTCATGGTCGCACCTCATCGCTGCCGTCCGACGTCAGCTCGACACGCAAGGAAACGGGCGACCGCGACGATGGTTCGATCGCGAGGCGCAGGACCACTTCCCGTCGAGGGAAGCTGGTCTTCCAACCCAGCATGCGGTCTGGGATGCGCCGTGGCGCCAGCACGTTGCAGATCGGCGCGTGCTCGGGTCCACCCCATCGAACGAGCACACAACCGTCGCGCAAGCTGTCCGACGGCGACGCTTTGCGAGCTGGCTGCGCAATCCCGCCGTCAGCCGTCGGCCGGCTTGTCTTGCCTCGCCTTGGCCTTCTTGCTCCCGGTGGTCTTGCTTGCACGGGTGAGGGCCAGCTCGTCGAAGTACCCGAACGTCCGCTCCACCAGGTCGCGCGGAAGCTCCTTGTTCGCATCCAGCTCGTCCTGCATCATCGCGCGTGCCCGCATCAGCAGCCCGATGGTCTGCCCCCGAAGGGTACCCGCCGGTCCGCGGTCCGACGCTCGGTCGGCGCGCTCCATGGATCGATCGCTATACAGCTCCTCCAGCTCCTTGCCGGCCTTGACGTACTCCTTGACCCACTTGTAGAGCGTGCCCCCCATCACCGGGAACTGCTTCAGCTCGGCCTTCATGGTGTCGAGCTTGGGCATGCGGCGTGTGGCCGCCGCCGCTTCGGTCGGATACGACGCCCGGAGCTCGCTCAGCGTCGGGATGAACGCTTCGCGGATCGCCTTGGCCTGCGTGGCAGCATCCGGATCGTACGACTCCAGACGAAGGTATGCCTCCGTCATGTGGTAGATGGCGGCCCCGAACGCATCGTGACGGGCGTCCTTTTCGGCCAACTGCTCGGCCAGCGGCGCACCACGACGAGCCGCCTCGGGTAGCGCCTGGATCGCGTCGCGTTGCGCCACCAGCAGAGGCTCGTACGTCCGCCCCGTCGCGCTGGACCGCAGCAGCGTGACACGTTTGCCGAGCAGGTCGTTCAAACCGAGGAGCAGGTCCTCCAGCAACAGATTTCGCATGCCGTCTTTCCTCCTGAGGGTCCGTAAACACCAGGGATCGTCGCCCCCGTCACGAGGCAGGCAACTACCCCACCCGGACGGTCCCGGCAACACAAACGTCCCCTGCGGACTCTCCGCGCCCCGACGACGACCAGTTCCGCCAGCGCCACGCCGGCCGTCGCCGCCTTCCCCACGCCCGCCACGCTCCGTCGAGCATGTTCGCTGGATGCACCGGGCGTGCCCGACCAGCCATGCAGGCATATCCCGATATGCCTCCGGCGTGCTCGACCAGCCATGCAGGCATATCCCGATATGCCTCCGGCGTGCTCGACCAGCCATGCAGGCATATCCCGATATGCCTCCGGCGTGCTCGACCAGCCATGCGGGCATATCCCGATATGCCTCCGGCGTGCTCGACCAGCCATGCGGGCATATCCCGATATGCCTCCGGCGTGCTCGACCAGCCATGCAGGCATATCCCGATATGCCTTGGGCGTGCTCGACCAGCCATGCGGGCATATCCCGACCCGTTGGAAGGGTAGGCGACGAGGCGGAGCGCGGGATGCGCCACGACATGTATGGTCATGCCGTCGGGCGCGGTCCGCTTGGTTTCCGCGTTGCCCTGCCCTGCGTGCATGCAGTCGGGACGGGGTCCAAACGAGCCAAAGCCGGTCGTGCTGGTCGAGCATCCACGCCCGCGAACCGCGGCCCACCGCTCGCCTCGCCGCATACACCCGCCATCGCCATGCGTGTACGCTTGGGGAGGAGGGGTTGGTCTTGGCGCCTCGTTCGAGGTGGACCGAACGCCCTCCTGCTTCCCTTGCGCCCTTGCCAGACGCCGCGAGGCGGCCATCACGCCGGCGCGTGCGTGGGCGAGGTTCACTTTGTGCAGCAGAAGAGCTTCGACGGCGTATCCGGGGTCAGCAGCTTGCAGCCGCGTCGCGACGCCACCAGCTTGCACTCCTCGAGAAAGGGGACGGCTTCCCCTGGCGGGGCCGCACTTGGGTCGACAGGATCGCAGGAGTACGCGTTCTCGAACGCCCGGTTGGTCTTCATGCACTGCTCGGACATCCCGCCCTTGTCGTTCTGGGGCGTCGCTTCGAGCGTGAACCGGACCTTGGATTCGGCGTCATTGATCTTCTCGCGGTCGGCGGCGTCGGCCTCGCGCCGGGCGTCCTGATCGCGTTTCTGTTTGACCATGTCGAGGAGCTTGATCTCCTCCTTGGACGCCAGGTCACCGAACTTGCTGCTCTTGTCGGCAGCGGACGCGGCCCGGCACGCGGCGAGGGCTTCATCGAGCTTGCCCTGCGCCTCGAGCTCCATGCACCGCTTGTAATCCGGCTCGGCGGCGTCCTTGCAGGACACCACGCCCGCCGACGCCAGCAGGGCCGACGCAGCGACCGCCAGGGTTCCCCATCGATTGCGTTTCGTCATGCTGAGGTGTTTCTCATGTCCGCGGCAAGCTGTACAGCATCAAGCTGAGCAGCATGCGCCGGCGACGACGGACAGGATGTCTGTCAAGAGGACGGCGGCGAGCAATCCGAGGGCCCTCGAGAGGCCGCCGGATCCGACTCGGGGCCCGATGTTCCATGCGAAAACGGCGTCGACCCCAACGGCCACCCCTGCACCGACGGACCCGGTGCGACGGCGGATACCTGGGCCGTCAAGGTCGGCGCTGCGCTACCGGTCGGGGACCGTCGCCTGCACAATCGATGAGCCCCTGCCGGGACTACGCGGCTGACGATCGTTGATCGCCCGGCGTACCCGCGTTGCGCGCCCGGCTCGGCGGGCTCGGGTTGCGCCTGCCCCACGGTGCTCGTTCTGCGTGGCTGCAACGGCTCGAAACACGGTGGTGTCCGGGGGAGGGTGGCGGTCGCCACTTTCGCTTCATTTCCGCCACCTGCCCGTTTTCCCCGGGGGAACCGGGGCAGGATGAGGTGCGGGGGCGCGACGCGGGTGGCGGGCCGCCACCTCGGCCGGTGCGCAACACACGGAAAAACAAGAGGCGGGGTAGTGGCACCGAGGTTGCTCTGGGGAGGGGCATCGGTGTCCGCGAAGCGGCAGCGTACGGGCCGCTGAGTGGGCACCGAGGAGGCTCGGGAAGCATTCCCTTGCGTGGCCTCCTGGGAACACTCGGACGGGACGGCAGGTAGGCCCCGAGTCTAAATAACCCCAGCGGGTACAGGAGCCCGAGCAACCTGACAAAGAGCAAACGGGGAGCTGGGTTAACAACTGGCCGCAAAAACCGGGGCCCTCCGGGGCATGGTGCCTTGGAGGGTAGTAGGGAAGGCGTGAGCCTTCCGTGGATGAAGGACCTTCAGCGCGGAGGTGACGACCATGACGTAGCGAGACAGAAGCGGCAGGACCGCCGCTCGTTTGCCTTGGCTTGAGGTGTTGGGCGAGGCGAGGCAGCGGGCGGCGGGTCCAGCGCCGCGCTACCGAGCGCAGCGGGCGGCGGGTCCAGCGCCGCGCTACCGAGCGCAGCGGGCGGCGGGTCCAGCGCCGCGCTACCGAGCGCAGCGAGCGCCGCGAGGACGACCGGCGCCAGGGCGACCGGTGCCGCCCTGCCGAGCGCAGCGACGACCGGCGCCAGGACGACCGGTGCCGCGCTGCCGAGCGCAGCGAGCGCCGCACGGACGACCGGCGCAAAGACCACCAGTGCCGCGCTACCAAGCGCAACGAGCGCCGCACGGACGACCGGTGCCGCGCGACCGAACGCGCCCCGCCGGCCCGCAGCCGCGCAAGCTGCCGTGGACTGCCATCGGTGTCGCATCAACCTGCCCACCCCACGCCGCCCACCCCGAGTTGCCATCCCGTCCCACAACCGGTCAGACACGCCTCGCAGGCCCGAATAGCCCCCCTCGACCACCGACCCCCCTCACCTCCGCGGCGGACGCACGCGCGGCGGCGGCTGGTCAAGCCGCGGCTCCCACACAACCTCGCGCAGAAAGCGGGTGCCGTCCGCAAGCACCCGCGGGTCGGTCGTTCGCGGAACCCTGATCACGCACAGAGCCGACACGGCGATCGTCAGCGACGCCACAACCGACACGGCCACCCGCGCCCGGGGCCATCGGCCCACACCCGACGCCCTCGCCGCCACGTACAACAGGTAGCCCACCAGCACCATCGTGGCGATCACGACCGGCGCCTGATCGAGCCGTCCTCGCCACCCGAACAACCAGTACCCCGCGCTCAGCGGCGTGATGCCGTCGCGCCACAGCGGCCAGATGCTGTCCACCACCGGGTTCGTGAACCCAGGCTGCAAGTGCGGGAACATCACGCCAGCCCCTACCATCATCAGAATGCTCACGATGCCCAGGCCCACCGTGACAGTGACCAGCGTGGCCTTGCCGCCACTGCCGAGCTCACGCCACCAAGCGGCGATGGCCCAGATCAGAAACGGCATCGCGACGGTGATGTACCGGGGACCGACGGTCCACCCTGCGTCCCAGTTCACCAGCGACACCCCGTAGGCGATCATCCAGCCCACGACGGCGAACGTGAGGGTCGCATGCTTGGAGCGGCGCGAGCACAAGGCGGCGACGACGACGGACACGACCCCGACAATGGCCACTGGGCAGAAAAAGAACAGGCCCTTGCTCGGGCTGAGCAGGACCCCCCAGATGGACCCACGGGTCGGGCCGATGATGCCGAACAGCCCTTGGGCATGGTTGCTGGCGAACGCCGGGTTGGCCAGGTAGCCCATGGACAGCCGGAAGGGGCTGCCCCAACAGACTTGGTGGTAGAGGCCGGTCAGCACGGCGGGGATGAGGGCTCCGGCCACGAGCGAGAGCAGCTCTTGCCACCTGGGCTTGGCCCACCAGACCACGGCAAGCAGGCACATCGCCGCGACCGGCCCGAGCGCGTAGTCGAGCGCAGCGGCCAGCGACGCGAGCAGTCCGGCGACGGCGAAGAGGCCAGCGGAGCGCGAGGAAGCGCGACCGCCGCGCCGTCGGTCGATGGCCGTGTCCGCGGCGATCACCGTACCGAAGGCGCACGCCGCGGACGTGCTATGGTTCACGTACAGAAGCGCATACGGAAACATCAGCGTGCCCGCGGACAGGATGATGCTCAGGGCGTTGGCCACGCGCGCGTCTCCCGTCTGACGGCGCAGGTAGGATCGGAAGGCCAGCACGAACAGCAAGGTGGGCAAGGTGGAGGTGGCGAGGCGCAGTGCCAGCAGGATCTGGAAGGGGCTGGCCGGCGGCTTGTGCATCCAGCGGAGCATGGCGCGAAGGGCCGCATACGCCGGCACGCCGAGGAACGTCGTACCGGGGGCCTTGCCCGGGTACAGCTTGCCGTCACGCTTCGCCAGGTCGTTGGTCATGCCGTATCGCGCGACCTGCTCGTCGATGCTGAGCTTTTTCAGCTCCACGAACGCACGCACCTGATAGACCCGCGAGTTCTCGTTCGGGTTGTTCAGCGCCGGGAAGTACGGCGTGAAGTACAGATGAAGCACGGCGAGCAGCACGAACAACCTTCCCCACTCGGCTCTGGATCTCCAGCTCTCGCGCAAGACAGGCGTGACGGGCGTCCCTGCTGGCATGCTCGGCACGCTACCACAGCGCCGGGCGCTGCGGCGTCGCGGCGATCGTCGCAGATCGCTGGCCACGGCGTCGGGAAGGGAGCACAACTGCGCGTGACGACCATGACCTCTTTCTCATCGTCCTTCCTGTTGCGTGGCTGGCGAGCAACGGTCTTTGCGGTGTGCCTGGCCGTTGGTTCTGTGGCCGCCGGCCACGCTGATGCGCAACCTCGCGCCGGCAAGCCGGCGGCTGGCAAGAAGCCGCACGCAAGACCCGAACCGGGCGCCAGGCGTGCCACGGCGGCGCATGATGGTCCGCGCCCGCCCGCGTCGGTCGAACGGGACCTCGCCGCGCCTCCCGTGGCGCAGTCCGAGCTCAGGATCGAGCGCGTGACCCTCGACAACGGTTTGCGCCTCGTGCTCGCGCCGGACCCATCGATGCCGGGCGTCGCCATCGCCATGGCCTATCGCGCGGGATCGGGCCTCGAAGCCGTCGGGCAACAAGGCGCGGCACGCGCGGTCGCGTCCTTGATGGCCGCGGGCGCGACCGGCCGCATCACCGCGAGCCAACGCGCAGCCCTGCTGGCCGAGCATCATGCCACCGAGTCGAGGACGGTGGACCGCGACGTCGCGGTGTTCGTCACGGTGTTGCCCGCCGCCGCGATCGAGCTCGGGATCTGGCTGGAGTCGTCCCGGGTCAACGACCTGATGCTCGACGACGAGCACCTCGCCAACGTTCAGGCCCGTGCCTCGGAAGACCCGGTCGAGCAGGCGCGCAGGCGTGCCGAGTCGATCGCGTACCAGGGGTTCTGGCCGTACGAGCACGACGATCGCTGCGAGGTGGACGAGGGCCGCCCCTCGCTGGAGGCGGTTCGCGACTTCCACGCCGCGCACTACGGCCTCGCCAGCGCGACGCTGGTGCTGACCGGCAGCTTCGACCCGAATCAGGCGGCGCAGCTCGCGCGCTCGATCCGGTCTTCGCACCGAGAGGATCGCGCGCCTCCGCCGTCGGCGCAGGCCGCCCTGCCCAACCAGACGAACCAGCGGACCGCGCGCATCGACGTCGGAGCAACGGAGCCGCAAGGGCTCCTGGAAGGCTGGACGGTCCCGACGATGGGACAGCCCGATCACGAGGCGCTGAAAGTCGCGGCGACGATCCTGCACGACCGCGCGCGCTTCGGCGCGCCAGGGCATGCGGACCGGCTCGGACGCCTCGATTCGAGGACGACGGTGGAGGCAAGGCTCGATCCGCGCGTGGGACCGGCGTTCTGGACGATCGCGGCCCGCGTCGCGCCAGGCGTGGATCTCGACACCGAACGGTCGGTGATCGACAGCGCGATCGACGAGCTGGGGAGGCTGGGTCCCACCCCGCAGGAGATGCGTCTCGCATGGGGCGAGCTGCAGCGTGCGTCCGCGAGCGAGGCGGCAAGCCTGCAGGGGCGGGCGGTCCTGTTGGCGAGGTCGGCGCTTCTCCGGGGCGATGCGGAAGCGTTCCTCGGAGATGCGACGGCGCTGGTCCGGGTGTCGCGGGACGACGTGCGCAGGGCGGTCGCCCGGTATCTGAGCCCGGCTCGTCGCAACGTGGTAGAGGTACGCGGGCCGGCGCCGGACCGCGCGCCGGTGGCCCAGCCGCCTGCCCAGCCAGCGCAGCACGCCGGTCCCCACCATGGCGGCAAGACGGCCAACAAGAAGAAGCCTGCCACGCCGAAAAAAAAGCCTGCCACGCCGAAGAAAAAGCCTACCCCACGGGGAGGAAAGCAGCCATGACGTCTCCCCACGCCGCGCGGTTCGCCGCACCTGTGTTCCTCCCCTTGATCGTGGCCGTTGCGTGCAGCGCTCCACCGCGTCCAGCCGCGCCTGCGCCTGCGGCGTCCTCCGCCCCCTCGGCAACGTCGTCGGTGCGCCCCGCCGCGCCGTCCTCTCCCACGCCTCCCACCGTGCCCTTGCGCGATGTCGTGCTCCCGGACGTGACCGAGCGCAAGCTCGCCTGTGGGCTGGCCGTCTGGCACTTGCCCGGCCGCGCCGTACCGCTCGTGCATCTTCGTCTGGTGTTGGACTCGGGACGGCTCGACGACGGTGCAAGGCCCGGTGTGGCGGAGCTGACAGCGTGGGCGTTGGCGCGCGGAGCGCAAGCGTCGATGCGCGATGGCAACGTCCCGCCCGGTCTGGCCGACCGCATCCTCGTCGAGGTCGGAGACCGCGTCACGGTGTTCCGCCTCGACGTCCTCGATCACGAGGCGCCGTCGGCCCTTGCGCTGCTGGGCGCCATGGTCGTCAAGCCGGCGTTTCGGCAGATGGACACGGAGGCGGCGCGCGGGATGCTGGCAAACACCCCCGATCCGCAACGCGCCCACGCGCTGGACGCCGTGCCGGGCCAACCCGGCGCGAAGGCGATCGCTCCGCAGGAGGTGCAGACGTTCTACAGGGAACACTACGGCCCGAAGAAGGCCCACCTGATCGTGGCTGGACGGATGGGGCTGGACGACACCCTGCGGCGTGCTGAGGCAGCGTTCGGGTCGTGGAGCGGCGCCGCGCCCGCCCCGGCAACGCCCGAAAACCCAGGGTCCGACCCTGCCATCCGGCTCATCGACGCGCCCGGTCGGTCATCGGCCTTGGTCGTGGGATCGGTTGCTTCTCCGGACGTAGGCGACGCAACCTGGCCCGCCGCCGCGATCGCCTGGACCGCGGTTCGGGGCAAGCTGCCACAGCGTTGCCCCCGGGACGTCGGTTTGGAGGCCGACCCTGTCGACGCCATCCGTTCATCGCGCATGACGGTCTGCTACGAGCTGCCGGTCCAGGAGGCGGCGAGCGCCATCGAGCGCACGATGGCGGCCTTTCGCAACCTGGACGACCAGCGCCTGTCGGAGGAGTCGATCGCACGCGCTCGTCAGTCCCTGATGGAGGGGCTCGCGGTGCGCGCGTCATCGACCGAGGGGATGGTGGCGTTGCTGGCCGGGTGCGCGGCCTCCGGCGCCCCTCCCAACGCGCTGCTGGACCTCAGCAAGAGGCTCCGCGCAGGAATGGGTGCGCAGGTGCTGTCCTCTGCTTCCACCGTGATGGCGCCCGAGCGCTGGCGATGGACGGTGGTCGGTCCGGCCGATGCGCTGCGAGATGATCTGGCGCGCATCCGGCCCGTCCATCAGGCCGAGGCCATCGGTCCGTCGACAGGACCGGTCGAACCACGGAAGGCCCCGGAGTTGGGTCGTCGATGAGCCGGGCCGGCCGAGCACGCTTCGCGCGAACGGCGGCGCTGCTGTGCATCGCGACGGCAGCGGTGACGACGCAGGCCCTGGCCGCACCGCCGGTCGGGACCACGGTCGATTACGAGTACGACGCGACGGACGTGGGGCACCCGGAATGGGCATGGCAGGGTCGGGCGTACCTGCATCCGTCGGTCACCGCGACCTCGGACCAGCCTCGTCCGGTCGTGGTGTTCCTGCACGGCGTGAACAGCCGTTTCGCGCGGCATTACTGGATGGGCAGCGGAGGCGACGAACCCGACGTCCGCGTATGGTTCGACGAGCTGATGGCGTCGGGCACGATCGAGCCGGCGGTGCTGGCGGGGCCGTCGGCCCAGCAAGCATGCACGCTGCCGCAGGCGTTGTTCACGGGATTCGACCTGGACCGCTTCCTGGACCGGACGGTCCGTGCGATCCGGGGCGCGGCGGTGGTCGACCTGTCGCGCGTGATCGTGGTGGGTCACTCGGGGGCTGGGTGCAACCTGCGCGGAGGGCTGATCACGGCGCTGCGGGGTTCGACGATACCGAAGGCCGCGCTTGCGGTGGACGTATGCCTCGACCCTTACGAAGCCTCGGGCTATGCGCTGGCGCAGGTTCAAACCGACCTGGTGTTCACGTGGCAGAGCTCGTGGCGCCGTAAGGTGCGCGAGTTCGATCGTCGCCTGGCGCAGGAGAGCGAAGCGCGGGGCGCGCGCGGAACCCGGATCGTCCAAGAGCTGCCGGCGGAGCGTCCCAACCCGCACGAGGCGATCCTGAAGCGATCCCTGGAGCGCTGGTTGCCGGTGTGGATCCCGGCGCGGTAGCGAAGGCGCCTGCGAATCGGAGTTCGCGACATGCGGACGGGGATGGCCGGAGGATGACCGAGGACCGAACGGCGAGGAAGATCGGTCGAGCGCCGCCGTCAACGCCAAACCGTGGTTGCTTTTTTCTTGTTCGCCAACGCTTTGATCTAGCGACGCTTTCCGGTCGTTCTGGGGGGCGAGGGGGCGGGTCGGGGACGGTCGAGTCTTGACACGGGCCGAGAGGGGTCATCGGGGTAGGGCGCACCGAGTGGGTGTTCAGCCATTCGCGCGTTCAGGTCAGCACGAACGGAGCAACTTCGCCAAGTTACGCGATCCCTTGTGGTCTCCTCTTGCGAGGCCACAACTGGTAGGGTATCAGACCCTTTCACGCCCCCGATGCCCCTGCACACAGGAGCAGCCATGCCTGGCTGACCTGGGTGGGGGGGACGGGGAAACGGGCTGAACAAGCTTTCATCCAGGTTCTTGTCGGTTGGCTTGGGGGTCGGGAGGGCTCCGTCCCTCGGAAGGAGTTCGATTCCGCCCGGGTGGTGGGGTCGTGGTCAGGACATGGTGCGGAGGCAAAAGATGTCGCAGTCGACAACGGTGGGAGAGGAACGGCGGGGACAGGCAGCCCCGGCGAGGGACAGTGGGATGATGCAGAAAGGGAAGAAGGCGACGAAGAAACCCGCGCACAGGTCGGATGAGGCCGCTGCGCCCGGGCTGGTACTCGCGAGGGTATTCACCCAGCCTGGACGCGACCCGCTGGAGAATGTCGTGTGGGAGCGCCGCACGTCGGTCATCACGAATCCGGACGGGTCGGTGGTGTTCAAGCTGGAGGGCGCGCAGATACCGTCGACGTGGTCGCAGCTTGCGACGGACATCGTGGTATCGAAGTACTTCAGGAAGTCCGGGCTATACGGGCGCAAGGAGCTTGGCGAGACGAGCGTGGCGCAGGTGGTGGAGCGTCTTGCCGCGACGATTCGCGAAGCTGGCGAGCAGCAGGGCGGCTACTTCGCGAGCAAGGAGGACGCCGACACGTTCGAGGCGGAGCTGACGTACATGCTGGTGAACCAGTATGGGGCGTTCAACTCGCCGGTCTGGTTCAATTGCGGGTTGTGGCACCGGTACAAGATTGAGGGGAGCGGGGGCAACTTCGCCTGGGACGCGCAGCGCAGGGAGGTGGTCGAGACACGGAATGCGTACGAGCGTCCGCAGTGCTCAGCGTGCTTCATCCAGTCGGTGGGTGACGACCTGATGAGCATCTACGAGTTGGTGAAGACGGAAGCGCGGCTGTTCAAGTACGGGTCGGGCACGGGCACGAACTTCTCGGCGCTTCGCGGCAGGCAGGAGAAGCTGTCGGGCGGCGGGACATCGTCCGGGCTGATGAGCTTTCTCGAGGTATTCGACCGGGCGGCTGGGGCGACCAAGTCGGGCGGCACGACGCGCCGGGCGGCAAAGATGGTGTGTCTCGACATGGACCACCCGGAGATCGTGGACTTCATCGAGTGGAAGGTCCGGGAAGAGCGCAAGGCCCAGGCGCTCATCGCCCAGGGCTTCGACGCGGACTTCAACGGCGAGGCGTACCACACGATCAGCGGCCAGAACTCGAACAACTCACTGCGGATCACGGACGAGTTCATGCGGGCGGTGCAGAGCAAGGGGGTGTGGCAAACGCGCGCGCGCACCACGAACGAGGTGGTGGAGACCCTCGATGCAGCCGACCTTTGGGACCGGATAGCCAGGGCAGCGTGGGCATGTGCCGACCCGGGTGTCCAGTTCGACACCACCATCAACCGCTGGCACACCTGCCCGAATTCGGGGCGCATCAATGCGTCGAACCCGTGCTCGGAGTACATGTTCGTGGACGACTCCGCGTGCAACCTGGCGTCGCTGAATCTGACGAAGTTCCTGCGGGACGACGGCACGTTCGACGTGGAGACATTCCGGCATGCGGTGCGGATTTTCTTCATGGCCCAGGACATCCTGGTGGACTTTTCGTCGTACCCGACGCCGCGGATTGCGCTCAACTCCCATCGGTTCCGACCGCTCGGGCTGGGCTACGCGAACCTGGGCACGCTGCTGATGCTGCTGGGCCTGCCATACGATTCGGACGAAGGCCGGGCGATGGCGGCGGTGATTACGGCGATCATGCACGGCGAGGCCAACGCGACGAGCGCGCTGATGGCGAGCACGTGCGGGCCGTTCGACGAATTCGCGAAGAACAGGGAGCCGATGCTGAAGGTGATGCACATGCACCGGGAGGCGGCCAGGGCGATCAGCCGTCAGCACTGTCCCTCCTATTTGCACCAGGCGGCGGTGGAGGCGTGGGACCGCGTGATTGAGCTTGGGCAAGCGCACGGCTATCGCAACGCGCAGGCGACGGTACTTGCGCCGACGGGCACGATCGGGCTGCTGATGGACTGCGACACGACCGGCATCGAGCCGGACTTCGCCCTGGTGAAGTTCAAGAAGCTGGCAGGCGGAGGCTATTTCAAGATCGTCAATCAATCGGTCCCCGAAGCGCTGCGCAGGCTCGGGTACTCGGAGCTCGAGACCCAGGACATCGTGGCCTACGTATCGGGCACCAACACGCTGGTCGCGGCGCCGCACGTCCACCGTGCCGCCCTGAAGGCCAAGGGGATGAACGACGACGACCTGGCAAAGGTCGAAGCGGCGCTGCCTCGGGTCTTCGATCTGTCGCAGGCCTTCTCGATCGGTGTGCTCGGCAAGCAGGCGTACGAGCGCTTCAACGTGCCGGCCGATGCGTCCTCGCGCCCCGGTTTTTCCCTGCTGGAGCACTTCGGGTTCACCAAGCAGGAGATCGCGGAAGCCAACGACACGATCATCGGCCGGATGACCATCGAAGGTGCGCCGCACCTGCGCGAGGATCACTACCCGGTGTTCGACTGCGCCAACCGCTGCGGACGCATCGGCAAGCGTTTCCTCTCGCCCATGGCTCACCTCAAGATGATGGCTGCCGTCCAGCCTTTCCTCTCCGGCGCCATCTCCAAGACCGTCAACGTGCCCCACGAGGCGACCGTCGAGGACATCAAGAAGCTGTACGAACAGGGGTGGAAGCTCGGGCTGAAGGCGGTTGCGATCTACCGCGACGGTTCGAAGGCGTCGCAACCGTTGTCCGCGACGTCGAAGAAGGACGAGAAAGCGGAAGCCAAGGTCGCGCCTGCGGCAGCTCTCGTGCCCCTTCCGAATCCGGAGGTCCGCGGCCCCGGCGTTCGGGTTCGTTTGCCGAAGAAGCGCACCGGCTTCACGCAGGAGGCGCGGGTCGGCGGGCACAAGATCTTCCTGCGCACCGGGGAGTATGCGGACGGTACGCTCGGCGAGATCTTCATCGACATGCACAAGGAAGGCGCGGCGTTCCGGTCCGTGATGAACTGCCTGTCGATGGCCGTCTCCATCGGCCTGCAGTACGGCGTGCCCCTGGAAACGTTCGTGGAGCAGTTCACCTTCACGCGCTTCGAGCCGCAGGGCATCGTCGAGGGCCACCCGAACATCAAGATGGCGACGTCGATCGTCGACTACATCTTCCGAGTTCTGGGGATCGAGTATCTGAAGCGCTACGACCTCGCCCACGTGCCGCCGTCGCAGGCGCAGGTCCGCATCGAGGACCCGGCCGAGCACAAGTCGGCAGACGCCGTGTCGATCCCTCCCGACGGGCAAGCGAGTCTGCCTGGCGTGCTGGAACCTGCGCCGCGACACCTTGCCGAAGGGGTGGACAACGTGCTCAGCCAGCATCTCGACGAGATGATGGGCGACGCCCCGGTATGCGATAGCTGTGGCCACATCACCGTGCGCAACGGGTCCTGCTACAAGTGCCTGAATTGCGGAAACTCGATCGGCTGCTCCTGATCGCCTAGACTCGGCGTGCCGGCCCGAAGCTGGCAGGAGGTACGTCGGGTGTTCCCCATCGCTTCAGCGTCCAGGCTCGTCCTGTTGGCATCTGTGGCTCTCTCCGTCGCGGCCTGCTGCAAGAAGGGAGACGAGTCCGAAACGGCGCCAGCCGATTCGGCTGCGCCGTTGGTTGCCGCATCGGATGCTGCCCAGCCGACGGCCCCGGCGGCGGCCAGCAGCGAGGCGGCGGCGGCCTCTGCATCGGCCCCGACCACCGCGCCACCCAAGGCGAGCGCTCCGCCGCCGACCAATACGACAGGAGCGAACGCGGTGAAGGCATGCTGCGGCGCGCTGAGCGCCGAGTCGAAGAAGGCAAAGGGACCGGACAAGGGGCCGTATGAATCGGCCCTCGCCGTGTGCAACGGCCTGGTCAAGAGCGTACAGAGCGGTGCGGTGTCCCCGGACGCAGCGAAGCTCACCATCCGCGCGCAGCTCCAGCGGGCGAAGTCGATACCAGCCGCCTGCCGGTAGGACCGGCACACAGGAGACGCCATGAACAGAATTGCCGCCGCCGTTACGCTGGGCACCCTCGTTGCCGCCGTGTCTGCCGCATCCTGCAAGGGCTGTCACAGGGAGGACGATGTGCCCCCCTTGCCGTCGGCCACCGCCACGCCCAGCCTGGAACCACCGACGCAGATCGTGGTCGAAGAAGACGCGGGTGATGACGCGGCGGACGCGGAGGATGGCGACGCAAAGAAGGGTGGTCCTTCCATCTCGACCCTCGTGGCGTGTTGCCGCGCGCTGGCCCAGAACGCCAAGTCGAACCCGAACCCGATGGTGGCCGGGTCCATGATCCAGGCCGCGGCGCTGTGCGAGTCGTACGCACGGCAGGGCGACGTCTCGGGTGTGAACTCAGCACTGCGTCAGTTTGGCATGAAGTGCAAGTAGGCCGGCCTGCACTCGCCGGCCGTCTCCCCTTCCCTGCCTGTCGGCGCAGCTTCGTGCGCGCCGCTCCGGGTCACCGTCCCCGGCCGAACGGGGCAATCTCTGTGCCGCGCTAAAGCTGCGCGTTGATCGTCCGTTCGGTCTGGGATGTCGAGGTCCTGACCACGGAAGTCCTCATGCGCACGCTGCCACTCACCTGTCTGACCTGCCTCTTTCTCGCGGCGACCGGGTTCCCTGCCTCCTCCGCCCACGGGCAGGAAACCGTGCGCGGCCGCGGCATGCTCGGTGCCGCCCACGCTGTTACAAGACCCCAGAGCAATGAGTTCGGATGGGGACCGATCGCCTCGGTGGGGGCGGAGCTGGCGATCCGCCCGGAGCTCTTCGCGACCTTCACAGCGGAGGGGCTGGTGCTGGCGGAAGGCGATCCGCCACCTCCTCCCCTCGCACCGCAAGGCACCGGGCGCGCCGGTTTCCTGCTCTTCGGCTTGCGGGGGTACCCGGTCCGGGAGCTTCGCAGCGGTCTGCGTCCGTGGTTGTCCGCTGGCACCGGCTACGTGCGGACCGACTCCACCAACCGCGTGGCCGTCGCCAGCGACCTGGGCCTCGACTTCCCCGTCGGTCCGGCGACCACACTCGGCCCGTTCGCCGGCTACCGCCATGTGTTCCAGCCCGACTCGGACCTGCGTCCCAACGACGCGAACATTGCCGTGTTCGGCATTCAGGGAACGATCTCCCACAGCCACAAGGCAGCGGAGGCCGACCACGACACAGACCGCGACGGCATCATCAACGAGCTCGATCGCTGCCCCATGGATCCGGAGGACTACGACGGGTTCCAAGACCGCGACGGCTGCCCGGACGTGGACAACGACCAGGACGGCATCCCGGACACCGCGGACAGGTGCCCGGACACACCGGAGGATCGGGACGGCTTCGAGGACACGGATGGATGTCCCGATGAGGATAACGACAAGGACAGGATCCCGGACAAGCTCGACAGGTGTCCAGATATGCCAGAGGACTACGACGGTTTCGAGGACGCGGATGGGTGTCCGGATACGGATAATGACCAGGACGGCATCCCAGACACCACGGACCAGTGCCCGAACGAGCCCGAGACGAAGAACGGGTACGCGGACGACGACGGGTGCCCGGACCGAGAGTCGGTGAGCGTTATCGGGGACCGCATCCTGCTCGACGACCGGATCTACTTCGAGTTCGACCAGGCGGTGGTGGCGAAGAAGAGCGTCGCACTGGTCGGCAGGGTGGCGGAGCTCATCAAGGAGCACCCTGAATATGTGCAGATCAGCATCGAGGGGCACACGGACGAGGCCGGGGGCGCCGAGTACAACCAGCGCTTGTCGGAGGCGCGCGCCAGCGCGGTCCGCGATCTGCTGATCAAGAACGGCGTGGAGCCCTACCGGCTGGTGTTCGTCGGCTACGGGGAGACACGCCCCGTCAAAAGGCTGGGACCGAACGAAGACGGCCAGATCAACCGCCGCGTCGAGTTCTACATCATCAAGCGCATGAACCGCGCGGGCGAGACCATCAACGTCACACCCTCGCCCGGCACGCCGGGAGGATCCGCTCCGGCCCCCACGACAGGAACGCCATGAATTCGCGCACTGCTACCCATCCTGTTTGGATCATCGGCTTCGCGCTGTATGCTGCCCTGTCCGTCGACGCTTGCGGCAGCGGCGGCGGCATCGTCGGCGGAGACTGCATGAGCGGCTACACCGCGTGCGGCCATTCCTGCGTGAACCTCATGGCCGACCCGGCAAACTGTGGCGCGTGCGGCAACGCGTGCCAGGCAGGGGCGGTCTGCGTTGCCGGCGTGTGCATCGGGGAAGACCAGCTCGACGGCGGCGGCGACGGCTTCTTCGTGGAGACCGGCACCGGCGGCGGAGCACCGGACAACGATGCTGCCGACGTCACATCGGCAACAGGCGGGTCGAGCGGCGGGGGCGCCGGAGGAGCAGGCGGCGACGCAGGGGGTGGCGACGGAGGCACAAGCGGCACAGGTGACGGTGGGTCGAGCGTCGGAGGATCCAGCGGCGTGGGCGGGTCCGGGTTCGGAGGATCCAGCGGCGTGGGCGGGTCCGGGTTCGGAGGATCCAGCGGCGTGGGCGGGTCCGGGTTCGGAGGATCCAGCGGCGTGGGCGGGTCCGCAGGGACTGACGCCGGTGGAGCTGGCGGATCCGGGGGCGAGGTCACGTCGGACGCCGGGGTGGACGCCGGTGACGGCAGCCCTGTCGATCCAGACGCCGAACCGGTCGACGCGGGGAGCGACGCATCGGGTCCGGATAGCGCCGACAGCACGGCGGACGTCGAGCCGGACGCGATCGACGCGGCCGCGGACTTGGAGGTGGATAGCTGCGTGCCGCCCTACGACAACGCGCAGAACTGCGGTGCGTGCGGCGTGGTCTGTCACGACCCGACACCGGTCTGCAAACCGGACGGCAACGGAGGCTATGCGTGCGCGCCGTTCTGCGATGATGGCCTGACGAAGTGCGGCACGCAGTGCGTCGACCTGCTGAACGACGGCAACAACTGCGGGGCTTGCGGCCATGTGTGTCCGACCGGCTTGTGCCAGGCGGGCCAGTGCCGGGGCAGCCTCGTGGGCAACATCGTGGTGATGGGCATGAATTTCCGCACGTGGACGCCGGACGGGCCGCCGGTGCGCGCCTTTGCGAACGCGGCCTTCTTGCCTGCCCACAACCCGGTGTATATCGCGGCCTACGGCGAGTATGCGGACAGCACCGTCAACCAGGTCGAGGCGGTGCTTGCATGGGGCTCTACCTACAAGGGCAGGAGCTTCGTACTCTCCCCATTCGCGACGGCGGTGGATGTCGCCACGGAGCTGTCGATCGACCATCACGACCTGCTGCTGGTGCACGACCAGCCCAACGCACCAGCAGGAGAGCTCGCCAAGATCGGCTCGATCTGGCAGGCCACGTTGAACTCGTACGTCCGCGCCGGGGGCACCGTACTGGTGCTGGCGACCAACCGAGGCGTCAACGAGATGCCGGACCTGCTGACGAGCGCTGCCCTGCTCGACACGACGGCGGTCACGAGCGCGAGCGGCTCGATCCTGGTGAACCGCGCGCCAGCCGACGTGGTGGGCGCGAACGTGCAGAGCCCGTTCTTGGCGCGCCTCGACACCGTCACCTTCACGACCAGCCAGCCGGCAAGCTCGCTTCTGAGCTACGTGATCACGCAGACGGTTGACGCGGGGGACGAGCCTCCAGTCGTGCTTCACCGCGTCGTGCCGCCGTGATCACTTACCGCTGTTGATGTCCCGCAGCAGCTCGTCGATTCGTGCTGCAGCGTCGACGCCGGTGTCGATTTCGAAGCGCAGCTCGGGCGCCCTGCGCAGGTCGAGAGCCTCCGCCACCATCCGTCGAAGCCGGGATGATGCGGCTCGAAGGACTTTGATCAAAGCCTTGCGCGATGCATCGTCGTCGTCGCCGACGGACCGGACGAAAACCCGGGCGATTTGCAGGTCGGCAGTCACCTCGACGCGAGTGATGACGACCTGTTGAAGGCGCGGGTCGGCGAACTCGGTGCGGAGCACGGTCGCGGCCTCCGCACGGATCGACTCGGCCACCCTCATCGTTCTGAGCGACTCACCTCGCGCCATGCTGATCATCCCCTTCCTCATCGAGCCCGCCAACGTCGTGTCGGCCGTCTTGTCCGTCGGTCCTTTCGAAGCCTCCGCGCAAGCCTGATGCTCCATGGCCGAACGGGATGATCTCGGTCGCGCGGTCTGCGAGGACGGCATCGGGCAGCGTTCCCGCCATGTTGGCGGCGCGGGCGAGCATCTCGTCGCACACGGAAGCGTCGTTGGAGACGACGGCCATGGCAAGGGTGGCGATGCGCGGGTTGCCGAGGTCGCCAACCTCCGCAATCGAGATGCGGAGCCGGGCCTGGATCCGGTCCTTGAAGCTTCGGACCACCTGGCGGCGGTCCTTGAGAGAACGCGCTCCCGGAATCTGGAGCACGACACGTTGCACACCTACGAACATGATTGGACTTGGCAGGCCAGGCAGGGAGCGGCACCAGAGGCGGACGGGCTAGAGCGTCGCCTGGACCTGCTGCTCTTCGTAGCACTCAATGATGTCGCCGACCTTGATGTCGTTATAGCCCTCGAGCGACACGCCGCATTCGAAGCCCTTGTCGACTTCCTTGGCGTCTTCCTTGAACCGCTTGAGGCCGCTGAGCTTCCCTTCCCAGACCTGCACTGCGTCGCGCACGAGGCGTACCTTGGCGTTACGGCGCAGGATGCCCTCGCTGACGATGCACCCTGCCACGGTGCCGATCTTGGCGATGTGGAAGGTCTGACGAACTTCGGCGCGACCAAGGCTCTTCTCGACGATCGTGGGCCCAATCATGCCGACCATCGCCTTCTTGATCTCGTCGACGGCGTCGTAGATCACGTTGTACAGGCGGATCTCGATGCCTTCGGCCTCGGCCAGCGCACCGGCCTTGCCCGCCGGGCGAACATTGAAGCCGACGATGATCGCCTTGGAAGCCACGGCCAGGTTGACGTCGCCTTCGGTGATGCCGCCGACGGCCGCGTGAATGATGGCCACGCGGACCTTCTCGCCGGACAGCCCGGCGAGGGATTCGGCCAGCGCCTCGACGGACCCCTGGACGTCGGCCTTGATGATGAGGCGCAGCTCGAGCTGATCCTCGGTGGCGATACGCCGGGCCAGCTCCTCGAGGGTGACCTTGGCGCTGACCGGGATCAGGCTGCGCGACAGCTTCGAACGCCGGCTGGCGGCAATCTCCTGCGCCTTCTTGGCGTCCTTGACGACATGGATGGGGTCGCCCGCGCTCGGAACCTCCGACAAGCCGAGGATCTCGACCGGCGTGGACGGTCCGGCTTCCGCCACCTGCCGCCCGCGATCGTCGGTCATCGCGCGGACCTTGCCCCATGAGGCTCCGGCAAGCACGACGTCACCCGTGTGCAGGGTGCCGTCGGTGACGACGACGCGGGCAACAGGGCCTCGGCCCCGGTCGAGGAGCGCCTCGAGCACGGTGCCGACAGCAGGACGGGAGGGATTGGCCCGAAGCTCGAGGATTTCAGCCTGAAGGGCTGTCATCTCGAGCAGGGTGTCGATCCCCTCGCGCGTCTTGGCGGAAACGTTGCAGTAGATGGTTTCACCGCCCCACTCTTCGGGCACGAGGTCCATCTCGGCCAGCTCGCGCCGGATACGCTCGGGCTGCGCCCCTGGCTTGTCGATCTTGTTCACCGCCACGATGATCGGCACCTTGGCGGCCCGGGCGTGATTCACGGCTTCACGGGTCTGCGGCATGACACCGTCATCGGCCGCGACCACGAGGATGACCAGGTCCGTGACCTGGGCGCCGCGTGCGCGCATCTGGGTGAAGGCCGCATGTCCAGGCGTGTCGAGGAAACAGATCTGGCCGCGCGACGTGTTGACCTTGTACGCTCCGATGTGCTGCGTGATGCCGCCCGCTTCGCTCGCCGCAACGTTGGACTTGCGAATCTGGTCGAGCAGCGACGTCTTGCCGTGGTCGACGTGACCCATGACGGTCACGATGGGCGGGCGAATGATCATCGATCCCTCGTCGCCTTCGCTCTCGTCGCGCGCGAGGCCGAGGGCCTCTTCCTCGGAGATGGCCACGTCTTCGACTTCCCACCCGAACTCGGACGCCACGAGCTTGGCGGTGTCGGCGTCGAGCGTGGAGTTGATGTTCACGCCTGGCATGCCCATCGACAGAAGCTTGACGAGGACCTCGGTCGCCTTGAGGCTCATGCGCTGGGCGAGGGTCTGCAGCGCGATCTTTTCCTCGATCTTGATGACCTTCTTGTGCTCGGCCATTTCCTTGGTCGACGGCAAGGCCGGCTTCTTGACGGGCTGCTGGCCCTGGGCCGTGCGCTGCTTGCCCTTGCCGCCCCATGCCTTGTTTCCAGATGCACCCTGGCGGCGCTGGTCGGTCTTGCCGCCGGCGGTCACAGCGCGCGGATCGAACTGAACGCGACGCGGGACGGGAGCGGTCTGCGCACGGGGAGCCGGGGGCTGGCGCATCGGAACGCCAGGGCGGCCTTCCCAGACGTCGATGCCAGTGCGCGGCGGTTGCGACGGAACAGGGCGAGGCGGCGGTGAGCTGTCGGCACGCGCGGGCTCGGGAGCAGACGGTTGCGCTGGCGGCGAAGGCGGAGGCGGAGGTGGAGGAGGCTCCTCGTGCGGAGCCGCCGCCGGCTGAGGCTCGGAGGCTGCTGGCGCGACAGGCGCGGGCGCCGGTGGTTCGGAAACCTCGGAGGATGTCTCCTTCGCCGGCTCGGGAGCTGGTTGCACGACCGCCGGGGCGGCAGGCGCGGGTTCGACAACAGGCTCGCTGCGGACCGCTTCGGGCTCGGGCGCGGGCACCGGCGCCGCGGATGCCGGATGGGCTTCGACCACGGCAGGTGGAGGCGCGGCTGCGGCAACCTCATCGACAGGCCCCGGCTCGGGAGGAGGAGTGATCGGCGGCGCAGGCGGCTCGGAAGCAAGAGGCGGCGTCGGAGGAGCCCCGGCGGACGACTTTCGCTCGAGCGCTGCTGCGCGCTTCGCCTTGTCCGCCTCACCGGAGGCGGTCGGCGTCGCGGCGCGTGCGCGCTTCACCGGAAGGGGGACTACAGGAGCGACCGGCGGCGGCGTCGGGGCAGGGCTCGCCGACGGCGACGACGGTCGATTGAGACCTGAGGATGGCCGTGCGGCTGCCTTGCGCTTGACGACCGTGGGAGCGACCCACTGCTCGACCACCGTGGGCGTCTTGTCGCGATCGAGGTGGCGCTTGACCCGCTCGATGGCTTCTTCGTCCACGGCACTCATGTGATTGCGGACTTCGGCGTAGCCGAGAGACTGCAGCAGCGCGACCATGCTCTTGGGGTCCTGATTGAGCTGCTTAGCGATCTCGTAGACCCGAACCTTCTTCATCGAACCTCCGCACCCGTCCGCGCACCGTCTGCGATACGACACGCCTGGGCGAGATCGTCGCCCAGCTTCTTGCTTCGAATTCCCAGCATCGCGAGGGGCTCCCGCCGAGCGAGAGCCCCGAGCAACGCGCATGTGCCCCAGCACACGGCTCGACCGTGTGCAACCGCCTGCGCCACTTCGCCTTGGAGCACCTCGCAAGGCGCGTCGGCGGCAACCACGACCAGCGGCAGCGTGCCGTCCGACAGAGCGTCGAGGACCTGGTGGCGATCCACGACCACCCCGCCGCTGGCCGCCGCATGAAGGATGAGCGCCGCGGCTCGATCGTGCGCAGCCTGCACCACCGCCGCCGACAGGGCCGACGGGACCACGCGCACAGGACGGCGAAACGAACGCGCAAGGCCGCGCCTTGCAGCGCTTGCGATGCACACCGCCGCGGCGTGCAAATGGGCGCCTCGACCTGGAACCCGTCCGCCCAGGTCCACGTTCACCGAGCCGTCATCCGCGGCGACGAGCCGCACCAGATGGCTCGACGTGTCGCGGCGCCCGCAGCCCACGCACGTGCGCACCGGCGCGAGAAGCGCTGACGAAACCGGGGGCAAGGCGGGCTGCTGCATGGCGACATTTCCCGGACGACCGGCGTGAGCCGGTCAGGACTCCGACTTCTCCGGCGAGCCGCGAGCGGCCCTCGCGCTTTCCAGAACCTTGAGCTCGCTCTCGACAAAGAATTGCGCTCCCTGATGGATGGTGCGCGCCTTCTTGATCCCGAGGCCCGTCTTGATCGCCAGGCGATCGATGTCTTCGCGCAGGATGTCTTCCACCGTGCGGTACCCAGCTTCCTCAAGCAAGGTGACCGTACGCTGCCCGATCCCACGAATGAACAGCATACGCTCGCGATCCGACAGCGGCTCCTGACGCTGAGCAGCCGCGCGGATGCGCTCCTGGCGCAGGCGCTCCATCGTCTCCTCCGCGCTCTCCTTGATGCGCATGGCCGCGTCGGCGCCGCCCAGGCCCGGAATGGCCGCAAGCTCCTCGACGCTGGCCTCGGCAACCTCTTCGAGGGAACGGAAGCCGAGCCGGTACATCGACTTCGCCACCTGCTCGTCGAGCGCTCCGATCTGCTGAAGCGCCGTCATGGCTTCTTCTTCGATCTGCTTGAACTTGGACTCGCTGATGATGTCGAGCTTCCACTTCGTGAGCACCGCCGCGAGCCTCACGTTCTGACCCTTTCGCCCGATCGCGAGCGACAGCTTCTCGTCCGGCACCACGAGCTCCATGCGGCCGTCGGCTTCGTCGACGATCACCTTGGTGACCTCGGCGGGCTGAATGGCGGCGATGACGTAGCGGGCGGCATCCCGGTCGAACGGCACGATGTCGATCTTCTCGCCGCGCAGCTCCTGCACCACCGCCTGCACGCGGGATCCCTTCATGCCCACGCAGGCGCCAACCGGATCGACGTCGGCATCGCGGGAGCTGACCGCGATCTTGGAACGGGATCCGGCTTCACGGGCGACGGCGACGATACGAACGATGCCCTCGTAGATCTCGGGCACCTCGGCTTCGAAGAGCTTCTCGACGAGCTTGGGGTCGGAGCGGGACAGGATGATCTGGGGCCCCTTGGCCTGCGGGTCGATGTCCTTGACGAAGGCCACGATGCGATCGCCAGGACGATATGTCTCACGGGGCGTCTGCTCCTTGAACGGCAGGATGCCCTCGGTCTTGCCGAGGTCCACGATGATGTTGTTGCCCTTCTCGAAGCGCCGCACGATGCCGCGGATGAGCTCGCCCTTGCGGTCCTTGTACTCGCCGTAAATGATGTCGCGCTCGGCGTCGCGCACACGCTGCAGCAACACCTGCTTGGCGGCTTGCGCGGCGATACGCCCGAACGTCGAACGAGCCTGCTTGAGCTTGAGCAGATCGCCAAACTGCTCGTCCTGGTGCCTGGCCTTGTCTTCGTCTTCCTTGCGCCAGAAGACCTGGAACCCCAGCTCCTCGCCGACCTCGGCTTCGAGACCGAACCGGCGGGCGTCTTCGATCGAGATCTCCCGCTCCGGCTCCGTGACCGTCTCGACCACAGCCATGTACTGGAACAGGTCGACCTGGCCGGTTTCCTCGTTGAACCGGGCCTCGAGCTCACGGGTCAAGCCGAATGCACTCTGCGCGGCCTTGTGGATGGCCGCCTCGATGGATTCAACCAGGACCTGGCGCTCGATCCCCTTCTCCTTGGCAACCTGTTCGATCACAGCGCCAAGGTTCGGTTCGGTGGATGCAGACGTTGGGGGCGATGCCATCTTGCTTCGTACTCCGTCGTTGTCAGCGACGCTCCTTGGCGCGCTGCTTCGGGTTCCTGGCCTTGCTCTTGGGATGGCCGGGGCTCTCGAACACGAGCTGGGCCTTCTTGATCTCGGCGAACGGCACCTCGCGGGGCGATCCGCCATCGGCCTCGAGCAGCACGGTGTCACCCTGCGTTCCGCGAAGGCGGGCTTGCAACACCGTGGTTCTGGCGCTCGGTGCCGTGGTCCACCAAAGCTTCGCGAGCTTGCCCGCGAACCTGTCGTAGTCCCGCAGCGAGCGCAGCGGACGTTCCACGCCGGGCGAGGAAACCTCTAGAACATAGGCGTGATCGAGGAGGTCCGCGACATCGAGCGCGGTCGACAGGTCGCGCGACACATCGGCACACTGATCGACCGTGACGCTCGGCGGCTGACCGGGCGCGTCGAGGACGTCGATCACCACACGCAGCACCCAGCCAGCACGCTCGCGACGCAGCACCAGGTCGAACAGCTCGACGCCATGCGCGACCAGAACAGGACGCACCACCGCCTCGAGGCGGCTCATGTCCTCGCTGCTTCGTGTTGCCTGGTCTGCGCTCCGCTCGTTCAAGACTTCTCCGTCTGCGTCGGCCACTGCACCGCGCCGTCGTGGATCCGGAAGACCCCGAGCAGCACACCGAGGCCGTCGCATCGGGACCACAAAAAAAGCGGACTCTTTGGGAGCCCGCCAGCGGTCCACCCAGTGTGTGCGGCGCGCAAGATACAGCGAGACGCCGATGCATGCAAGCAGAACGAACGAAGCCGTGAAGGTGGTCGATGACGCGCGGCGTTATCGACGTCTACCGCGGCTTGGCTAACGCGCCATCGCCGCCGGGATCGCAAGCTCCACCCGCCCGCGCGGCGCCCGCGCCTCGAACACCGCCCCCCGCCGGTCCGCCAGCCCCACCCGCATCAGACCGTCCGCCAGCACCAACGCAAACGGCAGCCGCGCTACCGGCGACGTCGAACCGTCTGGCACCACGAACACCACAACCGGCTCAGTCACCTCAGCGGACGCCACCCGGGACGGCTCGCCAGCGTGGCAGGCCACCGCAACCAGCCCGCTTCGGTCGTCCATGGCACAGCGACGCAACATCCTGCGATCGGCAGCACCATCGCCTGCAGGCACCGCGCGAACCGCGCGCGCAGCGGCGGCACGCACCACGGCAGACGGGTCCGACACCAGCAACGAGCGTTCACGCGCACCATCACCGCAGCGCTTTGCCGTCAGCGCCAGCGTCGCAAGCGCGTTGGCGCGGACGTACGGACGCGGGTCCTCGAGCGCCGCGCACACCGGCGCCATGTCCGAAAGCTTGCGGGAGACGACGAGGCGCCCCCACGCACCGACCGCGTTTGCCGCCACCGCGACATCGCGATGGCGCATCAAGGACGCGAGCAGGTCGCGATCCGACGGCTGGCCGATCTGGCCGAGGCTCCACGCGGCGTTGGCCTGCACCGACGGGTCGCTGTCGCTGGCAAGCTCGCGCAACGCGGGGAGCTGCTCGGGGTGCTGCACGAGGGCTTCTGCAACCTTGCGGCGATCATCGGCAAGCACGGCGGTCCGGGCAATGAAGGCGAGCCGGGCACCCGCCTCAGGCGAGGACATCCGACCGAGCCCTTCGATAAGCACATCACGAGCAGACTCCCGCACCACGGACAACAACCCTGCGGCGCGCTGGGCGACGACATCGTCGCGGGAGGCCGCCATGGCCCCGGACAGCGCAATGCCGATGGACGCGCGATCCTGCTCGGACGCCCGTTCGAGGCGGTCGAGCAGGATGGCCGCGGTCCGCGGCGCGGCGACACGGGACAGCGAGATGGCGGCTCGCAGCCGGACATTGGGGTCGGCATCGCCAAGGGCATCGACAAGCAATGCGTCCTGGCCCGCCTGGCCGACCGAGCCGAGCGCTTGAAGGGCTGCCACGGTGAGCGGACGATCCTTGGACGACGCCAGCTCCATCAGGATCGCGGCAGCGCGAGGGGCGCCTGTCTTGCCGAGCAACGCCACGAGGGCGACTTGCTCGTCGGTCGACAAGCTCGCATCGCGGAGCCGCGCCACAATGGGATCCACGGCGCGGCCGTCCGGATGCGACGGATCGAGCAGCGCCCCGGCGGCTTCGATGGCGGCGCGACGCACCGGCGCGGAGGAGTGGTCGAGGAGTTCCAAGACGAAGGGAAGCGCGGACGATTCGCCGAGGGTGGCGAGGGCGCGCAGACCCGTTTGCGCGGGCACGAGCCCGCGCTGCACGGCGTCGACAATCACCGTGGCGGATCCCGGCGCGTGCAGCTCACCAAGCACCAGGCAAGCACCGCTGACCTTCGCAGGCGAAGACGACACGCGGACGGCGTCGACGAGCCGCGGTATGGCCGCCGAACCGACCTGAACGAGCGCATGGCGAACGGATGAGCGTTCGGCGTTCGGATCGTCGGTTTCGAGCGCAGCCATCAGAGCGTCGACAGCAGGCGGCGTGCCGATGCGCGCCAACGCAATCGCCGCGGCGCTCCGGACAGGGATCGACGACTTGTCGACAGCGAGCGGCGACAGGGCGGGTACAGCTTCCTGGGCCTTGAGGCGGCCGAGCGACTCGATCGCCTCCACGCGCACCGGCTGGACCTTGTCGCGCAACGCCAGCATCAGCGCGCTGGCGGCACGCGGATCACCCAGGTCGCCGAGCACACGAACCGTCATCCGACGGACGTCCGGGGACGCATCCTGCGCCTTGCCGAGCAGGGGCACGACCGCACGCGGGTCGCCGATTCGCCCCAACGCCACCACCACCTCGGTGCGGGCTTCCGGGCTCGGATCGTCGAGGTGCCCCAGCAGCGACGGCACGGCTTGCGGGTCGCCGATGACGCCCAGCGTGGCGGCTGCCGCCCGACGGACATCGGCATTGGCATCGCCGAGCACGCGCGCCAGCGGCGCCACCGCACGAGAGGTGGGCATCGCGCGAATCAGCTCGCACGCAGCCAAACGAAGCCTCGCGTCGGACTCGCTGAGCCAACCCAGGATGCGGTCCGGCGCTTCGGGCATGTGCAGCGCCATCGCCGCCCGCGCGGCATGAAGGCGAACATCAACGTCCGCGTCTTCGAGCGCCAAGGCAACCAGAGGCGATGCCGTACCGAGGGGCAGATCGGCAAGCCTCGACGCCGCCGCCCTGCGAGCAGCGACGTCGTCATCAGCCAGCCCGCGCGCGATGTCGTCCGGCGGCGTTGGCCACAACGATGCCGAGGCCGCGGACGAGACGAAAGCGATGGCGAGCAGGAGAGCAGGCACAAGGCGATGTCGCACGGACGCAGCCTAGCACGTTGCGGGGTTGGATTGGTTGGGAGGGACGCTCAGGGGGAGAGCATCTCCGCCGACACGAACCTGTCGCGCTGAGGCGCATCCACCGCCAGAGCCTTCATCACCACGTGCCGGACCGCGTCGATGCACTTGCGGTTCTGAGCTTCATCGCCGACCGTGATCCGGACATAGGTCCTGGACGCATGGTGGACGGTGAGCGAACGAATGAGCACGCCCTGGGCCAGCATGGCGTCGACGAATACCTGCGCCGTGATCCCGACACGCGTGGTATCGATGAGCACGAAGTTGCCATCGGACGGGATCGCCTCGATGGCGGGGATCCTGGCGAGCTCGCGCATGAGCCAGTCGCGCCCCTGGACGATACGGCGGCGGCGTTGCTCGAACTCGTCCATGTCGTCGAGGGCGGCCATCGCGGCCGCGATGGTGACCACGCTGACGTTCCAGGGCAGCTTGAGGCGCCCGATGAGACGAGTCACCACCGGATGGGAAATCGCGTAGCCCAGGCGCATGCCCGCGAGACCGAAGGCCTTGGAGAAGGTGCGCAGCACGATGGCATTGGGGTACTCGCCGACCAGATGGCTGAGCGACTCGGGATTCTGCGCGAATTCGTAGTAGGCTTCGTCGATGACGGTCGGCAGACCTAGCCCGAGAATCCGGCGAATCGAGGCTTCGTCGAGCTTGTTGCCGGTGGGGTTGTTCGGCGTGCAGAGGAACAGGAGCTTGGTTCGCTCCGTGACCGCCGCGACGATCGCGTGCAGGTCGTAGTCGTTGTCCTCGGTCAAGGGGACGAGCACGGGCACGCCTCCGATGGCGCGGGTGCGGGCCTCGTACATCGAGAAGGTGGGGACGCTGAGAAGGACCTCCTCGCCGGGGCCAACAAAGGTCCGGATGATGAGATCGATGAGCTCGGTGGAGCCATTGCCGAGGGTGACATAGTCGGACCCGAAGCCCTCGCGCGAGCCGAGGCGTTCGCGGAGAGCGCGCGCGCCGGTCGGATACATGTGCGCGTTGCGAGCGGCGTCCGCAATCGCCTTGATCACCCGATCGCTGGGCGCAAACGGGCTCTCGTTGGACATCATCCGAACGACACCCTGACGCGACGCGGCGATCTCGAAGTGGTCTTCGTTGTAGGGCTGCACACCGCGAACCCAGGTGGGCGCAAACTGCTCCATCGCCTCCGCGTCGATCGGAACGCTCGCAGCCCCGGGCTCGTCACCGAGCGTATCACCGAAGACGCGAATCATCGCCTCGGCGCGCTGCAGCGCCTGCGGCGTGTCGACATCGATCCAACGTGCGTCGCCGACATCGCAGACGAGGAACCGCCCGCGCTGGGCAAGCGCGCGGACACCGTCGGACAGGGAGCAGTCGCCGGTGGCCTGGTAGATCCGCCCCAGCTCCTGAACCAGCTCGGAGCTCACACGGAACACACCGGTGTCGATGCAGTCGTAGTCGCTCAGATCCTTGCCGATGTTGTCGATGCGGCCGCCATTGACGCGCACCTTGGTGGCGTCTTCCAGGTCGAAGCAGCGCTCGATGTCGCGGTCGACACCCAGCACGCAGTGGCCGGAAGGAAGCTCGAACTGGCGCATGCGACGCACCAGGTCCGGGGAATAGAGGTGGTCGGCCATCGACAGCAGGCAATCGCCATGGATGTACGGGGCCGCCTTGAGCAGCGATACGCCGTTCTTGCGGTCGTATTCGTCGTTGTGGACGAAGTGCAGGCGAAGCGCGAGCGAGGGCTCGGCCAGGAGGGCGCGCTTGATTTCGTCGCCGCGGTGGCCGGTGACGATGACGGCGTCGCGGATCCCTTCGCTCTGCAGGGTGCGAAGGACTCGAACGAGCAGAGGAACGCCCGCCACCGGCTTCAGCGGCTTGGGGCTCGAATCGTGGGCAACCAAACGCGAGCCCATGCCCGCCGCCAGAATGACTGCCCTTGTTGGACCACGTTGACCCATGTTCTGACCTCGAAAAACCTAAGCTCGGCTACAGCCGCGGCCGCCGTGTACCACGCCGCGGAGAAAAAGGACACCTTTCCAGCGGAAGATCTGCTTTCTTGTCATGCGCTTGCACCTGTCGCTGACGCACGACACCCTGTTGCAAGAAAGTCACAGGGGACTGTCCTGCACGCACGGTCCGGTCCCAGCCTGTCGGGGGTCGTGTCGGTTCGCCTCGGGCCCGCTCGCGCCCTTGCGCGGCGGCCCCTTGCTCTCTTGCCTCTGGTTCAGGTCACTGCCCGTTCCCCTCCAGCAACCCCAGTGCCAATCCCGGTGCTACCTTCCGTTCGCACCCCCAGCCACCGCCTACAGCCGCCCCGCGCGAACCATCTCCCTCGCCCGCGCCAGATCCTCCTGCGTGTCCACCTCCGTCCACGCCAGGTCCGCCACGTCCACCCCCCGCGCATCCAACCCGCCCTCGATCATCCTCGAGTACACGTCCTCGTAATACAGATGCGTGTCCCCCCGGTCCCTCGCCTCCTGCAGGGCGTGAAACAGACTCGACACCGCGACACCGCTGACACGTTCGAGCCCGATGCTCTCGCCGGCACAGGTGGACGGCTCCATGCCTTTGCCGAACGCCGTGATGCGCGCGCCCGCGTGCCACTGAACCTTCATCTCTTCCTGTCCCAGCGCCACGCCCGTGTCCACCGCCACCGCCAGCGGCGCGGGGCAATGGTCCAGCCGCGCGAGCACCTCCCGCCGGAACAACAGGTCACCGTCGAGCTTGTAGAAAGGTCGGCCCGCCACCGCTTCCCGGCACGCAAGCAACGACATCCCGTTCTGCGTGGTCGCGTACTGCGGGTTGAAGCAGAAGCGAACCGGAACGGGAGCCGACGCCATCGCCGCACGCACCGCCTCTTCGCGATACCCCGTGGCAAGCACGATCTCGCAGACGCCATGCTCGGCGAGCAGCCGAACAGATCGGGCGAGGAGCGTTTCGCCGCCCACGTCGATGAGCGCTTTCGGACGATCGCTTGTGAGCGGGCGAAGGCGCTCGCCGACACCGGCTACGAGGAGCACGGCGATCGGTGCAGGCGACGGTTGGTTGGGCGTCATGCGGGTTGGGATTGGTCGGGAAGGTGAAGGTTCATGGCGGCGAAGGCGGCCTGGGAGGCGCGACGCTGCCGGGGACGCAGATACAGATAGAAGAGGCCGTTGAGCAAGACCAGACGAAAGACGAGGTAGATGTCGGGGCGCTCGAGGGCGAGGAACAGAGCGAGACCGAAGACCATGGATCCGAAGCCCAGGAACGAACGCCATACGCGCATCACGGGGCCGACGTGCTGCTTGTAGATGGCCGCGCGCCCGGGGTCGTAGTCGGGGAAGAGGTTGAGGCGGGCGCTGGTGTACGGGTCGAACTTGTGGACGAAGTCGGCGCCGCTCTTGATGTAGAAGAGATAGATGCGCCAGGCGACAACACGCCACCAGGACTGCGTGTGGCGCGTAGCGTTCCACCGCGCCAGCGCCGTCTCGTAATCCTCGCCTTCCTTGTACTGGCTGGTGGTCAAGCGCACGAACACATTCTTGTAGTGGTCGTACATCGTGGTGTGAAACGAGCTCGTCACCACGGTGAGCACACCGAGCGCCACGACCGTGCCGCCTAGCCACGGGGGTGTGGCGTACATGCGCCACAAGGTCCAGAGCGTCGCCGGGACCACCGCCGACGTCGTGATGAGGTCGGCGACGCCGTCGATCATGCGTCCAAAAGGCGAGGACGTCTTGCGCATGCGCGCGAGCTGGCCGTCGGCGCAGTCGAGCACGGCGGAGGTGAACAGGAGCAGCCCGCCGACCTGCATGTGGAAGCGGAAGTCGAGCACGATGCAGACACCGGACGCGATGCCCGCGACAATGGACAGGAGGGTGACGAGATCGGGCGACAGGGGTGTCGGGAAAGCGATCCTGGCGAAGAGGTAGCCGAGGGGCCGGTGCACGAAGACGTCGATCGGCTCCTCGACGTCGAGGGGTTTGAGCGAAGCTCGATAGCCGGATAGCAAGTCCATGCTCGCGGCCCGCTTACACGTTCCGGGCCGCGCCGCCAACCGGCAAGCCGATGGATGCGGCACCATGCGGCCGGCGCTCAGCGTCCTTGCGCGGCTTGCCCGGCGGCCTGGCTGTTGCTAGTAGCCAGCGCTCGTCGAAAGCACGCGACCTGATGCCGTCGTGCCTGGCGTTCCCTCGACCCAGGAGAAATCACCGTGAAGAAACCCGTCACCATCCGTCCCGCCGACGGCAAGCTCGGCGTTTTGTTGCCCGGTATGGGCGCGGTCGCCACCACGTTCATCGCCGGGTGCATGCTCGCGCGCAAAGGCATCAGTAAGCCGTTCGGCTCGTTGACACAGCTCGGGACCATTCGCCTCGGCAAGCGCACGGACAATCGCTCTCCCTACATCCGCGATTTCGTTCCCCTCGCCTCCCTCGACGACCTCGTGTTCGGCGGCTGGGACATCTACTCGGACACGGCCTACGAAGCGGCCTGCAAGGCCCAGGTGCTCGAACGCCGTCACATCGACGCCGTGCGCGACGAGCTCGAACAGATCCGTCCGATGAAGGGCGCGTTCTATCCGGAGTACGTCAAGCGTCTGCACGGCACGCACGTGAAGCAGGCGCAAACCAAGGCCGACATGGTCGAGCAGCTACGCGAGGACATCCGTCGGTTCAAGAAGGAGAACGGCTGCTCGAGGCTGGTGGCCGTGTGGTGCGGATCGACGGAGGTCTACATCGAATCGCAGGAGGTCCACCAGAGCATTGAGGCGTTCGAGAAGGGATTGAAGGAGAATCACCCCGCCATCTCGAACTCGATGCTGTATGCGTGGGCGTGCCTGAAAGAAGGCGTGCCGTACACGAACGGGGCGCCGAACCTGAGCGTGGACTTCCCTGCGGTACAGGAGCTTGCGCGTATCCAGCGTGTCCCGATCGCGGGCAAGGACTTCAAGACGGGGCAGACGCTGATGAAGACGATCCTGGCGCCTGGCCTGAAGGCCCGCATGCTGGGCCTGAGAGGGTGGTTCTCGACCAACATCTTGGGCAACCGTGACGGCGAGGTGCTCGACGATCCGGAGTCGTTCAAGTCCAAGGAGGTGTCGAAGCTCGGCGTGCTGCACACGATCCTGCAGCCAGAGGTGTACCCCGACCTGTACGGCGACATCTTCCACAAGGTACGCATCGAGTACTATCCGCCCCGGGGCGACGCCAAGGAAGGCTGGGACAACCTCGACATCTTCGGGTGGCTGGGATACCCGATGCAGATCAAGGTCAACTTCCTGTGCCGCGACTCGATCCTGGCCGCGCCGATCGTGCTCGACCTGGCGCTGTTCATGGACCTCGCCCAGAGAGCGTCGTTCCACGGCATCCAGGAATGGTTGAGCTTCTACCTCAAGAGCCCGATGACCGCCCCGGGGCTCTATCCCGAGCACGACCTGTTCATCCAGTCGATGAAGCTCAAGAACACGCTGCGCTGGATGATGGGCGAAGAGCTCATCACGCACCTCGGCAACGAGTACTACGACTGAGACACCGCTTCACCGGACCGGAACCTCGGGCCACGCCTTACGCGCCACATCGAGCAACGGGCCACAGGCAGCGGCCGGCTTCGGACTACGCTCCTTCGGATCACCCGCCAGCAGAAAGCAACGCCAGGGCGTGGCATCGTCGCCCATGAGCTTCGCCTCGCCACGCATCACGGCGTACGTCGTGTCCTGGTCCTGCCACACGCCCGTGGTCGTCGACATCAGCACGGTCGGCTCCGCGACACCGAGCTTGCGCAAGAGCGAGCGCCCGATGAGCCTGTCGGCAAACGGCATCCTCGACCTCTGCTCGAACACTCCAAGCGCATCGAGCATGGTCGCGTGGACGTCTTGCGAATAGGCACGACGGTCTCGATTGGCACGCAGCGCCAGCCGCTCTTGCTCGGTCAAGGCCGATGGGCCGGCCACCACGAAGGCCGGCACGCGCACCTCCTCCTCGAACATGTCGTTGATGTGATACAGGCGCCCGTGCTCGCGAAACTGCTCGCCGTGGTCGGACAGGAACAGCGACACGGTGCGGTCCCAGGACGGCAGCTTCTCGAGGTCCGCGTACAGCCTGGAGATGGTGCGCTCCTGCAGGAGCACGCTGTTGCGATACTGGTTCCAGTAGGGCGTGACGTCCGCGTCCGGGACCGCGTCGGAGTGAGGCGTGTAGGGCTCGAGATCGGGCGCGGTACGGTAGGGCCAGTGCGTGTTGGAGAGCTGGAGCACGGCGAACCACGGCTCCCGCGCCGTCCGGATCCACTCGACCATGCGCGCGGTCGCACGCTCGTCGGGAGCGCCGAGATGGGCGTGATCCATGCCGCCAAGGTCGACACCGGTCAGGTAGGTTCTTGCGCCCGACACCGTGGTGTACGCGCCAAAGTCCTGGTAGCGACCGTTCTGTGACGTGATGTACGCCGTGTCGTAGCCGATGCTCCGCGCGACCTCCCAGAGGAACGGAGCCTGATGGCACGCGCGCATGTCGGCTTCCGGTCCGAGACCGCTCCAGATCATCATGCAGGCGCTGAAGGTCGACGGCGACTGCGTGGTCATGCGCAGCAGACCCATGCGATCCGGGATGACGTCGTCGAGGAAGCGGGAGCTGCAGCCGGCGGACTTGTCGGAGCACAGGACGTCGGCGCGGACGCTCTCGGTGATGATGAGCAGCACGTTGCGCGGACGGGCGGGAGGGTCCAGGGGCGGCACGGGCAGCGGCTGGCGCACGGTCACGCCCCTGGCCACGCCCTTGTCGAAGATCCACTTGTCGCGCACCAGGCCCATGATGCCGTGCAGCAGGCAGGTGTCGGGGGAGGCCGCTTGGTGTGCGCGTGTCTCGACGGCATCGCGGGCGAGCGTGATGGTGGCAACGAGGAACAGGGCGATGGGCAGCAACGGGGCGGAGCCGCGGACGGCGGGGGCGACCCGGCGCACGGCCCAGGCGAGCACGGCGACCCCCGCGAGCACGGCGATGGAGAGGGGGACGACGCGCCACGACCATTCAGCCAGCCAGGCGCCCGCCGTGCCTTTCATGGCGAGGCCCAGCCGGAGCGTGTCGCGCGTCATGTAGCTGTGAAATACCGAGTAGTACAGCGGCTGCCCGGCGTGAGATAGCAGCGCCACCGGCGTGACGACCAGCAGGAACCCGGCGATGTACGCGGCCCACCCGACCCGTCGCCAGCGCGCCGCGGTGACCAACGAGATGCGCGCAAGTGCCCAGAGCACCGCGCACCAGAAGCAACATGCGACCGACGTCGACCCCACGTAGTTGAACCAATCGATGGGGCGCATCTGCGCGATCACGCGCCCGCGGAGGAACAGGTCGGTGACGACCGCGACCATCGTGGGGGCGACGAACACGAGCAGGGTCCACCATGGACGGGGCAGGATGGCCCCCAGCTTGGACAGCTTGGACCGGGCGGGAGCGGCGGAAGGACCAGGGTCGGACACGGACGCGGGCGGGTTGTACATCAGGCAAGGGCCGCACGCACGACAAGGACGCTTCTCGACGCCGCGTGGCCCGTGCGCGAATCCGCACGGCCAAAGCCCCGTGACCGCAAACGTCAGCCCTTGCCCTTGATGACGTCCTGGATGGTCTCCTTAACCCTGGGTGACAGGTCGTCCATGCGTTCGATGCGGTCGAGAAGATCATCGTCGAAGCCGGGATCGGTTTCGACGACCTCGACATCGGGAGGGGGCTCGTCGAGTCGGTGGGGGCGGGACACGCCGGCGGGCGGCTCGGCGCCGCGTTCGTGGCTCTCCTCGGCCAGGATGTCGACGATCACGACGCTCACGTTGTCGCGTCCTCCACCGGCGAGGGCGAGGTCGATGAGCGCACGCGCTGTATCCTGTGGCGGCGATGGATCGTGGAGGGCGGCCTCCAGGTCCGACGGATCGACCATGCCGCTCAGACCGTCGGAGCACAGCAGGAAGCGGTCGCCGGGGGCTACGTCGACCGTGCGAAACGAAATCCGTGGGTGCTCCTCGAGGCCGAGCAAACGGGTGACGATGTTGCGGGGCATCCTCGCGAGAATCCTGTCGTCGACGTCGGGCTCTCGCTCGAGCAGCTCCATGAGCAGGGAGTGATCGGTGGTGAGCAGCTCGAGGGATCGCCCGCGCAGGCGGTAGCATCGGCTGTCACCAAGGTGGGCGACATGGGCCACACCGTGCCTGGGGCAGAACAGGGCGGTGACGACCGTGGTCACCATGTTGCGGTACTCGGCAGACGAATGCGCGATCTGGAAGACGTCTTGGTTGGCCTTGCGGACGGCGCCGGCGAGACGCCGCGCATTGTAGTGCACGCCGAAGGAGTCGAGCATGGGCCGGGCCCAGGCCTGCTTGACGGTTGCGCCGATGTAGTTGGAGATCGAACGGCAGGCGAGAGCAGCAGCGACCTCGCCAGCGTTGTGGCCCCCGGCACCATCGGCCACGGCATAGAGCTGGAGGTCGTCGCGCATCAGGACGACGTCTTCGTTGTGGTCGCGGACGCACCCGAGATGCGATGTGCCGGCGGCGGAGATGGCGAATCGGCGGTACACGGGGCTGCCGAGCCACAGCGTAGCCGAAAGCATCGAGGCGTGGCCAGCCGGCGATGACGCGGGGCCTTGGGCGAGCGGACGGCGCAAGGGGACGTCGCCGCCACGGTATCTCGCGCAGCTCGGCGCCCTTTTCGCCCGGTCCCGGCATCGTGAGAGAGCAGGGCTCCTGCCCGGCCAGCGGCGCGCGATCGGCGCCCCCCTACCCTCTTGCCGCGAGCGCGGGATCCAGCATGTGCCGGAGGGGTCCCAACGCGCTGCCCGCTCCGGTGCCCCCTGGCTACGTCGACCGAGCATCCGCCCCGCACGCCTCCAGCCGAAGCAAGAAGCGCTTGCGTTCCAGTCCTCCGCCGTATCCGGTCAGGCTCCCGTCCGCGCCGATCACCCGGTGGCAAGGCACCACAATCGCGATCGGATTGCGCTTGTTCGCAAGCCCCACGGCGCGAACGGCCCGGGGGCATCCGATACGCTGGGCGATGTCCCCGTAGCTCGCGGTCCGGCCATAGGGAATCCTCCGAAGCTCTGTCCAGACGCGCCGCTGGAAGTCCGTGCCGGCCATGGCGATGTCGCCGTCGAACCGTTTGCGGCCCCCGGCGAAGTACTCCCCAAGCTGTCGCGCCCAGGACGCGAACCGGGCTGGATCGCGCACCCACCCGGTCCGGTCCGCGAAGGGCTCGTCGAGGAACGCCAGGCCGGACAGCGCGCGGTCTTCGCTCCGGAGAAGCAGCTTTCCTATGGGAGAGTGGATGACGTCGTAGAACACCTGCCACCTGCCGAGCGTGGGGGGACGAGGAGCGCGCAAGCGCAAGACCATACCGCGTGACCGCGCGGATGGTAGGCCGGACCGCCAGATGGCCCTCGTGTACCCAAGCTATCCCTCGAACGGGCGAAGACAGCGGGGTTGCCAGCGGGTGCCGTCGCCCTGCGAGGCTCAGCCCGAACTTCACCTGCCGCATCCGAACCCCTCAACGGGTGACCGTTCGAGCTATCCTTCCCGGCCGGTCGCCGGGGGAAGGGGGCTTGCGACGAACGGCGCGCTGGACGCAAAAAACGCCGCTTGGCGCGGCCCGACCACGACCGAGGTGGCGCGAACCGTCCCCTGGGGTGCAGGGGTCCACCCACCGTATCTTGCGTACCGCGAGCGACGGTCGCTCGGGAGCGATGCGCTCACGACGCCTTTCGGCGGCCTTTGTGGGCGAGAAGCAACGCGAGGGCCGCGAGGGCGAGGCCGGCGCTGCACGGCCGGGAGCCGGCGATGTCGCAGCCGCAGCCGCCCTCGCTGCCGGCGTTGCCGGCGTCGGTAGCGGGGTTGCCACCGTCGGGGTCGACCCCGCCGTCGGTCGGCTCCTGCGTGTCGGCGAACTTCGTAACGAACGCGTCGTAGATGCCGCCGCCATGCGCGCCTTGGTACGCATTCGCGGTCGGGAAGTTCGTCGAATACGTGGACCCCGTCACGTAGGCGCAGCCCGCGGCGTCGACCGCGATGCCGTTGCCCCCGTCGCCGCCGCTGCCGCCGAGGTAGGTCGAGTAGGTGAGCACCGGATCGATGAGGAGCGCCCGCGTCTCGTCGTAGCCGTCGATCGCAAACCCGACGCGCTTGGTTGCGCCCTGCGCCGCCCGCACTTCGTACCGCGTGCGCAGCTCCCGGCCGTCCTGCACCACCTTCGGCGGCCTCTGCACCAGCGTGCCCGCCGCGGTCGCGATCTCGAGCGAACCGTCCTCCGCCACGCCGACCCGATCGGCGCCCTCGATCTCGAACACGAGCTTGCGCGCGTCCACTCCCGCGGCGACCTCGAGGTCGTACTCGAGGCCGCTATCGCCGCCGTGCCAGACGACATCGACGCCTGCCGCCGCGTCCTTTGCGCGCACCTGCGCATAGTTCGGGACGTTCGTGCGCCATTTGGTCTTGTCATTGCCGAGGAAGAAGTTGCTCTTCGTGATGAGCTCTTTCTCGCCTCGCAGCACGGCGCGCTTCGCCCAGGCCGCTCCGGCCCAGGCCCCGACCACGAGCTTCATCGTCACGGTCGCCGTCTTCGCTTCGGAAAGGGCCTTCCTACGCGCTGCGAACTCGTCCTCGGGCGACATGCCGGGCGTGCGCGGCACAGCTTTCACCTCGCGAAGGGCGAAGGTCATCCCCTCCTCGGTGATGAACAGCGTCGCGCCGCCCTGCCGCGCGACGAACGCGACGCGCTCGTCCCACTGCCCCGCGTTCGCCTCGAAGCGAAGAGGCAGCTTCGCCATCCGCGCCATCACGGCGGCTTTCGCCTCCGAGCTGGTCGAAGGCGCGGCGGGCGGGCTCGCCGGCGCCCATCGCGGCAGCGCAGCTCCGGCAAGCGAGAGCGAGCATGCGACGAGCGCCATGAGAGCGAGATTGCGAATCGCTGTCACGGGCTACCTCCAAGCTGGGCGCGGCCGAAGCTCGCGCCTTCGTGGGCGAGAGTTTACACCGCCCCGCGATGGCCGTCGTCCAGAAGGATTGGCCGGCCCCTGGGGCGAAAGCGCTTGCGACGAGCGGCGCGCTGGGTCATACACGCCTTCTCGGAACCAGGCGGAACCCATGACCAAGAAGACATCTGCGCACGCCATCGCCGATCTTCCGCCCGGCGAGCTCGAAAAGCGCGTCGAGAAAGTCATCCAGCACCTGGACGCCATCGACGCCCTCATGGCGGATGCGGTCGAGCTCAGCGACGAGGAGCGTCGGAGCGCGCTGCGTCTCAGCGGCGAGGACGAGGTCAAGGCGCTGTCGGGCGTGCTGGCCTTCGCGGACGCTCGGCCCGAGCTGTTCAAGGTGCTCGCGACCGATGACGACGGCTCCGATCCGGCCGTCTTCGAGACGAAGCTGCTCGCGACGCGCTTGAAGAACGCCGACACGCTCTCGAAGCTCGTGGCGCGCTTCGCCGAGACGACCGGGCCGATCTCCGACAGCGCGCTCTACGTCGCAACGCTCGCGAAAAGACCGGCCCTGCTCGCCTACGAGCTCGCCAGGCCGTACCAGACGCGCGACAGGGAATATGGCAAGTACCTGAACGATGCCGTGAACTTGTACCGCGGGCGGGCGATGGCGGGGGTCCAGACGCGCCAGGCGAAAAAGGTTAGCAAGACCGCGTAGTTGACACCGCACTCCCCTTTTTGGGGAGTCGCTCCCCCTTCGGGGACAGTCGCTCCCCCTTCGGGGACAGTCGCTCCCCCTTTTTGGCGAGTCGCTCCCCCTTCGGGGACGCTCACTCCCCCTTCGGGGACAGTCGCTCCCCCTTCGGGGACAGTCGCCGCCCCTTTTTGGGGAGTCGCTCCCCCTTCGGGGACAGTCGCCGCCCCTTTTTGGGGAGTCGCTCCCCCTTCGGGGACAGTCGCTCCCCCTTCGGGGACAGTGGCTGCCGCTTTCGGGAAGGACGCTCTGCCTCGGGCGGTAGACGCTCCCTGACGAGCGGCTCACCGGACCAGGCCCGCTGTGTCTTGACGGCTGCCGGGTGGATCAGTCGAACTGCGAAGGCAGGTCGGCGAGGTCGGCGGCGTCGGGGGTGTCCCCGAAGGGACGGTCGTGGACACCGGCCGGGCCCAGAGGCCACGCCGAACGTTGCCCCGCCTGGCGATGAAGGACCCGGTTCCAGCGCCGCACGCCTCGTTCGTCGCAGCGTCGATCACCCGCTCTTGCAAACGAATCTATACTGTCTCCCAAGGAATCGCTCCTCGTCCGGTCGCCGACGGCGTGCGACCGACGACGAGCGCACGACCGCCATGACGACCCCCCACAGCCCCCCGGATGGACGACCATCGAACGAGGTCCAGGCTGGGGCTGGGCGGTCCGGGCGCTTTGCGCAGGGAACAGAGGAGCGCGAGCCCCGGTTTCACCGTCGCCGCTGCGTGATAGGATGCAAGAGGAGTTGGCGAGATGGGAATGGGAGAAGAGAAACTTCAGTCCGAACGTGTCCAGTCGGTCCCCTTGGAAAAGGCGCGTACGTTCATTCCAGGGCTCGACGACATCCTCGAAGGCGGGCTGCCCAGGGGCCGCACCACGATCCTCCACGGCGCATCCGGTTCGGGCAAGACGCTACTGGGACTGGAGTTCGTCTACCGCGGCGCGCTGAACGGCGAGGCCGGGATCTTCGTGAGTTGCGAGGAATCCATCGAGCAGCTCCGCCAGAACGCCGCGACGCTGGGATGGGATCTGCCGGCGCAGGAGCGCGCCAACCAGCTCTTCCTCCTGGATGGACGCATCCGGCCCGACACCCTCGCGAGCGGTGACTTCAGCGTGAAGGGGCTGCTCGCCATCGTCTCGGGCAAACGCCGCGAGATGAGCGCGAAGCGGATCGCCATCGACGCGCTGGAGGTCATGCTGCGTCTGTTCGACACGCCGCGCCAGGTCCGAAGCGAGATGCACGCCCTGAACGACTGGCTGCAGGAGGCGGGCATGACCTCGATCCTGACGGTGCGTCCGCCGAGCCGGTTTTCATCGCCGTTCGAGGACTTCTTTGATTCCATGGGCGACTGTGTCATCCGCCTGGACGCGAGGGTCAGCGAGCAGGTGACGACCCGGAGGCTGCGGGTGACCAAGTACCGCGGGTCCGGCACAGGGCGCAACGAATACCCCTACGTGATCGGGGAGGGCGGCTTTCGCGCCGCGCCCATCTCCACGGTGGGACTGCGGCACAAGCCCCTCGCGGAGAAGATCTCGTCCGGCATCGCCCGGCTGGACGAGATCCTCGGCGGAGGCTTTCGCCGAGGCGCGTGCATCCTGCTCGCCGGGTTGCCCGGCACGGGCAAGACGATCCTGGCGAGCACCTTCGCGGCCGAGATGTGCTCGCGCGGAGAGGCCGTGCTCTACCTGGGCTTCGAGGAGTCGGAAGCCGCGGTGGCGGGCAATGTCCGCAGCGCGGGGGTGGACCTGTCGCCGCACCTCGCCTCGGGCCGCTTGAAGTTCCTGACCAACTTCCCGGAGGCCATGGGAGCCGAGGAGCACTTCATGCGCGCGCTCGACCAGATCGATGCGGTGCGTCCCCGCCACGTCATCGTCGACGCGATCTCGGCCTGTCCGCGCATGGGCGGGAAGCGAAGCGCTTTCGAGTACCTGATGCGGCTGCTCAACGCTTGCAAGGAGCGCGGCATCACGGTGCTGTTCGTCAACCAGCTCTCCGGCGCGGACGACTACCTCGAGATCTCGGGCAACGAGATCTCGTCCATGGTCGATACGGCGGTGTTCCTCGACTATGAATCGTCCGCGGGGGAGACGAACCGCGTGCTGCAGGTCCTCAAGTCGCGAGGCAGCAAGCATTCCAACCAGAAGCGGGAGTACGTCATCCGTGACAGCGGCTTCGAGATCCTGGATGCGTACAGGGGCGAAGGCGAGGTGCTGACCGGCACGCTCAGGCAGAGGCAGGAGGAGAGGGACCGGCTGGAAGCCCGGCGGCTGGCCTTCGAGGTCGAGGCCAAGGAGCTGGAGCTCAAGCGCCTGCGGCTCGCGCTGGAGCAGGCGCTCGAAGCGATCGGGCAACCTGGTGACAGGACTGTCGGCGCCGGGTCTGCCGGCGGCGTGCATCCCGGCCAGGGTGACGTCGACGCGGCGGGCGGCGGGGGCGCGGGTCCAGGGAGGGAGAGGCCATGACTCGAACGCGGAATGCCGCGGAGGAGCCGAACACGGAGGCGCGGGCGCCGCGCTATCGCCTGCGGCTGTTCGTCGCTGGCGACGAGCCCAATTCGGCCAAGGCCAGGAGCGTGCTGGCCCGGGTGTGCGAGAGTCACCTGCGCGGGCGCTACGAGTTGGAGGTCGTGGATGTGTTCGAGGACTACCAGGCGGCCATCGACAGCCATGTCCTCATGGTGCCCACGCTGATTGTGGAGGAGCCCCCGCCGACCAGGATCGTCGTGGGGTCCTTCCGCGACGTGGATGTGCTGGTGGATGCGCTTGGGTTGCCGGTCGCGGAGGACCTGTCATGAGCGACCGCGGCCCTTCGTACGACGAGCTGCTGGAAAGGCTCTCGCGGGCCGAGGCCACCCTCGACGCGCTTCGCCGGGGCGAGGTGGACGTGGTGGTCGGGGCCGCCGCACCGCTGGTCGTGCGGCTCAAGTCGCTCGTGGACGAGAACGAGCGGCTGTCCCGGGAGTGGCAGGCGACGTTCGATGCCATGCCCGAGGCGATCTTCGTGCTCGACGCCGATTTGTGCGTGCTGCGCGCCAACCGGACCGCGGCCCAGTGGTTCGGCTGTCCGCAGGAGCAGATGTCCGGCAAGCACTGCTGGGAGATCGTCCACGGGACGGACACCGCGCCTGGCGGGTGCGCGCTTGTGCGGATGCGCGAGAGCCTGCGGCACGAGCGCGAGGAAGTGCAGATCGGCACGCGCTGGTACGAGGTGGACGCGAGCCCCATCGTGGAGGGCGACCGCCATCTCGTGGGCGCGGTGCACGTCTTCAGCGACATCACGGACAGGAAGGCTGCCCGGGAGGAGCGCGAGCGGCTCCAGGCGAGCCTGGCGCAATCGGACCGGCTCGCGAGCATGGGGATGATGGCGGCGGGGGTGGCCCACGAGGTGAACAACCCGCTGTCGTACGTGCTGTACAACCTCGAGAGTCTGGCCGAGGATCTGCCGCAGCTCTGCGAGAGCATGCGCCGGCAGCACGAGGAGCTTGCATCGAGGCTGCGCGCGGCGGGGGTGGCCGAGGGGATCGGCTCCGGGCAAGAGGGATTCGACTCGCGCGGCTTCGAGGACGCGATCGGGCGGGTGCGGGAGGCCGCGGACGGCGCGATGCGCATCAAGCAGATCACGCGCGCGCTCGGCACCTTCTCGCGGGCCGACTCGAACGAGATGGCGCCGGTCAGCGTGCAGAGCGCCATCGAGCGCGCTCTGCACATCGCGTTCAACGAGATCAAGTACCGGGCGCGCGTGGTCAAGGACTTGCAACCCGTCCCCGCGGTGCTCGCGACCGACGGCAAGCTTGCCCAGGTGTTCCTGAACCTGATCATCAACGCGGCCCACGCCATTAACGAGGGCCATGTCGAGCACAATCGGCTCCGCGTGCGGACCTGGACGGACGCGGGCATGGTATGGGCCGAGGTGAGCGACACGGGCAAGGGCATCGCGCCAGAGATCCGGGACAAAGTGTTCGATCCGTTTTTCACCACGAAGGGGGTGGGCTCGGGCACGGGGCTCGGCCTGTGGATCTGCCGCAACATCGTCACGGGCCTGGGCGGCGAGATCGACTTTTCGAGCGAGCCTGGCCGGGGCACGACGTTCCGGGTGAAGCTCCCGCCCGCGCCGCAGGACTGGGAGAGCGTCCGGCCCCAGGAGGATGCGTCGGTGGCCCCGGCGCCCACGGTGCGGGGACGCATCCTGATTGTGGACGACGAGGCGGCGGTCCGCGCGGCCATCCGGCGCATGCTCGGGCGGGACCACGACGTGGTGACGGCGGAATCGGGCGAGGCCGCGCGCGAGCTGCTCGGGAGGGACCGGCGCTTCGACGTCATCCTGTGCGATCTCATGATGCCCGAGCTGTCGGGGATGGAGCTGCACGGGTGGCTGGCGGAGGTGGACCCCGCGCTGGCCGACCAGGTGGTCTTCATCACGGGCGGTGCATTCACGCCCGGTGCGGTGGAGTACCTGCGCAGCGCGAAGAACCTGCGCATCGAGAAGCCGTTCGAGACGGCGAGCCTGCGGCGGCTGACCGCCGAGCTGGTGCTGGCGGCCAGGAGCAAGCGGGGCGGCACGGCTGGAGGATCGGCTGGATGATCGCGCGACACGTGCTCGACAACCTGCTGGAAGGCTGCCATGTCATCGACCACCAGCTCCGGTACGTGTACGTCAACGCCACGGCTGCCGCGCACGGCCGGACTACCGTCGAGGAGTTGCTCGGCCGCACCATGATGGAGGCGTACCTCGGGATCGAGACCACGCCGATGTTCGGGGTGCTGCGCCGCTGCATGGAGGATCGGGTGCCGCAGGTCATGGAGAACGAGTTTCTCTACCCCGACGGGTCGAAGCGCTGGTTCGAGCTGCGGATCGAGCCGGTCCCCGAAGGCGTGGCCATCCTGTCGATGGACATCGGCGATCGCAAGCGTGCAGAGGCGGCGGAGCGGCGGCACCTGCGCGCGCTCAGCGTGCTCAGCGCCTGCAACCAGACGCTCGTGCGCGCCACAGACGAGCAGCGGTTCATGGACGACGTCTGCAAGCTCATCGTCGAGCGTGGCGGCTACCGGCTGGCCTGGATCGGGATGAAGGAGGATGGAACCGAGCGCATGGTCCGGCCTGTCAGTCGCGCGGGCGTGGACGACGGCTACGTGGACGAGGCGTGGACGAGGTGGGACGACTCGGAGCGGGGCGCCGGTCCGACAGGTCGCGCCATCTGCACGGGCCAGCCCGTGGTCGCTCGCGATATTGCCACGGATCCGGCGTTCGCGCCGTGGCGCGAGGGTGCGCTCGCGCGAGGGTTCGCGTCGAGCATCGCGCTGCCCATCCGCGACGGCGGCGAGGTGCTGGGCGCGCTCAACATCTATGCTTCCGAGCCGGATGCGTTCGACGAAACCGAGCAGGAGCTGCTCGGCGAGCTGGCGCTGGACCTGGGGCATGGCCTGGCGACCCTGCGCGACCGGCGCGCGCGCGAGCAGGCCGACGCGCAGGTGAGGCGGAGCCGGGAAGCGCAGCAGACCATCGCCGCGATCTTGCGCCTCGCGCTCGACAACCGTCCGCTCAACGAGCTGCTCCCGGAGGTTCTGCGCCGGATCCTGTCGATATCGTGGCTTGGCACCGAGCGGCGGGGCGCAATCTTCCTGGTGGAGGGCGAGCCTGGGGTGCTGGTGCTGAAGGCGGGCGAGAAGCTGCCTGCCGGGGTTTGCGAGCGGTGCGCCCGCGTGCTCTTCGGAACGTGCGTGTGCGGCCGGGTCGCGCGCGACAACCGGGCCGTCTACAGCGCGGACCTGAACGCGCCCCACGAGACCGCGTACGAAGGCATGGAGCCGCACGGGCACTACTGCTTCCCGATCCACTTTGGGGGCGAGATGCTGGGTGTGCTCAACCTGTATCTGGCGCCAGGGCACGCGCGCTCGGCCGAGGAGTGGGACTTCCTGAACGACGCGGCCAACGCGATCGCGGGCATCGTTGCGCACCGTCGCGCCGACGAGGCCCAGCAGATGGCGAACGAGCACATCAAGCTGGTTCAGCGGCTCGAGGCGGTGGGGCGCCTGGCCGGCGGCGTGGCGCACGACTTCAACAACCTGCTGTCCGTGATCATCAGCTACGCCGACTTCCTAGCGGAGGAGGTGGGCGAATCGGCCGCGGTGCGCGCGGACGTGGAGGAGAACCGGGCGGCGGCGCGCCGAGCAGCCTCTCTCACGCGCCAGCTCCTGGCGTTTGGCCGCAAGCAGATCCTGCAGCCCGAGGTGTTGAACCTCAACGAGACGGTCCGCGGCATCGACAAGATGCTCCGACGGCTCCTGGAAGAAGACATCGAAATCGACCTGCGGCTCGACGAGACGCTCGGCAACGTGATGGCCGACCCGACCCAGATCGAGCAGGTGATCGTCAATCTCGCCGTCAACGCCCGCGACGCGATGCCCATGGGAGGGACGTTGACGATCGAGACGGCCAACGTGGAGCTCGACGCGAGCTACGCCGGAGGTCACATCGCGGCGCAGCCCGGCCGATACGTGTTGCTGGCGATCTCCGACACGGGCGTTGGCATGGATGCGGAGACGGTGAAGCACATTTTCGACCCGTTTTTCACCACGAAGGAGAAAGGGCACGGCACCGGGCTTGGCCTCGCGACCGTGTACGGCATCGTCAAGCAGAGCGGCGGCAGCATCTGGGTCTACAGCGAGCCAGGGCGAGGGTCGACGTTCAAGATCTACCTGCCGCGGGTGGACGCCTCGCCGGTGGAGCTTGGCCGGCGGCCGATTTCGGATCATCCAGGCGGGCGCGAAACCGTGCTGGTCGTGGAGGATGAAGAGGCCGTGCGTGCGGCCGCCGAGCGCATCTTGCGTCGGGCGGGGTACCAGGTGCTGAGCGCGGCGGGAGGCGGCGACGCGCTGCTGCTGTGCGAGAAGCACCCGGGCGAGATCGACCTGTTGCTGACCGACGTGGTCATGCCGCGGATGAGCGGACGCGAGCTGGCCGACCGGCTGGTCAAGCTCCGCCCCAGGCTCAAGGTGCTGTACATGTCGGGCTACACGGATAACGCGATCGTGCATCACGGCGTGCTCGATCCTGGGACGCGGTTCGTGGGCAAGCCGTTCACGGCGTCGGAGCTGACGTGCAAGGTACGAGAGGCGCTCGACGAAGGAAGGATTGACACGGGCGGCCCCGAGCGCGTTGGAAAGACAGGGGTGAGCGCGACGGGTCTGGCGCCCGTGGCCAACGGGAGGCGGTCGAGATGACGGAAGCAGAGCAGCAGGCACAGCCCCCGGCGCAGCCGGGCGGGAAGGTGGTGGTGGTCGAGGACGAGGAGCCGCTACGGCGCGCCTATGCGCGGATGCTCGAGGGCGCGGGGTTCACGGCGTTTTCCGTGGCGTCGGGGGGCGAAGCGCTTCGGAAGGTGGAAGAAGAGGAGGTCGACGCGATCGTCAGCGACATCAACATGCCGGGCATGGACGGGATGGCGCTGCTGCGCGCGGTACGCGAGTGGGATCTCGATCTGCCGGTGGTGCTGGTGACCGGCAATCCGTCCATCGAGACGGCGGCTCGTGCGGTGGAGTATGGGGCGCTGCGCTATCTCATCAAGCCGGTGGAGAAGACGGACCTGATCGAGACGGTGGAGCGGGCGGCGAAGCTGCGTCAGATCGCGCGGCTGAAGCGGGAGGCTGCCGCGTACCTGGGGACGAAGGACGGCGCGGCCGGAGATCGGGCGGGGCTGGAGGCGACGCTGACGCGCGGCCTGGACAGCTTGTGGATGGCGTACCAGCCGATCGTCGATCCGCGGCGCAAGCAGGTCGTTGCCTACGAGGCGCTGGTGAGGACGAAAGAGACATCGATCCCCCACCCTGGCGTGCTGTTCTCGGTGGCCGAACGGGTGGAGCGTGTGCAGCAGGTAGGGCGAGCGATCCGGGCGAGCGTGGCGCGCACGATGGCCGAGGATCCGGTGGACTGCGACATCTTCATCAACCTGCACTCGAGCGATCTCATGGATGACGAGTTGTTTTCGCCGGCAGCGCCGATCACGCGGTTCGCCCGCCAGATTGTGCTCGAGGTGACGGAGCGCGCCGCGCTCGACGGCGGTGCCGACATTCCGGGCCGGATCCGGCGACTGCGGAGCCTCGGGTTCCGGGTCGCGATCGACGATCTTGGCGCGGGCTACGCCGGGTTGAGCTACTTCGCGCTCCTGACGCCGGACGTGGTCAAGCTGGACATCTCGCTGGTGCGGAACATCCACCGGGAGGAGATCAAGCGCAAGCTGGTGGGGTCGTTGACCTCGGTATGCAAGGATCTGGGGATGGTGGTGATCGCCGAGGGCATCGAGACGGCGGAGGAGCGAGACACGGTGGTGGAGCTTGGCTGCGACCTGCTGCAGGGCTTTTTCTTTGCAAAGCCGGCGCCGCCGTTCCCGCAAGTAACCTGGTAGGGCGGCGTGCGACCGATACACGGTCGTCGTCCACGGGTCTGAGAGCCCGGACCCGTCGTGGTGGTCGGACCGCAGGCCAACACGTGTTGGGGTCCAGGCCAACACGTGTTGGGGTCCAGGCCAACACGTGTTGGGGTCCAGGCCAAACACGTGTTGGGGGATTCAGCGCCGGCGATGGGAAGCGGTGTCGGTCTGTTCGCCTGCGACATGCCTGCCGCCGCGCGTCGCAGGCGGGACTGGCGATGGATGCTGGGGCAGACGGCTGAGCGCTCTGGAACGAGCGGACGCGCATCATCGTACGTGAAACGCGGTATTGGGAACGGAGACGAGGTTGGGGAGGAGGGAGGGGAGCGGCCTACCAGCGATCGCCGCGGTTACCACGACGGCTTCCGCCGCCGCCGTTACGGCCGCCGCGGCCACCACCACCGCCGCCGCCGCCGAAGCCACCGCTACCGCCCCGGCCGCCGCCGCCACCACCGCCGGTGCGCTCACGCGCCTCGTTGACGGTGAGTGCGCGGCCGCCGAGTTCGGCGCCGTTCATGGCGTCGATTGCTTTCTGGGCGTCGGCAGCGCTGCCCATCTCAACGAACCCGAACCCGCGGGGCTGGCCGGTCATCCTGTCGGTGATGAGCTGAGCGGAGACGACCTCTCCGTGCGCGGCGAAGGCGTCACGAAGCTCCGCCTCGGTGGTGTTGAACGACAGGTTTCCTACGTACAGTCGATTTCCCATGATCACATACCCGGTCTGGACGCGCTCGAAACGGACTGCCCTACGAGGAGAGACGGCGCGCCGCGCCCCCCCGAAGACCGTCCCACCCTTGGGAACGGTCACCCACCGAACGCGAACGCCGAGCGGATCTCCCTGCCTCGTCGGGCTGGTGTGCCCGACTTGCTGCCGAATCGAATGAAGGGAAACCGACCAGAACGAAGCTCCTGCGGATAGCGAAAGAACGATGACGCAGACGGGGGAGAAAGGCAAGCGTGTTGGGAGAAAAAAACAACGGTCGGCAGCCGGGCGGTAGCGTCGGCGGGGACGGGGCCGGTCCCCCACCCGCTCAAGGGTGCCGGGTTCGCGCTTGGGTTGGCCCCAAGTTGCGCAGCGTTCCGCGGAGGACTTGCCGCTGTCGCAGCGGTTGCGGCGCGAAAACAGCGTCGCTCCTGGGACTTGCTCCGTGCGGTGTTGCGCTGCTTGGATGGGCAACGCTGCCGCCGTGGCCGTCGCTGCTCCAGGCTCTTTCCTTGTACGCGCACGTCCGCGTTCTCCGCGGCCAACCTCCCGGCTGCTGCACCTTCGCCATCGTGATACACCCGCGCTCGTGACCTCCGCCCACCCCCACGACGCCCTCTTCCACAAGGCTTTCTCCAATCTCGAAAACGCCGCGGGCCAGCTCCGCGCTGTCCTTCCCCCAGAGCTTGTTCGACGCATCGATTGGAGCTCCTTGCGCCTCGACGACGGCCACTACTTCGACGCCGAGCTCGCCGAGACCCACTCCGACCTGCTCTACTGGGCCAAGCTCGACGGCCTTCCCGTGGCTCTTTACCTGCTGTTCGAGCACCAGAGCAGCCCCGAGCCTTGCATGGCCTTCCGCCTGCTTCGCTACGTCGTCCGCATCCTCGAACGCTGGCGCCACGACCATCCCCACGCATCGCGCTTGCCCCCCGTGGTCGCGATCGTGCTGGCCCACACCGACGGCGGCTGGACCGCGGCCACCTCGCTTCGCGAGCTATTCGACCTGCCCGACGACCTGCTCGCTCTGCTCGGTCCGTATCTGCCGCAGCTCCGCTACTTGCTCGACGACCTGTCGATGCGAAGCGACCAGGAGCTGCGGGCAAGAGCCATGAGCGCCCTGGGCACGATCGCGCTTCTCTTTCTGCGGCACGGTCGCGACAAGCAGGGCTTGCTCACGCTGCTGCGCGACTGGGCGGACCTGCTGCGGGCGGTATGGCACGCGCACGACGGTCGCGAGGCGCTGGCCGTTTTGGTGCGCTACGCACTGCTTGCGAACGATGCGACCACGCGTCAGAATCTGAGCGAGGCGTTGGTTCCGCTGCTGGACGCGGCAGCGCATGAGGTGGTGATGACGGAAGGCGAACGGCTCATCAAGCTTGGAGAAGCCAGGGGCGAGGCCAGGGGCGAAGCCAGGGGCGAGGCCAGGGGCGAGGCCAGAGGACGATCCGCCGCGCTTGTCGCGGTCTTGCAGGCGCGTGGGTTCCGGGTCTCCAAGGCGGTCCGACAGCGTGTCATGGCGTGCGGCGACGTTGCCACGCTCGACCGGTGGATCACCCGCGCGGCCACGGCGGACTCGCTGCGGATGGTCTTCGATCAGTAGGATCTTGCGCTCCACGCTGACCGCTATCCGAACGCAGGTTCGCTCTGCAGCCAACCTCCGGTCGCTCCGAGACGCTGCCGCGTTGCACGTGGAGATCGCTCGGGTTGGATGGATTCGAGATCTCGTCCTGCGATCTTGCAAAGCACGGCTGCCCCTTGAATCGTTCCGGGAATGCCTCTCGGCGGCATGCACCGACGGGAAGCCGACGCAACCGGATGCACCTCGTGGCCGGGCGTCAGCCGTCGAGGGTCGGCTCGGACCACTGGCCGGTCTTGAGGTAGTCGTCGATGGACTTGGCGGCCACGCGTCCCGCGCCCATGGCCAGAATCACCGTGGCCGCGCCGAGAACGATGTCGCCGCCGGCCCACACGCCCGGGATGCTGGTCCGTCCCGACGACTTCTCCGCCTTGATGTTGCCCCACTTCTTGGTAGCGAGGCCCTTGGTCGAGCGCGGGATCAACGGATTGGGTCCGTTGCCGATCGACACCACGACGGTGTCCACCTCGAGGGTGATCGTCTCGTCGGTCGGCACGGGGCGTCGTCTCCCGCTGGCGTCGGGCTCACCCAGCACCATCTTCTGGCAGATCGCGCGTACCACGCGCCCGTCGGCGTCGCCTTCGTAGCGGATGGGGTTGTGCAGGAACAGGAACTGGATGCCTTCCTCTTCCGCGTGGGCGATCTCCTCGATACGAGCAGGCATCTCGGCACGGGTCCGGCGGTAGACATTGAACACGTTCTTGGCGCCGAGGCGCTTGGCCGTGCGCGCGGCGTCCATGGCGACGTTGCCGCCACCGATCACCGCAACGTTGTTGCTCTTGGCGACGGGCGTATCGGCGGTCTGGTCGTAGGCGCGCATGAGGTTGACGCGGGTCAGGTACTCGTTGGCTGAGTAGATGCCATTGAGGTTCTCGCCCGGGATGTTCATGAAGTACGGGAGCCCGGCGCCGGTGGCGACGAAGATGGCGTCGAACGTTTCGCGAAGCTCGTCCATCGTGTACGTCTGGCCGATAACCACGCTGGTGCGCAGCTTGACACCGGCCTGCTCGAGCATCTTGACCTCGACGTCGACGATGCGCTTGGGCAGACGGAACTCGGGGATACCGTAGACGAGGACGCCGCCGGCCTTGTGCAGGGCTTCGAAGATGGTGACGTCATGGCCGAGCCTGGCGAGGTCGGCGGCGGCGGTGAGACCGGCAGGGCCTGCGCCCACGATGGCGACTTTTTTGCCGGTCGACGGAGCAGGGACGATGGGCTCCATCTTGCCTGTCTCACGCTCCCAGTCGGCGAGGAATCGCTCGAGGCGTCCAATGGCGACGGGTTGGTTCTTCTTGCCGATGGTACAGACCTTCTCGCACTGCTCCTCCTGGGGGCAGACGCGACCGCAGACGGCCGGGAGGACGTTGTCGGCCTTGAGCACGCGCACGCCGCCGAGGAAGTCGCCTTCGGCGATCTTCTTGATGAACGCGGGGATGTTGATGCCCACGGGGCACCCCTCGATGCACAGCGGCTTCTTGCATTGGATGCAGCGAAGCGCCTCGATCCGCGCGGTGGTGGCGTCGAACCCGAGCGCGACCTCCGCGAAGTTGCCGATGCGCACCTCGGCGGACTGCTGGGGCATGGGTTGCCGCGGAATCGACAGGCGCTCCTTGTTGGAGATCTTCGGCTCCCCCTTTTCGGGCAGCGTGATGGGCGGGTTCTGCACCGGCTTGTTGTCGTGCGTGCTCATTTCGCCTCCTGTGCCTTCGCGGCGTCGGCCATGCGCAGCAAGCGGCAGTCCTTCGGCTCGTGATCGTGACGGCGAAGGAACGCTTCGTAGCTGTTCTTCTCCTGCGGTACGTAGAAACGCTGGCGACGCTGCAGCTCGTCGAAGTCGACGAGGTGACCGTCGAACTCCGGTCCATCGACGCAGACGAACTTGGTCTCCCCACCGACCGTGACACGACATCCGCCGCACATGCCGGTGCCGTCGATCATGACGGGATTCAGGCTGACGAGCGTGCGGATGCCGAGCTCCCTGGTCAGCGCGGACACGAACTTCATCATGACGAGCGGTCCGATGGCGACGCACAGGTCGGCCTTGCCGTGGGCCTCGGTTTCGGCGCGGATCGCGTCGGTCACCAGGCCCTTGTCGCCGTAGCTGCCGTCATCCGTCACGATGCGCACGCGGTCGCACGCCTTGCGCATCTCGGCTTCCATGATGAGCAGGTCCTTGCTGCGGGCGCCGAGGATGCCGATGACCTCATTGCCGGCTGCACGCATCCCCTGGGCGATGGGGTGCAGCGGCGCGATGCCGATGCCGCCGCCGACCGCGAGGACCTTGCCCCACTTCTCGATGTGCGTGGGCGTGCCGAGCGGACCGACCAGATCCGCAAGCACATCGCCCTCGCGCAGCAAGTGCGCCATCTCCGCGGTGGACTTGCCGACTTCCTGCACGATCAGGGTGATCGTCCCCTTGTCCGCGTCGGCGTCCGCGATCGTCAGGGGAATACGCTCGCTGTCCTCGTGGGTGCGCACGATCACGAACTGCCCAGGCTTGCGGCGCCGGGCGATGTCGGGCGCCGAAAGCACGTACCTGGTAACCTTCGGGGACAGGAACTCCTTGGCGACCAGGACCGACTTCTCCGGGTTGATCATCGCGGTCATGCGGATACTCCTTCGGTGGCCGTGAGGCGCACGCTGCAGCACCTTCACCGCGCGACGTCGTCGCGGGCCGTCCAGCCTCGGGTCCGACGCGCCAAGCTCCGGGAGAGGAGCCGGGACGGCGGCGGGGCGGACGGCGATTGCATAGCCGCAGCGTCGAAACGGGGCAAGGGCTGGATCGCTTGGGACGAGTCGCGGGGGTAAGCGGCGTGTCGGCTCACGGCGACCCCACTTTCACGCTGGAGCCGGCCGCCGTCCCGGTCCAGACTGGGGCGCTGCGCCCAGCGCTCGACGACGCACGCCCAGAGCCCCGAGGTATCACGCATGCGCGACATCCGCGACCAGACCATCTATCATGTCCTGCTCGACCGGTTCGCCGACAGCGATCCCTCCAACAATCAGGGACACGACCCCGAAACCGTCGACCCCACCCGCACCAACCCGCACCTGCGCTGGGGCGGCGACCTCCAGGGCCTGCTCGACAAGCTCGAGTACGTCGCGTCCCTCGGAGTCACCTGCCTGCGCCTGTCTCCCATCTTCGAGCAGATGCACGGCATCGGTCTGGACCGTGGCCGTCCAGGCGCTGCGTGGGATGGCAAGTGGCCCCGCGACTGGCGCCGCATCGACCAGCATCTGCTCCCACCCAGCGAATGGGATCGGCCGTTCGGCGCCCGCGACACGGCCTTCGATCGTCTCCTCGACGAGTGCCACGCGCGCGGCATCCGGGTCGTGATCGACTTCGTATGCGACCATTCCAACCCGGGCAGCGACCGTCAACAGGCCGGCGAGATGTGGGACGACGGACGCTGGCTCCTGTCGGCCGACCACGATCCCAAGGGATGGTACGCGCGCGGCCCACGACGCGAGGAGCACGACAACGCGGCAATCGAACGCTTCGACGCACGCAACGCGAGCTTCCTCCAACATGTCGTGAAGGTTCTCTGCGACTGGACCGACCGGGGGGTGGACGGCTTCTGCTTCCTGAACGTGCAGCGCATGCCGCTGTGGTTCTGGCAGCAGGTCTCCTCCACGATGTACGCTCGCAGGCCAGGGCTCATGCTGCTCGGCGTGCCACCGTCGGGAACCACCTGGCAGGACAGCGCCCTCGACTTCGCCAACCACACCGGCCTGCACCTCGTCGACTTCGCATTCCATCGCCACATCGTCGAGTCGTTGTGCTGGAACGACGTCGGCGGAATGCGACGTATCGGCGAATACCTCGACAAGGACGATCGTCTGGACGATGCCACCGGGCTCGTGACGCTGATCGACGCGCCGGAAACGACGCGTCTGCTGTCGAGCGGGCTGCCGGAGGACCAGCTCCTGCTGGCGACCACGCTGCTCATGACCGTGCGCGGCACGCCATGCATCCAATACGGCACGGAGCAGGCGCTCAAGTCTCCCGGCGAGCCCGATGCGCGCATCGCGCCGATGATGGACAGGTTCGATACGTCCGCGCCGGTGGCTCGTGCGCTGCGACGGCTCGCGGCGTTGCGACGGGACAGCCTCGCGCTGCAGCGGGGCTATTACCGCACGCTGTGGGTGAGCGACGACGTGCTGGTGTTCTCCCGCACGCACGACCAGGAGCATGTGGTGGTTGCGATCAACCGGGGACGGGACATCGAGGTTCGGGTCGACAACGTGCCATTGCCCGATGGTCCTGCGATCGACCTGCTCGGCGGGGCGGGGTCGTTCGTGCGCGACCATGCGTTCCCGTCGCTGCGAATGCCCCGCAACAGCGCGCAGGTCTTCGTGCAGGAGGATCGCTTCGAGGCCGCGGGCACGGTCGTCGTGTTCCGGCTCAACGGTTACGCAACCCGGTTCGGCGAGCGGATCGTGCTCACCGGAGACGCGCCGGAGCTGGGGTCGTGGGATCTGGGCCGGGCGGTCCGGCTGCAGTTCGTCAATGCGAACCTGTGGATCGGCGAGGTGGCCTTCGACCAGAGCGTGGGAAAGCGAATCGCCTACCAGTACGTGGTGTTGGACGACCGGGGCAACGCGATACGCGAGCGGCGCCTGCCGCGGCTGAGGGATGTGCCGTCGATTTCCGGCGTGGAGTGGCAAGACCGCTGGGGATGACGGGAGCATGCCCGCGGAGATACCCGCAGGATGCGGAGCGAATCATCGCGCTGGGCGTCGATGCCGGCATGCGCTAACGATCCGGTTCACGTCGCCATGAACAACGCTCCCGAAGACTACCGCCATGCCCCGATTCGCTGTGTGATCTGCGGTGCGACCATGGATCGCCTGCAGCGCGGCGACGCCGTGATCGATCGTTGCCCGACGTGCGGCGGCATGTGGATTGACTGGTACGACGGTGATGCGGTGGGCGTGCTCCAGGGGCTGCCGGAGTCGGGAGGCCAGGTGGAGGGGCAGCGGTCGAGCGAGTGCCCGCGCTGTCGCGGTGCATTGCTGCCGGAGCCGTTCCGCGACGACGGCCCGGAGGTTTTTCGGTGCAATCAGTGCTTCGGCATGTTCGTGCCCGGGGAGGCCGTGGGCATCATCGCCGCGCTGCGAGACAAGAGCGCCGATCGCACGGCGCTTGGGCGATGGATCGAGCGCGTGCTGTGGAAGTCGGACTGAGACGGGTCGAGACGAAGGACGAACGAGGGCGGGGGTACAGGCGCGACGGCGGCGGGCTACTTCTTGAGGTCGAGCTTGTCGCCCAGCTTCTCCTTGATGAGCGCGCCGAGCGTGGATGCCTGCGCCGGCTTGGGAGCGACGACTTCCTGGACCGGGTGCATGCCGATGTCCTTCATCGTCAAGGTGATACGTCGGTCGACCACGTCGACGTTCGACACCTCGGCCTGGACCTGATCGCCCGGTCGGATCTTCTTGCCCTCTTCCTCGACCACCTCGGACACCGGGATCAGGCCCTCGATACCGTCGGCCAGACGCACGAACACGCCGTAGTCCACCACGGACACGACCGTCGCGGTGACCACCTTGCCGGGCGGGAAGTTGTTGAGAAGCTCGGGCCACGGGTCGTCCCATAGCTGCTTGATGCCCAGCGAGACCTTCTTGTCGTCGTGGTTGATCGACAGGATGATCGCCTCGACGTCGTCGTTCTTGTGGTACAGGTCGATGGGGTTGTTCACCTTGACGGTCCACGACAGGTCGCTCTTGTGCACCATGCCGTCGACGCCCTCTTCGATTCCGACGAACACGCCGTAGTCGGTCAGGCTGCGGACCTTGCCGGAGATCTTGTCTCCCGGGTGGTAGCGCTCGGTGAACACGCTCCAGGGGTCGGGCTCGAGCTGCTTGAGCCCGAGCGAGATACGCTTGGCCTTGGCGTCGACCTCGAGCACCTGGCACTCGATCTCCTGGTTTACCTCGAGGAGCTTGCTGGGGTGTTTGATCTTCTTGGTCCAGCTCATCTCGCTGACGTGGATGAGTCCCTCGACACCGGGCTCGAGCTCGACGAACGCGCCGTAGTCGGTGATCGACATGACGCGGCCGCGCACGCGTTTGCCGGGCGGATACGCCTCTTCGGCGTGGTTCCACGGGTCTTCCTGCGTCTGCTTCAGGCCGAGGCTGACGCGCTCGGTCTCGGGGTTGTACTTGAGCACCTTGACCGTGACCTCGTCGCCGACCTGAAACACCTCGTTGGGGTGGTTGACCCGGCCCCACGACATGTCCGTGATGTGCAGCAAGCCGTCGATCCCGCCCAGGTCCACGAACGCACCGTACTCGGTGATGTTCTTGATGGTTCCCTTGACGACCATCCCCTCCTGCAGCGTCTCGAGGGTCTTGGCCTTCATCTCGTCGCGCTCCTTCTCCAGGAGCACGCGGCGCGACAGCACGATGTTGCCCCGCTTCTTGTTGAACTTGATGACCTTGAACTGGTACGTTTGCCCGATCAGCTTGTCGAGGTTGCGGATGGGCCGCAGGTCGACCTGCGATCCGGGGAGGAATGCCTTGACCCCGCCGCGGATCGTCACCGATAGTCCGCCCTTCACACGCTGCGTGATGGTGCCGTCGATGATCTCGTCGCGCTCGCATGCGCTCGAGATCTCGTCCCACACCTTCATCTTGTCGGCCTTCTCCTTCGACAGGGAGACCAGACCGTCGTCGTTCTCGCGACTCTCGATGTACACATCGACCTTGTCGCCAGGCTTGACCGGCTCGATGTCCGGTCCGGTCGCAAACTCGGAGAGTGGAATGACCCCCTCCGACTTCCCGCCGATATCGACCACCACGTGATCCCGCGTGATGTGCACGACCGTGCCCTGTACGATCTCGCCTTCCTTGGAGAGCTCGCCAGCAGCCATCGTGGCTTCGAAAAGCGAAGCGAAGCTGTCACCGTTGCCATGGGGCGTATTCTCGACCTGCGCTGTCATGTTGAATGTTGATCCTCTACTTTCCCTCAGTAGTATCCAGCCGGGTGCTCGCACCTGGCGGGACCCGCGCGACGGGGTAGCGCAGGCCCCGTGCCAAGTCAATTGCGACGTCCGGGCTTTCGCGGCTGCGTCCGGCCCACCCCGGTTTCGTTTCGCCCGCACCATGTGCCACGACCTACCTCCCATCTGCACGCGCACGCCCGCGGCGGGTGCATGCGGCTTTCGCTGCCGTTCGCGCTCATCAGCACGTAGGATCGGCCCCCCGGAGCGACCGCCATGCCACCCGCCGACCCCGCCGGCACGATCCGACGCGTGATCCTCCAACGACGCGCGGCATTCGTTTCCGCCGCGCTCGCCAGCCTCGCCGCCCCGTCGCAGGCATGCTCCCCGGCTCGCCCCTGCCCCGCCTCAGCTCCCTGGTCCTCCGCAACCAGCGCCCCCATCCACGGCCCAACCGGTCCGGTCCCACCCGCGTCCGCCGAGGCCAGCCCCGATGGCGGTCCCGATGTTCTGCCCGAGCCGTGCCGATGCGACGCATCCGACGAACCAGAGCCCGATGCCCGCCCCGATCTGCTCCACCCCGAGCAGCATCCGTCGATCTGCCTCTCCGACTGGTCCGTCGACCCACTGTGACGGCAGCCCGCCGGGTTCGTCCGCGTGGCCGCGCGCACCTGGCGAATCAATAGCCGCCGACGCCATTCAAGGCGCGGACGGAATCGTGAGGTCGACCCGGATCGTGTCGTCGGTCCTTTCCGCGTGCGCGCCCAGCGCGGCCCGCTTCAGCGCTTCCTTGTCCGACACGACCAGCGCATCATGCACCCGCTTGAGGTTGGCCGACGCGGCGTCCGCGGCCTTGGCGTTGGCGTAGACCAGCGTGGCCCGCGCGCTGCTCCGTTCGCCCAGGTCCACGCGCAAGGTGAGGGTCGACAAGCCCGAAGCGATCGCGGTCAGGGTCGGCGCCTTCTCGCGCCAGGTCGCAGGCAGACGGGATTCATCGACCCGGGCAACCAACCCGACCAGGCCATCGGCAGGCGGAACCGGGGGATCCACGTCGGGGCCATCACGCACGAGGCGGAGCACCGAATCGATCTGGCCGGGGGTCACCACGATCACCTCGCCCTGGCGATCCGCGAGCATCATGGCCGGCGCATTTCGACGGCGTTCGGGGTGCGCGGGCTCGTAGACCGCGGCGCCCCCGGCGTCGCCCGTGTGCTCCCAGCCCCTCGGGCCGCATGCCACATCCGAGCTTGCATCCCCTGGCATGCGAAAGCGCACGAGCACGTCGCCGTCCAACCCGCCCGGCCCGAGCCTGGCCGCGATCGTCACCGCCGACGCTCGATCCAGGCAAGGACCGATGGTCTCGATCATCGACTCGGATAGCTGGGCACCGCGGAGCCACGCCAGCACGTCATCGACCACGTCGAGAGATCGGGCACGCTGCAGATCGATCCGCACGACGACGTCGACATCGGCGGGCAGCAGCGAGGCGATGTCGACGACATGAGCGTCACGGCGAGGCAGCGTGGCCGGGCGTGGCGGCGCGCTCGAGCATGCACAGATCAGCAACGCTGCAGGCAGGAAGCCGACCATGCGCAACACGGAGACGATCACGGGTACTGGTGATAGCACCGCACCGCACCCGGTCCTCGCTTTTGTTCGATGGCCGCCTGGTCGCGTGGCCAACGGCGAGCGCGGCTTCTCTTTCGCCGCGTGTCTGCGTTTGCGCGGTGCGTCTGAAACGCCGGACCGTCGAACGGCGGAGCCATCGCTGTGCGAGACCCGGCGCATCCATCAGGGGCCGCACCGCGCTTCGAGCAACAGCCAACGTCCGTTCCGACCAACGGGCACGAACCCCGGTGCTGTCTCTTTCCCCTCGTAGACCGCTTTCCAATGCTTGTATCCGTCGCCGTCCAGGTACATGCCATTGAGCACCACGAGGGAAGCATTCCACCTGGCGGCGGCCGCGCAGGCCGTGTCGAACCCATTGGAGGGGATCATGACGGCGGGATGCCCGGTGCCATAAGCGGTCTGGATCGGTTGCATGGAGAGCAGCGCGGATCGGTCGTCCCAGCCCCGGTCGTGCATGACGTTGGCGATGGCGTGATAGGCGCGTAGCTGGTCGAGCTGGGCGAGATCGCCTTCGGGGGCGGCCCATGCCTTCATTCCGACGCCCGCCACGAGCATCCACGCTCCGGCCGCCAGGAGCCTGCACGCCCAGGCGGCCACGCGATCGCCCGCCGCTTGTCTGGGACCGCGGAAGGCCATGCCTGTCACGCCTGGGATGGCGGCGACCGCGGCGGTCATCGCGAAGGCGCAGAACGGAACCACGACACGGTGGGATCCGCCGGCTACGAGGGAATCGGCCAGCAGGGGATACACGACCGCCGCGGCGGCCAGGTGCCCCGCCGCAAGCACGGCCAGCGGGCGCTTGCGAATCAGCAGCATGGCAGCCCCGAACAACACGACAGGCAGCGCGCCGAGCGGCACGAGATCGGCTGCCCAACGCAACAATTGCCATGAGGCGCGGATCTTGTTCGACAGGACCGTGCCCGGATGCGACAGCGCCCAGGACAGCCAGGCGGACGGTGTCACGGCGTGTGGGAAAGCGAACAGATCGGCGTAGCGCGTGAGAAAAGCCACCTTGCCGACCGCCGGGTTCCAGGCCGAACCGAAGGCGAGCCCGCAGCGCAGCGACCATGCCGCCAGCGGCAGGACGATGCAGCTTGCGGCGAGGATCGCCCCGGCCGGGCGAGGCTGCGGCAAGGACCAGCGGCGAGCCGCAACCCAGGCCAGCCCCATCGAGATCAGGAGCACCGGCAGGCTGTCGCTACGTGTCAGTGCGGCCGCGGCAACCAGCACGCCAGCAAGCGCATACCATCGCGCCGCGCGGCGTCCGGCGGACCTGGTCGCGCTGTCGAAGGCGAGCCACGATCCCAACGTCCAGGTCGTGGCGAAGATGGTCGAGTCGGCGCTGGTGGCGTGGAGCATCACCCGGCTGCTCGAGGCGAACAGCGCCGCCGCTGCCAGCGCAGGCGCCTTGCTCCCCAGGAGCCGACGCGCGAACACGTAGACCAGCGACGTGGCGGCTGCACCGAACACCGCCGCCGCGATCGCCGCGGATGCGTACCGCGATCCGAGCAGCGCCACGAACGGAACGAGGGCCGCGGTCGTGCCTGGCATCCAGAATTCGAAGGCAGGCTGCGGCAGGCTCGGAGCCCCGCCGAGGAACTGCCACACAGCATCGCTCGTCCAGCCCAGCCCGAGGACGACGCGCTGGGCGACCATGGTGTAGTACGCCGGGTCCGCGTCGGGCGGGAACAGCTCCACTCGCGCCAGGCCGATGAAGGTCGCCGCGGCCATCAGGAACGTGGCGCCGACCGCAACGGCGTCCCATCGATCGCTGGCGTCCATGCGTGGACCGACTCTCATGGGCCGGAAAGGGTGGTGTCAAGCGCCAGAGGATGCGTGACGCGAGGGGCCGCGCGCCCTTTTCCTGCGCCTGGACCGGCCCGGTTTCAGGACGGCTGGTTGGGCTGCGACGGCTGCCTGCGGTGCAGGTGAGGGTGCGAGCGCTGAATCCAGACGCTTGCGAGCCCGCTTCGCCTCCCGGTCGCAGTGCGCGTTGAGCCACGCGGTCACGTCGCCGTTCGGGTTGCGATGTCCCTTGACCCATCGCGGGCGCAGATAGACGCGCCCGCGCACAAGCTCCTGGACCTTGTCCTGCAGGCGCCGCATCACCGGGTCCTTGGACGGTGCGGCGCCGCGTCGCACCGCCTCGAGCGCTTGCTGGCTGTCCGATCGCACCTGGATCCCTTCGACTTGCTCGCCCCACATTTTCAGCACCAGAAAGATGCCGGCGTAGATGGCCGCCAGCTCGGCGTGCATGGCGCTGCTCGTGTATTCGGGGCAAGTGCCGCTGCGCACGATCCTGCCCAGCTCCGACTTCGCCCACACCGCCCACCCCCCCTCGCGTCGTTCGGGATGCCACGAGGCGTCGGTGTAGAGCGTGACCCACATCCGATCCTACCCCGCCGTGCGAGGCCCCACGCGCTGCAAGAGCACCTCGAGCACGGCGTCGATGGTCATGCCGGTCGTGTCGACGTCGATGGCATCCGGCGCGCGCACGAGAGGCGCGGTCTGACGTTCGGTGTCGCGCTTGTCGCGTGCGTTGAGGTCCGCGAGGGTCTCCTCGAGGGTGACGCGCATGCCCTTGGCCCTCAGCTCTTCGTGGCGGCGGCGTGCGCGCTCCTCGGGCGACGCATGCATGAAGAACTTGATGTCCGCGTCGGGGAACACGACCGTGCCGGTGTCTCGCCCCTCGACGACCACGCCGCCTCCGGCGGCCAGATCCCGCTGGAGCTGCAGCAACTCGCGACGCACCGACGGGTGGGCCGAGACGGTGCTCGCGCCCGCGCTCATTTCCGGCGTGCGAATCGCCTCGGACACGTCGGCGCCGTCGAGCACGACGCGCTGCCCGCCGCCTGTGTCGCGTTCGAAGCGGAGCCGGCGACGCGCCACGATGTCGCGCGCCACGCTGGACACGCCGGATTCGTCGCACCAGCTACACGACGCGCGCTGGGCCGCGAGGGCGACGGCGCGGTAGATCGCGCCAGTGTCGAGGTACAGGTACCCGAGGCGGTCGGCCAGGGCTCGGGCGAGCGTGCTCTTACCCGATCCGCCGGGGCCGTCGATGGTGATGACCAGACGCTTGTCGATCATGATTGCAGCCAGACTCCGGGCTAGCGCCCCCCGCGGATCGAGCGACCCGTCAGGTCGAGCAGCGACGACGCGCTCTGCGAATCGACCGCGACGATGAACTGCACGTCTTTCTGCTCCGTGCGCACCTGCATGTTTTGGATGGGCGGCCGGATGCCGATGAGCGCGAGCAGGTTCGTGTAGGCGGTGAGCTGCGATACCTTCTGAAGGGACTCGGCTGCCCGCTCGGCCGACGCGGGGTCGGGATAGGTGAGCGACCCGGCGAAGTTGATCCCCGGCGGCTCGAAGTTGCCGAGCACCCGGACGATCGTGAGCCCACCCAGGAACGGGAACTGCTGGGCAGTAGCCGAAATCTGCGGCTCGCTGCTCAGGTCCGCCACGCCCACCATGGAAGCCTTCGGCGTCTCGACCAAGCTCGCCATCCAGGACGGCACATCGCGGCGGACCCGCTTGTCGCGGATGCGGTCGAGCACGCGCCGGATGCCTGCTTCGTTGCCGGCGACGGCCGTGCTGCGCGTGACGACGACGAATCCGACGCCGCCGGCGGTGTACAGGTCGTTGCGGGCGTATTCGAGGTGCATCAGGGGGACGCCGAGCGCGGTCATGACTCCGCGGTCGGCCGCGGTGCGGATCGCGTCGGGATCGAACGTGCCCTGGACCACGACAGCCAGGTCGGCTCCTTGCAGCGAGTACGCGCCGATATAGGCCTTGCGAACGTCGCGCTTGGCGTCGAAGTTGGCGTCGGGTCCGAGCGGAACCACATGGGAGATCAGCCTGGCCGCGGCCGGTCCGAGGTCGGACTGGAATGCAGCCTGCGCGTCGAGGTACACCAACCCCACAGGGCCGCCTGGAAGCAGCGCCAGCGGATCGCGGTCGATCTCCTCGGACGACAGCCTGGTGCCGTCGCCCGCGAGCACAACGCTGTCGCCCTGCTTCGGGCAGCCCTGCACGCACACGGCGATCAAGAGCGCCGCCATCACGACCAGCAGCCCGCGTCTGCTCCGGTCCCTGATTGGATCCACCATGCGCAATGTCGTCCGCCTTCCCCGTTTGGGTCCGTGGCTCAGCCCGATGCTCAGCACCTCGTGGGATAGGAGCCGAGCACCTTGAGGAACCGCGTGTTCTTTTTGATCTCGTCGAGCGCGGCCACGATCGCGCGGTCCGTCGCGTGGCCCATCACGTCCATGTAGAACACGTAATCCCAGCCTTCGCCGGGCGCAGGCCGGGACATCACGTTCTTGACATTGATGCCGCGCTTGGCGAAATCGCCCAGCACCGCGAGCAGCGCACCTGGCTCGTCGCTCAACGTGAACACCAGCGACGTGACGTCTTCGCCGGTCCGCGGCGACGGCCTCGTGCCGATCACCGCGTAGCGCATGCGCAGGTCGGGCTCGTCGCCCACGTTGGGGAGAACGACCACCAGCCCGTGCGCGTCGCCGATCGTTTCGTGCGCGATCGCCGCGCCGCCGTGATCCTCCGCGGCGAACTGGCAGGCGATCGTGGGCGAGCGAACGTCGATCACCGAGGCCCTGGGCAAGCTGGTGTTCAGGAACACGTGGCTGTTGGCGTGATCGTGCGCGCTGGCGTAGACTTTCTCGATGTCGTTGAGGTTGCCGGTGCGGCTGAGCAGCGCGACACCCGCGGCAATCTCGCACTGGCCGATGACCATCAGGTCCGTTTGCTTGAGCGCGAGGATGGTGCTCAACACGGGACCCTCCTGGGAGGTTTCGTAGGGAGCGACCGCGAAGTCGACCCTGCCGCGCGCAAGCTCGTCCAACGCGGCGGCCGCGCTCTCCGTCGGAATCGCGCGCACGCCCGGCCCGAACATCTGGCGTGTGGCCACCGCGCCGAACGATCCGTCGACCCCCACGAACGCCACCCGCGTCGGCCCTTCGAGCGCCGCGCACGCGGCATGCACGGCCCGAAACACCGCACGGACGCTCTCCGCGGGCAGGTCTCCGGTGGCCGCTCGCTGCACGGCGTCGAGACGTTCCCGCTGCTGAAGAACTGGATTGCCCGTGTCGTCGCCCAGGGCGCCGATCTCTCGAGCGAGCCGGGCGCGTTGCTCGAGAAGCCGAAGGATGTCCAGGTCCACCTCGGCCATGCGACTGCGAATCTCTTCAATCTGCCGACGATCTGCCATGGCGGCAAGCCTAGTGCGCATCCCGTTGCGTGTCACGCACCGCGTACGTCACGCCCGCCGCTGGCCATCGCCGCCCCTTCCCTACGGCGACACCGCCGGCGCAGGCCCCGCATCCGCCTCCAGCTCGAGACGTGCCGTCACCGCCCGACGGCTCGACGGATACCTCGCGATCAGGAATCGCAGCGTCTCGCGGTAGGCCGCGTCGTCACCCTTGGCGTGAAACTGCTGCGCGAGATCATACAAGGCATCGCCCGGCGTTTCGTCGCGTTGCAGAGCCGGATCCTCGCTCCCGCGACATTGCATCGGCGCAAGCGCGATCACCACCGAGAGGAGCACGAACCTGTACACGCCCCGACGATACCACCTCGCTCACCGTCGTGGCCACGCGCATGCGCCGTGCCCCATGCCACTGGCCTGCCTTGGCTGCAGACCGGGCCGACGCCTCGGACATCGCCCGGGCCGGTGCGCACGTCTCGCAACGCGCGGCGCCAACGGGCCACGGCGCTCCACGGCGTCGGGCACCTTCCCTGTCCCGAACGCTCAGATGCCGTTGAACCGGTGGGCAAGGAGCGCGGGCGGGCAGGAGGGGGTAGTGGCGGAATGCGCTCGGGGGTGGCGGATCGCCATTTCGGCGGTTTCTCCCGGGCAATACCGCAAGGCGGGGGGCTTGTCAGGCGGGTTTTGGGGTGGCGGCCGCCACCGGGGGCGTTCCGCAACTGCTCGTAA